>JADMIO011411866.1_pt1 | contig 53532 bp, 39 predicted proteins | sample 8958161 | NCBI WGS metagenome assembly JADMIO01 (sample SAMN16585339, study PRJNA669376) | soil metagenome | isolation source: Crop rotation soil | place: USA: Cullars Rotation, Alabama | collected 2011 | reverse complement strand
AAGGTGAGCCAGTGTGATTACATTTGCGGCCTAACTGTGGCCAGTCCAGTTACGCTGGAGTCACTAGTATTTAGGTGACACTATAGAAGCGGCCGCGACAACTTGTCCACGTGGAATTCTAAGCTTAGGATCCCAATGTGCTGGAAAGACTTCACCATCTCCGTCCGCCCCCATCGACAGGCCCATCCCAGTGGCGTGCTCTTCAGAAGATGATCGCGAACGTCCATGCGCGCGCCGGCATCCAGCAGGATCGTCGCGAGCTGCACGCCTACGCCGTGATCCCGTGAAACTGCCTCGTGAAGCATCGTCTGGCCGTAATCGGAGGCGCGGTGATGCGGCCCGCAGCGGGCCAGAATCAGCTGGAAGCACTCGCAACAATCGCCCTGCTGTTGGGCGTTGTAGTCTTCATGGCCGGGCACGGGCCGCCACAACATCCAGAACCAGCGCGGGTCTTCGGGCGGCCAGTCCACATGTTCGAGCGCCATGCGAACGATCTCGGCGCAAAGCGAGCTCGCGCCGCCCCACAACAGTTGCTCCGCCACCGTCCTCCCCGAAAAATCGTTCGGCTCGATGTGCGGATCGATTTCGCCGGCAAGCATCTTACGCGCGATTTCGACCTGTCGCGCATAACCCGCCGAGCCGGGATCAATCCAGCCGCCATAGCGCTGGAGCAGCGCGATCATCTCGGCATTACGGCTCTCGTAGGCGCGATATGTCGCCGAGCCCGAGGTCCACACGTTCGCATTCGGATCCGCGCCGCGTTCCAGCAGCAGGCGCGCCATCTCGATGCGATTCTGGACCACCGTCTGAAACAGCGGCCCGCCCGCGGACCAGCTCTGCTCGGCAATCGGGCCGACCTGCGTGCGCTCGTCCGGATCGAGCCCGAGATCGAGCAAACGGCGCAGCACCTCCATCTGATTGCCCAGGACGGCCGCCTCGAGCACGCCCTTAGCCTCAAGATCCTCCTTCGAGCGCCTCTCCAGATAATCCCAACGGCCCAAGGCAGCGGCGGAGATCGGACTCAATTGAGCGCCGTGTTCCAAAAGGAGCGCCGCCACACGTTCGAATTTCTCGTTGTCGAAGACCCATGGGCCGCCTTGGCCGCTGGCGGCGTAGTCGAGCGGCGTCCATCCATGGTAGGAGCTGCGGTTGACGTCCGCGCCTCGGCCGAGCAACCACTTCATCCAGCGCAGCGCGCCATTTCCGGCCGCCTGATGTAACATCGTGCGCCCGTCCGCCGGGCACATGTCCGCCAACTCGGGGTGCTGCTCGAATACCGCGACGACCTCGTCTTCGCTCCCGGACCGAAACGCCTGCTCGCATTTCCGGACCGCCTCCGTGGGACCGTTGGGGCTGCGGGCCCCGCGCTTCTCACGAGCCGCGCGCAGCACTTCGGTAATCTCGTCATAGCTGCGCTCGCGCGCCAGGGTGTAAGGACCCGTCGCGTCCCGCTTGGGCCAGATGCCGCCATCGGGATCGGCTCCGAATTCGAGCAGCAGCTTGGTCATCTCGAGATCGCGCCTCAGGACGGCCATGTGCACCGCGCGCATTTCGCCGCGGCCCAGGTCCACGATTTCCGGGCGGCGCGTGAGCAGCTCGCGCGCCGTTTGGACATCGCCGCTTTCGACGGCCGCGTGTAATCTCGCCGCGGTCACTCCGTCGACGGCCGCTTTCAGTTTCGGCCAGCTTTCAAACCCGTAGGAACGCGCCAGAACGAATTGCGCGTCATGCAGCGCAAAGGTCTCGGGTGTGGCGGTGCGGTGATAGGCCGTGACCTCGGCGAGCGCTTCCGGCGATGACGCCCGATAAGCTTCGAGCAATTCCTTCGCCTGGCGTTTCAGTTGATCGATATCGGGATTCTCGCGCATTGCGCGAGTCGGCGGTTTCTGACTCATATGAGCTCCTTTCCTGGCCGCGCCGTCCGGCGCGCGCCGTGGTTGCCCGCTGTCCGCAGTGCCGGGCCAGAAAAGAGTTCATTTCTCTCAACTGCTTGACTAACAATGTCGGGGTGGACGCCGTCCTTCCCGCGGACTTGGGTGGCGCCCCGCGCGCCAACCGCCAGGATACCAAAGCCGGGCTACTGCCGACACTCCGCTCGGCTGCAATCCGCCCGCGATCGTTTACCGCAACACCGCTGCTGGTCCAAGCAACCAGGGCTCCGCCCGGCACGATAGACTTGATCATCATGCCGCTCTCCACAGGCGCCAGGCTCGGACCCTACGAGATCCTTGCGCCCATCGGGAAGGGTGGGATGGGCGAAGTATACCGGGCGCGAGACACGCGGCTGAATCGTGACGTGGCCGTCAAAGTACTGCCTCAAGCCTTCGCCAGCGAGTCTGAACGAGAGCGTTTCCAGCGCGAGGCGCACGCTTCGGCGTCTCTCAGCCACCCCAACATTTGCGCCGTTTACGACGTGGGAGAAGCGGCCGGTCATCCGTTTCTGGTGATGGAACTGCTGACCGGGACGACGCTTCGCGAGCGCATCAGCAAGCAGCGTTTCGATATTCCCGCGGCCCTTGCGCTGATCCTCGAAGTGGCCGACGCCCTCCATGCGGCGCACGGCAAGGGGATCATCCATCGCGATATCAAGCCGGCTAACATTTTTGTCACGGAGCGTGGCGCCGCCAAGGTGCTCGACTTCGGTCTGGCGCATCAACTCGCGCTGGCCGATTCGCAGGTCCCAACTGAGAAAATGCTCACAGCGCCGGGTTCGGCGCCCGGAACGATCGGTTACATGTCGCCCGAACAGGCCCGCGGGGAGGCCGTGGATGCACGGACCGACCTGTGGTCATTGGGCGTGGTCCTGTACGAAATGATGACCGGGTTTCGGCCTTTCGATGGTCCGACGGCGCCGATCGTCTTCGACGCACTCCTGAATAAGGCGCCCCAACCGGTTCGCGAGCGGAATCCAAAGGTCCCGGCCGCCTTGGAACGCATCATCGGCAAGCTCCTCGAAAAGGATCGCGCTTCGCGCTACTCGTCTGCCGCGGCGCTGCGTGCCGATTTGGAGCGGCTGCAAGCGGAATCGAGCCCGGCGGCCGCCGGACGCAGGCGCAACCCTCGGTTGCGGTACGGAATAGCGGCCCTCGCGGCGCTCCTGCTGGCGGCTGGTGGATTCTTCTTTTGGCGGCAGCGCGCACAGGCCGGACCGCTCACCGAGAAAGATGTCCTGGTGCTGGCTGACTTCGTCAACTCCACGGGCGATCCGGTGTTCGACGGCACCCTGCGGCAGGCGCTCGCCATCCAACTCGAGCAGTCCCCCTTCCTGAAAATCATGGACGACGAGCAGGTCAGGCGGGACGTGCGGCTGATGAGCCTGCCGCCTGGAACGCGCATCACCAACCAGATCGCGCACGACATTTGCCTGCGCGATGCAGCCGCGGCTACGATCGGCGGATCCATCGATAGTTTGGGCAAAAGTTTCGTCATCGCGCTGCAGGCGATCAATTGCCAGAATGGCGCGACGCTCGCCCGGGCGCAAGTCGAGGCTGCCGACAAGGAGCACGTATTGGGCGCAGTAGGAAGCGCCGCTACCGCCATGCGCGCCAGGCTTGGCGAGTCGCACAATTCGATTCAGCGGTTGAATCTTCCGCTCGATCAGGCGACCACTGGTTCGATCGAAGCCCTCCAGAACTACACGGCGGCCCACCGCGAGATGGACCGTGGCCGATTTTTGGAGGCTATTCCTTTCTTCGAGCGCGCCATTGCACTCGATCCGAATTTCGCCATGGCTTACCGCGGCCTTGCAGCCGCCTTCTACGTCGCCGGGGACGCAAGGCTTGCCGAATACCAACAAAAGGCCTTCGCGTTGATCGACCGTGCCTCCGAATATGAGCGGGCTAATATCGCGGCCGGCTACTACGAGTCGACTGGCGAGTGGTACCAGGCAATCGACGCCTATCGGGTCGGTATCGCGAACTATCCCCGCGCATGGCTGTTTCATAACAGTGTGAGCGAAATCTATATCAACCTGGGGCAATTCGAGGAGGGACTCAAGGAAGGCCTGTTGGCTGCTCAGTTGCAGCCGAGCGCGGAACCGTCTTATCGGCGGCTCTTGGACGCCTACATGTGTCTGGACCGGCTCGACGAAGCCAAGAAAGTGGCGGGGACGGTTCGAACGTTGGGCATCGGCGCCGCGAGAGTCCATCAGCGTTTCCTCGAAATGGCTTACATCGAGGAGGATCAGTCGGCCGCGGCGACGGAAATTCAGTGGTACGCCGGTAAGCCCGAGGAGTACTTGAGCTTTGGCCTGCAGGCGGCCTATCGGAATGTTCGTGGCCAGCGCCTCGAGTCCGGCAAGTTGTACCAGAGAGCCGCGGAGATGGCGCGGCGGTACAGGCTCGGAGAGACCGCGGAGGGCTTCGAAGAAGCGGATGCTCGCGCCGACGCGCTGTCCGGTAAATGTGGGACCGTGCAACGCCTGGGACGTCCTGCATTGGCGCTCGCGCTGTGCGGCGACGCGTCACGGGCGGAGAAACTTGCCGCGGAGAGTTCCAGGCGTTTTCCGAAGGGAGTCCTCTGGAATGCCGTGCAACTCCCCGCGATCCGCGCGGCGATTGAGATCCACCGCGGACAGCCCGCCAAGGCGGTGGAGTTGCTCGCATCCGCTTCGCCCTACGAGCGCGCCTATCCCGAGGCGGTGTATCTGCGAGGGCAAGCGTACCTGCGTCTGCGTAAGGGAGCGGAGGCCGCCGCCGAATTCGCCAAGATCGTGGATCATAAGGGCGCCAGTTGGGGTAGCGCATGGCGCTTGCCGAATTGGGGACAATACTATTCGATTTCCTTGCTGGGTCTGGCTCGTGCATCCGCGCTCACAGGCGACTCGGCGAAAGCGCGGAAGGTATACGAAGAGTTCTTCAAGCTTTGGAAGGACGCCGACCAGGACCTCCCTATCCTCAGCGAAGCTAAGAAAGAATATGCGGCGCTGCGGTAGTTCTTGACGCCGAATCTAAACAAATCCGGGACCTCCCCCGCCGCTCGGCGTTCTCAACTTGTTCCTCGGCGCTCGAAGCCGACCCAACAATGTCGCTTCCGAGCTCCAGACCCCGCCCTGCTTCTCCTCGGTCTTCCTCGGCGACTCGGCGTCTCGGCGGTGAACTCATCCCCGCGCGATCTAAACTGAAAGTATGCGGTTCGTCCCCATCCTCCTGGCGCTTATCCCCGCCATGGCGCGAGCGCAGGCGCCCTCCCCCTGCGCCAACACCCCGGCCTATACGCCCTGCGAGATCACCTTCGAGCTTCCCGAAAAAGATGTCCCGCAGCATCCCCGGCCCTACGTGACGGTGGACCTCCGCGTCGAATTCCGCTCCCCGCGCCGCCGCACCTACGCCATGCCCGCCTTTTGGGACGGCGGCCGCAAAATGGTCGTCCGCTTCGCCCCCACCGAAGGCGGCGACTGGGATTATCACGTCACCAGCAACATTGCGGACTGGAATGACAAAACCGGCAGCTTCACGGCGGCCGCTTCCGAGTCCCCGGGATTCATCCGTCCCGCTAACATGCACCACTGGGCCTACACCGAAAAGGCCTCGACCGGGCTCGACCAGCCGCACCTTTGGATGGGCGCCACCGCCATGCAGTTCGCCTCTGTCGACGACGCCGCTTTTTCAACGCTCGCCGACTCCCGGGCCGCCCAGAAGTTCAATCACCTGCGCGGTCTCGTGCTGGGCGCCAATGCCTACACTGGCGCGGACGCCCCCAGCCTCGATTACTTCCAGCGCCTCGACCGCCGTGTGCGATACCTCAATCAGAAAGGCCTGATCGCCGACCTCGTCCTCGCCGGCGGCGACGCCCTCACCAAAATCCTTCCCGATTTCCAACAGCGCCGCGTGTTTCTGCGCTTCATCGTCGCCCGCTATGCGGCTTTCAACGTCACGTGGCAGGGACTCGAGCGCTTCGAGGACTATCCCGACGGACGTGCGCTCGCAAAAGAAATCGGCGTCGCCATTAAGGAGCTCGACCCTTACCAACATCCCCGCACCAGCGGCGCTGCCATGACCTCCACCCCCCTGCTCGACGACGGCTGGATGACCTTCGCCGTACAGGGGAACGTCAACGACAGCCTCGGCTCCATCGAACACCAGCTCTATCCCGTCCCCTTCGTGGCGATGGCGAACGACGCGGCGGCCGTCGATGCCGACACGCTCCGTAGGCGCCTGTGGAACGCCACCATGGATGGGCAGTACGCCGGCATCGCGAATGATGCCGCCAACTCCGCAGCCGCCAAGGCCATGACCGTCTGGTACGACTTCCTCGCCGACACGCGCCACTGGGAACTCGAGCCGTACTTCGATGTCGATGGCGGCCGCGCCGTCGCGCTCGAAGACGTCGAGTACGTTGTCTATATCGAAAAACCTGGGCCCATCGAGCTCACCGTCGAGAAGCACGGCTACGACGTCTACTGGGTTAACCCGCTGGACGGCGAGAGCATCAAGGCCAAGAAGTTCTCCGGCGAGCACTTCACCGGCGAGCCGCCCGATCGCTCGCACGATTGGATTCTCCACGTTGTCCGCGAAGGAACCGTCGCCGGAATGAACCGCTCCTTCAAGTTCGAGTCCCGCGAAATCGTGCTTCAGGAGGTCGAGGCGAACACGCCCAAAGTCCCGTTCGCAATCGACGCGCCCAAAGGCGTCATCTCGGTCTCCAAGCCCACCCCGTTCGCCGCAAAGATGACGCGGGAATCGCGCGCTACGCGTTCCATGATGTGGCTATGGATGGGGGACGTCGCCGCCGACCGGCAGGGCTATCGCGTGCTCGCCACCTCGCAGAAGGGCAATATGCAGGCGCCCCGGGATATCGCCAAGAACTACCCTGCCACCATGCACCTGCGCGTGTACGGCATGAACGCCAACGGCAAAGTCTACGAACTGGACTCCGGACTCCAGATCAATCCGTGAACCCGCTGATCCTGGCGGTCGACACTACCCACGAGCGCGGCGGCCTGGCGCTGGTGCGCGGGGATGAGCTCCTGGAAGAAATCGAGCTCCATTCGCCCACCGGGTTTGCGCATGTCCTTTATAGCCATCTGCGCGATCTTCTGGGCCGCCATGGAGTGGACGCCGCGCACATCGACTGCTTCGCCTCCGCCGCCGGTCCCGGTTCCTTCACCGGCGTGCGCATTGGACTCGCCTGTGTGAAGGGTCTGGCGGAAGCGACTGGGAAGCCTGCCCTCGGAATCTCCAATTTGCAGGCGCTCGCCTGGTATGGAACCGGTCCTCTTCGCGCCGTCGTGATGGACGCCCGTCGCGGCGAAGTGTACGCGGCGCTGTACGATGCGAGTCTGCGGCCTGTGGCTCCGGAGGTTGTCACGAAGCTGCCCGCGTGGCTCGCCTCCCTCCGCGCGAACGTCGAGTTCCTCTCACCGGACGTCGAGATCCCCGGACGCCCCGTGCTCGTACCCCGCGGCATTGTGCGCGCCATCGCCGCGATTGCGGTCGACCGGTATCGCGGCGGCGAAGCCCAGGACCCCGCGGCGCTCGACGCCAACTACGTCCGTCGGTCCGACGCCGAGCTCTTCTGGAAAGAGTAGCGCTCGCCTACTGCGTGACCTTCACCACGAAGTAATCGAACTTCGCGCCCGGCGCGAGGCTCACCTGGTGGGGCGTCTTCGCCGGAACTGTGACCACGTCCCCCGCCGCAAGTTTCTTCTCCAAGCCGCCCTTGATGGATGGCGCGCGCATCTCGTTCGGCGCGGTCGTCTTCCCATCCACCAGCGAGCCCCCGTAGACCAGAGTTGCCTCCCCCGACTGCACGAAGAAGATGTCCGCCTGCGTCTCGTGATACTCGGCCTCGCCCGGCCCCTCCCGATGCGCCACCATGAAGCTGTAATTCCCGTGGCTGCCGATCGTCTCGCTGGCCACCTTCTGCGCGTTGATTTTTGGCGCGAGGGTCTTGGCGTATCCCTTCAGGGTCGCGGCGGACCAGTATTGAAAACCGGCGGGATCCCCGGCGGGAAAAGCAAAAGCTGCGAAAAAAAGCGCGAGCGCGGCAAGTCTCATGAGTTCTCCTCTGGCCTCACACAGTAACCCGAAGGAGCCGGAAGTTGCAACAGCTGCCCGCCACTCCAGTCCCATCCTGGCGTACCTTGGAAATGTGCCTGTCGACAAACTCCTGGGAGGCGTCTCACGATTTCAAAAGGACGTCTATCCGCAACATCAAGCCCTCTTTGAAAAGCTGGCGCTCGGCCAGCGCCCCGATGCGCTGTTCATCACCTGCGCCGATTCCCGCATAGACCCTTGCCTGTTGACCCAGACCAAACCGGGCGAGCTCTTTATCTGCCGCGTCATCGGCAATGTCGTGCCCGCTTACCCCGATGCGATAGGCGGCGTTTCCGCCACCATCGAGTATGCGGTCGGCGTATTGAGAGTCCGGGAAGTGATCGTCTGCGGCCACACCGATTGCGGCGTCATGCGAGGCGCGCTCAACCCCGATGTGCTCGAAGCTTATCCCAATGTGACCGCATGGTTGCGGTACACCAGGGTGGAGCGCCGCGAACCCCAGCCCAGCGCCGAATTGCTGCTCGCGCTCACCGAAGAAAACGTCGTCGCACAACTCAAAAACCTGCGCTCCCATCCCTCCGTCGCGGCCCGGCTCGAGCAAGGCGATTTGGCCTTGCATGGCTGGCTGTACCACATCGGCTCCGGCACGGTGACGGTTTACGATCAGGCGGAGGGAAAGTTTGAAGCCGCGACATCGTCATAAGGACCCGGCGATCGCCACATCCTCGGCGGCGTAGTCGAACCGATACGGCGTGGGCTCCTTCGGCGGATGCGCGCGCTGCCATTCGATGGTGCGGCGGATTGCCTGATCGAGCTCCACCACTTCGCGATAGCCCAGTTCCTGGCGGATCCGCGTGGAGTCGGCGTCCCAGTGCTGCGCCATATTCCCGGGCTGCGTTAGATGCGCCGGCATGCCCGCTTTAGACAGGATCACGAAGTCGCCGCGCCATTCTGCGGCAGCCGCGATCCGGCGCGCCCATTCCAGTTCGGAGAAGGCCGGCGTCTCCGCGACATTATAGATGCCGGCGGCCTTCTCCGAAATCGTCGCGAGCGCCAGCGCCTCCGTAACATTGTTGACGTAGCCGCGCGGTGACCGCCAGGCGGCGAAGCCTTCCTCGAGGAGTATCGCCCGGCGGCCGTCGTCCATGCGGCGCAGCAGAGGATAAAAGCGATGAAGGCGGTCGCCGGGGCCGTAGATCATCGGCAGGCGCAGGACCGTGCCGCGTAGTTCCGGGTCGCCGAGGATGGCGCGCTCGACGGGGATTTTGTCATACGCGTCGTCCAGCCATCCGAAGGTCTTTTGCAGCATCTGAATGAGAGCGGGCGGGTAGGTCTCCAGGCGCGTGCGCAACGGAGAGGATTCGGTGAGAGGAGTTGGTTCGAGCGGCCCTTCCTCGCTGCCGTGCAGGATTCCGCACGCGCGGTAGACGTCCATGCTGCTTGCCGCGACCACGCGGCCAGCCGCGCCGCGGAACACCTCCATCAGCGCCAGAGCCTGCGCGCCGGAGCTGAGGATCAGATCCACGACGACATCCGCGGTAGGACGGAGGCGGGCGAGGTCGGTCCGGGCGCCGAGGATCTCTTCCGCGGGCAGGTCGACGCGCGTCGTTCCCCGATGGAATACCGTAACGGAGTGACCCAGGGCGGCCAGGCGGCGAACCAGGGGCGGACCGATGAAGCCTGTGCCGCCGATCACCAGTATTCGCACAAATTCAGGTTAGCGCGCCGAGCATCCGGTCGAGATCGTCCTGCGCGACGCCCTCGATGTCCACCACCTTGGTCCGCGACGTCAAACCCAGCACGACGCGAACCCGCGCGCGGGGGACGCCGCTGAGCTCGGCGAAGAAGCGGATGCACTCGTCGTTGGCCTTCCCGTCCACCGGAGGCGCGGCGAGATCCAGCTTCCACGCATCGCCCAAGCGCCCCGTGATGGCCGACCGCCGGGCGCGCGGATGCACCTTTACGGTGAGACGCGCCATTCGACCTCCGCCCTCAGGTTGGCGACACCGGCGGCGAGACGCGTATCCACGACGTCGAAGGCGATCGCGTCGTCCAGCCAGTCGTGACTGGAACCATCGGCGTTTTGCGTGGCGACGGTCAGCGTATATTGCTGCGGAGTGAGCCAGCAGGCGATGCGGAAATCGACCTCCAGTTCGTCGCCCGCGCGCAGGTCGCCCAGATTGACATGCTCGATGCGGGTGTTGGTGCCATAGACGTCCATGCCGATGCGCGTGCGGATGAGGATGCCGACCATCGGGTCGGACGCCGGCTGGTAAAAGCGCGCGCGCACACGCACCGTGACGACCTCGCCGCTGGCGATGGAGGCGGCCTCCTCTCCGTTGTGGTTGAGCATCTGGACGCGCAGGATTTCGCTGGCGCCATCGCCGTGGCGGAAGCTGGCGCGCAACCGGTCCTCTTTTTTGCGCACGAGCTCCTGACGTTCGAGCACCAGCCCGATGTAGCGATTGATTACGTCGCTCGGCGCGCCTTCCGCAGCGATGCGCCCCTGCAGCAGCAGGATGGCGCGGTCCGAGAGCTGCTTCACCAGCCCCAGATCGTGCGACACGAACAGCACCGTGATCTTCCGCTCGCGCAATTCCTGGAATTTGCGCACGCAGCGGTTGGCGAACACGGCGTCGCCCACCGCGAGCGCCTCATCCACGATCAGGATTTCGGGGTCGACATGGATCGCGGTGGAGAACGCCAGCCGCACGTACATTCCGCTGGAGTACTCCTTAACCGGCCGTTCGAGGAACTCGCCGATTTCGGCGAAGGCCTCGATGGAGGGCATCGCGCGATCGATTTCGGCGCGGCTGAGCCCCATGATCTCGCCGTTCAAGTAGACGTTTTCGCGACCGCTAAATTCGGGATTGAAACCGGCGCCGAGCTCCAGGAGGGCGGCGATCCGCCCGCGCGTGACCACCCGGCCGGTAGTGGGCTGGAGGATTCCGCTGACGATCTGGAGGAGCGTGCTCTTGCCGCAGCCGTTTGGTCCGACCAGCGCCAGCGTCTCGCCTTTTTCCACCTGGAATGCGATATCGCGCAGCGCCCAGAAGTCGGTGTGCAGAGGTCCGGCGCCGGGAAGTAGCTCGCGCAGACGGTCAGACGGGCGGCGATACAAGCGGTACAGCTTGGAAACGTTCTGCAGAAGGACCAAACTTCGATGATAGCGTGCGAGGGAGTTATTCCGGCAATGGAGCCGCCGATCAACACCGATCAACGCAGATAAGTGGTCTTCTTCATCGGCGTTGATCGGCGTTCATCGGCGGCTCACGGTCTTCGATGTTAGTACAGCACCTTAATGCCGAGCTGAATGCGGCGCGCATACCCACGTGTGGAGGAAATGGTGCCGAACGCCGAGTCGGACGGGCTGGTGCTGGGCGTATTGAAGAACGGATGATTCATCGCGTTCAGGAACTCCGCCCGGAACTGCAGCTTCACCTTCTCCGTGATCTTGGTGTTCTTGATCGTCGAGAGATCCCAGTTGTTGGGATTCGGACCGCGGATCGCGCCAAACCGGGCGGAGAGCACCCGGACGTTGCTGACGAGCTGCAGGCTCGAATTCTTCTCGAACCCGGAAGTGTCGAACCAGCGGTCGATGGTGCGCTCACTGCTCGGAAGCACCACGTCCTTGAGGTCGCCGCGATAGTAGATGGCATTGCCGAATCCGAGCGCCGGACCGGACTGCCAAACGTAGATTCCCTGCACCTGCCAGCCGCCCAAGACGGCGTTGGAGAAACCGCCCGCCGATCCCAGAATCGCCTTGCCGCGGCCGATTGGAAGCTCGTAGATGAAGCTCGCATTGAAGCGGTGCGGATAGTCCTGGTCGGAAATGACGTACGCGGGCATGGCGTCGCCGCCGTTCAGGTAGCCGGTGGCCTCCATGAATTTCGAGAAGGTGTAGCCGGCCTGGAGCTGCAGGCCCTTGCTCATGCGCTTCTCAATCCGGATGGCGCCGGAGTGGTAGCTGGAGTAGCCCTGGTTGGTGTTGACGCTGACGCTGGTGAACTGCGGATAGCGCACCAGCAGGGACTGCCGCGATACTGTCGCGCCGTTGCGGCCGGGCGCGGTCGGGACCAGGCCGGCGAACGGATTCGCCACGTTCGCGGTGAGAAAGCTGTTGGTGGTGTTGTCGCGGCTCGGCGACTTGCTGAGGTACTGCAGCGGCAGCGCGTTGAGATCGCGAGTGGTCTCGAGCGCCACGCCGCGGTCGCCGACATAATCGACTTCGAGCACCAGCCGCTTCGGGAGCTCCCGTTGGATGCTGACCTGCCACCGCTGGCCGTACGGGGTCTTCACGTCGGGCTCGAAGAAGCTGACGCCCTGTCCGACGAAGGTGTTGGGGCCGAGCGAGGCGCCCGGAGGCTCGATCGCGCCGTTCGGGAAGGGATTCTTGATGTCGGCGATGAAGTGCAGTCCGCTGTCCTGCGTGGCGGTCACCTGGGTGGTGAAGCTGAAGCCGGATTGGATCACGTCGCCGCGCCGGATGCCCATGAACGTGTAGAAGATGCCGTAGCCGCCGCGGATTACCGTCTTATCGTTGATGCTGTAGGCGAAGCCGATGCGGGGCATCAGATTGTTGGCGTCGCGGTTCCACACGCCGCTGGGCTGGCTGTTCACGCCCGCGAAAGTGACGCCGCCGATCGGGTTGAATTGCGAGACGGGCAGCTCGGGAATGGGGTTGGCGGCATACGCGGCCTTGGCGGCCGCGGTGATGGCGAGCTGCGCGTTGTTGTCGAAGCCGCGGATGCTGCGGTCCCATTTATCCTCGAGCGGCGATTCCGTCTCATACCTCAGGCCGAGGTTCAACGTCAGCTTGCGTCCCACCTTCCAGTCATCCTGGACGTGGACCGCGAACATGTTGTTGTACTCCTTGAAATTGGCGCGGCGATCGATGCCGCCGCCGTTGGAGAGCACACCCAACAGGAATGCCGCGAGTCCCTGACCGCGCGGCGCCGCGGAGGCGTTGTCCAAAGGTCCGCGCGTGTAGGTAGTGTCGAACACCAGTTGGCCGGTGGAGGAGATATCCGGGTTGATCTGATTCTTGGTGTAGATGCGGTATTCGGAGCCGATCTTGATCGAGTGTGCGCCCTTGATCTTGTTGAACGCGATGGCATATTCGTGGGTGTCCTGGGGCCGCCACAACACCGTGCCGTTGGTTCCGTAATAGCCGTTGATGTTGATGTACGGGAAGCGGCGGATGTCGCCGGGGATGGCGTCGTTCCAGGTCTTCGGGAAGGCCAGGCTGGTCAGGTCGAAGCCGATGCCGGCCGGATCGCGATTGACGTCGCGGATGAAACGGTTGTAGCCGTACCGCACGTTCATCACCAGGGTCGGGCTGAACGTGTAGACGTGATCGAAGGCGCCCGCGATCGAGTGGAACCAGAACCACTCGCCCGTCGAGACGTTATCGAAGTAATTGCTGTAGGTGCTGTTGCGGTTGTACCACGCGACCCGGCCGAAGGTGCGCCAACGGTCCGTGATGTTGTGGTCGAGCCGCCAGGTGTGCGAGTAATAGTTCGCGACTTCGGGCAGGTTCGGCTGGTTCAGGTTGTTGCCGCCGTCCACCGTTCCGGTGGTATTCGGCATCGCATAGTATTTCAGGATGTTCGTGGCGATCGGGCTGATGCGGCTCTTCGGAATGATGTTTCCGGGGATGGGGTTTTCCTGGAACCGGCCGCCGGCCACAGCCACGCGGGTGAACGGATCGTAGATCTGATAGTTCGAGCTGATCTTCAGAAGGCCGGAGAGATCGCCCTCGCGCTGCTCCGCGGTAGGCACGGTGTTGACGCCGCCGCGCGTGCGGGTCTCTTTGATGCCCTCGTAACCGTACATATAGAAGGTCCGATTGCGGCCGTTGTACAGCTTCGGAAGGATCACCGGCCCTGTCGCCGACGTGCCCCACCGGTTGTATTCCAGCGGTGCGATGGGCTGTCCGGTGCGATTCGAGAAGAAGAGATTGGCGTTCAATTCCGGAGCGAGCTTGTTGTAATAGCCGGTCCCGTGAAATTGATTCGTGCCGGATTTGAGCGTGAGGCTGACCGCGCCGCCTTCGGTCTGGCCGACGCTGGCGTCGAACGCCGTGGTCTGCACCTTCATCTCGGCGACGATATCCACGGGAGGCACGAAGGAGGCGGAAACTTCGCGCGCGTTGGCGGTGGAGGCGCCGGCCGGCGCGCCATCGAGAGTCAACTCATTACGCAGCCCGCGGGCGCCGCCGATCGCATAATTCGCGATGTGCGAAGGCTCGAACGGACGGTCCAGCGCGGGGTCGCCGGTGAACGCCGCGCCCGTGGTGGATGCCATCAGCGCGTACGGCTCGCCGTGCGCGATCGGCAGGTCGGCCACCTGCCGCATATCGATCACCTGTCCGGTGGAGGCGGAAGTGGTCTCGAGCAGCGGCGCTTCGGCGGACACGGTGACCGTGTCGGTGACGTCGCCGACCTGCAGCACCATGTTGATCTCCAGCCGGTCGTTGACCCGGACCTCAATGTTGTCGTGCACCGACTTCTTGAAGCCTCTCGCTTCAGCGGTGACCGTGTAGATTCCGAGCGGCAGGTAGGGCGCGGAGTAGATGCCCTGCTCGTTGGTGTTGACGGTCGAAGTCAGACCGGTGGCGGCGTTGTGCACCCGCACCGTGGCGTTGGCGATTACGGCGTCCTGCGGGTCGGTGATCCGGCCGGTAATAGTGCCGCGCGCTTCCTGGGCGTAGGTTGCGGCGGTGAACAGCAGTGTCAGCGCAGCGGCGCCGCACCAGCGATGAAATATCATACTGTGACCTCCTGAATTATGTCTCACGGTATTCCATATCACGTCGCGATGCAACCGATTACAGCCGAATCTGCAACTATCTTTCGTCCCCGCGTCGCCGCGGCGGATGAACGCAAATTCATCAAACTCTTGTTACTCCAGTGATTTGCGGTCACGTCCAAGAGAGTGGAGGGGAGAAGAAGATGTCCAGCAGATTGGGACTTTCAACCATCGCTTTGGCGGGCGCGTTGACGCTCAGCATGTCGGTAGCGAACGCGCAGAACCGCTACGGCGGAAATTCGGGACGCAACTACAACAACCAGGGGCAACCGGTGAATCCCTCGAACGGATACCAGGCGCCGCAGAACCAACAGGGCTATTCGAACGGCTACCAGGCGCCGCAGGTCCAACAGGGGTACGGCCAGAACTATGGCCAAAACTACGGCCAGGGTTATGGCTCCAACAACTATTCACGCGGCAATTCGTACGTCGCTCCGGGCGGAGCGTACGGATACGGCTACGGAAGCGGATACCAATCCGGCGCGGCGCGGCGCGAGCGCATGTGGCGTGAGCGGATGCGGCGGGAACGGATGCTGCGCGAACGCTATCGCCGCGGTTGGGGATGGTAGGCGCTGCGGGCCCTCGGCCCGATAGAATCGTCGTATGTACATCCGGGTCCACCCGCGTGATAACGTCGGCATCATCGCTCCAGCCGAAGGCGCCGCGCCGGGTGAGTCCTTCGCGGACGGGCTGATCGCACGGGAGCGGATTCCACAAGCGCACAAAATCGCGCTACGGAATCTCGCTTCCGGCGAGCCGGTCCTGCGATACGGACAGATCATCGGAATCGCCAATCGCGCTATCCCCGCGGGTAACTGGGTGCGCGAGGATCTGCTCGAAATGCCCGCTGCTCCGGCGCTCGACGAATTGCGGCTTGCCACGGCAGTCCCGCCTCCGCTGTCGGCGCTCGATGGGTTTACGTTCGAAGGCTATCGGAATTCCGATGGCAGCGTGGGAACCAGGAACATCCTGGGAATCGCCACCACCGTGCAATGCGTGGCCCCGACCGTCGAATACGCGGCTCGCCGCATCCGTGCGGAGTTATTGCCCCACTTTCCGAACGTCGACGATGTGGTCGCGGTGACCCATTCCTACGGCTGCGGCGTCGCTATCGATGCTCCGGGCGCAGCGGTGCCGATCCGCACCCTCAAGCACATCTCGCTGCACGCGAATATGGCGGCGCAGCCTCTCGTCGTCAGCTTGGGGTGCGAGAAACTGCAGCCCTCCCGGATGTTCGGCAGTGACCTTCCCATTCTGGGCGAGAGTAACGTGATCCGCCTGCAGGATCAGCGCGGCTTTGCCGACACCGTAGCGGCCATTCTGCAAGGCGCCGAGAAGCGGCTGGCGGAGCTCAATCGCCGTGTGCGAACTACCTGCCCGGCATCCGACCTCATCGTAGGGCTGCAATGCGGCGGCAGCGACGGATTCTCCGGAGTCACGTGTAATCCGGCGGTCGGCTACGCCGCGGACCTGCTGGTGCGCGCCGGCGCGACCGTAATGTTCTCGGAAGTCACGGAAGTACGCGACGCGATCCACCTGTTGACCCCGCGCGCCGCGACGCCCTCCGTGGCGCGTGACCTCATCCGCGAAATGCGCTGGTACGACGATTACCTGGCGAACGGGAACGCCGACCGCAGCGCCAACACGACGCCCGGCAACAAACGCGGCGGACTCGCGAACATCGTGGAGAAGGCGCTCGGCAGCATCGCGAAATCGGGCAGCACCGCCATCCGCGCGGTCGCCGGCCACGGCGAGAAAGTCACCGCCAAAGGACTGGTCTTCGCGGCCACTCCGGCCAGCGATTTCATCTGCGGGACCCAGCAACTGGCGTCCATGAACCTGCACGTCTTTACCACCGGCGAGGGAACTCCTTACGGCCTGTCGCTGGTGCCGGTCGTCAAGGTCTCGTCGAGAACCGCCCTGGCGGAGAAATGGCCGGACCTCATCGACATCGACGCCGGGACCATTGCCACCGGCCGCGCCACCATCGAAGACGTAGGCTGGGGAATCTTCCGCTTGCTGCTCGACGTGGCCGGCGGGCGCAAGAAGACCTGGGCCGAGCACTGGGGCCTCGGCAACGCGCTCACGCCCTTCAATCCCGGCCCGGTCACCTAGCCTCGTGTGCTGATCCGACCCGCGCTGGGCCGAGCCGCGCGCGTGAGGGTCTGTGAAGAAAACCCGCCTCGCTTACTCTCCCGCCGACGCAACTCGTTGCGTTTCCGAGCCGCGACCGTTAAGGGAGCGCTGCCTGTTCAGCAATATTTCACAAACCCGTGAGCAAGCGGCCTTTTCTGCCCCAGCCTGCTATTTCTGCAGCAGAAAATTCCCTACAAACATGGCGTCGATGCCGGACGAGTAGAAGCTGCGGACCGCATCCCGCGGAGTGCAGACCAGCGGCTCGCCGAACAGGTTGAAGGACGTATTGTAGAGCACCGGCAGTCCGGTGGCCTTTCCCGCGGCGTGCAGCAGCTTCCAGTACAGCGGGTTCTCGTTGCGGTCCACAGCGTGTACTCGAATCAAGTCGCCCGACAGGATCGCAGCGGCGAATCGTTCGCGATGCTCGGGCTTTACCCGTCCCACCGTCGAAAGGTTGCGCGCGTTTTCCCCGGCAATGAAGTACTCGCCGCACAATTCCGCCGGTACAGAAGCGGCGAACTTGCGGAACGGCTCGCGGTGCTTGATGAAGATGTTCAGATTCTCGGTCGAATAGGGATCGAGCGGCGACGCCAGGATGCTGCGGTTGCCGAGCGCGCGGGGGCCGAACTCCATGCGCCCCTGCATCCAGGCCACAATCCGGTTGTCGTTGAGCTGCTCCACGGTGCTCTGGATGACCTCGTCGGATGTCACCAGGTAGCGGAACCGGAGCTTGCAGTTCTCCAGCACCAGCTTGATCTCGGCGGCGGTAAATGCCGGGCCCAGGCACATGGTTTCGAGGTGGACGCGCCGCTCCTGTCCATAAGTCCCGTGCCACGTTTCGAGCACCGCGCCGATGGCCGTCCCGGCGTTTCCCGCGGCCGGCTGCACGAAGACGTGCTCGTATGCGGAGCTGTTTTCGAGCGCCGAGACGAGCAGGGCGTTGAGCCCGAGTCCACCCGCCAGACACAGATTGCGGCCCTTGCCGGCCATCCGGATGGCCGCCTCCTCGACGGCCTTTTGTACACCCGCGGCCAGGTGCGCGCGCATCTCTTCCGGAATCCGCTCGCCATCTTTCAGTCCCAGCCGGTCGTAGAAACGCGCGCTGAATCCGCCATGACGAACGCGCTCCGTGCTGAAGTACGAGCGATCGAAATGCGGACCGGAATCGGCCGGGCTGATGATATCCAGGAACAGCCCTTTGTACCGCTCGTCGCCCGCCGACGAGAGCCACTGCACCTTGTGCTCATCGAGATTGGATTGAAATTCGAGCAGTTCGCTGACCCGGCCGTAAAGGTCACCGAGGGAATCGGGCGAGTATTGCTCCAGTTCCAGGGTCAGACGCGTCCCCACGGCGCGCCATCGCGAGCCGCAGCGAAAATCGCCGCCCCGGTCGAGCGTCAGCACGGTCGCTTCGTCGAACGGGGAAGGGAAGTAGGCCGACGCAGCGTGGGCCAGATGATGCTCCACCACGACGATCCGGCTTTGCGGAAACTGCGCGCGCAGGGTGAGGTGGAAATCGTTCTCCGGCAGCGGGCGGACGATCGCGATCGCGTCAACCTGGTCCGGCTTCACGCCCGCCAGTTCCAGACAGGCGAGGACGGCGTGCTGCGGAATATCGCCGGTGTGCGGCCTCCGCACCAGCTTGGATTGTTCGACCGCGGCGGCGAGTTCGCCGTCTTTCAGGATTGCGGCGGCTGCATCTCCATGCGTCCCGCCGATGCCGAGGATGATCATTTGCCGCGCTTCTCGATTTTCGCCCAGGTGTCCTTCAGTGCCACCGTGCGGTTGAAGACCGGCGCGCCGGGCTTGGAATCGGGATCGACGCAGAAGTATCCCAGCCGCTCGAATTGATAGCCGGTCATTACCGGCGGATTGCTCATGGATGGCTCCAGCTTGGCGCCCCGCACCACTTCCAGCGACTTCGGGTTGAGGTTCGCCGTGAACTCCTGCCCCTCCTCCACATCGTTGGGATTCTCTTTGAGGAACAGGTTCTCGTAGAGCCGAACTTCGGCGTTCACTGCATGCGCGGCCGAGACCCAGTGGATCGTGGACTTCACTTTGCGCCCGTCGGGAGCGTTGCCGCCGCGGGTTTCCGGATCGTACGTGCAATGCACTTCCACAACCTGGCCCTGATCGTCCTTCACCACGCTTCTCGCGGTGATGAAGTAGCCATAGCGCAGCCGGACCTCGCGTCCCGGCGAGAGCCGGAAATACTGCTTCGGCGGATCTTCCCGGAAGTCGTCCTGCTCGATGTAGAGCACCTTGGAGAAGGGAACCTTTCTCGTGCCGGCGGCGGCGTCCTCCGGATTGTTGACCGCCTCCATCTCGTCCACCTGCCCCTCCGGGTAGTTGTCGATGACCACGCGCAGGGGCCGCAGGACGGCCATCACCCGATTCGCCCGCCGATTCAAATCCTCGCGAACGTAATGCTCCAGCAATCCGAGCTCAATCGTGCCGTTGGTCTTGGAAACGCCGATCGCGCCGCAGAAATTGCGCAACGCTTCGGGCGTATATCCACGCCGCCGGATTCCCGACAGCGTGGGCATGCGGGGATCGTCCCAGCCGCGGACGAAGCCGTCCTGCACCAGCTTCAGCAGTTTGCGTTTGCTCAGCAGCGTGTAGGTGAGGTTCAGCCGGTCGAACTCGATCTGCTGTGGATGATAGATACCCAGCTGCTCGACGTACCAATCGTAGAGCGGGCGATGGTCCTCGAACTCCAGGGTGCAGATGGAGTGGGTCACCTTCTCGATGGAATCGGATTGGCCGTGCGCGAAGTCGTACATCGGATAGATGCACCACTCGCTGCCCGTGCGGTGATGGTCCGCGTGCAGGATGCGGTACATCACCGGGTCGCGCATGTTGAGATTGGCGGAAGCCATGTCGATCTTGGCGCGCAGGGTGCGCGAGCCATCCGGGAATTCGCCGGCCTTCATGCGCTGGAACAGGTCGAGATTTTCTTCTACCGAACGGTTGCGGTAGGGGCTCTCCTTGCCGGGCTCGGTGAGGGTGCCGCGATATTGGCGCACCTGCTCCGCCGTCAGGTCGCAGACGTAGGCTTTGCCCGATTTGATCAGTTGGATCGCCCACTCATAGAGCTGGCCGAAATAGTCGGAGGCGTAGTAGAGCCGCTCCTCCCAATCGAAGCCGAGCCACCGGACCGTGTCCATGATGGAGTCGACATACTCCTGCTCCTCTTTTTCGGGATTGGTGTCGTCGAAACGGAGGTTGGTTTTGCCGCCGAACTCCGCCGCCAAGCCGAAATTGAGGCAGATGGATTTGGCGTGGCCGATGTGCAGGTAGCCGTTGGGCTCCGGCGGAAAGCGCGTCTGCACGCGTCCTTCGTACTTGTTGGTGCGCAGATCGTCGAGGATAATGTCGCGAATAAAATTCGAGGGGCCGGCGGGCGAGGTCGTCCCCGGCTCGGGCGTGACATCGGACGGATTCATATTTTTCTCAGTTTTTCGGTGGCCTGCGCAATGCGCCGCAGGCTGGTCTCGCGGCCCAGGACCTCCAGGGTCCCGAACAGGGGCGGCGCAGTTTTGCGACCGCACACCGCCACGCGGATCGGTTCGAACATCTGTCCGGCCTTGATGGCCAGCTTTTCGGCGGCGCCGCGCAGCGCGGCTTCGAGGCCATCGTGCGTGAATTCGGCGGTTCCCAGTACTTCGGCGGCGCATTCCAGCACGCGCAGCGCGAGCGCCGCATCGCCTTTTTTCGGAATCAACTCAGCGGGGTCGTAATCCGGCAGGTCGGCGGCGAAGAAGAAGTCCGCGACCGTCAGGACATCGCGCAACAGCTTCATCCGCTCGCGGATGAGGGGCGTGATCTGCAGCATCTTTTCAAGCGTGATGTCGAATCCGGCCAGGCGAACGAAGGGCAGCGTCTCTTTCGCCAGTTCCTCCACTGGCAGCGTGCGGATGTGTTCCGCATTCAGCCACGCGGCTTTGGGATCGAACGGATCCTCTTCTTTGAAATTCACCACCGCGTTACTGCGATTGATGCCTTCGAGCGAGAATGCCGCAACCAGCTCGTCGCGCGTCATCTGCTCCCGGTCGTCCTTCGGCGACCAGCCGAGCAGGCATAGGAAATTGACGAACGCATGCGGCAGAAATCCCGCGTCGCGATAGGTCGTCACGCTGACCACCGGCCCGTGCTTGCGTTTGGAGAGCTTGGCGCCGTCGGGCGCTACCAGCAGCGGCAGGTGCGCGAATTGCGGCGGCTGCGCTCCCAGCGCCTCGAAGATAAGGACGTGCTTGAACGTGTTGGAGAGGTGGTCCTGCCCGCGGATGATGTGGCTGATGCGCAGGTCGGCGTCGTCGGCGCAGGAGCCGAGATGATAGGTCGGCATGCCGTCCGACCGCAGCAGCGCGAAGTCCTCGATATCCGCGGTGGATTTGGATTGCGGTCCGTACACCGCATCGCCGAACTGCACCAGCCGGCCGGCGTCGCGCGGCACGCGGTAGCGCAGCGCGAACGGTTCACCCGCGGCGGCGCGGCGATCGCTCTCCTCGGGCGAAAGATCGCGCATATCGGCGTTGAACAGCCAGGTGCCCTGCGCTCCCGATTTCTCGCTATCGCCGGTGTGCGCCGGAGTGAAATCGCGATACGCGAGGCCTCTCTGGAAGATCGCTTCGGCCGCCGCCCGGTGCAGCGCCAGACGCTCCGATTGCTTGTACTCTTCGTCCCAACCCAGGTCGAGCCAGCGCAGGCCTTCGTAGATTGAGTTGAGCGAGGCCTCCGTATTCCGCTCGACGTCCGTATCGTCAATCCGCAGAATCATGGCGCCGCCGTTCCGGCGGGCAAAGAGCCAGTTGAAGATGAAGGTGCGCGCGCTCCCAATATGCAGAAATCCCGTGGGGGAGGGCGCGAAGCGAACGCGCAGCATGGAAATCCCAGTATAACAGGCGAAAGCGCTAACCTTCACAGAACGGGACACTTACTTGAGAAGGAAGCACATGGTCCGTGTAAAAATGCCGCGCGCCAGGGTGTAAGCCCTACTGCAAACGTCGATTTCAGGCCCGGTTCGGTGAAACCATGCACACCCAGGGAGTGGCCCCCGTGTTGCATTAGAGAGGGCAGTTGAAGTGGCGCGAACCGGTGGGCCGGGGAAGATTCCGAAAGGAAAACGTCCTGGTACCACCGGTTTTTGATTTTCCGTCGCCGGCATCGCCGAACTGCGCTTCAATCCGCGCCTCCGGCGAGGATTGGCTCCTTCGGCAGAACCGTTTCACGCTTTCTTTCGCCGACGAACTCGCCCAGCGAAATCGGAACCGCCACTTTCAGCATCAGGGTGAACACCAGAAACCCGGCCGCAAAGACCCCGGCCGCCACGCGCAATTCTGTCGGCGAGGGCGAATAGAAGTAGATTTCGCCGAGGGCGTCCGGCGTCAGCCCGGGAATGATGAGTCCCATTCCCTTCTCGATGTAGCAGCCGGCGTAGACCGCAAGACAGCCCACATTCATCGTTACCCAGTTGCGTCGCGTTGCGGGCACAATAAAGAGCCCGAATGCCGCCACGTTCATGACGACCGCGCAACACGCATACGGCGCCAGCGGCCCCTCGACGGACCCAATCGTCCCCGGCGGTAGGAGTAGGGCAGCCCGTTTGCAGTCTAGCTCGCGCCGTTCACCACGCTACCCACTTCCGTCGCCGTCAAAGCCCGGCTGTAAATCCGCACCTCGTCGAGCGCTCCCGTAAACGGCAAACCGTTATAAGCCCCCGGAAACGTCCCCAAATAAAGCGTGGCGGCATTGCCCGTCGCGGCGGTCACCTGCGGTTGGGCGGATGCAGCGATGCCGTCTACATAAAAGGTCACATTCTGTCCCAGCGTGATCACCACCGCAACATGATGCCATTGCCCGTCGGTGATGACCCTTGTGTCGCCCGCGTCGCGGCTCCCTCCCGCCAGGTTGTTGCCGCCCACGTGCAGATTCAGCGTCCCACCGGACGACACCTGCAAAATGTACCCGTACTCCGAGCCGGTGAAATCGTACTTGCTGATGAAGTCCTGCGTCTGATTGGTGACGCCCGTTTTGATCCAGGCGGTCAGCGTCAGGTCGTGAGTGAGTTGCAGGCTGGCGCTGTTCGGAACCGCGACGTAGCTCCCGGCGCCGCTGAAGCTCAGCGCCTGATTGCTCTTCCCGGCGACCGCGGCGGCATTGTACAGCGCGCCATTCAGTCCATTGCCCGAACGGTCCGACACCTGGTTGCCGCTGATGTCGGCTGCGTCGAAGGTCCACCACCCGGCCGGCGACGCCGTCGACGTGTTGGCTGAGGCCGTCGGCGGCGGGGACGGGGGCGTGAGCGTCACCGTCGCCTGCGCGGTCTTCGTTGCATCCGCCTGGCTGGTGGCCGTCACCGTCACATTCTGCTGGGTCGGGATGCTGGAAGGAGCGGTGTACACGCCCCCCGCGGAAATGCTGCCCACGGTCGGCGAAATCGTCCAGTTCACCGCGACATTCGCCGTGAACTGCTTCGTCTGGCCCGCTCCCAGCGAAGCGGAAGTCGGCGTGACCGATACCGTAATCGCGGGCGGCGGGGTCGACGGTGCGCCGCCGGCCATCGCCGCGATATCGCTCGCCGCGAGCGCCTGGCCGTAGATCCGCACTTCGTCCAGCGATCCGGTGAACGGCAGTCCGTTGTACGAGCCGGGGTACGTCCCGAGGTAAAGCGGCCCGGCGTTGGCCGCCGCCAACACCACCTGCGATTGCGTTGAGCTCAGTTGTCCGTCTACGTAGAACCGGACATTTTGCCCCAGCGCGATCGCCACCGCCACGTGATGCCATTGCCCGTCGTTGATCGCGCGCGTGTCGTGCGTATCCCGGCTGGCGCCGCCCTGGTTATTGCCGCCTACGTGCAGGTTGATCGTCCCAGTCGACAGGATTTGCAGCAGGTAGCCGTTCTCCGAGCCGCTGAAATCGTATTTGCTGATGAAGTTCTGCGTCTGGCTTGAGTTAGTGGTCTTGACCCAGGCGGTGAGCGTCAGGTCGTGCGCCAGGGACAGCGCCGTGTTGTTCGGTACCGCGACATAACTCCCCGCGCCCGAGAAGCTCAGTCCCTGATTGACCTTTCCCGTTACTGCCGCCGCGTTATAGATCGTGCCGTGCAGACCGTTGCCCGATCGATCCGTCGCCTGTGCGCCGCTGATATCGGCGGTATCGAAGGTCCAATAACCTGCGGCGGCCGGCGCGACGGCGCTGGCGCCGGCGAGGCTTCCGCTGAAAACCACGGACTGTCGGTTCACCGGCGAAGCGCTATCCGTGGCCGTCACCGTATAAGAATAAGATCCGCTCCCCGTCGGCGTTCCGCTGACGGTGGCGGTGCTTCCGCCTCCCGCGCCGGCCGCCAGAGAGAGTCCCGCCGGCAATGTGCCCGCACTGATCGACCACGATATCGGCGCTACCCCGGAACTCGCCGTGCACGTGCTCGAGTACGAAGCCCCCGCCTGCACCGGCCCCGCGGTGGGCGAGCAACTGACGCTCATCGGAGCCCTCACCGTCCCGTTGAATGTCTGGGAAGCCTGCTGCACGCCCGTCGGCGTGCTGACCGAGGTCCGCACGGTGTAGGCGTAAGGGCCGGGTGCTGATGGCGTGCCGCTAATCGTCGCCGTGGCGCCCCCGTTGGAGTTGAGCGACACGCCTGCCGGCAATTGCCCGGAGCCGATATCCCAACTGTAAGGCGCGACGCCGCCCGATGCTGTACACGTCGCCGAATACGCCGTTCCGGTTTGCACCGGCCCGTTCGCCGGCGTGCAACTCATCGTCACCGGGGTCGAAGTGCTGCCGATCGTGAAGGTCACTGGCGCGGAACTGCCGCCCGGATTGGTCACCACCACCGTCGCAGTCCCCGCATTCGCGATCATGGCCGCGGAGACCGTCGTGGTCACCTTGGTCGAGCTGTACCAGGTGGTCAACAGCTTCGTGCCATTCCAGGTCACCGACGCGCCCGGCTCCACATCCGCATAGCAGGAGCACGGCGCGATGAAGTTCGAACCGTTCACCGTCAGGACGAAATCCGAGCCGCCCGCCGGTGCGGAGTTGGGGCTCAGGCTGGAGATCGCCGGCGTGATGGCCGTGATGCTGTAAGTCGCGATTGCCGAGGCCGCGCCGTTCGGATATCCGTTGTAGACCTGGAACTTGAGGGTTGCCGGATACATCGTGAAATCGCGCGGCACAACCGCCGTCAATTGCGTCGGGCTGACATAAGTCGTCTGTAACGCCGCGAGGCCGGGATGATTTGCCGCATCCGGCTCGAATACCACCGCCCCGGGGACGAATCCGCTGCCGTTGACCGTAATCGTGAACGACGTTCCCTGCGGATACGAGGCCGGGCTGAAGCTCGTGATCGCCGGGCCCGACGATCCAGCCATGTTCAGGACTTCCGCCGCGCCGAGCCGTCGCGCATAGACCTTCACTTCATCCAGCGATCCCGTAAACGGCGCGCCATAGTAGGCGCCCGGGAAGGTGCCGATGTAAAGCGGCGTCGCGTTCTGTGAAGCCGCGATGCTCTGCGGCTGCGTCGAACTGAGCCGCCCGTCGATGTAGAACGTCACGTCCTGCCCGAGCCCGATCGCAACCGCTACATGATGCCACTGCCCGTCGTTCACCGGCGTCGTGTCGGCGGCGTCGCGGCCGCCGCCCGCCAGATTATTGCCGCCCACCCGCAGGTTCAACACGCCGTTCGGCAGCGTTTGCAGGATGTAGCCGGTCTCCTGCCCGGAGAAGTCGTACTTGCTGAGAAAATTCTGCGTTTGCGAATTGTTCTGCGTGCGAATCCACGCGGTCAAGGTCAGGTCGTGAGTGAGCCGCATCCCGGCGTTGTCCGGGACCGCGGCGTAGCTGCCGGCGCCGCTGAAACTGAGCGCCTGGTTCACCTTTCCCGCGACCGGCGCGGCGTTCGAAATCCCCGCGTTGATTGCATTGCCGGAGCGGTCGATCGCCGTATTCCCGCTGATATCCGCCGTGTCGAAACTCCACGAACCGGCTGCGCCCGCGGCCGGGACTGTCAGGTTCACAGGCACGGTCAGGGGACTGTTGACCGCCCCCGGCGCGGTGATCGTTACCGAGCCCGTGTAATTTCCCGCCGACAATCCGGCGGCATTCACTGTCACGTTGAGCGAGGAGGGAATCGTCCCGGAGCTGGGACTGGCCGTCAGCCAGTTTCCGTTCGAACTGGCTGCGGCCGTGTACGAATAGCCTGTGCCGCTGGCCGTCAGCGAGAGAGATTGCGTCTGCGGCTGGCTGCTGGACGCGACCGTGAAATTCAGCGAATTCGCCGACGCGAAAACAGTATCGCCATACGCCACCGAAACGCTCAGGCCGGAAGAGCCGGCGCTGTTGACCGTGAGGGTGAGCGGGCCGTATTTGTCCTTCCACGACCTGCCCGCCGTCAGCGCGGCATCGCCGAAGTTGTTGGGCGATTGCGTGGGCGTGAAGTCGAGGATCTCCGTGCCGACCGCGAGCGGATCGCCCTCCTCGTAATGAATCAGCGCGCCATTATATAGGTTGACCTCGGGCTGCGAAAACGACTCGTAGCTGCTGCCCGCCTGGCGGAATTCCACCCACAGCCAGTTGGTGCTGTTGGGCGCGCGCTGCACCCGGATCGCCTGCAATCCGGTTGACGAAGCCCCGATCGGCTTCAGTACAAACGTGCCGTTGTTCTGCACCTGTAAGACGTTCTGTGCGCCGTTCAGCCATCCCACCGCGAGCTTTTGCTGCGCGTTGAAGTGGCCCATCTGCATGTGATTGCCCATCACCGAGAAGGGATCGCCATAATCGTTGAAAAGCCCGCCTGAGCTGCCGAGAACCTCCGCGCCGAAGTCCAGCGAATGAGCCTGCTGCAGTCCGAGGGTATGGCCGAACTCGTGCGCCGCTACCGCCAGGATGGCGCTGCTTGGCGCCGCATTATTTACCGTGATCTTCGAAAATCCGGCGGTGAATTGGCCGCGCGAAGGTGACGTCTGCGCGCCGCATCCGATGTAGCTGAAGCCGTAAATCCCGCAGCCGGTATCCGGCACGATGAGCATGATCCGCTTGTACTGCGTGAAGTCCACCGAGCTGTCGGCTGCGCGGATAGCCGCCGCCACAATCGCCCCCATGTCGTTGCACGTGTAATTCGCGTCCAGCGTGAAGGGGCCGAAAACCGCGCCCGCCAGCGACATCTGCCCGAATGACTGCTCGCCGTAGAAGCCGTTCACGCTATGCGGGCCGAAGAAGATGTCTTGAATATACGCGCTGGATACCGCGAGTGGCGTGCCGGGGTACGAAAGCAGCAGCACCGCCGTCTGCTGAACGCCTGTGTTCGTGCACGGCGAAGACCCCGCTGCCGGATCGCTGACCCGCGCCGAAGCGGCGGCGACGTGATCGCCCAGCCGAATCCCGCTCACCGCCATCTCCCGTTCGCACGCCAACAGCGGCGGCGCGTCCGCGAAATGCAGTTGCACGCTGCGCCCGCCGGCCTTCATTTCCCAGCGGGTCCGGCTCGCGCGATTCTGAAAGTCATCCTCGACGCCGGCGATGACGGGTCCACGCCATTCGCCCCGCGTCTCCAGTAACTCACCGCGGCCGGGAAGCGCACGGTTGAGGCGCTCGATCTCGTCGGAGGGAAGCGCCAAGGACACGGCCGCCCGCGGGTCGGATTCGATGAGCGTGCGAAGAGCCCCAGCCCTGTCGGCCAGGACGCGCGCCAGTCCCGCCTGATTCATCCCCGGCCGTCGGACTTCTCCGTTTAGCTGCCGAAGCCGCTCAACGTGGAGCTCCGTCTGCGCAATTAACGGCAGTCCTGAATACAGCAGTACACAAACCGCAAACGAACACCGCCGTTTCCCCCGACTCATCCCCTGGTCTCCCCGAGCAACACTCTGGTATAACTCGGAGCGGAAATACGGACAAACCTTGTCGGTGCGGTTTAGCCCTACTTAGTACGTACTCTTTGTGGGTGATCGCTCACTTCTTAAGATTCTACTGAGCCGCGCACGTCACGGTCTGTGAAGAAAACCCGCCTCGCTTACCCTCCCGCCGACGCAACTCGTTGCGTTTTCCGAGCCGCGACCGTAAGAAGGTGTGAAAAAATCACGCGGATTTGTGTAAAGTTCTTTGTGATTTAGTGAATTCGCTCCATAATTGGGCTATGGAGATTGCCTCCCAGCCAATGTTGGTGGACCTGCCTGAGCAGCCAGTCACAGAGAGCCAGCCTTCGCCCCAGGCGCCCCTGAAGTTCCGGACTGTCGACCGGAGCCAGACTATGCTGGCGGCGATCCACGTGGAAGAATTGATCGGCGCCGATCACAAAGCCCGAGCCATCTGGCAACTAGTGGGCAATCTGGACTTGAGGCGCTTCGCCGAGCCGTTGCGCACCAGCCAGGGCAGTGCGGGCCGACCGGCCTGGGATCCGCACCTGTTGGTGAGCGTGTGGGTGTATGCCTATAGCGAAGGGATCAGTTCCGCTCGCGAGATCGAGCGGGTAATGGAGTGGGAACCGGGGTTCCAGTGGTTGAGCGGATTGGTGAGTATCAACCACCATACGCTGTCGGACTTCCGTGTCGAGCATAAGGCTGCATTGGACCAACTGTTTGCCGAATTGCTGGCGATGTTGGAGAGTGCCGGGGTGGTGAGTTTAGAGCAGGTGATGCACGACGGAACGAAGATCCGCGCACAGGCTGGGGTGGATTCATTTCGACGAGAAAAGACACTGGAAGAACGGTTGAAAGAAGCGCGGGACCTGGTGGCGCAGATGGGGAATGCGGAGTCGGCTGCAGCGGTGAGAGACCGGAAACAGGCAGCGCGCGAGAGAGCCAGCCGGGAGAGGGTGGAGAAACTGGAAGCGGTGCAAAGAGAGATGCGTGCACTGCAGGCTAAGAAGAAAAGCGAAGGCGAAAAATCAGGCGTGCGGGTGAGCGTGCAAGAGCCAGAAGCGCGGCAGATGAAGCACGGGGACAATGCCATCGCACCGAGCTATAACGGACAGATCAGCACCGAGGCAAAAAATAAAATCATCGTGGGAGTGCATCTGAGCCAATGCAGTAGCGATGCGCAAAGCCTGATGCCGGCGATTGAAGAAGTGGTGGCAAATTTGGGAAAGAAGCCGGGACAGATTGTGGTGGACGGAGGTTTCACCAATCGGGAAAACATTGTCGGGTGTGCGGCGCAGCAGATCGATCTGGTGGGATCGTTACCGGACCCCAAAGAAAGAAGCAAAGCGGCGATGAAATCGATGGGTATCGATCCGAAGTTCGCGCCATCGGAGTTTCGAATTCTGGAGAATGGGCTGGAGTGCCCCGCCGGGCGGCACTTGCAGCCTTTGCGAAAGAATCGGAAGCGGGGCGACCGCTATCAACAATACCGGGCGCAAGGAACCGATTGCGCCGCCTGCCAGTACCAACCGCAGTGTTGTCCAAAGCGACCCGAGCACGGACGGACGGTGTCGATTCGTTTGGAGGAACAGGCGGATGTGGCGGCGTTTCGTCGGAAGATGGAGACGGAGGAGTATCGTGCGATCTACCGGAAACGGGGAGAGGTGGCGGAGTTCCCCAATGCTTGGATCAAAGAAAAAATAGGGCTGCGGAAGTTCCGGGTACGGGGTCTTGCGAAGGCGGGGAGCGAACTGCTGTGGGCCTGTCTGACCTACAACATCATGCAGTGGGTGCGGCTGATCTGGCGGAAGCCGGTCGCAGCCTGACGAAGGCAGAGAGCAACCCGCCCGCCAAGCCGCCGAAACGGCCAGCCCGAAGCTCGAAAGCGGCAATTAGGCGCTCAGAATCAATGAGTTAGTGCGATTCCGCGCCGAACCCATTTCTGCCTTGCAGATAAGCAACGCATCCGGCATAACTCAGGTTACAGGCCTTTGATGTGCTGCTTCGGCCTAATCAGTTAGCGAAGCCGAATTCTTTCACGGCTTCTTAAGGGAGCGCTGCTGTTCAGCAATATTTCACAGACCCGTCAGTAAGCGGACGCGCTGGGATTGATGCACAGCACCTCGAATGAGATCCTCACTTCTTACGGCCGTAAGTCACGTTGACGGTGGTCTCGCCCGAACTGCTTCCCACCAGGATCGTCAGCGAACGATCGGTGTTTTCATCCGCCGCCGAAATCATCCCGCCTTCGTTAGCGGTGGTGGTTACATTCGTCTTCATTCCCAGGTCTTTCGTCTTGTCCTGATAGAACGACAGTACCTTGGAAGGAGCATCCTTGGTAGTGAAGGTGAAGTTGCCGCCCTCCCCTTCGTCGCCATTAGCTTTCACGGCGAACGTCGCCTGCGCGGTAGACCCGGGATATTCGGGAATCCAGGATGGCAGCTTGCCCGCGCCGCCGCCGATCTCGACCGTCGCTGTCTTGCCTTTGTTGTCGGTGCCGGTGAATTTCATCCTGCCGTTTTTGATGTCGTCGAAGTTCATCGTCATGACTTCGCCCGTCTTTTTGTCCCGCACGGTGACGGTGCCCGCCCGGTCGTCATGGCTGACTTCTGTGATGTCCGGGTTGGCCGCGATCATCAGTTTGGCCGCTGCATATGCGGGATTCCGCTGCATCAACTCGGTGTCGAAGCCCGCCTGTTTCGCCTTGTGCACCAGGAAGAATCCTGTTCCGACCATTCCCACAATGCCCAGCACGAACAATCCGCCGATCACGAGAAGTACGATCACCAGCGGGCTCATGCCCTTCGCTGCGACGGGCGCCGCCCCGACCGGCTGGCCCATCATCGGTGAGGGCTGCATCGGCTGACCCGCCGCCGCGGGTGGAGCCGCCGGCGCGGGCTGTCCCCCCGCGGATCTCACGGGTGTCCCACACTGATTACAAAAAGCTCCGGTTACGTTTGCACCGCAATTCGTGCAGAATGCCATAAGGCCTCCAATGGCCCCACTGTACGCCAATCGCTGACGAAGGCGCAATTACCGCAGCTTGAGCACGGAATCGCCGTAAAGAAGATCCAGCGCTTTAATCGACGACGGCTTGCCGCGATAAGGAAAGTAGATGAAGCCGCTCACCGGCCCCTGAAAATCGCCCGCCGGGAACGCCGTCCGCATCAGCAGTTCGTTAGGGCTGAGGCGCTCCTCCGGGTCGATTCCGGGAGGGCGGTTCGCATCCGGAGCGCGCGGCGGCGCAGGCATCGGAGGTCCCTGCTGGCCACCCTGGCCCGGCCTTCCAAAGATCACCCCGCCCAGCCCCCCACCCGCATCCAGGTGCGGACCGCTGCGCATCTGCGGATTCTCCAAAGCCATCACCACCGCGGCCGGCGGCATGGATGCGATCGCCCGCTTGTTGCCGTTCACGCGCAGCCCGAAGGCGGCGGGATCGCCATGCACCGGTTTGCCCTTTTCGGGATACAGCGCCACCTCCACCACCAGGTAGTCCTTCACGATGTACGTTTGTCCCTGCCCGTAGAAGCTATGGACCATGAATTCCGCGCCCAGTCCGAGCGGCCCGGCCTGCGTGTGTTCCTCGTAATCCTCCGCCTTCGGCTTCGGCGCGGTGCCGGCGCTCTGCGCGAAAGCGATCCCCGCGCAGCACATCCACAACAGCCATCGCATGATCCGATGATAGCGAACGGCGCCGATCGTGTAGGGCGATACAATCAGCCCATGCGAGTGCGGGAATTAGCCGAATGGTTGGGAGCGACTTTCGAAGGCGACGGCGAGAAGGAGCTCTCCGGAGTCTCCGCGCTGGAAACGGCCGGCGCGGGGGACGTGTCGTTTGTGGGCAGCCGGAAAGCCGCGGCGGGCGCCCAGGCCTCCGCGGCAGGATGCCTGCTGGTCGCGATGGACTGGCCGAGCCCCAGCTACCGCACCGTAATCCGCGTCCCCGACCCCCGAACTGCGTTCGCCCGCGTGATGAGCCGCTTCCATCCCACCGCCGAACTGAAGCCGGGAGTCCATCCGACCGCCGTAATCGGCAAGGACGTGGAACTCGGGACCCTTGTCTACGTCGGCCCGCATGCCACGGTGGGCGACGGATGCCGCATCGGTGTCGCCAGCAGCATCGGCGCAGGCTGCGTCATCGGCAAGCGTGTCATGCTTGGCGAGGGCTGCATTCTGCATCCCAATGTCACCGTCTACGACAACGTGGATATCGGGCGCGGCACGATTCTCCATTCCGGGACCGTCATCGGCGCAGATGGCTTCGGCTACGTGATGGAGCGCGACCGCTGGCACAAGTTCCCGCAGGTCGGCCGCGTGGAGATTGGCGATTTCGTCGAAATCGGCGCCAATTCCTGCGTCGACCGCGCGGCGCTCGGAGTCACCTCCATCGGCGAAGGGACCAAGCTCGATAACATGGTGCATGTGGGCCACAATTGTCGAATCGGCCGTCACGTCGTGGTGGCCGCGCAAACCGGATTTTCGGGCGGCGTGGTGGTGGAGGATTACGCGGTGATCGGAGGGCAGGTGGGGATCGGAGACAAAGCGCGCATCGAATCGCGCGCCACGTTGGGATCGGGATGCGGCGTGCTCACGTCCAAGATCGTGCGCTCGGGTGAGACCGTCTGGGGCACGCCGGCGCGGCCGCTCAAGCAGCATCTCGAACAGCTCGCCAATTTGGCGCGGCTCCCTGAAATGCGCCGCGAACTCGTCGAGCTCAAGCGCCGCCTCGCCGACTTGGAGCGGAGGGCCTGATGCTCGTCGTCGTCGGCGGGCACTCGCGCAACATCGGCAAGACCTCCGTGGCGGCGGGCCTCATCCGGCGCCTCCGCGATCGCAATTGGACCGCCATGAAGATCACGCAGTACGGTCACGGAGTCTGCACCAATAAAGGAGAAGCCTGCGGCTGCGAGGTCGAGCCCGAGCATCCCTTCGCGTTGACCGAAGAATACGAGCCGAACAAAACCGACTCGGGCCGATTCCTGGCCGCCGGGGCACAGCGCTCCTTCTGGCTGCGCGTCCCCTCCGGCGAACTGCAACGCGCCGCCGGCACGATCCGCAAAATTCTCGATCAGAACGAAAACGTAATCGTAGAATCCAACAGCGTCGTCGATTTGGTACAACCGGACCTGTTTCTGATGCTGCTCGATTTTTCCCAGGAGGATTTCAAAGCATCCAGCCTGCGCCTGTTGGACCGCGCCGATGCATTCCTCATCGTCGACCGCGGAATCAACGCGCCCCTGTGGGCGGATCTGGCGCGCGGGCTGTGGGATGGAAAACCGCAGTTCCTCGTTGCGCCGCCGCGGTTTCTCACCCGCGAAGTCACCGATTTCGTCAAGTCGCGGTTTGAAGCGTCGGCGGCTTAGTCGCTCAGGCGATTCAGATCGGCCGCCGCCCGCGCCACAATCTGCGACGCCCGTCCGACCTGACGTTCCAGGCAGAGAAGTTGCTCGCGGTCGAGAGCTTTTCCCTCGTTAAGTTTCAGGTTCATCACGTACGCCGTGACCTCCAAAACGCTAAGCGGCTGCCGCAGATCGTGCAGCACATTTTTCAGTAGTGTTTCGGCTTTTGGACTGTCCGTTGACGACATTTTCAGCTCTTGGGGGATTGCCACAGTATAGCCGAAAGCGCGCCGCTCGAACAGAGATTTTTTAGGCCGATTTAACGGCTTCAGGCTCAGGTAAATGGCGGAGCCGCGCGATCGGCGAGAAGACGATAAATAGGATGGACAAAAGAAATCCCGTGGTCCCGATCAGCATCGTTGTCCGGATGCCAATCACGCCGGCGGCCGCGCCTCCTGCCAAAGCCCCCAACGGCACAACACCACGAAACAGGAGGTACACCGCGGAGTTCACCCGTCCCAGCAGGTGAGCCGGCGCGACCGCCTGCCGCAGGCTGACGTCCGTGACATTCGTCACCGGCCACCCGAGGTCGCCCAATTGCGCGACCGTCAGGAACACCGCGCACGTGAACACCGATCCATGCGCCATCGGGATCATCAGACACGCCAGACCGATGTAGATCGCGGACCCCACCGCCGCGCGTCCAAAGCCCAGTCGTTGGACCACCCGTTCCGCCAGAAACGATCCGGCCAGCGCGAATCCCCCGCCCACCGCGATAATCACGCCCAGCAGCGCCGGAGTGATATGCAATTCCCGCAGGGTGAACAACTCGTAAAGGCCCGCGAACGAGCCGATTGAGAATGCCCCGACCGCCGTCCGCAGCACCGTGGGCCGTAGGTATTCGTTCTGCCAGCAAAAGCGTAGGCCTTCCGCAATCTCCCGGAAAATGTGCGGTGTCGCAGCAGGCTTGTCGGCCCGTGCCTCCCGTTTGCGGATGAGCCCCAGGGAAAACGCTGAGACCAGGAACGAAACCGCGTCGAACGCAATCGCGACCGGCGCCGTGAGCACCTGCACCAGCACACCGCCGCCGCCCGGCCCCACCACCTCCGCGATGGAGTCCGAGATCGCCAGTTTGGCGTTCGCCGGCACGATGTTCTCCCGCTCCACCAACGCGGGCACGTACGCCTGGTAAGCCGAATCGAACAGCACCGTAAGCATGCCATTGGCCGCCGCCACCACGTACAGCAGCGGCATGCGGAGAACATGCAGGGCTGCGGCCGCCGGGATCGTCGCGAGAATGGCCGCGCGCCCCAGATCCGCCGCGATCAGGATCGGCCTGCGGCGCAGGCGATCCACCCACGCCCCCGCAAATAGCCCGAACAGAAGCACCGGAATCGCCACCGCGCCGCTCAGAATTCCCATTTGCCACGGAGAGGCTCCCAGGACCATCACCGCCGTGATTGGAAGCGCGCCCCGCGTGACGCGCGATCCGATCTGCGAGATGGTCTGGCCGATCCAAAGTTTGCGGAATTCGGCGTTCCTCCAAAGCATGGTCTATCGATCGTAGCGCAAAGAAAAAACAGATCCGCTTGCCCGAAATCCCGCGCCGCTTGCTACCATTCCGTACAGGATGGTTGGGAGAAGTTGGTACGCGGGGGCCGCGGCGCTGTTCGCGCTCCTGCTCACCGGGTGCGGCAAGTCCGCGCCGGTGACGGCCCAGGATCGCCCCACACGCGAACCGGACCCCATTCCACACACGCGCGAGTTGAATGACACGGCGCGATTCGCCGCCGGACTGCCGGGCCGTCCGGACAGTCCTTTTCTCGAATTCGAAAACACCGCGGCATGGAAGGACCACCGGCAGCGAACCGACGAGGCATGGAGCCAGGCGGAAAGCGAACTGCTCGAAGGACTGCGCCAGTTTCAGCGTCAGGAACTCGATCGCCCGCCGCTCAACACCCGAACCGTTTTCTATCCCTTCGGCGGTCCGGACGCACTCACGCCCGTGATGTACTTTCCGCACGCGCCGGTCTACGTGCTGGTGGGGCTGGAGCCTTCCGGCACGCTGCCCACATTGGCGCAGGTTCGCAAAAAGCTATCTGCCCCATACCTCGCCGCGTTGCGCAAGACCATGGCCTCCGAGCTGGGGAAAAGCTTCTTCGTCACCCGCGAGATGGACCGCCAGTTTCGCGGGCAGGTGACCGATGGCCTGCTGCTTCCCCTCGGCCAACTGCTGGTGCGCGGCGGCCACACCCTGCTCGGATTTCGCTATGTGCGGCTCGACGATGCGGGCCGCATCATGGAGCGCCCCGCTGCTTATCACGTCCCCGGTCTCATCGGGAACAAGGGCATCGAGATCGAATTCCAAACCGACACCGACCTCTCGATCCACCGGCTGCTTTATCTCACCGTCAACCTCGCGGACAACCGCCTCGCCGCGAACCAGCCCTTCCTCCGATTCGTCGAAAGCCTGAAGGGCGCGACCACCATGTTGAAGGCCACGTCGTACATGACCCACCATCCGGAGTTTTCGGTCATCCGCAAAATCGTGCTGGAGAACAGCGGCGCCGTCTTTCAGGACGACTCCGGCCTGCCCTTCCGCCTCTTCACCGCCGCCGACTGGCGCGTGCAGCTTTACGGCGATTATCAACGTCCCTACGGCAGTTTCAAACGGCTGGAGCAGAAGGATCTCCGCAACGCCTACCGCCAGGCCGCCGTCAAGCCGCTGCCCATGCACGTGGGCTACGGCTATCGAAAGATCACCTCCAATCTCCTGCTGGCCGAACGCGTGAACAGTCGATAAATCGCATCCGCGACAAATCGCATCCGCGACAAATCGCATCCGCGACAAATCGCATCCGCGACAAATCCGAGCCGCGACCGTAAGGGAGCGACTTCTGCCCGCCACCCATAAATCCGAGCCCCGACCGTAAGGGAGCGACTTTCCCCCGTCACAAAAGTGATAGTCTGTTCCATCATGACCCGCCGCACCGCTGTCGCTCTACTGGCCGCGTCTCTCGCACGCGCCGCCGGAAAGATCCCCGCGAACCGCAACGTGAAATGGGCGCTCGGCTCCAATTTGTGGAACTACTTCCCTCGCGTCCCCTTCACCGACATCCTCGACGTGATGCGCGACACCGGCTTCATCGGCGTCCGCCTCACCCAGTTCCCCCAGATTCTGAAGACCTACGACATCACCGCGGAGGCCATGGAGAAGGAGGTCGCGAAGCGCAACCTGCACGTCATCACCATCTCCTTCAACGGCCCCACCCAGGATCCCGCCCGCCGCGCCGAGGTACTGGAGAACGCCAAAACCGCAATGGGATTCCTCAAGCGCTTCGGCGCCGAGCTCCTCGTGGTCTTCTCCCCCAACCGGTCGGCGGGAACCGGCGAAGCCGCCTTCCGCGCCATGTGTGAGTGCTTCAACCAGATCGGCGAAACCGCCGGCGAGATGGGCTTCCGCGCCGGCCTCCACAATCACATGGGACAGATCGTGCAGAACGAAGACGAAGTCGACAAGTGCATGGCGATGACCAATCCCAAGCTGTTCTGGTATTCGCCCGATACCGCCCACCTGCACCTCGCCGGCATCGACGCCGCCAAGTCCCTTGAGAAGCACAAAAGCCGTCTCATGATGATGGACTACAAGGACGCCAAACGGAACGGCGGCGCTCCTTTCAAGCGCGAGGACATTTTCGACCTCGGCGACGGCGAGATCGATTTTCCCGCCTGCCACCGCGTCCTCAAATCCATTGAGTACAAAGGGTGGATCTGCGTCGACAACGATATCGCCCGTAACGGCCCGCGCGCCAGCTACGAACGCTGCGGAGCCTACGTGGTCAACAAACTGGAACCGGTCTATGCTTAAATTTACCCGCCGGGCGCTGCTCGGAGCCGCCGCCATGTCCTCATTCGCCGCCGATTACCGGATTCTCGACCCCCACGTCCACGTGTGGAAGCACGACCCAAAATATCCCTTCGCCCCGGATGCCCGCCCGCCTGCGCGCGACGCGGCTCCCGAGACGCTGCTGCAGCATATGAAGGACAACGGCGTCGCCAGGACGGTCATCATCCAGGTGATCCACTACAAGTACGACAACAGCTTCCTCGCCGACGTCCTGAAGCAGTATCGCGGCACGTTCCAGGGGGTGTGTCGCGTCGATCCCCTCAATCCCGAGGCCCCCGACCACCTCTCGCGCCTCACCGAACAGGGATTCCGCGGCGTCCGCATCAGTCCCGCCGGTAACGCCTCGGGCGACTGGTTCCACGGACCGCTGATGCCTCCGCTCTGGAAACGCTGCCACGAGCTGAAAGTCCCCATGACCGTCCTGGCGCCGATCACCCGCATGCCGGAAGCCGGCGCCCTCCTCGAGAAGACGCCCGACCTCACAGTGGTGATCGATCACATGGCCGACTGCCCCGTCGATCAGCCCGCCGAACTCGAGAAGCTGATCGCGCTGAAGCGCTATCCCAACCTCTTCGTGAAGATCTCACACACATGGTCGCTGTCCAAACAGCCCTATCCGTGGATGGACGCGCAGCAGTTGGTGAAGCGCCTGTACGACGCCTTCGGTCCGCAGCGGCTGATGTGGGCCACCGACTGGCCCATCATCGAAAACAATTCGACCTACGACAAGGCGCTCACCGTCGTGCGCGACGAAATGAAATTTCTCAATGACGACGACAAGCGCTGGATCCTGAGCAAGACCATCGAACGCGTCTGGCCCTTTCCGGCGTAGCGTTTACTCCACGATCGCCTGCATCACCGCGTTTTCGAAATCGCGGTCCACCTGGCGGTCCGGATTGTCCGTCTGAATCATCATCACGCCGATCAGTTTCTCCTGCGGGTCCACCCAGAAATGGGTGCCGTAGGCGCCGTCCCAGCCGAAGCTGCCCTTGGAAACGCGCCGGCCCGCCGCTACCGGGTCGCTGACCACTTCCACGCTGAGCCCATAGCCGCGTCCCGGCGCGCGCCCCGGCAGCGTATCGGGCACGAATACCGACGACATCAGTTCCACCGTCTTCGGACTGAGCAGCCGCTTCCCGTTCCACTGCCCGCCCGCGCAAAGCATCAGTGCGAACTGCGCGTACTCTTCAGCCGTCGAAACCAGTCCGCCGGCGCCGGAAAAATACGTCTTGCTCTGCAGAATGTTCGGTCTCGCCGTCTTCGTCATCGCTGCATCGGCGCGATGATACGCCGTCACCACACTCGGCCAGCGATCGTCCCCCGGATGGAAGCCCGTCGTCTTCATGCCGAGCGGCCCAAAAATGCGCTGTCTCAGGAATTGATCGAAGCTCATTCCCGAGGCAACTTCCACCACCCGGCCCAGCGTGTCGAACCCGGCCAACGCACTGTAACTCCACCGCGACCCTGGCTGGAAATCGAGCGGACTGGCCGCGAACCTCGGCATCATGTCCGCCAGTGTCCGTCCGCCTACCGCGTCGAGCAGCCCTTGCAATTCGTGGGAACTGGCCCGGCCCCCGCTGGCGAGCCCCGAGACGTGCGTCAGCAGGTCCTGAATCGTGATTTCACGCGTGGCGGGGATCGTGTAATACTTCGGCGGCGCGGGCGCCGGCGGGTTCCCCGGACCGTCTTGAACCACCGCGACCTTGGACCCCTTGAATTCCGGTATGAATTTCGAAACCGGATCGTTCAGCCGGACCTTCCCCTCTTCGAGCAGCATCAGGATCGCCGCGCCGCAGATCGGTTTCGACATCGAGAAGACCCGGAAAATCGCGTCCTTCTGCATCGGCTTCTTCGCATCGATGTCCATGCTGCCTTGCGCGTGCAACCACACGATCTGCCCTTTGCGCGCCACCAGCGTGACCGCGCCGGAAATGTTACGCGCGTCGATGTGGCGCTGCATCGCGTCCTGAATTCGCGAAAGGCGTTCTTCGGAAAACCCGACCGATTCGGGTTTCGTCGCGCCCGCGAGGGGCAGACCGGCGAGGGCCAATAGCCAGAGACTCAGCGTGGGCTTCAGATTCATAGCACCGTCAGTCTATCGCAGCTTTGCAAACCCGCGGGAGCGGAATCAACCGTGTGCGTTGGTACCTTTCCGCGTCTCGGCCGCACATCGTCAGACCAATCTCGAGTATCTTTTAAGTGGTTGTGGAGACTAGTTCTCTGGCCGCAAGGTTCCGTGCGTTTTCCGGCATCCGCTCCTTGACCGGTCGCGGCTCCGTTCCGAGCCGCGCGCTGAGCAAGCGGTTTGACTCGGCACAGAAGCTCGCGGTCGCAGGCCTGGGTCGCGACCCTGAGTGTTGAAGTCGGTATGCTCGAGTGAGATAGCGGGATGTTTGCACGCGCTGCTGTCGCCAAAGGCTCTCCCGGGAATAAAACCTCGGAGACTGCCCGCGTCAGCCCCTCCGGATATTTCGCCCGGCAACCGGAGCCGGACCAACCCGCAGTCTCGCACTCCCCCAGGGTCTCCTTCAACTTCTGCAACATCCCGCCCCACGCGCCGAATGAACGCAGCCAGCCGGCTTCAGGCAGGCGTGACCCGTTCCAATCGGCACACCGTGCGGCATCGCCCCCTTGGCCCATTCAGGCGAAGTTGAAAGTCGGCGCTGTCGATGATCCCTTAGAGCGCGAGGCGGACCAGGTAGCTGACCATGTGATGCGCATGCCGAACGCAGTTGCCGTTGCGCCCCCGGCCTCGGTGCGTGGCGGCATTTCGGACAGCCAGCGCAAGTGCTCGTGCGGCGGGACGTGCGCGCAGTGCCGTGGCGGGCAGCCGGATGAGGAACATGCGCACGTGCGGCGCAAGCCCACCGGCCCACAGCTTTCGGCTGTAGGCACGTCGTCCCGCGGTTCCGGTCTGACCGCTCCGCCGGCTGTGCACGAGGCGCTCCATTCACCGGGCCGCCCGCTCGATTCGGCAACCCGCGCCTTCATGGAACCGCGTTTTGGATACGACTTCAGTTCCGTGCGCGTGCACACGGGCGGCGCCGCTCGCCGCTCCGCCGCCGATCTGGACGCAGTGGCATATACTGTGGGTCCGCACGTCGTTCTCAACACAGAATCGCCCTCGCCTAAGTTGCTGGCGCATGAACTGGCGCATGTCGTGCAGCAGGCCTCCGCCCCTGCGCCTCTCCTGCAGCGCGGACCCAACGACAAGAAGGGCGATACGAAATTTTTCGACCCGTCCCGCGGGCCGATGACCGACGCGGAGAAGGCCAAACTGCTGGCCGTTCGCAAAAGCTTCAATCTTCCCGATACCCCTACGACAACCGATAGCAGCATCGTTGGTATCCTCGTCACCGAAACCGGAGAAGAGATTCCGTTTCACAGCGGCGAATTCGGTGGTTATGAAGGCGGTGTTCGCCCCGCGGACGTGAAACGCGGGCCCGGTTCCGGAACGAACCGCATCAATCGCACGCACGTCGAAACCTGGGCTGCTAACGCCATGCGGAAGCGCGGCCTGAAGAGGGCTGTTCTTCTGATCGAACTGGAACCCTGTGCCGTGTGCGGCGGTTATGGAAAAGGCAAACCGGCCGTCGATACCAAGGTGCCCGGTGTTGCGGCCCAGTTGCCGGAGGATGCGCAACTGATCGTGGTCGACACGGAGGCCGCCACTTACTTCAGACAGACCCCGACCGATCCTCAAAAGCCGACGACGAAGGTGACGCCAAAACCGGCGGGCGGCGGGTCAGGAGGCAAGTCCCAAAAGAAAACGACGGGTGACCCCGCGGTGGACAATCCGCCCGCCGGCGGCGGAACCAGCAAATCCCCACCGGTCAAAGGTCAGGGTGGAGGCAAGGCGTCTCCCGGAACGGATGTCGAGCCCGCCGCCCCGGCCAAAACCGGCGGAACCTCGCCCGCCCCCAAAACCGGCGGGACGTCGTCAAAAGCTGGGGGTGGAGGTGGAGGCGCCAGCGGCTTGGCCATCCATGTCGCCGCAAACATAGCGACCTTGGGTCTCGATTGGCTTGCTTCCTACTTGAAGGCGAAGGTCGATCAGAAGATCGCCGCCCAGCAGATCGACGCGTTCATGGCGTTTGCCGCGAAACAAATCAACGCCAAACCCGATGATGCCGTGAAGAAGATGCTGACCGATCCCGGCAGAACACTCTATGCCTGGGTCTACCTGGATAACTCCGTAGTGATGAGCCAAGGCTCGGATCCCTACGGCGATCCCATCCTGACCGACTCTTCTCCGATGGTCGATCTGGCGGGAATTGATTACCAGTTCATGCCGGCGGACGCGAGCATGATTGCCCCGGTTCCGATGTTGAGTGGGGGAGGGCATCACATCACCGTGACCCGTCGAATCATCATCGATGTTGCTCTCCAAACGCCCCCGCTCGAGGATCTGATCGCTTACGCGAAGTCGCGCAACCTGCCCCTGGATGACCTTCTTCTCTACGTGTACGACCGCCAACAGTCCGACTATCGCCCTTATCTAACCGCCTTGGAGGCTCGTGCAACAATCCTGACCGCCTACAACAACTCCAACAACATCTTTCAAATACTGCAGACTCAATTCCACCTTGCCCAAAAACATCATGACGTTCCGCGGCAAAAGCAGCTCTCGGAAGCGCTCCTGTCCGTTGGTCAGTCGCTTGTGTCCATTACGGATCAACTCAAGCCCATCGACGAAATGATTCAAAAGTACCAACAAAAGGTCGACTATTGGAAGCACATCCTGGATCTCATCCAGCCGACTAAGCCATGACCCTGATCCGGCGCCGAGTCAAGAAAGCTGCGTCACGCCCGTAGCCGCTCGGTACGGATGAACATTAGCGAGACAGCCACCACATCTGGTTTTCAAGATCTTCGGCGCCCCAGGAGAGCCAGGCTGTGAGCAGTCTTTCGATGGTCTCCCCGACCGTTACTCTTGGGGGAACCAGAATGACGCCCGGTGATGGCCGGGCCGCAATGAACTCAGCGAAGTGGAGCGGCATCGTCGTGACGTCACCGGAGACGAGGACCCTTCCCTCGTTGGCCGCCAACTCCAGGACTTCAGAGTCTGGCATTGCGTCGGGGATAAGTCCGCGGGCTGGACGCCAATCTATTGTGGGCTCCTGTCTGAATAAGCCTCGCCCAATGTCAGGATCTAGATCGGCATCTGCCTGAAATCGGATTTTCACGCCGATCGACGTGACAGTTCTTCCCTTGTGCGGCGGAGGCGCTCCCGCATATCATCGGGAATCGGGTGCTCCTTGCGGAATTTCTCCCAAAGCGAATCCTGCTCCTGTAAATAGGATTCGACCCATTGGGAATGTTTCACGATGAAGTCTATTATCCCGTGCACCTTTGCCACAGAGCCAATGGAAGGAAATGCCTCGAGGAGCGCTTCCGGCGTCTTGCCGCGGCGATACGCGTAAACGAAAATATCCAGGCCGATTCGCGTGCCGGCTATGCAGATTTTGCCCGCGCGGACCTCCACGTATTCGCTGGCTGGCAAGTGGGACATGTGCTGCTCGCTCCGATTCTTAGCTTACCGTACTCTCCGCCGGGAATATGGGAAGCACATCCTGGATCTCAAGCCTCGTACCCCCGCTCGATCTCCCTAAGCATCTGGTCAATGTCTGCAGTTAGAAACGAGAATTCGGCGCCGCGCCGGACCGATTTCCGCTCCCGCGCCTCGCGCAGGGCTCGCCGGACCCATTCTCCAACCGTTACGCGCTCCCGCCGGGCCAAGCGCTGAATCTCCGTCATCTGCTGGTCGGGTAGAAGGACCTGCAAACGCTTGCTCATATTTTGAATATGTCATCACCGGCAATATCGGCAGAATCCTCGGCCTCGAAGCAGCGCATCCCGTCGGGATCGCGCGCGAAAGCCTGGGGCAGCACCTTAATGGCTACGTCGCGCCTAAGGCGCGGATCGCTGGCGCGATACACCTCGCCCATGCCGCCTATTCCAATTGTCGCGAGGATCTCGTAAGGACCCAGCCCGCGCCGGCAGGCACGGACATAGTGTTTTACGATGGCGCCCAAAAATCGGGAGCTTTATGCTGGGGCCATTGATGTTAGATTGCCGCGGCTCACCAGCGACTACTCTGGCCGTACGACCGGCGACTCGTACACAGCGCCAACGGGAGTCCGCATTGGCCGCCATGCTCCGAGTCGTCGACTAGCTCGACAGGCTTGTGAGCCGTCTGCCTGAGGGAAGCCATTGCCTTGACGACCGATATCCTCCGCGCTTTGCAAGCGACTTGATCGCGCCCCGCCAATCCTGCAGGGAACGATGTGCTTCCGCCTCCAGAATGGAAGCCATAGGACGCAGTCACTCCCGGCGACGACGGATGAGTCGGCCATAAGTTAAGCACAATGTTGTCGAAGCCTCACTTCATCGACCATCGTGTCCCACAATCCCGTGCGAGGGCAGGGCTGAAATCGAAGTGAGTGCTCAACGAGGGTGGAATCCCTCCATGAGCCAAATATCGTGCCTCGCCCTTCCCACCGATGTCGCGAACCTTCTGCCGTCTGGATGGATCGTCAAGCCCGCAAGCGTCGCACCGTCAGCGAAATCCACAGGGACGATCTTACGCTCCTGAGCGCTTTGAACGTCGACGGAGACAAGCTGCCATTTACCATTCGCAGCACGCCGAAGAGCGTACACTGTGGAACTGTCTTTCGAGAATGCAATACTGTCGGAAATGGTCTTCGTCAGCGTCTTTCGCCTTGCGCCGTCGGGGGAAACCAGATACAGGCCTTCCGGGCCGTTATAACAGATCCACTTGCCGGACGGAGCCCAGGCTGTCTCGGGAATCATGGCTATAGGACCCCAAAACATCCCCGTCACGAGCTCGACGCTGCTTCCTCCGCCGACTGCTGTTTTGAGCACGGACCAAGCGCCGTTGTGGAGCCGCCAGTACGAAATCCAGTCGCCGTCGGGAGACCACGACGCTCCGTGTTGGTCGGAGCTCTCTGTCTCCAAACGCATGGGACGGCCGCCCGCAAGTGTTGTAATCCAGATCGCATGGATCTTTCCCATGGCGGCGAAAGCGAGGCTCTGGCCGTCGGGGGAAAAGACGGGCCGGTTCACGAACGGGAAATCGGCGAGTCCCTCCGTCGTTCTGGAGACAACCGGTTGCGACCACCTTTCCGCGACGCTACGCAGCCACAGCTCGACCGTTCCATTCGCATCCGTGGAATAAACATATTGGCTGCCGGATGGCGCCCATTGTGGAGTCTGCTCGCTGCGGGCGGTCGCCAGCAGGTTGCGAGGCGGGCCGCCGTCCAGAGGAACCTCGATCAGATCGAAGTCGATTCCTCCCGAAGCAAAGGCAACTCGCGTCCCGTCCGGAGAAACTGCCGCCTGACCTTCCTGGCCTGTGCCGGATAGGATCGGCGTGACCGTCCCGGTATCGATCCTTCCCAGCAGTAGATGTCGTCCCACTTCGGGCCTCCCGGCATCGAAAACCACACGATTGTTATCTGGCAGCCAGCTGAATCGCTGGATCGCTTGATGCGTAAATGCCCGCCGTGGTTTTCCGGAAGGATAGGGAACGATCCAGAATTCATCGCCGAATCCGCCCTGAAGCACGCTGAGTGAGACTCCGATCTTCGATCCATCGGGTGAGAACTGCGCCTGCGATGTCAGGTCCACTTCCCGGAACTCTGCGGGAAAGGGCGTCTCACGATATTGCCGGGGAGTTCCGCCGTTGAGAGGAACAGTCCATAGGTTGAATTTCGTGTCAACACCGCGGACGAATGCCACAACGGTCCCGTCCGGCGAGATGCTGCCGCCGCGCACGTCCTTGAATACCAGGACGGGCTGTCCGCCCGTCCCCCGGACAGACCAAAGGCCGCCGTTGGAATTGTAAAAAATCCGCGTTCCATCCGGATGCCAGAACGGGAACCGGCAATCCGAAGAGGACTTCGTAATCTGTGTGGAGGTAGCAGAACCGATGGCGCGCACGAACACCTGATCGACTCCGTTTACCGGGGCCACATAAGCCAGCGCCTTGCTGTCGGGCGACCATGAGGGCCAGGTCTCGTCTTCCGGTTCCGTCGCGAGCGGCGTGAAGGTGTAGACTGGCTCGCCGGATCTCGCCGGAGAAAGCGCCAGCGTCGCGACACTCGCGATTACAGCCGTGGCCAGAGCAGCCAAGGCCAACAGCATCCTTCGACGGGGCCTTGCTTGGATCGTGGGAACGTCGTCTTCGACTTCCTCGAGCGCAAGCTTCACATCCTCCATTACTTGAAAGCGGCGCCCGGGCTGTTTTCGGAGGCAGCGTTGAACGATCCTCTCCAGGTCGCGCGGAATACCTTTTTTCGTTCGGCTGAGCGGAGGCGGCTCTTCGCGCAGAATCGCCGAGAGGATCGCGAGAGTCGATTCTCCCCCGAACGCCCGTCCTCCGCCGAGCATTTCATAGAGCAGCAGCCCGAAGCTGAAGATGTCGCTCCGAGCATCTATCTTCTTCCCTTCCGCTTGCTCGGGCGACATGTATGCGATTGTGCCCACAAGCGCGCCTTCGCGCGTCTTCGGCGCCATCGTGATCGTGCTTCCACCCGTACCGGAGTCCAGGCGCTCCGCCAGTTTTGCGAGTCCAAAATCGAGAACTTTGATCGCGCCGCTTTCCGACACCATGACGTTGCCCGGCTTGATGTCCCGATGTATGATGCCCGCGGCATGGGCGGCCGCTAATGCATCTGCGATCTGGACCGCGTATCCGACCGCCTGCTTCACGGGAAGACCGCTCTTTCCGGTTACCTGGTCGAGCGTTTTGCCCGGCACGTACTCCATGGCGATGTAGTCGGTATCCGAAAAGCGATCGATATCATAGATGTGCACGATGTTCGGATGGTTGAGGGAAGAGGCGGTCTGCGCCTCCTGAAGGAACCGCCGCTGCCGTTCGGGATCGGCCGTCCTTTCGCCATGCAGGATCTTGATTGCGGCGAAACGGTTCAGGCGGGTGTCCCGGGCCTTGTATACTTCGCCCATTCCCCCCTCGCCCAGTTTCGATTCGATGCGGTATTGCCCGAGCATTCGGCCGATCATGGATCCCAGCTCTTTCGGCGTTTTATCTTAACAAACAGTCGATATTCCGACTCCACATAGAACGGGCGTCGACACCGGAGATAAACCGGTTTGGCCGCGTCGTCCCTTTCCAGTTTCCGTCCGCCTTCTCGTGCCAGTCACCGCCGATCGCACACTCCGGCGATCCCACCCGCCTCCGGGGTTTACCGCCGAACATCGTGGCAAAAATTCAAAGTTTATATTTGCCCCCAAATCAACCACTTCCAGACATCCAGGCCCGAAACATTACCAACCCCTCCTTTATAATGGAGTTTGGAAGGAATTACGGGGCAGCCGCCGGAACCACCGGTAGCTGCCCCGTTCCATTTTCATGTCTACCCGAGCACAGCGTCGCGCTAACCGTCGCAACGCCCAAAAATCCACCGGCCCCACCTCCGTCGCGGGCAAGGCCGCCTCGAGCCGCAACGCTCTCAAATCCGGACTCTACTCTAAATGCATCGTCCTCCCCTCGGAATCCTATGAGGAGTTCAACGAGCTCGCCGAATCCTTCGACCGCGAGTACCAGCCCGTCACGCCCCAAGCCCGCGCCTTGGTCGATTGCCTCATCCGCAACACCTGGCTCCTCGACCGCTATCGCCAGATCCAGTTCGACCTTCTGCACCACGAAGACATCTATAAGCCCATCGGCGAAGTCTTCCAAAAAGTCACATCCCAATACCTTGCCGTCAGCCGGTTGATGGCCTCTGCCGAGCGAGCCATCGAACGCCACATCAAACTCCTCATGGACCCCGCAATCAACGAGCCCGCCGCCGAAGCGCCCTCCACGGCCCCGCAACCCGTTGCCGACACACCTATTTACCCCGAAATTGGCTTCGTTTCCGCAAACCGGCGCGAAGCGCCGCACCAATCCCCGGCCCCGGGCCCCGGGCCCCTGATCTAAAGCCGCACCAATCCCCGGCCCCTGACCCCCGGCCCCCATCCCCCGATCAAAAGCCGCACCAATCCCCGGCCCCTGGCCCCCGGCCCCCGGTCCCCGATCAAAAGCCGCACCAATCCCCGGCCCCTGGCCCCCGGCCCTCGATCAAAAGCCGCACCCGTTCGCGATCACCGCATACCGGGGAATACAGCCCAATGAGCTCCTGAAATGACCTACTAAGAAACCCGGGGACGCCGCGTCACTGCTGTTGGGAACAATCGCCGGCGATCCTGCGTCTCCCTAGTGAACACCAACGTGGCCAATACGCGCAGATTCCGTCTCAGCGCCTCCTTTTGGGAGGCTACCCGAATCGCTTTGGATTCACTGAGATCCAATAAACTCAGGAGTTTTTTGACACTCCTCGGGATCATCCTCGCTACTACTACGCTCATCGCGGTCACTTCCCTGATCCATGGAATGAACCTTTACATTGCCGAAAAGGTCTCCAACATGGGGTCCGACGGCTTTCGCATCGTCCGCATGGCGTGGTTCGGACCTTGGGATCCCAAGAAGTTTTTCGAGATGCAGAAGCGCAATCCACAGATCCGCCCCGATGAGTACGACTTCCTGAAGTCCAAGCTCACCCTCGTCAAAGACATCGGGATGATCACCCAGCGGCGCGCGCGCATCACCTACAAGAGCGAATCCATGGAGGACGTCAATCTGCAGGGCGTCACCGACAATATCCCGGCGATGAACAACGTGCAGATCGAGATCGGCCGCTCCATGACCTACGAGGAGGTGCGGCGGCACGCGCCCGTGGCGTTCATCGGGGCGGACGTGCGGAACAAATTCTTCGAAGGCAAGGACCCGCTCGGCAAATCCATCTCGGTGCAGGGAATTCCCTACGAGGTCATCGGCGTCGCCAAGGCGCTCGGGTCGGTCTTCGGCAACTCGATGGACAACTTCGTCATGATTCCCATCGAGGCGTACTTCAAGACCTACGGCAGCCGCAACGGAATCGCGTTCGTGGCCAAGGCCATCGATCAGAAACGCCTGATGGAGTCTCAGGACGAGGCGCGGGTATTGCTGCGCGCATATCGGCATCTGGGTCCGGGGCAGGACGATAATTTTTCCGTATTCGCGTCCGAGACCATCGTCGGCCTCTGGGAGCAGATGACCGCGGCCATTGCGGGCATGGCGATCGGGATCGTCTCCGTATTCATGATCGTTGGCGGAATCGTGATCATGAACATCATGCTCGCGGTGGTGACTGAACGAACCCACGAAATCGGCATTCGTAAATCGCTGGGCGCCCGGCGCGGCGACATTCTCAATCAGTACCTCGTGGAGTCGGCAGTGCTGGCCGGTGCGGGCGGTTTAATCGGCGTGGGAACCGCGTGGTTCGTCGCCGTGATCGTGCGCAACACGACTTCGGTGCCCATGGCCCTGCCTTGGACGTCGGTTGCGATCGGCGTCGGGCTCTCCGCCACCGTCGGTCTCTTTTTCGGAATTTATCCGGCGCGGCGGGCATCCAAGCTGGACCCCATCGAGGCCTTGAGGGTCGAAAGATAAGCGCATGTGGAAGCTCGCATTCTCCAACGGTGTGGTGCTGGCGCTGCAGACCATCCGCACGCACAAGCTCCGGGCCTTTCTGACCGTTCTCGGTGTGATCATCGGCACCGGCACCATCATCGGAGTGAGCGCGATTCTCACCGGTTTCGACGCGTCCGTGGCGGGCGTGCTGCGCAGCTTCGGCCCCAATTCGATCATCGTTTTCAAGTTCGGCGTGGGACCGCGGACCGGCCGCTTGAGCCCCGAAGAGCGCACCCGCAAGGACCTGACCTACCAGGATGCTCGCGAAATCCGGGAGCGATGCAAATCCGTGGAAGATGTTTCCACCATGTTGTTCCCCAACCACGGTCCCATCAATGCCCACTACAAGGGCAACGACATGTGGGACGTGAACATGTTCGGCGTGGAAGAGGCGTACGCCCGCGGCGGCCAGGTCGACATGGAAAAAGGCCGCTTCTTTACCGATCAGGAAAGCCAACACCGTATGCCCGTGGCCGTAATCGGCCAAGACCTGCAGAAGGCCCTGTTCGCCAATGTGGACCCCATCGGCAAGCCGATTCTGGTGGACGGTCACGAGTTCACCGTGATCGGTACGATGCTGCGGCCGGCCGCCTCTTTTTTCGGCGACACCGACACCCGTGTTCTCCTGCCGTACGGCACGATGCAGAAGGCCTATCCCACCGCCAGGGAAAATGCCATTGTAGTGACGGCTCGCGACGGCATGCTGCCGCAGGCGCAGGATGAAATTCGCACCGTGCTGCGGATCGTCCGCCGCGTGCCTTATGACAAGCCCGACAATTTCGCGCTGTCCACCGCCGAGCAGATGGTGTCCGACTTCCGCCAGATCACCGCGATGACGTTCATCGTGATGGCGGTCCTGAGTTCCATCGGACTGCTCGTCGGCGGTATCGGCGTCATGAACATCATGCTGGTATCCGTCACCGAGCGCACCTACGAGATCGGCATCCGCAAGGCCATCGGCGCCCGTCGCGCCGACATTCTGGTTCAGTTCCTCTTGGAGGCCGCGGCGTTGACGTTCCTCGGCGGAATCGCCGGCATCATTTTCGGCTGGCTCATCTCGCTCGTCAGCCGCCTGGTGTTTACATCAATTCCAGCCAGCGTACCTTTATGGTCGGCGGTGCTGGGCATCGTAGTGTCCGTCGGGGTCGGCCTCTTCTTCGGCATCTGGCCCGCCAACAAAGCAGCAAGGCTCGATCCAGTAGTGGCCCTGCGCTACGAATAACGCCACCGAGCGCGACTTTTCCGCGCCACGACCCTTTCCGAACCGCGCCTTCCGAGCCGCGCCTTTCGGAGCCGCGCCTTTCGGAGCCGCGCCTTTCGGAGCCGCGCCTTTCGGAGCCGCGACCGTAAAGGGAGCGACCTGTTACTGATTCGCCAAATCCTGCATCGCCGTCGAGAGCTTTCGAAGCTCCTCCTCCGACCCCGTAAAGATGTTCCGCGGGAACCGCCGGTAATTCAGAATCTGGTTGTAAATCGCGGCCTCCATGCTGGTGTTCAATGCCAGGCCCGCCAGATACTGCAGCCGCAGGTTGCCGTCGCGGTTGATCTCGGCGCCGGCCAGCCACGGGAGCAGTTCCGGTTTCTGCCCGCCGTAAGTAGCCAGCAGCCCGACCGGCGTCAGGAATCCGACCTGTTGCAGCGAAGCCGTCACCGCCGCGTGGTCCGGGCGCGCCATCCGCTGTTCCAGCGCGTCGACGTTGATCTGAATCGGCTCCGCCGTCCCGAGCACCACGCTGTCGTATCCGCCGTTATTCTCGTTGCCCCACAGCGTGCCGTTCGGAAACACGTCCAGGAACGTGGCGATCTCCGTCTTCACCACCTGCATGTCGCTCTCGTACAGCGGGACCCATTGAGTCACGATCCCGCCGGGATTCAGATGCGCCTTCACCAGTTCGAAATACTCCTTGGAGTAAAGCGTGGCGCTGCCCTTCACCCATGGGTGGATCGGGTCGGAAGTGATGATGTCGAACTTCTCGTTGGTAGTCAGTACGAAATGCCGCGCGTCGTCGTAGACGATCTGCACCCTCGGGTCGTTCATCACGTTGTAGTTCTCGCGGGCGAAATACTTCGTCGCCGTCGGAGGAATCAGCGGCTCCATCTCGCAGATCACGATCCGCTGCACATCCGGATGGATCACGAACGTTCCGGCGGTGACCCCCGCGCCGAAGCCGACGATCAACACCGATTTCGGCTTGGGATGAATCAGCGCGGGCAAGTGGCCGAGCATGCGCTGCAGCCGCATGTCGTAAGGCTCGGTCGATGCTTCCACTTTGCCGCTGACGTGGAACTGCACCGCGCCATCCTCCCACTTGGAAATCGCGATCGAGGAGTTGATGCCCTCGCCCGCGTACAGGATCGTGGAGCGGTTCATCGACGTCATGATGCGGCGTCCGTACGCGATCAGCATGGCGGGCACGCTCGAAATCTGTGCCGATAAAATACCCGCCAGCACCAGCGCCGCGGCCAGCCCTGCTGCGCCCAGCATGGTGCGGGCGGAGCCGATCAGCGGCCCCAGCATAAGCACGGCGCCGAGTGCGGAGAGCAGGATCAGGACGCGCTCGCATCCCTGCGTGCCGATCCACGGCACCAGAATGAGCGAGAAGCTCAGGGCGCCCAGAATCGCGCCGCCGGTGTTGGCCGCATAAATCCCGCCCACCAGGCGTGCCGGGTCCTCGCCGCGATGGGCGGCGGAAGCGAGCGCCAGCGGGAAGCTCGCGCCCCACAGGATGGCCGCGGGAAGAATCGCCCAGAGACAGCGCGCCATGTCGATCTGAAACGTGAACCAGGGACTGCGGGACAGCAGCGGATTAATCGGCCAGAAGGGAAGGGAATCGGCCAGCATGATGGCGGTCCAGCCAACCGCGCCGATCAGCAGCAACTGGCAAATGCCCAAAGCGAGGCGCGGCCGCATCGATCGCGCGGCGAAGGACCCGATCCCGCTGCCAATCCCCAGGCCCACCAGAAAGACGGCCAGGATGATCGAAAAGGTGTAGACCGTCGCCCCCAGCATCAGGCCGAGCAGGCGAGTCCAGATCACCTCGGCCCCCAGCGCGCTGGCGCCCGACAGAGCAATCGTCGCGTATGCCGGCCAGTACGCAACCAGCGTTCCCTGGCTCTTTGGCGCGGAGGCAGTTGCGGAGCGATCGGACGCCCGGCCCGCGATCGCAATACTGACCAGTCCGACCGTTACGTTGAGCAGCGCGGCGGCGAAAGTCGCCGTCGCCATGTCGTGGACCCGGAGCAGGTAAAAGCCGGCGAGCAGGCATCCGAATACCGCCCCCGCCGTGTTGCCGCCGTAGAGGAAGCCCATCCAGGACACTCCCTCGGGATTGCTCTCGATCCAGCGGGCGGCGGCGGGCAGCGAGGCGCCCATCAGAAACGTCGGCGGCAGAAGACACAGGCCGCAGATCAGTGCGCGGAACAGGATGGCGGGCATGCCGTGACCGACGGCGGCAGTGTAGACATTGTCCAGCAGGGGCATCAGGAAGAAGACCAGAATGCCGCAGATCGCGATGCCGAATTCCACCTGCGCGTAGACCTTCAGCGGATGGCGGCTCTGGGCCCATTTCAGCCGCGGCAGCGCCAGGCTGCCGAGGCACAGGCCGCCCATGAACGTGGCGAGCAGGACGCCGAGCGAGATGGCGCTCGATCCGATCACCAGCTGCAGCAATTGGTACCACACGATCTCGTAGATCAGGGCGGAGCAGCCGCTGCCCGCAAACAGCAGCAACAGAAGGGGTAAGTAGCGGCGCGACGCGGCAGCCGCCAGGTCGGTCTGGACTTCGGTCTTGGTCATTAGTAGAGGCCGGTCTTACTAAGGCGTTGTTCCAGCATCCTACGTTACCAGACCGGCCGCCCACGGGCTTTATCGCAGGAGCGCGCGGACCTTCTGGAGCGCCTCGCGCGCCACCGGCATCGCGTCGGCGGCGCGCTCCAGATGAGCGACGGATTCGCCGATCGTGCGGGGATCGGTTGCCAGCAGGTTGCCCAAAAGATACTGCGCCTGCGCGTTGGAAGGATCCAGCCGTACCGCGGCGCGGGAGCATTCGACCGCCTCGGCATGGCGTCCGGCCATCTCCAGTGCGAACGCGCGGTTGGAGAGATCGCGCGAGTTCGGTCCGGCGATCGAGGCGGCGCGGTCGATTTCGGCCAGTGCGTCATCGATGCGGCGCATCCTTATATATTGGACCGCCAGGTTGGAGTGCGCCTCCGCATATTCGGGCGAGATCCGGATGGCCTTCTCCAACTCCCCGGCCGCCTTCTCGTATTGATGCGCTTCGGAAAAACGCTGGGCGTCGACGAACGCGTTGTAGGCCTTTCGCGCCGGCGGGTGACTCAACTGGCGCACCGAGACGGGGCCCGACGCCGGGCGGGCATCGATCTGCCGCGGTAGTTGGACCTCGATATGCTGGCTGTGCTGCGTGACGTCCACGAAGATCTCCTCGATCGTTTCGCCCTGCTCGGTGGTGATCCGCAAAGAGTGGTGGCCGAGGGGAATCTTGTAAAGCGTGAAGGACCCGTCCGCCGAAACCGCCGCGCGGCCGAGTTCCAAGTGCCCCAGAATGTCGTAGACCGACACGATGAATCGTTCAAACATCACCGTGCGGTCCTGATGCAGCTCGCCACGCAGTTCGGCCGACTCCGGGTCCTGTCCTTTCAGAGCGATCGCGAAGACAAATGCCGTAAGAATAGGGACAAAGTTCTTCCTCACAGTCAAATACTCCTTTTGTGAAAAGATTTATTTTTTTTGCCGCGGGGAAAATCGAGGTCGACGGGGACAGCGGTCCGATTGGGCCGCCGGGTTACTCTTCCAGGCTAGCGATGCGGCCTGGCGAAATCCAATTGAAAGTTTCTATGCGCGCGATGGCGTACACCGGATAAAAAAATTCTATTTGCCAATTCCCTGTAATCCAGTTAGCCTCAATATGAAACGTCTCACAGTCTGCAGGCGGTTCCT
>JADMIO010789723.1_pt1 | contig 53539 bp, 43 predicted proteins | sample 8958161 | NCBI WGS metagenome assembly JADMIO01 (sample SAMN16585339, study PRJNA669376) | soil metagenome | isolation source: Crop rotation soil | place: USA: Cullars Rotation, Alabama | collected 2011 | reverse complement strand
GCCGCGACTTCAAGTCACGTGAATTCCAAGCTTCGGATCCCACTGTGCTGGAAAGGACGCGTCGTCCGGCTCGGCCTCGCGCGTCAGCTCAGCCAGGCGGTACATCCGCTCTTCCAGTTCCTGCATCTGCGCTTGCGCGGATTTCTGCTGGAATTGAATCTGATCCGCTGTCGAAACCTTTGTGCCGGTTTGCGGATTATCGGCACGCACGCTGTTGGCCGAGAGGCCGAAGAGCATCGCAATCGTCACGAGCGACGAAGTTTTGAATCGAAGCGGCATGTGCCACCCCTTGTCCGTCCGAGAGCTTGAAATGTTCGCCTCGATCATATGCGCTGCGACGAATCGGCGAAAGGAAATTCGTTCCTATCTCACCTATCGATCGAACACGCCTTCCCTTTGACTCCGCTTGAGCTGATCAGTTCCACGCTGAGCCTGGTCCTGCACGCGAATGATCTCGTTCAACTGGTTCAGGACATCGACAAAGCTGTCCCATTGGCTCATCTGCTTGAGGATCTCCGACATGCGATCGATAATCTGATCTTCGCGCGACACTGCGTTGGCCAGGGCGTCGGAATCGCCCGGCATGAGCGCGTCCAGCGCATCCTTTTGCGGCTCCATCAAATCAGCATCGAGCGACTTCAGGCGTGCCAGGACGTTTTTCTCAAGCAGGTCATACGCCTCGGGCGTGCCGAGTTGATTCAGCCGCATTTCTGCCAGCGATTCAGCCAGGGCAGCGGCGACGCGCGACGATTCGCGCTGAACCGCGCGATGCCGCCGGGCAAGTTGCGCAACCGCGTCCCTGGCGGCGACGCCGTTCAGGTCTTGTCGCAACGCACGCGATTCGTCGAGTTGTTTACGGAACTTGGCGCGTTCGGATTGCTGGCGAAGGAGGATTTCTCGAAAGAGTTCCTCGGGCCGAACAACGCGAAACGTGATCTGCCTGGAGGATGCACTTTGCGCGCCCGTATAGCAGTTGTCCGACGCCACTGCAGCGATGCTCACCAGGTGCCCGGGCTCGAGGTTCATCGCCGACAGCTCGAGCCGGCGTGGCTGGCGTGCGTCCGTCTCGAGCGTCGGCTGGGTGGCGGGGCCGTATATCGCGTTGCTCGACGTCGTCGTGCGCGAGCGCCTTGGGTCGGCCGCGTCGATCCGCTCGGCCTTGACGTTGAGATCGATCTGGTTCACGCCGAAATCATCGCGTGCTTCGGCTACCAGCGGAATCGTCGCGACCGGTGTGACGCGCTGACGGACGCCGCTGAACGTGAGCGACGCGCGCGGCGGCTTGTCGGTGACCAGGCCGATCGAGATGCTCGTCGGCACGGATGCGAGCGACACCTCCTTGCTGATCAGCTCAATCTGCAATTGCGCCGCGGTTGCGTGCGTCCAGCGCAGCGCGAATGTGCGGTCGTCAATGCGATGAAGATCGTCGCCCGACGGTTGCGTCGTCGCCGAGCGCACGCGCGCCTCGGCGATCGGCGCGTTGGCGGTGAAGCGCAATTCCATCTTCGTCAGCGGCAGGAACGACAGCTCGCCGGCGTCGCTGCTGGTGAACGTGTGCGCGCGCGGCTGTGCTTCGGTCGGGTGCTGCGTCAGAAGCGCAAGATTGACGATGCGCGGGCGATCAACCGGGCGAATGACAAACGGCGGCGGGGCGTCATCGCCGCCGGAAACCTGGGCGACCGTCTCATTCTGCACGGCGGGAAAGTCGTAGCGGAAATCGTCCTCGCCGAATTTCGTGAGCGATGCGCTCACGCGCGCCGATCGTCCCTCGCGCCAGCGGATGGTAACGGCGCCCGGCGGCGCGCTGTTCGCCCGCGCTGAAACGCGCAGTGCAAACGGCTCGCCGCGCGGAACGATCATCACGCCATCGACGACGCCGGCCATCTGCAAGTACGTTCGCTGCGGCCAAGGCTCGTCGGATCCCGCGAAGAACCGCGCGGCCCACAGCCGGCTCGACTCCGGAAACGCGACGACAAGCGCGATCGCCAGTAGCAGCGTCGCGCCGATCGAACCGGCGGCAATTTTGTTACGGCGATCATCGAGCTGCGCCTCAAAGCTCACGCCCGCCAACTGTTCGTGCGACGCGGCAACGGCTCGCTCGATCATCGGGTGAGACGAGCGCACATCGCTGGGCAGCTCCAGTACGGTGGCGACGCGTGCAGAAATCGCCTGCCCCGTTTTCCGCTCCAGCGCCGCCGCGAGAATTTCCGGAGTGAGGCGCAACCGCAGCGGACGAACGAGCCACCGCCACGCCTGGGCAATCAATATCGCAATGTACGCGACGAGCAGTCCTTGTCGCGTTACGTGGGACAGGCGCAGCGTCCGATCGAGCGCGAACGTGAGAACCGCCAACCCCGCCGCCAGCGCGATCCACCGCGACGCCGCTTCAAGCATGAGTCGCGCGCGCACGCGCCTGGCGAACTCGTCGAGCCGGCGCCGTAGCGAGAGCCGCAGCGTTGCGAGATCGACCGAGCCGTGTTCGACGAGCGCCGTCATGCGAGCAACACCTAAACGAGCCGGACTCTCTTCCGCACGATCCACTCGAGAAACAGCGCCGCCAGCATCGTGCTGAAAATCAGCGGCGCGTCCCAGATTTCCTGGCGGTCTTCGAGCGTGCGGGCGACTTTGTGAACCTTGAACGCGTCCGCCGCGTGGCGCGCGTCGGCCAAGTCGAATACGGCCCCGCCCGTGACACGCGCGATCGTCTGGAGCGTCGCCAAGTCCTGAGCGGGCCGGTCGTATTCGAGGTTGGGCGTCTCGACAGGAATCTGCAGCGTTGCCGCGCGAACGTTCGCCTGTGCATCGGACTCCCCCGTCCAGACGCGGGCGGAATGAAGGCCCGGCCGATCGACGGTGAACGTCGTCTCGAACACATTTGGATCGCCGGGGCGCGGCGCGAGCGTGATCGGCACGGGCGCCTGATTGCCGGCCTCGATTTCGCCGTGCATCACGTCCACGCCGCGGTCGCGCTCAACGCTGCTGTCGAAGCGCGCGGTGAGCGTCACCTGGCTTCCCGGGCGATATCCCGTGCGATCGACGGAGAGCGTGTACGGATATCGCCCGCCGAGCTGCTTGTTCCGGCCGGCGCGGTCGATCATCCGCGCCCAGAAGCCGTCGAAGAACTGTTCGTCCAGGTAACGCCAGCGATAAGTCGAATCGAACCCGACGAAAAACGTCCGGCCCGGCCCGACGAGTTGCGTGGCGAGAAGCACGTGCTGCCCGTGCTCGTTGCGCATGCGCGGATCGCCGTGGCGCGCGAGGACGGTTGCGCCGGGCCGGGCGCGCGTGACGGGGAAATGCCAGAACATCCCGGGCAGGTTGGTGATGATCGAATCGTTCTGCTCGGCCTTGTCGGTGAAGGCGAAGATCGGATCGGCGCGTCCCTCGGGCGTGATGTCGAGCTTCCACGCTTCGCGGCTGGAAAGCTTGACCGATACGTCCGTGTGATACAGCCCCGGCTCGACGACGACCGGCAGCAGGCTCAGCCACGCGCTGGACGGATCGTCGGGGTGATCGAACAGGTCCTTGGTCATGCGCTCGCCGGCGATGTAGATCAGCCCGCCGCCGGACTTGGCAACGAAATCGCTGAGTATCTGCGGGAAATCGCTCGGCCACAGCGCCGGGTCTGGGTCGTACAACACCACGCAGTCGAACTCGTTCAATTCCTCGGCCGTCATCGGCAGCCGCTTGATGCGCGGGTCGCCGGGCTGCTCGTAGTCGGCGTCGGCGGTTTGAAGCCAGGTCGATGCGCTGAGCGCATTGTCGCGCAGCAGCGCGTTGCGGATGAACTCGACCTCGGGAAACGTCTCGCCGGCGATGAACAGCACGCGGATCTTCTGTCGGATCGCGCGCACGTCCGCCATCGTGATGTTGTCGTCCGCGCTCAGCTCGGTACCGACATCTTCAAGTCGCGCACGCATCTGCAATCGCGCCGGGCGATCTTCCTTGAACTCGAACGGGACCGCCTGCACCTGGCCAGCTTCTTCGAGCGTGATCGGCTGACGGGCTACTTCTTCCCACGGCCCGCCGTCGCGGCTGCGCTCCAGCACGAGCGTTGCCGGCTGTTTTGCGAGTCCGCGCGATTCGATCAGGACGCGAAGCGGGTTCGGATCGCGCACGAACACGACCGGCGAGACCTCGATCTTCGTCAGTTTCGCGTTGCGCGGACCTTCGGGTGTTCCCAGCGCCACCGATACGACCGGCACGCCCTCGGCCGCAGCGAGTTCGGCCGCTTTCGCCGGCGGCTCACCGGCATTCGATTGGCCGTCAGTCAAGAGCAAGATGCCGGCAAGCGGCTGGCCTTGCTCGGCGGCGATCGCCTGTCGAATCGCCGTGCCGATCGCCGTTGTGGAGCGATCGACCGCTGGCGCGGTCGTCGCCGGTCCTGCCGGCAGAAGCTGGGCCGTGAACGGCTGGATTTTCACCTGCCGATCCCCGCCAGCGCCGAGTGCGTCGCTCAGGCCCGAGAACAGCGCACGATCCGCCAGCTCGCCGCGCGTGCGCTGCCGCAGCTCCGCGACATTCCCCGGCAGCGCGAGCGCTTTGGCGATTCCATCGGCATGGGTGGCATCGACGTACGCATCGCGCAAATCCATCGATTCGGATGCGTCCTTCAATACGATCAAAATCGAGGGAACGAACTCCTGCCGGGTGAACACCAGCACGGGCTCGAGCAGCATCAAGACCAACGCGCATAAGACGGTCAGCCGAAGAGTCGCCAGCGACCAGCGTGTGATCGGCCCGATCGTCCGGCCTTCGCGTCGATAGAGGTGGAACACGCCCCAAACGCTCAGCGCCGCGATCGCGGCGGCCGCCAGCGCCTGATCGTGCCGCGGCAAGGCGAGCAGCTCGACGCGCCAGCTTCCGCCCGCCGCCCACGTCGCGGGCTTGATCCGCAGCAGATGTTGGAGCAGCCAGTTCATCGTTCGCGACCCACCCAGACCGCCAGCGCCGTCTCGAACGCCGCCAGTGCGAGCACCGTGACGATGAGCGTCCGCCAGATCTCGCGTCCCGCGTCGGTCAGCGGCTCGCCGCCGCCACCTGTCCAGTGAACGATCGTCGGCGCCAGCGGCGCGAACCGTCTCATCAGCTCGGCATCGCCGATCGGTTCGAGATTGCTCTCGCGCGGATCGAAGCTGGCGCAAAGCTGGCGGGATCGCTCGCCGCCGGCGGCGTCGTTCCAGCTCAGGAGATACTTGCCCGCGTGCGGCGTCGGCGAGAATCGCAGCGTCGTCGCGTCGCCATTCATGCTCAATGGGCTCGTCTGATCGGGCTCGACGATGCGCGGATTCCTGGCCGATTGTCCGTCGTCGAGCTGAAGGGCGATCGGCTCCCCGGCGGTGAAGTTCTCGCTCGCCGGATCGCGCCGCGCGGCCGCAAGCGCGGCGCTGCGCATCGCTAGCACGTAGGTCGGATCGACCGGCCAATCGCTCCACTGGCGATCGGCGCTCACCGTGAACATCAGCACGCGCCCGCGGCCAAAACGCTTTTCGATGACGGCCGGATGCGCTTCGGCGTCGTTCCACCTCGCCAGGATGCGCACGGGCTGCTCGCCGTGATTGGTCGCGGGCCGTGGCGAGGGAAACGCAACGCTCATGAACCGCTTTGGCCGGACCCGCGCCAGCGCCTCTGGCGCGATCTTCGTCAGCGGCGCCAGCGGCGAATCGTCCAATCCCTCGACAACGAGTCCGGCGGCCGGCTCGTCGATCGTGCGGTCGAATCTCGCCGGCAACAGGCCGGCGCCGTTGCGATAAAGACGCTGGTCGTACACAACCGGGTCAACGAGCTCGCCGGGAAAGATCAGGAGTCCCGTCCCAGCTGCGACGAGGCGTTCGAGCTCGCCGACCTGCTGCGGCGAGAGCGACGCGATGTTCGAGAGCACGATCACGTCGGTTGCGACCGCGAGCTTCTGCGGTTCGCCCTCGCCACGGCGCGTGACCTGCCACGGATCCGCGCCGGCGGTGAACGCGACCTGCAGGAAATCGGTTGACGACTCGAACGGTCCGCCGCCAATCTGGCCGTCGATCAACGCGATCTCGATCTTCGATCGCACGTCGATGTTGAGCCATCGCTGGTTGTCGGCCAGCAGCGCGTCGACCGCAGGCAGCGCCAGGCGCAGCTCGTGCTGGCCGGGCTTGTCGAACGTGACCGAGAGCGGCAGCTCGATCGTTTGCCCGGCCGGCAAATCGGGCAGCACGAGCGGCCGAGATTGATCGTCGATCGCCAGCGTCGCTTGAGTCCCGCGGATCGGCGAAGGCGTGTCGTTACGGATCGAGGCGTGCAGCTTGAGCGGCGAGCCGGGAAGCGCGATCGGATCGTCCTGCTCGAAGCGCGCGAGCACGACGTTGTCCGTCGCGCGCGCTCCAACGTCGAACACCTTGACCTCGAGCGATTGCTGCGACGCCCAGCGCGTCGTGAAATCGATGAGATTCCCGCTCCATCCCTGCCCGCGGAGATCGGTGATCAGCACGAGCTCGCGCTGCGGGTGCGCCGCCCCGGCGAGCAGGTCATCGACGCGCTTGAAAACCTCCGGCCATTCGCATGTCGCATCCGCCGGCGTTAGCGCGCCGATCTGCTGGAGCAGCTTAGCGGGGTTGTCGATCGTTGCCTCGCGCACGAGCGGCGCGTCGAGCTCGCTCGTCAGCAGCATCGTCACGCTGTCCTGCACGCCGATGTTGCGCACGAGCTGCGCAGCCGCTTCTTTGGCGGTATCGAACGCGCTGCGATGATCGACCTGATAGCCGGTCGAAAGCGAATCGTCGATCACGATGACGCGGCTGGTCCGCGCGCTGCTCGCCAGCCACGATCCGAGCAGCCCGCGCGACATCGCCGGCCGGGCGAGCGCGACGAACAGCAGGGCGACGACCAGCGTCCGCACGATCAGCAACAGCAGTTGTTCGATGCGCATCCGCCGGCGATTCGTCTTGAGCGTGAGGCGCAGGTATTTCATCGGCGCCCACTCGATGATCTGAAAGCGCCGTCGGTTCAGCAGGTGAATGATGATCGGCACCGACGCGAGCAGCACGCCGGTGAGCATCAGCGGGGCGAGCAGATGCACGATCAGCCTCCCTCCGCTGGATGCGTGTCCGCACTGATCTTGCCGCCATGTTTCGCGCTCGTTCTGCGCTGTCGGCCGTGGAGATAGCTGCTCAACGCGAAACCGAGGTCTGTGTCGGTCGTCAGCAGCAGGTGATCGATCGCAGCCGTGCGGCAACGCGTGGCGACCTCGTCGATGAACGCGCGCAGCGCTTGCTGATACGCCTGGCGAAACGCCCATGGCTCGGCCTGGAGCTCGTCGAGCTTACCGTCGGCGCCGAGGTTGCCTTCGATATCGCGGAAGAGGACCGAATCGTCGAATGGCAGCTCGATCTCGTCGCGATCGAGTACCTGAACGATCAGAATCTCGTGCCCCTGGTGCTGTAACCGGCCCAGGCCGTTGTAGAGCGCATCGAGATCGGTCAGCAGGTCGGAAATGATGACGATCAGTCCGCGCGAGCGAATCTGATCGGCGACGCGATGGATGACCTGGCCGAGCTCGGTGCGCCGGTCCGGCGCGGCGCGATCCAGCGCATCGAGGATCTTCGCCAATTGCGCCTGCGTGGCGGCGGGGCGGAGCCAGGTGCGCTGCGATTCATCGACCAGCGCCAGGCCAACAGCGTCGCGCTGCTTCACGCACAAGGCCGCCAGCGAAGCGGCCAGCGTCGCGGCGTAATCGAATTTGCTCGTTGCGCTGCGCTTGCCCGCGTAGCGCATCGATCGGCTCGCGTCGAGAATGATCGTCGCGCGCAGGTTCGATTCTTCCTCGAAGCGCTTGACGACGTACCGCTCGGATCGCGCGTACGCTCGCCAGTCCAGCCGCTTGAGATCGTCGCCCGGCGAATACTCGCGGTAATCGGCGAACTCAACGGAAAGCCCATGCAGCGGACTGCGATGCAGGCCAGAGATCGAGCCCTCGACGAGCCGGCGAGCGCGAAAGCCAAGTCGAGCGATTCGTGCGAGAATGTTGGGATTGAAGTAGGACGGCATCCGAGTCCCGCCGGAAAATCGTGCGCTCAGCGGCGCAGCACGCTCTCGACGCGCGAACGCGCTTCGCGATCGACGTGCGTCGTCGGCGTTTCGTCCATCAGCCGCTTGATCACCGTTTCGCTCGTCTGCCCCTGCGACTCGGCGTTGTAGTTGAGCACGATGCGATGCCGAAGCACGGCCGTTGACATGACTCGAATGTCCTCGACGTCCACTTCGGGCCGGCCGTCCAGCGCCGCGCGAGCGCGGGCAGCCATGAGCAGCGATTGCCCGCCGCGCGGTCCGACGCCCCACAGCACCCAGTCGCGGATGAACTTCGGCGCATCGCTTTCGTTCGGCCGGGTCGAGCGTACGAGCCGCGCGACGTAGTTCACGCAGAAGTCACTCACCGGCACCCGGCGAACGATCTCCTGGAGCGCGAGCATGTCCGCTGCCCCCAGCACGTGCTCGCCCTCGTGCGAGGTCTCGACGCCGGTCAATCGATAAATCTGCTGCTCCTCCGCTTCGTCGGGGTATCCGACGAAGATCTTGAGCAGGAAGCGATCGAGCTGCGCCTCGGGCAGCGGATAGGTTCCTTCCTGCTCGATCGGGTTCTGCGTTGCCAGCACGAAAAACGGATCGGGCAAACCGTGCCGCTTGCCGCCGGCGGAAACCTGACGCTCTTGCATCGCCTCCAGTAGCGCCGCCTGCGTCTTGGGCGGCGTGCGGTTGATCTCGTCGGCGAGGATGACGTTCGCAAATAGCGGCCCCTTGACGAAGCGAAAGCTCCGCTCGCCCGTGCCGCGGTCTTCGTACATCACTTCCGTACCCGTGATGTCGCTGGGCATCAGGTCGGGCGTGAACTGGATGCGGTTGAACTCCAGCGAAAGCGACCGCGCCAGCGTGCGCACGAGCAACGTCTTGGCCAGTCCGGGCACGCCTTCGAGAATGCAATGCCCGCGAGCAAACAGGCACACGAGGAGCTGCTCGACCACGTGATCCTGCCCGATGATCGTGCGCGCGACCTGCTGGCAAATGGCATCGCGCGCGCTCCGGAGGCGGGCGAGTCCCTGAAGATCTGGATGTTCGACATGCGCCGCCGCCGCCGCCGCCGCCGCCGCTGCGCGATGGTTGTCCGATCGATCCGTTGCCAAGCGTCACGCTCCCTTCGCAGCGCGCTCGTCAGCGCTGGTAAATCGGAACGAACTTGTAGGGCAGTTGCAGAATGGTCAGGGCGATGCTGGTGCCGTAGATCGGGCCGATGCCGTCGCCGTCCCATGAGCCGTCGGGCTTCTGCATCTTCAGCAACTGCTCGCGCACGCGCGGGAAGTAGTCGTCCCAGTACTTGTCACCTGCCTGGTAGAACGCCTGCGCGGCATACAAATGCGTGTAATAGTCGTGCCCGGCGCCTTTGCTCCATTGATCTTTGCTTAGCTCGAATTGTCCCCACACGTATTCGAGGCAGCCGTCTGCAAGGCGTGAATCGTATTCACCAGCGTTGTAGAGCGTGGCGATCGCTGCAGCGCTGATCGGCAGCCGCGGCGGCCCGCCCGTGCCGGCCGAATACATGATGCCGTTTTCCGGCGTCTTGCAGCGCTCCAGATATCTGACTGCGTTCTCGATCGTTCCCTTGGGTACCGTGAATCCCGCGTTTGACGCAGCGCGCAGCCCCTGCATCTGCGTGACCGTCACCGATCCCTCGTCCCCACCTCCCGGTGTGTAGGTCCATCCGCCGAGGTTGCTCTGCGCGCGGGCCGTAAGCGTAACCGCGCCGTTGATCACTTTCTTCAGCGCATCGCGAGTTCTGGCATCGGTCTCCATGCCATAGACCGAGGAAAGGAACAGCAGCGAGAATCCGTGCCCGTACATCGGTCGACCGTTGCCTTCTGCCGGATCGGTGATGATCCCGCTCGGTCGCGCATTACCGATTAGCCAAAGCTCGCAGCGGCGTACGTTGTCGGCGTACGGTCCGCGACTGGGCGTGTTGCCGTTCGCCAAGAATGCCATCCCCGCCAGCGCCGCCATGCTCGTCGGATAAGCGATCGCGTCTGGCGTCGCGTTCCAGTTGCCGTCCTGCCCCTGCGTTTTCGCGAGATAGTCCAAGCCGGCCTGGATTGACTTCTGCGTGCGCACATCCAGATGCTTCGGATAAAGCTGATCATCCGCCGCCGCGCGCACCCCGGGACACCCCGCGAGTAGCCAAACGATGAGGACGAGATTGATTCCGGGCGCCTTGCGCATCATTTTGCGATCTCAAATTCAACGTTGAGTCGTACGGTCAGCGGAATTTCGCCGAAGACATTTGACGAGAGACCAGCTTCCGGCTCACCCTTGGGCTGCGTGATGCCGTACATCGCGTAGTAGAGCGAGGTGATGTCGCTCCTCCCCGCCGGCGGGGCGTCCTGGTCGCGCACGGACAGAATCCGTCCGAGCTTTACGCCTGCCAGGTCCGAGAGCCGCGCCGCCTTCGTCCGCGCATCCTCGATCGCCAGCTTGTACGCCTGCTCGCGCAGCGATGATGCGTCGGGGATCTTGAACGAGATCATCGAGAGCCCCTCGCCGCGCCCCTGCATCATCATCTGGACCTGGTAGTAATTCATGTTCCCCGGCCCGACCTGCAGCCCATTATCGCGGCTGACGTCAATCAGCTTCAGGATCGTTTCCATCAACTTGTCCAGCTCGAGCTTGTCGGCGTCCTTCAGGACGATCTTGAGCTGCTCGGTAACCGCGACCTTCTGCTTGCCCGCGTCCGTCCCCATTCCTTGCATCGCGCGCATTTGCGCGTTGGCGTCGATCGCCTGATTGACGGTGAATCCCTTTGACTCAATCGAAAGCGACGGGTTCTTCAAACTTTCGATGGCGGCCGTCGCTTTCTTGCGCGCGTCGCGATACTTGACGCTGGCGTCGTTGGCGAGTTCGCCTTCGCCGGCAACGGTAGCACTGATCTCGACGACGTCAGGCTTCCCCTTGACCGTTCCAACGCCGACGACGGAGATTCCCACGGCGCCGCCGGTGCCGGAATCGTCGGCGCGTGCGGCGTGCCCGGCGACTAGCACAAGTGTGCACAACACGAAGACTACCGACCGGGCTCGGAGTTGGTCTGGCATGGTTCGGTTCCTCAGGGACTTGGTTCGCTCGGTTGAAGCGGATAGGCGGTTACCGCGCGATTGGAAACGCAGACCAGCCGGTCGCCGACGCGGAGCACGACGCCGCCGACGCCGTCGTGGTCGTATCCGCGGAAGATCGCGCGTTCACCGCTCCGGCCGTCGATGTCATAGACCCCTCGCGAGCCGTAGAGGTAAACGTGCCCGCCGGCGACGAGCGCTTGGGCGTCGCCCGTGTCGATCGGCGTTTTCGCGCTCCAACGCATCTCGCGCGTGCCCGGGTCGATTGCGTCGATCTCCTCGCTGAGCATCAGGAGTGAGGACTCGTCGGCGGCGACGATCGTCGCGTTGCTGTCCACCGGCCGGCGCCAGCGCAACGCCGGCCCGCCGCCGGCAGAACCGTTCAGGTCGATCGCGTAGGCGGTGTCGTTGTTCTTATCTTTGATGTAGAGCGTATTGCCCACGAGCTGAATGCCGGCGGGGAACTGCGGCGCCTCGCGCGCCCGCTGGTAGTAGTAATATTGCTGGTTCTGCGGCGCAGGCGTATCGTAGACGAACGCCCACTCGACACGTCGCGCAGTCGGACTCACTGCCAACAGCGCACCGTTGCTCGTCAGGACGAACAACATCGAGCGCGATCGCAACAGCGCCGGTCGGGAAACCCGCGGCATGCCGCGAAAATCCTGCCCCGCCGACATCGCGCCCAGCGGTATGTTCCAGAGAAGTTTCCCATCGCCCAGTCCGATCGAGAGCAAGCTAAGCTCCATCGAGCTGTTGCTTCGTGCGGTGGCGTAAATCGTTTCGCCGTCGATCAGCGGGGCGCCGGCGAAACTCCAGCTCGCGAGGACGCCGCGTTCGCTCGACCAGATCACTTTTCCGGTCTCGGCGGCGAGACATCGCATGGAGCAGGGGCCCTGCGGCTGTCCCGACGGATTCCCGATGATCACGACGCATCCGGCCTGGGGCGCGACCGCGATGTCGTCATCCAACTCGCTGGGGACGCCCTGTTGCATCATCTGCTGAAATTTCTGCGGCAGTTTGGTAAGCGAATCGGTTCGCCACAGCAGCTTGCCGGTTTCCGCGTCGATGGCCATTCCCACGCCGCACAAGTTGACGTACACGCGATGCTCATCCGCCGCCGCCGACGGCACGGCCATAAGCTGGCCCGCGTACATGCCCCACCCCATGTTGTTCCGCTGCGTTTCGATCTCTTTGAACAATCTCTCATCTGCCAGTTGCGACTGCCATAGCGGCTCGTCGCTTTGCGGCAAGCGAAGCGGTGCGCTCACCATCGTTGGGGCGGACGTTCGCGGGCTGGTATCGTTCAGCAGCTCCTCGAGCAGCGCGCTGGCGACAACGTCTCGCCCGCCAATGCGGACGGACTGTCCGGAATATTTCTCCGAGACCTGCGCGACCAGTGTGGCGCACTCGTCGCGTCGTCCCGCCCGGCACAGCGCGATCGCGCGCTTCGTGCTCAACCGGAGCGGCGAAAGCGACGTTTCCGGAAAATCGCTGAGGATCGCGCCCCAGCACTCCGCCGCACGCGAAAAATCCTCGACCTCAAAGCTTGCGTCGCCGAGGCGGTCGGCGATCTGGTCGCCGATCGACGTGATGAAAAACTGATCGAACAGGTCCTGCAATTTTGCAAGTTCATCCGTGCGGCCGGGCTGGCTCGAGTCGGGATCCTGTGCTGGCGGGGCGTCAAGCTCGGCGAACAGCTTCCTCGCCTTGCCATCATTGAACAGGCGATACGCCTGCTTTCCCTCCGGCGGCAGGGCAATCAGTTGCCGGCGCAGGCGCACGCGTGTGGGCACGAAAAATCCGTCGCCACGCGGAGTCAAGCCCTTCGCAGGCGACTCGGTCACCTTCGCGAGGCTCGTAAATGCCTTCTCCCACGCGCCCTTGCTGCAGTAGCGATCGAACTCATCGAGTCCCTCGCTGACTGCCGTGTCTTCCTTGTGGACGGAGAAGCCGCTCGTCCGCTTGCCGGCCGGATCGACCGAGCCCGCAACGAAGACGGCCTGCGCGCGGACTTGGTTTGCGATTGCTAACCAGGCTGTCACGACCAACACTCGCAAGGGCGACATTCGATTCCCCGCTGAAACCGAACCCCACGTTGGCGGCAAGGATGATCAGAACCCGCCGTTAACAGACTGTCAAATCTTTCTTCGCCGACTTCGCCAATGCGCGGGGCGAGCCAGCGATAGGTTGGACGTGGTCAGCGACGTAAAGTTCGCCAAGCGTTCAACGGGGCGTGCGTTGTGCCGGGTGGTCCGATCGGTGATCGCGAACGGGACACCCCTCGCGTCATCCGGACGGCCATGCGCCCTGCAAAGTTGCTCGCAGATTACCCAAATGGAGCGCTTCATCGTGTGAACCCCATCACGGGCGCTCACACGACGATCGGCGGAGGCGGGATCGGGATTCCGCGCGGGCTGTCGATGGCGGGCTTGTTGCGCTCGGCTGCCGCGTCGCTGGCGCTTTCGGATGTGCGCGGACCGCCGTGGGAGCGCTCGGCTTTCGCGTTGATGATCGTTTCCGTCGCGTTGGCTGCATGTCGGTTGCGCGGAGCGAATCAGGGCCGTCGTGGGAAATTGACCTGCCAGCTAAATCATCGCCAATTTGAACGCTCGAAACGCAGTGCGTTGGCGCGCTGGCGATTCAGTGAAAATAGAAAAAGGAACCGTTGTGCAAACGGTTCCTGTCGAATCAGTGCTTCTCATTCACCCGCAGGTTCGTGGGCACCCAGGCGTTGACCTGCGCCGCCAACTTCTTGTCGTCCAACTTACCTTGATCTGCATCGGTGAAGAGTCGATCGAGCTGCTCGACGAGCTCGCTCTTCTTCCGATCGGGGGGCGGAGCGTTGATCGCGCCCTTCAGCTCGGTGACCAGGTGTGCAAGCTGAATCTTCTGATATGCGCCGAGCCACGCCGCATCCGGTCGCCAGTCGTCGCGCACGTTCACATTCAGCTCCTCCGCCAGTCGGACGACGAGCGGTGTCGGCCGTTGCAGGTGAGCGGTGATCAGGTCGACCATAAGGACGTCGATCAGCGCGTCGAGCTTCGCTTGCGAAAGCTTGCCGAGACGGTCATACGCTTCACAATCCTCCACGTCGTGCGCATCAGCGAACGGGTCGAGCTTAGCGCGGATCGCGCGGAGACGATCGTATGCCGGACTCTTGAACCCTTCGCTATTGCTCGCGCACAGCGTCGTGCCGTTGGCGTCATGGCGCATGGCCAGCGCTTCGGATCGAACCTTCTCGTGGAGCAGCAGCGCGAGTACGCGTTTGCGAGCCTTGGCGTTCTTGTGCAACGCCTCACGGACGCAGAGGGCCTGGTGCGTGAACGTCACCGCGAGCTGACGTTCAACGAGATCGTCGGACGTCGGCGGCTTGGCCTGCGAATCGATGCCTTCACCGTCCTCGCCATGACGACCGTTGCCCGTGGTCGAAGCCTTTGCCTTCGAACGTGGCACGCGATACTCGCGATGCACGTGTCCGTCGGGGTCGAGCATCAGCAAGACGCTTGCCCTCGCCTTGGTCTCTTCGGAGAAGCAGGCCGGAGCCGATGTCTCGATCTCGCGCTGTTTCTCGTCCAGACACTCGAATCGTGACTGCAATCGCTCCAGACGCACCTCGTCGTGCCCGTCGATCTTCTCGGCCGCCTTTTCGAGCTTGCGTCGATCGGACTCGATCTTCGCCAGTTTCTTGGCGGTGGCCGCATCAAACTCCTTGGGCAGCAGGTCCATCGAGAGCAGGCGATCCTGAACGTCTTCGCGGTTTCCGACGATCACTTCGGACCATCCGTCCTCGGTCATCGCCTTCTGCTGCTCGGCCAGTGCATTTGCCTGCGCTTCGAGGAACGCCTTGCGCTCGACGAGCACCTTGTCGGCAAACAGGTCCTGGCTGACGGCAGAGTCAGGGAGCACGCTGCGGTCGAACAAGGCCAGCTCGGCGTCGATCCACTCGTGCGCGATCACGTTGCGCACGTGTTCGGCATGACGGGGATGGCCGCCGACTTCCTGCCAGACTTCCAGCTGACGATCTTCGGGAACGGACGAGAACGCCTCGGCCGTGGCCGTGTCGATCGTGCCTTCGCGATATGCGGCTTTGATCGGCGCGGCCAGCATCGACAGCTTCATCCGCTGTCGGACGTAGTGATCGGTGACGCCGAACTCCGCTGCGATCGCATTGGCCCGCTTGCCATCCTGGCAGGCGAGCTTGGCGAAGGCCTCGGCCTCGTCCAGCGGGTGCATCGGCGCCCGGCCGAAGTTCTCGCCGAGCGACATCGCATCGGCGGTCTCGGCATCGACCTTGCGCAGCGTGCACGGGATCCGCGGATCTCCATCGTTGCGGTGGATCTCGCGCAGCGCCGCCAGTCGGCGGTTGCCAGCGATCACCGTGAAATGCTTCGGTCGCTCGGCGCACGGCCGGACGACCAGGGGCTGCAGAAGCCCGTGGGCTCGGATCAGCGCGACCAGGTGACGGTGCGCCTCGCGATCGGGCTTGACGCGACGCGGGTTGCGCTTACTGGGAACGAGACGCGACAGGGGGACAGTGAGCTGCATGAGCGGCTCCTCTCTTGAGGAAAGTTGACGGACGGGGAGCAATCCGCCGGACGACGATCGTCCGGTGAACTCCTTGCCGTTCGTCAGGTGAGAGGGCTGTGACCTATCGGGTAAAGAACATTCTGCGTTCATCTTGCCACGGAATCGTCTGACGCGCAAGCCTGACGGGCACTTGCGCCTTTTCCGATTCTGTGCAAGTGTAGGGGAAGAGTGTCATGTTCTTTATCTGACAGCAATCCTTCCCATCCCTGATTAACCCCGCGCTTCACGCGGGACCAAGGAGGCAACCATGCCCGCATCACCCGATGCGCGGGTCGCTCAAGTTGCGCGCACTGCTGCGCCGGCCGAGTGGTCCGCATTACTCATTGACGCGGTAAACAGGCCGGGCGTGATCTCGTCGGCCTACAGCCGGTTCTGGGAGTACAGCGTGGGCAATCAATTGCTCGCACTGTTCCAGTGTACGCTGCGACAGCTCGAACTCGGGCCGATCAACACATTTGCAGGCTGGCTGAGCCTGGGCCGACACGTCCGCAGGGGCGAGAAGGCGATCACGCTCTGCATGCCGATCACGGTCAAGCGCAAGCACAACAACGGCATCCCCGGCTCAGCAAGCAGCGGTCAAGCGGAGCACGAGGAACTGGAGAACGATCGGTTCACGCGGTTTCTCTGCAAGCCACACTGGTTCGTGCTCTGCCAGACTGAAGGCGAGGCGTACACGCCGCCGCCCATTCCGGACTGGGATGAGCAGGCGGCGCTTCGTTCGCTGAAGGTCACCCGCACGCCGTTCATCCATACGAACGGGAACGTGCAGGGGTATGCGACTGGCCGGCACGTCGCGGTCTCGCCAATCGCGGTCATACCGCACAAGACGCTGTTCCACGAGCTCGCGCACGTCCTGCTCGGGCACACCGAGGAGATCGCCAGCCTCGTGGATGGTCAGGAGCGCACCCCGACGAGTCTCCGTGAAGCTGAGGCCGAGTCGGTCGCGCTGATCTGCTGCGAATCGCTCGAATTGGGCGGCAGCGAGTTCAGCCGCGGCTACATCCAGCACTGGCTCGGCACCAAGCCGATGCCCGATCGCAGCGCTCAGCGGATCTTCAAGGCCGCGGATGCGATCCTCCGCGCTGGGCGATCGCCGCCGACTGACCGCACCAACGTGTCTCGCCGATGAGACCCGCCGATCCTGCCGGATTCCGCCCACCATAAGCGTCATTCGTTCCTTAACCCGTAAGTTGGTCAATTGCCGGACGTTCACGTCCACGCCCGCCGCGACTTCCGAAACGGCCGCGACGGCGAACAAGCCCGTGCACACGGTGCGTCACCGGAACATCAAGGCCGCGATCTGGAAGAACCAGACGGCCAACGGCACGATGTACAACGTGACGATCGGCCGGTCCTACCAGGACGAGAGCGAGCGGTGGCACGACACGCAGAGCTTCGGCTTCGACGACCTGCTCGTCGTGGCCAAGCTGATGTACGACGCCCACAGTTACATTAACGCCCAGCGCAGCAAGGACTACGCCCTCGCGAAGAACGGCAAGTGCTGAGCTCGCGCTGAGCGACAACAGCCAAGCACCACCGATGCTTGGCTTTTTTTGCACCGGCGATGTTTAAGAGTGGCAGACGTTCAAAATCGCCTTGACGCATCGGTCGCGGCCGATACGATACGCCTCCAACAGTTCTTGCCGCTGACGTGGGGCCTGCTCATTCCGCGTGACTTGCGCCTATGGCATTTCGCAGCACTTCAGGCGAGCGAGGCTGAGATGATCTCAAAGCACGAGCGCAAATACGTACTCGAATCCCTTGAACCACGGTTTCTGCTTGATGCAGTACCAGTCGGACCGGAATTCCGCATCAACACCTGGACGACCGGTTATCAGAGGTACCCTTCAATCGCCATGGATGTTAATGGCGACTTCGTTGCCGTCTGGGAGAGCTACAACAACAACCACGATGGCGTATACGCCCAGCGCTATAACGCGACTGGTTTGCCCCAAGGCGGCGAATTTCGCGTTAATACGTATACGACTGATACGCAGAGTTCCCCCTCAATCGCGATGGACGCCGGCGGCGACTTCGTCATCACTTGGGACAGCTACGGCCAGGACGGTAGCGGTTACGGTGTGTATGCGCAGCGATTCGACGCTGCAGCCATACCGCAAGGCGGTGAATTCCGGGTCAACACCTATACGACCGATTCGCAGACCCGCGCGAAGATTGCGATGGATGCCGGCGGCGACTTCGTCGTCACTTGGGACAGCAACACTCAGGACGGCAGCGGTTACGGTGTGTATGCGCAGCGATTCGACGCTGCAGCTATACCGCAAGGCGGCGAATTTCGCGTTAACACGTATACGACTGATACGCAGAGTTCTCCCTCAATCGCGATGAACGCCGTCGGCGACTTCGTAGTGGCATGGCTTGCACATGGAGTCTTCGCCCAGCGCTTCAGCGCGGCAGGTGTGCCCCAAGGCAGCGAGTTCCGCGTCACGACTCAGGTATCATTGGTTCCGTTCTTTCCTGCCTCGATCGCAATGACCTCCGACGGCAGTTTCGTCATCGCATGGGAGGGTAACGAGGATATCTACGCGCGCGACTACAATGCGGTCGGCGAGCCGCAGAGCGCATTCCGCGTCAACACATACACGCCGGATTGGCAGTTTTTACCTTCGATCGGTATGGACGGAGACGGAGATTACGTCATCGCGTGGTGCAGCGAAGAACAGGACGGCTCACTCTCGGGTGTTTATGCACAGCAGTATTCTGCCCAGCCAATTCCCCCATTCGAAGTTCTTGCACGGGGCGTAGCGTATAATGACCAATGGTTCAACGGCGAATCTGTCGTCTGGGGCGGAGTTTCTCTCGGCTACACGGTCGACCATGTATTCAACGATCCCCAGAGCGGCTTTTACGCGCTGGGCCTGAACTCATCCGTGTATGGGCCGGCGCTCGTGTTTCGCGGGACGGAAAATGTCCTGGACTGGTGGGATAACGCGACTTGGCAGGGCGTTGGATACGGCCAATTCAGCAGCAACTGGACCACCGTATCAACGTGGCTGAACACGACCCGCACGACGCTGGGCGCTATCGATTTCATCGGACATAGCTTGGGTGGCGCGCTGGCGCAGTGGTTCGCGAGCGAATGGACCAGCACGACCGATCCGCCGATCGGTACAAAACTGATCGACGATGCCGTTACGTTCAATTCGCCCGGCATCAGCAACGCTGGCGCAATGGCCTTCCAAGCGAGCGAAGCGAATTCCGTCACGCACTACATCGTCAATGGCGACGTGGTGAGCATGGCGGGACAGAGGTATATCCCTGGACAAGTTGAGATGGCTTCGTTCAGCGATTGGTCCATGTGGGATTTCGACAAGCATCTCTTGCCGCTGACAGTGCCGAGCATCGCAGGACCGAACGGCGAACCGCCTCGAATTCGGCCCGCCGATCTTGCGTTCGACCCGAATCCCATCTCCGTGGACCAATTGAGCTCGCCGTCGTACGTGCACACTGACATCAATTACAAGATGTGGGTTGCAGGTTTACAAATCGCCTCGGATGCGCTGGCGAACACGTTTCCGGCATTGTGGGGAATCCAGTTTGTTCCGCAGGCGCTCGAGTCGCGCGCGGGAACAGAGACTGCACGAGCCTCAATCGGCTACCTGTTCCAAAAGACGGTGAACGGATTCGGGCTTCTCTTTGATACGCTGGACCGAACAAAGGTCTATTTTCAGGGCTTGGGAAATAACATCTACAACAGACTAAAGCTGACCGTAGATAATAGCATCGGCGTTACTATCTCGAGGACATCGGACCCGGAGCTAATCTTCAGCGGTGGAATTGGCTTGGACTATTCCACGAACGCGCTGACCTTGAATCTTCCTGCGTGGCTCGGCGGACCCGTCGAAGTGAATGCGTTGCTCGGGCTCACCGGCCTCGATGCCTCCGGGCACATCGACGGCACACGAATTAGTGTGAGCGGAAACTATTCGCTGCTCGGTGGGTTGCTCAGCGCAAACGGCGCGGGCTCGCTCGACTGGTCGCGGGGTGACTTGGGAATCACAGGATCGATCAACCTGTTCAATGGATTCATCACCGCCAACGGCACGATCCGGGTCGCCAATGGGAGCGAACTGACGGTCGGCGGAAGCGCCTCAATCGTGATCCCGAGCGGTGTACCAATTATTGGCGGGACGCCGCTGTCGGGCGGGTCTTACCAATTGCGGGTCAGCGACGATGGAACACTTGCTGACGATTTCGTTGCCGCCTGGGGAATACGGTTTGGCAAGCAGATCGGATTGCGCGTGCATTTCGATGGAAACTGGGACTTCCTCGACGCGTCAGAAATCGCGGCGTTGGGGAGTGATGATGGCCGTGAGTCCACCGAGGGCAGATCGTTTCAGATTGCGCCGAGTACTGAGTGGTCAGTGTTGAGCGCGGAGTGGACCGTTGACTCATCGACCGCCGCGATTCGGGTGATCGATCCCACCGGACATATTTTCAGTGAAGCGGATATTTTGGCTGATCCGACGATGGAAATTACAGCAGATCTCACCACGCTGCGCCGCCGCGCTGTCCTCATCAACAATCCCATGGCCGGCACTTGGCGAATTGAATTGATCGAGACGACTGGCCTAGGCACTCCCAGCTTCGCGGCGATTGGTAGCGTCGGTGACGCGCCGATCGGTACGGCATTGACCGCCGTCGGCGGCGAGTTGCGCGCCCCCGTGAATATCTCCCTGACGGTTGCGAATTCGACTCCGACGACCCGTGTCAGCCTCTTCTACGACACTGACAACAGCGGGAATGACGGCATCCAAATCGCGGACGGGCTGGCCGTCACTGGCGGCGTCGTAATGCACAATTGGGAGCCGCTGGTGGCGCCGATTGGGCCGCTCTACATCTATGCGGTCGTCACCGACAATAATCAGCAGCCGGGCACGCTCTACAGCACCGCGCCGGTCAACGTGAGCGAAGTTCGCCCACAAGTGGAAAATGCAGCGTTTGACCCTGATGCTGGAACGGTCGTGAAAATTCGGTTCAGCCAAGACGTGAGCGAGAGCCTTGGCACGAATGATTTTGTCGTCGAGAACCTCACAACGGGCACTGCGCTTCCCGCAGGTCAGATGAGCATCAATTACGATCTATTTACCCAAATCGCTACGTTGACGTTGACGCCGAACATGAGCCTCGCAGACGGCAATTATCGCCTTCGCGTCCTCGGCGCTGGCGTGACAAATTCTGCGGGCACACCGATAGCCGATGACTTTGTGTTCAATTTCTTCTTCCTCGGAGGCGATGCGAACCACGATGCCCGAGTGAATCTGCTCGACTTCAACATCCTCGCCGGCAACTTCAACCAGTCTGGCCGCACGTTCAGTCAAGGCGATTTCAACTACGACGGCCAGGTGAACTTGCTCGACTTCAACATCCTCGCCAGCCGGTTCAACACTTCATTGGCGGCGAATGGATCGATCATGCGCACAGGCGGCGCGGCATTGCCGGTGTTGTTGGGTAGGCCGGCGACGTTTGCGGCCAAGGCGCTAATCGGCGCGATGGCCAACTCGGATGAAGAGGATTCCCTGCTTCGCTCGACGTTTGATGCCCTGATGCTCTCGTGATCAGCCGTCGGTAGTTAAGGTGCGCTGTCTACGATCCAGTGGAAAACCGCGCGCCCCCCTAAGTTTCCGCGCGCAACACTTCCACACTTGTGGCCATTGAGTGCAGCCCGCCCTGATCCATGGGTCAATCCAATTGAAAAATTTGTCCGCTCATTTCGTCCCGGAGCGCCGCTGCGATGTGTCGGCGGTTGGCGCTGCAGCGTCTGCCCGCGCTATACTGAGAGCTCGGAGTCGAGCTACCCGTAAGGTCAGCTCGGGTTTCCGATCAAGCCCCTGATTACCCCGGCGGCTCGTCATCTACACGGTTGCCGCCGCGATGGGCAGACGCGGCGAACTTCTCATTTACACGAAGGGGAGAAGCAAAGCCGCCTCGCCAACGGAGTCGGGGCTTGCTCGGCAATGGCTAGCGAATTCGACAAGATCATTCTCGGTTTGCGTCACACCTGGGGCGGCCAAACGCCGTTTGGCCTTTCGCCTGCCGATCGCCATCACCACTGCTACGTGATCGGCCAGACCGGCACGGGTAAGACGACGCTCATCAAAAACATGATCGTGCAGGACATCGAGGCCGGGCGCGGCGTCGGCGTCATCGATCCGCACGGGGACTTGGCCGAGGAGCTGCTCGATCTCATTCCCTCTTGGCGAACGGACGACGTCGTTTACTTCGACCCCGCCGATCGAGGGCATCCGATCGGAATGAACCTGTTGCGCACCTCACCGTCTGACGCGCGTCACCTCGTTGCCTCGGGGATCGTCTCGGCGCTGAAGAACGTCTGGCGCGACTCTTGGGGCCCGCGGCTCGAGTACGTCTTGTACGCATCGGTCGCGGCGCTCCTGGAATGCGAGAACGCGACGATCCTGGGCGTGCAGCGGATGCTCTCCGATGGTCATTACCGCGACTGGGTCGTGCGGCAAGTCAAAGATCCGGTCGTCCGCTCGTTCTGGGAGCGGGAGTTTGCCGGTTACGATCGGCGTTTCGTCGCCGAGGTCACGGCGCCGATCCAGAACAAGGTCGGGCAGCTCTTGATGTCGCCGCCGATCCGCAACGTCCTGGGCCAGGTGAGCACGAAGGTGGATCCCGCCTTCATGATGGACGACGGTCGGATCTTCATCGCCAATCTTTCAAAGGGGAAGCTGGGCGAGGACAAGTCCAACCTGCTCGGTGCCGTGCTCGTCAGCCAGTTTCAGATGGCCGCGATGGCGCGGTCGGCCATGCATCCCGAAGCGCGCCGGGATTACGCATCAACGACGGCGTCGTCACTCGGGGTGATAGCTGCAATGATTTCGGACGCGGTTGCTCTGATGAAGTGCAGAGACTCTTGCAAGGTGTCGACGTGACCTTGATAGAGGGAGATGTAATCGCTTGCCGCGGTCGAGCAATCGAGCCCTACAGCGTTACAGACGATGAAGGCAACCGCTTCGGCTTCGGTCTCACGGACAGTCTTGGTGGTTTGCCCTTTGCGTTCGCCCTGGTGAAGAAGCTCGTGGGCGACTTCGTGCACTTTGACGGCGAACTCTTCGGGTGATGGAAGACCTTGAAGAATCGAGATGTGCTTCCCGGAAGAGCAACCTTGTGCTCCGCCGAGATCGCTCGCGTACGAGAGCGTGATGCCTTTGGCCATGATGAACTGGTCGAGCTTCGAATTCTGCTCGGCACAATCACCGCTTACCTTGGCGAATTCGGGGAGCGGCTCGCCGTCGGTTTGCGACACATCGAAGACGTACGCCGCTCGGAAATTCACTGCGGCTCGAATGTCTTTCGATTCGACTGAACCGTCGGCTTGACGCTCGTCGACGGTGCGGACCTTTTTCGTCACCGGTGCGATGATGAGGATTCCCTTCTCACCTTTCTTGACGAAGCGGTTGTGCTTCTTCCAGCCGTGAAAGCCTGCGACGTGAGTGGCCGTCGGCATCTGGAAAGCGATGAGCAGCTGATTCCCAAAGCTGTAGCGATGAAACTTTGCCATGGCGGTCAGAAACTGCTTCAACGCGTCGCTCTTGCCCGCTTCGAGATTCGCTCGGAGCTGCTCGATCGCGTCATCAGTCATCTGGTGGATACGGTCGTGCTTGTCTGTCTGCATAAGGCCTCCTTTGTTTGGTCCTCAAAGCGAAGCGGGACCAAACGAAGGGGCCGAAGCGGAGAGCGGGAACGCAGAGGCCAGAGGGATTGCACGGCGAGTGACAGGCTCGAAACGAGCGGCGAAGCCGTCGCGGAACGCGACCTGGCACGAGCGTGCTGCCCGGCGGCCGATAAGCGAAGCGACTGCGTTTTCGCTCGGAGCGTATGCAGGCTGACGAGCTAGACCTTGTGCACCGAGACGAGTTTAGAAGAGCGGTGGGCAAAAGAAGAAGGCGGCACCTGCTAGACCGCGGTGGTCAGGGCTCGGTGTCGCCTTGGGTTGTTGGATGATGAGTTAGAGACGCTTGAGTCGGGAAGCTTACGCTGCCTGAGTCGCTCCATTTTTCTCCCGCTGTGCGATGGCTTTGCTTGCGAGCTGCTCGTGAATCCACGAGTGAGCATCATCCGCAGCCTTGCTCAGCGTGAGGAGGTCGTCGTAGCCGAAGCTAGACGAGTCGTGCCAGTCATCTCCTTCTTTGTAGGACCGCGTAAAGGTCACGGCCATCATCGTCCCGGTTCTTGTCTTGTTGGACCACACCGAGGCTTTGATTGAGCCGTAACGAACGACATGAACCGGGCGGTTCTGTCCGTTCTCTCTTGGCATACGCCACCGAACCTTTCTAAATGCGGCTGTGTACCGTGCCCTGACCTGGGCTCGTAATCGCACACTGCCTGGGTAAAGTCACGAAGAAACGCATGCGACCACAGTGGTCGTGCTAGGCGTGCTCGGGAACTCGACTGCATCCGTCAGGTCTTCGCTGTTAAGCGATGCGTAATGCCTGCGGCAGATCTCAGGCGAGTTCCCCATGAGTTTCGATATCTTGTAGAGGCTTTCTCCTTTCCGCGCGAGTTGAGAGCCAAAGGTGTGGCGGTAATCGAGGCAGCCAAATGGCGTGGTGGACTTCTTCTCCGCCGCGGAGTTCGCACGACGGCTCCGCTTCGCTTCCTGCTCGGACCACGTCATCCCCTTTTTCTCGTTGGCCGACCGAAGGTCGCTAGAAAAGTTGTCCGGGTCGTATCGTCCGCCGGTTGGTGCTGGAAAGAACCAGTCGCTCCGTCCAGCTCGGAGCCGCTGCTTGTCGAGGTACGGCCGTAGCTGGCTGCTGATGGGAACTGAGCGGGCGATGCCGGTCTTGGGCTGCCAGCGTTCGCCCGCGATGGTTTTTGCTCGGATGTGAATGAGGCCAAATGGTTTCGCTTCCCAGTCGATGTCGTCGTGCCGAAGCCAAAGAAGCTCTTCACGACGAAGACCGGCAAAGATGAGCACAGCAACCATCGCCTGAAGCTTTGGCGAATCGTCCAGAGCACTAAGCTGCTGCTCAATCTGCTCCAAGGAAAGAAAGCGAATCTCCGGGGCGAGTTCCTTGTAACGCTCGACTCGCTCGGCCGGGTTCACACCGCCCGGAAGCTTCACACCTCGCTGTGTGCGGGCCCAGTTGAAGAGACGCACCAGGATCTCGCGGTAGCGGTTAGCAGTCTTCGGGGCTAGCCCACGGCTTTTCATCTGCGACGTGATGAAGGTCGAGATGTCAGCCGTGGTGATGGATTCAAGATGTGATGTCTTAATCGTCGGCGACTTGAATCGTCGGTCCTGCCCAGGCTTCGGCGGACGCTTCTTTGTTTTCGGCGAAAGCTTTCTGCTCGTCACGCGAAGTGCATCGCAAATCGGGCCAAAGACTTCGCGAAGGTAATAGATGTCCGTCTGAGCACTCTTCGCCGTCTTGACGTTTCGGATGTGCTCGACGTACGCGGTGAGGATGGCCGCGACGGGTGTTCGCGTCGGAAGCGGGATGTCGCCGAATTCAAGCTGTGCCGACTCGAAGCGACGAAGCTTTTCCTTCGCGATCTGAAAAGAATCGGTGTGAAGATTTAGGCGGCGTTGCTTTCGACCAGGCAGGTAATACTGCAGGTAATACGAATCGCCGCGTTTCTTGAGACTGGCCATTGGAGTCTCCGTGAAGGAGCCTCTTTCCTGGCAAGTCCCTTGGTGCTCGAAGCCGCAATTTAGCGGCGGTGCCGCGTCGGCTGCAAGGCGATTTCAATTTCGGTCGATTCTCCGCGGTAGGGTACGGTGTAGGGTACAAAACCGCGTCGGACCAAATGAAAAAGGGACTCGCGTCACACGCAAGTCCCTTTCACTTAAGAAGTAGCGGGGGACCGATCCGAAACACTGCGAATGTTCCGGGTTGCGATCTGGTCCGACAAGCGCGCGGCGTGACGTTAAGCCGCGTGGCTGCAACGCTGGCGCGTTTTCGTGGTAGTGGATGAACTGGAGCAGGGGCGGGAAGTTCAGACTGGGAGAATCGATCGCAGAGTAAAATCGAACGCGGCCGGCGGCTTGATCACCGCCGGGGCTCGGGCGGCGCAGCGTTTCTCTCCTGCAACGTTGCCCGCCCGGGCTGAACCGCACCAGCAGGAGAGAAGGCCATGTCTAGCCTATCCCCATCTCTCACAGAGATGGACGAAATGATTACTGAGTCGCGGCGCCTCGTCGCAGCTCTTGGAGATCCCCAACGCGATTCCCCTGATCGGATCCTCGCCGCAAACGTCGTGCGTCGTGCTGCTGCGGCAGCGGTGAAGTGCGCGGAACATCTATACCAGCCAGCGACGCACGAAGGGATTATCGCCTGGGCATATCGCGGCTGGTCCGCGGAAGTCATCGATGCGATCGGCGCGCTGCGCGGGGCGTACCTGCGTTTGATCGATGCGATGAATTGGCGCCCGCTCCTGGAGGGCGTGGCTTTGGAGTTTCACGTCCCGCTTCAAGTGTCACTCAGGCACGTAGAAGCGCTTGCCGCGTCAACCGAAACGCTGCGGACGCGGTACAAATCCTGGCTGGCGGCGAAGATCGGCGAGCCGAAGTTGTCCGACAAGCGGTCGACCGCGGTTCGCTTGCTGATGCCGCCGCGGAAGCTCCGTCAGTTGGCAGATATGCTCGACTACGGGGACACGCGCACGGTGAAGAAAATACTGGCCCCCTTCGGACTGCGCAATTACCCGGAGGGCAATCGGCAATCTTGGACGTTCGATCTCAATGCAGCGCCAAAGGAAATCGCAGAGAGGTTCATAACAGGCGCAAACTCGCGCAGGCAGGCGCAAACTCAAGCAATCCGGGCAAAATCAAGTTGATCACTTGCCAATACGTTCTACGTTCGGTTCGTGATCAAGCTTGTGTCTCCCAGCGAAGTCGACGAGGCCCTGGCATATCCTGTCGGCAAATCTGAGCGACTCGCTCGCGCAGGGAAGTTGCCGCACGTCAAGCTGCCCGATGGCAGCGTTCGGTTTGATCCGTCTGAAATCCAGCAGCTAATCGAGGCAGCGAAACGACCTGCGCCGCGCACGGAGGCAACGGTCAATGCCTGAGCCGCGCGACGAGCACGACGACGACGGCGCGATCGAGGCGCTGGCCGCGGTCATCGCGGGCGAGGCCGTGCGGCGGATGAGCGCGCGGACCGATCGCGCGGGCAACGCGATCGGGCCATTCACTAATGAATCGAAGGTTGCGGGCGACACACCCGCAGGGGCTGAACGTGGAAGCTTACCGAACGAACAAAGTGAAAACAACTGAAGATCTGTGCGTGCTCCGTTGCCGGGAAGCTGGATTACAGCGCTGGCGATACGTTGGGCACGACCGGCGCCCGTGCGACGAAATCGAGGACGCCTGGGTCTTCCTCACGTCTGAAGTCGAGCCGTTGCTCGAGTCTTGGCGGCAAGCGAATCCCAATGTCGAGTTGATCATCTCTCCCGTGAAGGTTCCTGTGGGATGCCGCGCCGCGGCGGAGGGCCGTTGATGAAGCGAGGCACGCCGCAGCACCCGAAAATGACCGCACTCGCGCTCGCGCTCCAGATCCCGCGATACGCGGCCGTCGGGCTGCTCGAAAGTCTCTGGCATTTCTGCGCCGAGTTCACGCCGGCCGGCGACGTCGGCCGCTATTCCGACACTCACATCTCCAACGCGATCGGCTGGGAAGGCAAGCCGGCCGCGCTCATGCGCGCGCTGGCCAAGACCGGATGGCTCGAAAAACATCCGGAGTGCCGTCTGGTCGTCCACGATTGGTCCGAACACGCCGACGATTCGGTCAAGATGCGCCTACTTCGCGCGAAAAAGTTCTTCGCTGATGGTAAGTTCCCACTAACCACGCGCATCGGTAAAGCGGAATGCGACCAAATCCGCGGGGAAATGGAGGGTAGCCGTGCTCACGCCGTGCTCACGCCGTGCTCACTGCCCCACCCCACCCCAGCCCCACCCCACCCCACCATAGCCTTAGCCTCCCCTGCGCCCCACCCCACCCCAGCCACGTCCGAGGCCGGAGCCGAGCCTGCGCCGGCCGCCGAGGGTGGGTGGGAGCGCGGGGAGAATATCCATCAGGGACGGGGCGGGAATGGGATTGGGATTGGGGGGATGCTCAAGAGCGCGGTTGAAGTGAAAAACGAAGCTCGCGGGGATCACCTGGACGAGCGCGCAGCGCTGCGTGATTTTCTCATCGAAGTCGGAGTCGGTGAGCGAACCTGTTCCGAGATATACAACGCGCCCCGGTTTCCATCTCGAGCGGAGGCGCAAAAAGAATGGAGCAGGATCCGACGCAGCGATCGGTTCCGAGACAAAGTCGGAACGCTCGTCGGTTGTCTGCGAAGCAAGATCAACGCGCCGTCGACAACGGCGGGCAACGGCCGCCGGCACTACCCGACCGCCGAAGAGCGCGGCGAGTTCCCAGAGAACATCGAGATTCCTGATCTATGAGCGAGCGCGAATCGATCACTCTCGTCGTCACCGACGGCACGCCGCGAGCGCTGCAGCCTTTCGCCATTCGCGTGCGCATCGGTCTGAAGCTGCTCGGCCGCGCGTGCGGGCTGCGCGTCGTCAGCATCACGGCGAATGAAAGCGAAAAGGTACTCCAAGCCGAAACGCGCGACGCGCGAGTGCTAGGTGAACAGCAGCGCACCCCAAGTCCCTGTAGTTGTGACGAGAATGCTTGATTTCGATTCAAAACCCGCGATTCGCGCGTTCATCCTCGAAAAAGTCCGCGCATCCATCGCCGACCACCGCGCGCCGCTGGATCGGGACTGGTGGCAGGGCATGGACCGCATGGACGTCGCCAGAATCAACGTGAAGCGACAATACGCGGCAGAAGGCATCGCTGACTACGAGCCGGCTGTGTGGCTGGGGCGCTCGCTGGAAGCGACGGAGCGGCAGCGATTCGCCCGCGAGCTGGCGGCGATGGAACGGGATGGGCTGCTGCTGCGGCTGGGCGAGCCGCGGACCTGGGGGATTCTGCTGGAGGAAGCACAAACGCAAACGGCGCCAGCGGGCGCAGCGAAGGACGCATGAACAAGGACGACCTGAAGGCGGCTGGAGAATTCTCGCTGCTCGCTGTGGATAACTGGCACGATTCGATTTTTAACGTGGCCGTAAACCTGGGCGTGTCGCCGGTGGAGCTCGTCACGATGGCGACGTCGCTCGGGATCAAGCCGACCCAAGTGCTCAACGGCAGCCCGTATTTGTCGGCGGCCGATGCCGAGCGACTGGCGCAGTCAATCGCCGCGCTGCGCAGGGGCGGCCAGAATTGAAACCGCTGCACGTGGAGATCGTCGCGCCGCATTGCCCGCGCTGCTCGCTCGCTGGGACGCTGAGGATCTACGCCTCGCGACGCGACTCCTGGGGCAAAACGCAGTACGCCAAATGCAGCAATTGCAACGCGGCGGTCGTCATCACCGTGACCGGAAATTTTTTTGAGCCTGTACTACGCCGTAGTAAAGCGCTGCGTCGCGTTGCGATACCGTCGAAGCAATGGAATCGATCACACTCCGCGGCAACGTCGAGATCAAAGCGGCCAGCAAGGGACCGCCTCGCGTCGAAATTCGCGCGTACGGTGGTGACGTCATGCCGATAGCTGGATTCGGCGACGTCGCGATCGATCTTGCCGGGCTGAAGTTGCCCGCGTCGATCCCGCTGCTGGCGGATCACGATTCAAGTCTGCGCGGCGTCATCGGCGCCGGCCGTCCGCGTGTCGAGAACGGCATGCTGATGGTGAGCGGCACGCTAGCGCCATCGAGCGATGCAGCGAAGCAGATTATCGAGCTGGCAAAGACCGTCGAATTTCAAGCCTCGGTGGGCGTCGCGAGCCTGGCCCGTTCGAGCACGAAGAGCGCCACCGTCAACGGCCGCACGATCTCGCGGCCGGTTCCGTTTTCCCTGGTCTCAAAATCATCCTTGCGCGAAGTGTCAATCGTCGCGCTCGGTGCAGATCCTTCAACCGCGGTGGAAATCGCCGCCGCAAAGCGAGCAGCAATGCCGAACACGATTACCGACGAACCGAACGAAACCGCCGGCGCCGCCGACGAGCAAATCGCCGCCGCACATGCATTCGCGCACGATGCCGAGCGCATCGCCGGCGTTCGCAAGATCGTGACCGCGTACCGATCGGAGAATCCGGCGGATGGCGCCAACGATCGACTCGACGCGATCGAGGCCAAGGCGCTGTCGGAGCAGTGGGACCTGAACCGCGTCGGCCTGGAAGCGCTCCGCGCTTCGCGCCCGAATGTCGCGCTGGGGCGCCCGTGCGGCACGCGTGCGTCACGCGGCGGCGGTGAGTGGCCGAGCGATCGTTCGATCCTCGAGGCGAGCATCTGTCTCACCGGCGGACTGAGCGAAGATTTCCTGGCAAAACAATGCCGGTATGGCGATCGTGTCATCGACGCGGCGTCGGGCTCACAGAATCCGTTCCGCGGCGCGACGATCCACACCATTTTCTCGGCCGTCATCGAGGCCGCGGGTCGCCGCAGCGCTTCGGGGATGTCGCGGTCTGCTTTGTTCCGCGAGGCCGTTGAAGCGAACAACTTCATTCGTGCCGCCGGATTCTCGTCGTTCAGCGTGCCCGGCATTCTGAGCAACGTGGCGAACAAGTACCTGCTCGACACCTTCATGGCCGAAGAAAACGCCTGGCGATTCGTCGCTTCGCGCCGGCCCGTCAATGACTTCAAAGAGGTCACGTCGTACCGGCTGACGGGTGACATGGAGTTCGAAGAGCTCGCCCCCGGCGGTGAGATCGAGCACGCGACGGTGGACGAGGAATCGTTCACCAATCAGGCAAAGTCCTACGCGAGAATGTTCGCGCTGCCGATGCAGGCGATGGTCAATGACGACCTTAGCGCGTTCATCGCGATCCCGCGCAAGATCGGCCGCGGCGCGTCGTTGAAATTGAACAGCGTTTTCTGGACGGAGTTCCTGGCGGATCACTCGACGTTCTTCCCGACCGATGGATCGAAGGACAACTACATCAGCGGCGCCACCGCTGGTGTGGCTACTGATTCGCGGATGAACATCGACGGCTTGAGCCACGCGATCAGCGAGTTCCGCCGCAAGACCGACGCGGATGGTAAGCCGCTCGCGCTGCGGCCGACGGTGCTTTTGGTCCCGCCCGAATTGGAAGGGCTCGCGCTGGCGCTGAACATGGCCGTGACCGTGAACACCGGCGGCAGCTCGACCGAAGCGCGCGTGGCGAACGGCAACCCCTACGTCGGCCAGTACCCGCCGGTCGTCAGCTCGTATCTGACCAGCTCGGCGGAGTGGTACATGTTCGCCAATCCCGCGCAGCTTTCCGCGATCGAGGTCGCCTTCCTGAACGGCCAAGAGACGCCGACCATCGAATCGAGCGACACCGATTTCAACACGCTGGGCGCGCAATTCCGCGGCCACTTCCATTTTGGCGTGAACAAGCAGGATTACCGCGCGGCATTGAAGTCGAAAGGCGCAGCTTGATCCTTCGCCGCTCGCGCGTCGGCGTCATCCATCCGCCGGCGACGTGGGCACAGCAGCACCCGTCGCGCGTTTGAACGGGCGCGCGGCGGGCTTCGCTCGGCCGAGTGGCTGAGCATTTCTGCCATCTTGTTGATGCGTAGAAGAAGAACACGTGCCGTCGGGTGAGAATCCCGCCGGCGCGTTTGAACGATGCCGCATTTCACCGACTCGACCGGCCGGACCTGGCGAATCGTCATCGACGCCACCAGCGCGCAGCGCGTCCGCGAGGCGACGGGCGTGCGCCTGTGGCCAAAGCCGACGCCCGAAGTTTGCTTTCAACTCTCGCGCGATCCCGAACGAATCGTGCGCGTCCTGTGGTGTTTGGTTGAGCCGCAGGCGCAGGCGCTTGGTGTCGAGCCCGAACAATTCGGCCATGACTTGGGCGGTGATGTGATTGTGCAGGCGACGGACGCGCTGTGCGCGGCGCTGACGAAGCTGTTTCCGCGGCGTCACCGGCGCGCGCTGCTATCCGTGGAGGACTGACCAATGGCAGGTTCAAAAGAAATCAGGGCCGGTCGCGCGTTCGTCGAAATCGGAATAGACGATCGCGTTTCCGCCGCGCTCGACAAGGTCGGGAAGAAAGTAAAAGCGTTCGGCGCCGGCGTCACGGCAGTCGGCGCGTCGATGGCCGGCCTGGGCGCGGCAATAACGGCGCCGCTGGTCGCCGCGACGAAGATCTTCGCGACTGTGGGTGACGAGCTCTCGAAGGCGTCGCAACGCACGGGCGTAGGAGTCGAAGCGCTGGGCGGACTCAAATATGCCGCTGAGCAGTCGGGCGCCGGGCTCGAAGACCTGGAAGTCGCGTTCAAGAAAATGGCGAACGTCATCGTCGAGGGTGGCGCGACCGCAGCGCAGTCACTGGGCGCGATCGGGTTGAGCGTCGCTCAACTGGCTGGGCTGAAACCGGAAGATCAATTCAAGCTGATCGCGGATCGCCTGTCGCGAATCACCGACGCGAGCACGCGGGCGGCGATAGCGCAGGACCTGTTTGGCAAGTCAGGCACTCGCCTCTTGCCGCTGATATCCGAAGGCGCAAAAGGCATCGAAGCGCTGACCGAGCGGCACAAGCAATTGAACCTGACGATCAGCGCTGCCGATGCCGCGACCGCCACGCAATTCGGCGATGCGCTGGAGGACGTGTGGAAGCAGGTGAAGCGCGTCGCGTTCGAGGTCGGCAAGGCCGTTGCGTCCGCGCTCCTGCCTTGGGCCGAATCGGCATTCAGAGCTGGCGCAGCGGCGATCGAGTGGGCCAAACGAAATAATTCGCTGCTCATCACTATCGCGGGGATTGGCAGCGCGCTGCTTGCGGCCGGTACGGCAGTCGTCGTCTTGGGAAGCGAGATCAGGGGGATTGGCACGATCCTAAGCGCGGCAGGGACTATAGCGGGCGCGCTCGGAACGGTCATCGGCGCCTTGGTCTCACCGATCGGGCTGGCGGTTGCCGCCATCGCCGCGCTTGGCGCGTACTTCCTCTTCGCTACTGATGCCGGCGACAAGGCGCTCACCTTCCTTGGCCAGAAATTTGGCGAGCTCAAGAGCATCGCATCCGACGCCATCGGCGGTATCGGCGACGCACTCAAGGCGGGCGATCTCGGCCTTGCCGCTGAAATCCTCTGGAAGTCCCTCAAGCTTGCGTTCATCGTCGGCACTGAGGAATTGCGAAAGATCTGGTTCAGCCTCAAGGCGACGATCCTCACCGCGATGACGGACGCCTTTTACGGCGTGCTCAAGCTGTGGACGAACGTTTCCGCCAGTCTCCAATCACTCTGGCGCCAGTCGGCGAAAGCGTTTCAATCGACGTGGCAGGCCGCAACCGGCGCCGTCCGCGACTACTTCGAGGACAACGCGATCGCTGTCGCGAAGATGACCGAGGACAATCGCGCTAATGCAGGACTGATCACCCGGCAGCAAGCGGAAAACAACAAGAAGCTGATCGATGAGCAGTATCAGGATCGGATCAAGAAGCGCGCGCAGGGGGATATCGCCGAGGAAGCTGCAGCCGAAAAGCAGCTAGCCGCTGACCTGCAGCGGATCGAAATCGAGCGCAAGGCGAAGGTCGCTGCGCTGAACGCGGCAGAAACCGCCGCAGCTTTAGCTCACGACGCGGCGCACGATCAAGCGGTCGCAGACCTTAATCAGCAAATCGCCGATCTTCAGAAACAGCTTGATAGCTTGCGCGGCAAGGCCAAGGAAGAGGCCGGCGCCGCCGGTGGTGGACCGGCGCGGCCCAACGCGCCGAACGTGCCAGACGGCGACGCGCTCGCGGGAGCTATCGCCAGAGGCATGGGTACGCTCGTCACGCCGGCGGGGATCTTCAACCCGCGCGCGCTTCAGTCGTTAGTCGGCGGCGGCGGGTCAGTGGCGGAGCGTACTGCAAAAGCCAGCGAGGAAACGGCGCGCAACACGCGGCGCCTAAAAGACGGCGGGATGTTTTGGGCCTGAAGTCACTTCAGCAGATCTCGGGCCTTGACGCCGAGCGCGGCGGAATAGACGCGGTTCCGGTGAAAGTCGGAGGCGAATGAAATGTCACTATCGTCAACAACAGTTTGGGAAGTCCGTACCGCTGGCAGCGACAACAACGGCGGCGGTTATGTCACCGGCGGAGGCGGGACAGATCGCAGCCAGCAGGATTCGGCGCAGGGGAACGGGACGAATCTCACCGTCGATGCGAGCACGAACACGGATGTCACCCCGGACGGATTTAGCGTCGGTTCGGCTGATGTTGGCAACCTAATCCAAATCACGACGACCGGAACGGGTGCGGCATTCACAACGGGCTTCTACGAGATCAAGAGCATTCAGGGCGGGACGAAATGGCGATTGGATCGCTCGCCAGCGGCGACGAGCAGCGCAGGCGCGACGTGGGCAATGGGTGGTGGATTGGCGACGCCCGGCAAGGCATCGGGCGCGATCGTTGCGAGCAACGTCATCTGGATTCGCGGCGGCGGCGATCCGGAAAGCAACCCGTATTCGATCAGCGCATCATCGAACGTCGCCGGCGGGCGGATGACGATTTCCGTCAACGGCGTGCATGTGAAGGGCTATCTGACGACGCGCGGCGATATCACGACGATTGGCGGACTGCGGCCTGTGCTTAAGGCGGCCGCGAATTCCGTGGACATCATCACGGAATCGGGCAACTCGTTTTACAGCAACCTGATCCTCGACGGCGACAAGGCGAACCGCACGACGACTCGCGGCTTCGGCGGAACCAACGGGCATCAGTGCTTCAACATCCTGGTGCGCAATTGCAACGGGAACGGGTTCAACAACTCCGGCGCGAATTGCTCGTATTGCGAAGCGGCCGACAACGCCGGGCGCGGGTTCAGCGTCACGGAGGCATCGAACTGTGTGGCGCATGGGAACACTGACGGATTCAATGACAACAACGCCGGCTCGGGCTCTTACGTTCATTGCCTGAGCTACAGCAACAGCAGCACCGGCTTTAACACGACGACGCGCAGCCGAGTCTTTGACCACTGCACGGCCGCGCTCAACGGCGGCTCTGGATTTGGCGTCCAAGGCATCGGCAGCGTTCTGACGAACGTGCTCAGCTATGGGAACACGCTGTACGGCATTTCGGCTACGACGGTCGCGATGGTGCGAAATGCGGCATTGGGCAGCAACGGATCCGGGGCAACCAACGGAACGATGGATATTTCCGGCACGATCACGCTGACGGCAGACCCCTTCAAGAACAGCGCAGGCGGCGACTACTCTCCAAACCCTGCATCGGGCGGCGGCGGGCTGATTCGTGACAATGGGATCGGTTGGCTCGGGAGCGGTACGACAACCAGGGGCAGCGTCGGCGCCGTCGAGCCACCGCCAAACGCTGTCCGGCTCATTAATGCCGGGCTGGTGCACTGATGATGCAAGCGACGTTCACTGACTTCACTTCAGCAAATCGCGGGCCTTCACGCCGAGCGCGGCGGCGATGCGCTCGAGCGTTGCAACGGTGAGATTGGGACGCCGACCATGTTCGACGTCGTTCCAGTTCTGAAATGGAATTCCGGCACGACGCGCGGCTTCCGCCTGCGTGAGGCCGAGCGATTCGCGCAGTCGCCGGATCTTGTCAGTGTCGATCGGGATAGGCGATTTATCGGCAACGTGACGGCGTTTGGTTGAAACCGGCATGTTGACAAAGATAACCTTAAACGGTTAGCCTGTCCACAAAACTAATGCCCGCGGGCGGCGAGTTATGGTGACGAGCCGCGACACGGGCACTTGGGAGCCCACATGATAACTCACCGCAACGGACGGCGCAAGTCCACGGACGGCGCACGGCGCCAGTTTCAAAAGGAATTCAATCGCGGTCGCGCTGCCTTCGCCGAACTAATGGGCCGCAGCCGGGGGCAAGACCTAACGGCCACTCCAGCAGCAACGCACTTTGCGGCGCACCTGGCCGCGCTCATGGATCTGGTGCATTTTCTCGACCAGCAATGGAATCTATACCGCGCGATGGTTCCCGAAGAGATCCAAGACGGCGTTGATGAAGAAAGCGTCGCAATACTGATCTGCGACGTTCAGGAAGGGTTTTCAAACATGACTCGCCGGCTCACTTTTGAGCCCAGGCTGACGCGCGATGATGAATACGCCGAGGCCGCCAAAATCTACCCGGAAGGAATCGACGTTCTCCGGTCCGTCGTCGAGACGATCCGCAACTCACCGATGCCCGAAGTATTGCCGTTTGCGAAGGGCGGTGCACGATGAAACACGACGCAATTTACGCGCGCTACTCGTCTCACGCGCAGGACGATTCAACATCCATCGAAGTGCAGATTGAATCGTGCGAGCGAGCCGCGGGCGGGAAGTGCGAGCATTACATCGACCGCGCCAAGACCGGGCGGGCGATGGGCGGGCGCCTCGAGCTACTGCGGCTGCTGGCGGACGCCGAGGCCGGGAAGATCGGCCGGGTGTTCGTTTACAAGTTCGACCGCCTGGGGCGTGCGGCAGAGACGCACGTCATCGCGCAGCAGCTCGACGATGCCGGCGTGGCGCTGGTCAGTGCGACCGAGGGCACGAACACGCTGGCCCGCGGCATTCAACTTGTCGTGGCGGATGATTACTCGCGGCAGCTTGCTGAGCGGACCCGCGCCGGGCTGGTCAAGCGTGCCGAGCAGGGCGGCTTCACCGGGGGCGTCGTGCCGTTCGGCTATCACGCGACCGAACGCAACGGGCGGCGCGTGCTGGAAGTGGACCCAGCCGAGGCGGAGATCGTGCGCGACGTCGTGGGCCAGTACCTACGGGAATCGGTCGGGTTCAAGATCCTCGCCCGGCGAATGCGCGAGCGAGGCATCCCGAGCCGTCGCCAGAACGACAACGGCAAGCGGCGCAGCCTGGGCTGGAGCTACACGTCCGTGCGGGCGATGCTGGTCAACCCGATGTACACCGGGCGGGTCCGGTTCAACCGCCGCAAGATGCGGCTGGACCGGGCCCGCGGGAAGCGCGTGCCGCAGTTCAAGCCCGAAGCCGAACACGTCGAGCGGCAGGACGAATCGTTGCGGATCATCGACGACGCGACGTTTGAGGCAATTCAGCAGCGCATGAGCAAGCGCACGACGGGCGTTCACCGTTCACCGCACGGGCTGGCGCCGTTCACCGGGCTGGTCTATTGCGAGTGCGGCGCCAAGTGCCATCGGGTCAAAAGCGCCAACGCGAAGGGCGTTTACCACTACTACCTGTGCAGTCGGAAAATGCGATACGACGAATGCCCGTGTGGCGGGCATCGGGTCCGCGAAGATATGCTGCTCGGCATGGTACAGGACCGCTTTGCCCGCGTGTTCCGACATCGCGACCGGATCATCGAACGGGCGCTTGGGATCGCGACGGCCGCGACGCAGCAGAACCGTACCGACGCCGAGAGGATCAAGGCCGAACTTCTCGAGCTGGACGCCGAGCAGGACCGCCGCGGCGAGCTGCTGATGGACCGGGCCCTGCCCGAGGCAGCCAAGACGGTCATCGGCCGTCAGATGGCCGACGCCGAGCAGCGGCGGCAGATGTTGCTGGCGAGCCTGGACCGGCTGCGTGAGCAGGCGAACGCGGACACGGAAGGGCTGGCGGCGACGATCAGGCAGGTTTTCGACGAGGCCCGGGATCGGCTGGCCACCGCGACGACGCCGGAAGAGATGAACCGCCTGTTCGATGAGTTCATCGGGCCGGTGACGGTCAATGCGGACGGCGGATTGGCGCAAAAAGAACCGCCCGCAGAAGTTGCGAGCGGTTTGCAGAAGGTCATAGCGGGGGAGGGATTCGAACCCTCGACCTCCGGGTTATGAGCCCGACGAGCTACCAGGCTGCTCTACCCCGCGATCTATGTCACATGATAGATCGTATGCGACGCCTGTCAAGTTGCGGAGTTTGCCTCGCAGGGCTTTGCGGCAATTGCATCGTTCGTGCGACGGGAGCAGAATTCGCGATATGGAAGTGCTGCTGAGTGAACTGATCCGCCGGTGCCGCGCGGGCGAACGCGTGGCGATGTGTATCGTCGTCGCGACGCGCGGATCGACGCCGCAGGAGGCGGGGGCCAAAATGCTCGTGCTTGCCGACGGAACAACCGTCGGCACGCTCGGCGGCGGGTGCGTCGAGGCGGAGGTTCGCAAACGCGCACTCGAGATGATGGCGGCAGGATCGTCGGCACTCTGCGAATTTGCGCTCGATCATGACCTGGGCTGGGACGACGGCATGATCTGCGGCGGGCGGATGGAAATTCACATTGAGACGATCGACACAACGCGTGATGCCCTCGGCACCTATGAAGCGCTTGCTCACGCGCTGCGGCAGCGCAAGACAGTGCCGCTGGAGATCGCGTATGAAAAATCCGGTACGCAAACGAAATACGTAGAAGAGGTCGGGCCCGGTCCGATGCTGCTGATCGTCGGCGCCGGCCACGTCGGGCAGGCATTGGGCGAATTGGCGGCGAAACTCGATTTCCGCGTTGCGGTGATCGACGACCGTCCGGATTTTGCGAGCGAAGTGCGGTTTCCCGCCGCGGAACGTCGCATTGCTGGCGAGATCGAATCGGAACTCCGCCGCTTTCCGATCGATCCGAACATGTACATCGTGATCGTTACGCGCGGGCACCAGCACGATGCCCGGGCGCTTGCGAACGTAATCGATTCGCCGGCGCGATACATTGGCATGATTGGATCGAAGAAGAAGATCAAGACGACTTTCGACGATCTGGCGAAGGCGGGCGTAAGCATCGAAAAGCTCAAGCGAGTGCATGCGCCGATCGGGTATCGCATCGGCGCGATCACCGTGAACGAGATCGCGATCAGCATTGCGGCCGAACTGATTGCTGTCCGCCGCGGTATGGGCGACGAGCCGGCAAAGCACATGAAGATTGATCCAACTCAGCTCGATCAGTGGCTGGCGCGGCCGGACGGCCGTTAAACAATTCTCATTTTTGCGGGGAAGTATGAAATGGATTCAGACCGGCGCTGCGGCGCTGCTGTTCTTGGTAGGAATTGGCGTTGCGGTCGCAACGCTTGGTTCAGATCGGCAGCAGCAGCAGCAGCAGCACTCAGACACCAGCATCGCCGAGGCACATGTACCGGCATGGTCGGATGATGACCTGGCGTTTTTCCTTCACGGCTCGATGAGCGCCGAGTTCGTGCCTGAGCGCGTGCTGCGCGCGTTCATGACCACTTATCCGCAATTGTTTCCGACCAGGGATTTTTCGCACCTCGGTTTGATTGCCGACGACTCGTTCGGTTGGCCGATCGGATTCACGCGCGGGAAGCCTGCGCATTTGGCGGGGATGCAGTCGATCGGCATCAACTGCGCCGCGTGTCACGTGGCGGAAATTGACTTTGCGGGAATGCCACAAGCGCCCCGCGCGCGCGTGCTCGGCGTTACAAGCCACTTCGATGCGGAAGCGTTTTACAATGCGATCATCGGCGCAACATTTCAGACGGCGGAGCCGGCGAACATGAAGAAGTTTCTCGCCGCATTCCTGACCGAAGATTCCTCGGAGCTGGCGGGCAAGCAGTTCGACGAATTGTGGAGTTCACAAGAACTGAAAATCACGGCAGCAATCTCCGCCGAGTTGAATGACGCAAAGAAGCCAGGCGATCGAGGGCTTTTGCAATTGAATGCGGACAATTTCGCAGTCAATCGAGATGCGCTGGCCGCTGGCGGCGTCGATTTGGCCGAGCTGTCGCGCGCAATGCTGCAGTTGTTCCACAACATGCGATGGGCGTTGCACATTCCTGATCAGCCGCCTGAGCAGCTTCCGCCTGCTTCAGGACCAGGGCGGAATGATGCATTTGGGTTGCTATCGTTTGAATTGTTTGGCACCGCGCAGCCGCACGCACCGGTGAAATACGGCTTGGTCTGGAACATGCGTCAGCGGCACTGGGTTCACTGGGACGGCAACACGCAGTCGCCGATCGGACGAAACCTCCTGGCGTCGCTTGGCCTGGGCGCGCCGCTTGTCGCGAAGCATGCGCAGCTCGATTATGCGCTGATCGATCGACATACAGCGCTGACGGAGGAAATCCGCTCGCCACGGTATCCGTTCCCGATCGATCGCGCCGCCGCCAGCCGGGGCGCTGCGATTTTTCAGAACGAGTGTGCCTCGTGTCACGCGGGACCAGAAACTGACGAGCGACTGTATTCCGTTGAGCAGATTGGAACCGATCCGACACGAGCCGAAGCATTCTCGGCTGCGCAAGCGGAACACTTCAGCAAGTTCCTCAGCGAGCTCCAGACGGTGGGCTACACGCCGTCGGCCGAACCAGGCATTCGTAGCACGCAGAAATACTGGTCTCCGACGCTCGCTGGTGTCTGGGAGCGCTCGCCGTATTTACACAACGGATCGGTTCGCACGATGCGCGACCTGCTGACGAAGCCCGATCAGCGCCCCAGGTCATTCCACCGCGGCTCGCGCGCGTACGACGCGAACGTTATGGGATATGCGGACGACGGACCGTATTTGCTTGACACGACCAAGCCCGGAGATTCGAACGCGGGTCATGATTTCGGAACGAAACTGACCGAGGAGCAGAAGCGAGACTTGATGGAATATTTGAAGACGCTGTAGTCGTCGAAGCGATCGCTGCACCCATCCGCCCGCGCTTGGGTTTCAGCGTGCCGGGCCGTGGGTTGTGCTCGGGTCGCCCAGCGAATCGTGGTAAATCGGCAACTTGACTGTAAACGTCGTCCCTTCGCCGGGGGCGCTGCGGACGGAAATGCTGCCCTCGTGCTCGTCAACGATCTTCTTCGTCACGGCCAGGCCGATGCCGGTGCCTCGGTTGCCCTTCGTGCTGTGGAAGAGTTCGAAGAGGTGGGGCATGACGCTGGGCGCGATGCCACCGCCGTTGTCGATCACCTCGATGATCGTTTGCTTGTTCTCCGCATCATAACGACAGACGACGCGGATCAAACCTTCGTGCGGCTCGACGGCGTCGATCGCGTTAGCGAGCAGGTTCATCAGGATCTGATGCAACCCGTCCGGATCGAGCGGAACGGCCGGGTGGTGCTCGTCCACATCTGCGACGGCCATGACGCGCTTTTCGTTGGCGACCGGAGCGATCAACTCGAGGCACTCGTTGATCAGCGTGCGCGGGTTGATCATCTCCAGGCGAGGCTCGCGCGGCTTGCTGTAGGCAAGCAGGTTCATTGTCAGGTTGTAAATCTTCTCGAGATTCCGATCGACGATCCGCCAGCCCTTACCCAGCTGCGGCACGTTGTTGTTCTTCAGTCCCAGTTCCACAACATCCGCGCCACCGCGCAAGGCCTGGAGGATGTTCTTGATCGAGTGCGAAAGGGCGGCGGTCGTCTCGCCGATCGCCGCCAGGCGCTCGGCCTGCAAGCCAGCCTGGTACAACTTGGCATTCTGGATTGCCATTCCCGCCTGCCAGCCGATGGCGGTGAGCAGTCGGAGCTGATCTGGCGCATACGTGTAATTTTTGACCGAGCTGTCGATGTAGATAACCCCGGTGATCTCATCGGGCGACGGCGTCACCGAACGATTGGCGCTGGCGCGGGGATCAAGCCGCCGCGCCTTGATCGGCACGCAAAGAGCCGAGCGAATGCCTAGGTTGTGAACGCTCTTGCCCTTGCTGAAGCGCTGGTCCGTCATCGCGTTGCTCGAGAGCACGCCTTCGCTCGTCTGCAACACGTGATTGATGATCGTGCGCGATGCGTGAATCTTGTCGGAGACCGGGCCGTGGGTATCGGATTTCGGGTCCGAGCTCCTGGGCTCGTCGCGCGCGCGAACGACGCGCGGCGTCAGCTCGCCCGTCTTGTCATCGAGCAGCAGAATAATGCCGTGATCGGCCTTGACGTGCTCGAAGACGAGGTCCATGACGACCTCGAGCACCTGTTGAACATCGAAGCTGCTCCCCAGCGTGGCGCCCAGCTGGTAGAGCATCTTCAGATTGTTCATCGCCGCGGCCGCGGGCTCGGGGACGGCAAGCACCATCGAATCTTCATTGCTGGGGATCGCGTGCATGATCGCGCTGTCCATGCCGGCTTCCTCGCCGCTGAGGCGGACGTTGCCGCCCTTGGCGCGCGAGACGCCGGGCTGAGCGCCGAATACGAGGAGCGTCTTGCCGACGCGGATCTGGTCGCCCAGCTTCAGCGCGTACGTATTGTCCACGCGCAGCCCGTTGACGTAGGTACCATTGGAGCTTCCCAGATCCTTCAGGATCCACGAGCCGTCCATCGGCTGCAGTTCCGCATGACGACGGCTGACCGTGTTGTCGCCCAGCGGGAGCTGTCGGCTCTCGCGGCCGATCAACGCCGGGGCATCGGGCAGCTCATATCGGCGGCCCTTGTCGGGACCTTGTAAAACAAGGAGGGTGAGCACGTCAGCGAATTATATCAAGCGAATCCGCCGCGCGGCGCGATCGTGAACAGGGGGGCTGGAGGTTGCGGGCCGGAATGGTGGGGTCGGACCAAGTCCGACCTCCAACCCCGTGTGGATGTCACTTCCACAATTGTGTCAGCAGCTCGGGTCTTTCTTCCATCATGATGTTGTTGTACCGCAGTAGCGTGCCCTTCGTTTGCTCGAGCTTGGCCAGCGCAAAGTTGTAATTTGAGATTGCTTCAACTTCCTGGCTGCGTGCGGTCGCAACACGTTCCTGGGTGTCGAGCTTGAGCTGCACGAACGTCGGCGTCAGCGGCTCGCCGGCGACCTCGCGCTGCTCGATTGCGCGCAACGAATCCTCCTGGGCGAAGCGAGACTGCCGCCGCGCGCTGATCTCGTCCCAGGTGGTGTCCACTTCGCGCATCGCGACTTTCACCTCGAGTGAGATTTGTTCGATCAGCGCCTGATACTGCCACGCCGCCTGCTGGCGCTGCAGGATCGCGCGCTGCCACGTTGCGCGGGCGGCGCGGTTGCCGATCGGAATCTCGAATTGGATGCCCAGCGTGTAGCTGATGTTGTCGAAATCCATCTGCGTTGCGACTGCTGTCGTCAACGTGTTATCCAAGCCGGACACGGTGATCGATCCGATGAGGTTTAGCTGCGGCAGCAAGTTGTTCTTGGCCACTTCCTGTGCGACTTGGGCCGAATCGACGCGAAGCTGCTGCTGGCCGAGCTCGAAGCGGAAATTCATAGCGGTATCGATCTGATCCTTCAGGTCGAAGCGAACCATTTGCTCGACGGGCGGCGTCGCCGGGAGGATCAGCGCGTTGCCGGTGATGGGCATCGACGGATCATTCATGAGCCGCTTGAGCTGATCGGAAAGGTCGCGCACGTGTGCCCGCGCCCGGATCAGCACGGATCGGCGCGTCTCGACCGACGCGTTCGCCTGGGACAGCTGAACGCGCGTCACGTCCTGGCCGAGGCGCTTGCGCAGGATGTCGGCGGTCTTGATCGTCTGCCAGAGCAGGTCTTCGGCAATGCGTACTTCGCGCTCGGCCTGCACGAGCTGCCAGTATCCCTGCTCGATCTGAGAGGCGGTGTCCTCAAGCTGTTTGCGGAAGTCGAGCTGGCTGATGCGCTGATTGTTTCGAGAGATGACGATGCGCGCGCGATTGATCGTATTGCCGAAATCGCGCAGGATCGGTTGCGTCACCTGAAGGACCAGATCGTTCTGGTAGAACGGGTTCGGATCGACCGCGCCGAACTGTCCCGTGTCGCGGATGTGCGTGCGGACGGCCTGATAGCGCAACTCTGCCTGCCCGCCGCTGGCGAGGTTTTGACGCACCCCGGATTGGATCGTGAACACGTCCGCCTGCTGGTCATTAAACGACGTGGTGAACGCCTGATCCTGATCGCGATATTCCGCTTGAAAGTTCGTGAAGAAAACGGGGTCGAACCGCGCTTCCGCCTCGATCGTGCGCGTCGATTCGATCGCAGGTCCGAATCCGGCGACGCGGACATCGAGGTTGTTCGCTACCGCGCGCTGGATGATCTCCTCCAGCGGCAGTCGGACGATCGGATCCTGCGAAAGTGCGGGTCCTGTGGCCGGCGGCGTGGATGGCGGTGGTGGCGTACCGCTGCGATTGTTCGTGTCGGGGGGGAGGAACTGGCTTTCGAGCGTCGTCGGGAGCGGGTGCTTTTCGTGCGGCGGCACCTCACGCGCGGCCATCTTCTCCGACAATTGCATAGCGCGCGGGTCGAACGGCGGCGGCTCCTGTACGTTGCAGCCGGCGACCAGTATCGCGGCGGCCGCAGCGGCGGCGACTCCTGTCAGATAGCTCGAACCGTTCCGCGACAATTTCGACATGGATGTCTCCGTCCGCGGCGTGCCCGGCCGTTTTTGCGGCGTGCTGCTCGCGCCTGCCTGCGTTGCCCCATTCGACCGCGCCCGTGCACCTGTGTGCCTGAGGCGCGGCGCGCATTATAGGTAGCGCGGAATCCTTTGCAAAAGCAGCGCGCCACCGCAGTTGCCACACACCGGGCAAAATCCCGCAAGGGCCGTCACTCGCCACAATCCGCTCTTCGTTTATCGGCTTCACCGATCGTCGGCGTCCAACGCGCCCGGCACGGATTGGCCGTGTCCGAGAAAACGGGATGCCTCACTCTGCTAGTGATATGGATATGGCCACCGGCCCGCCTCTTCCAAGCTGATCGTGGGCCGCAGAAATCTTGGCGAGCAAACGTCTGGTTTGCTACATTCCCGCTCACGATGCCGCCGAGTCATCCGCCAGAGAAACCACGCTCGCTACAGCAGATCGTCGACGCACTGGACATTTACCCGATCGAGGCCTTCGAGTTCGTCAAGCGCGGGCTGGAACACACGGTGGACCGCATTCACGGCCGCGCGAAAGAGGGCGCCGCAATCGATGACCCGTCGCGTCACGTCTGCGGCCGGCAGCTGTGCGAGGGGCTGCGCGACTACGCGTTAAAACAATGGGGGATGCTCGCACGCACGGTCCTGCGGCGGTGGGGGATCACTTCGACCGTGGACTTCGGCCGGATCGTCTTCGCGATGGTCGATAGCGGATATCTCCAGAAAACGGAGCAGGACCAGCTGGAAGACTTCCACAATGTGTTCGATTTCCGGACGGCATTCGAAGGCGAGTACCGGATCGAGCAGCCGTCATGAGCAAGCGCGGCGGCCGCCGCCGGCGGCATACCGCTGTTGCTGCCGCGGTGCCAGCGAAAAGCGAACCGTCGTCGGTATCGCATGCGCCTCTTTCTGTAAATCCGCTCCGAGCCCGCAAGAAGCTCTTCGTCGCGCTGTGCGGCGTCTTCGCGATCTGGGTCGCACTGCTGCTGACCATGTACTTTGTCACGGTCTATCCACAGCGACATCATGCGACATCGCCTCTGAACACCTCAGCACCCGAATAGTGATCTGCGATCTTGTCAGACCGGCGTGTTGAACTCGACCCGGCCCGTCATCGGAACTCGCCCGGGCGCACACGGGTCGCCCAGCGCGCCGCGAATGTCGAGCGCATAAGCGATCGCCGCAAGGATGAACTCGCCCGCAACGGTCCAGAGCCGCAGGAGCACGCTGAGAAACGCCAGAAATCCGGCAAAGACCTGCGGATCGACAAAGCGCGCGCGGACGCTGTCCGGCAGCAATACGTGCATCGCTGTCACAAACACGAGCTCACGCACTCCCATGCCCGCTGGCGCCCACACCGCCAGAAATCCTGCAACCCACGCGAGGCAATACGCGCCGGCGACAACCCACCACCAGTCGATCTTCAGGCCGAGCGGCTTCTGCACGATCACGAACACTGCCAGGCTCTGCCACAGCAATCCGAGCACGTTCCAGCCAAGCAAGCCGGAAAGCTCAAGACCGCGGAGCCGCCGGATGATCGGTGGCTTGTTGAGCTTGTGCATCACCTCATTGATGATCCCGTAGAAAACCTTCGGATGGAGAAGAAGCGCCATGATGGGCACCAGCGCGCAGGCGGCGAACAACCAACCGCGCGCGGCGCCGTGAACGTTCTTGATGCCAAAGTAAAGCAGGCACGAGACGGCCACGAGGATGTTCGCCAGCAGGAAGACTGCCAGCTCCAGCACCTGACTGACCGAGCAGACACTGCCGCGCACGCCGTATGGCTTGACGAGATACACGCGCCCGACGACCTGCCAGATCACACCGGGGACGTAGCGCGCCAGTTCGGAGGTTGACCAGATGCGTGTGGCGGCCGCGACGGGAAGCGAGTGACCAAACGCCTGCAGGATCCGCCGCCAGACCAGTGCGCGAAATGCGAACAGAAAAATGGCGAACATTCCCGCGGCGACGAGGAACCAGATCGGACTCGTGCGATAGATCGCGTCGCGAACGCCTTCCCATCGCTTGAAGATCGGCCGCAGGATCCAGACGAAGATCGCGATCGTAATCCCGACGGCAACCGCGCGGTGCAGCCACGGTTTGGCGGCCACCCAGAACCATTGGAGCCGGTCGTGATGACGCTCGTGAAATTCGAGGATTTCGTCGCCGCCGCCTGCCGCCATCGTCACGCCCGTTCCGTTTGCATTGGGAACCGCCGTTCTTCGCCGTCGCGGAGGAAGAACGTTGATGCCCTGCCTGCGCAGCCACGGCCGGATTCGGCGCCGGATCCGGGGCATCGTCTGAAGCACCCAGTTCAGCACATTAAGCGCCAGCCGGGTCACCAACCACGTCACGACCAGCGCGAGCAGGCAAATTCCCACAAGCTGCGCGGCCTTGAGATGGTATTCCTCCAGCAGTTTCTCGTATCGGTCACTGATGAACCAGAGCAACACCAGCGTCACGAGAACGGAGACGACCGCCGTCGCGAACGTGAAAATTTCCGCTTCCAGATCGATCGGCCGGCCGCGCATGACGCGGGAGGTGAGCCGCCGTTTGCCGGGAAATGTGACCAGGGCAAAGCCGATTAGAAACGCCGGAATTCCACCGGGCCCCGGAACCGTGATACCAATGGGAATCGAGGCGAGGATCAGCACCCAACCGATCACGTTTTTCAGGATGAACCAGAAGTAGCCCGTGAAGTATTCGAACAGCGTCTGTTTGCGCTGTACGGCCGGCGTCGCAGCATTCGGCCGCGCGGGAGAGGGATTGGGCTGCGTTTGCGTCTGCATGCGCATCTGGTCGAGCCCTGAATTGTAGCAGCCCGCGCGCGCAATCGTGAAAGCGCGCGGGCGCTCGATTCCCCGAAGCGCGGGAGTTCGGATACATTAACCCGATGCATCGCGACATCGACCGCGTGCTCATCTCGCAGTATCAGATCATGGCCCGCGTACGCGAGCTGGCGCAACAGATCATCGCCGACCATTCGCCGCCGAAGATGAACGACGCGGAGATCACGATCGTGCCGATCCTGACTGGCGCGATGATCTTCTGCGGGGACCTGATCCGCCAGATCCCCATGCAGATGCGGATCGGCCTGCTCGCCGTCAGCAGCTATCCCGGTGCGAGCCTGACGACGCAGGGCTCGAAGGTGTTCGGTGAGCACGTGGGCGATCTGCGCGGGCGGCACGTGCTGGTGCTTGATGACATCCTCGACAGCGGCGGGACGCTGCGTTCGGTCGTCCCGCGGTTGCGAGAGCTCGGCGCCGCCACCGTCAAGACGTGCGTGCTGCTGCGAAAGGATCGCCCCAGCGCCCTGAGCGTTCACGTCGACTACGTTGGCTTCGAGATTCCAGATGAGTTCGTCGTCGGGTATGGGTTGGACTACAACAACTATTACCGAAATCTTCCGGACATTGTTACGCTCAAGCCGGCGGTGATACAGAGAATTGCCGGATCGTGATGACGCTGTTGGGCCAACCTCGACCGAAGCAACGCACGTCGCCGGCTGCGCGCAATGCTGCATCGCCCATCAATCCACCGGACGGGCTCGATGTCGTGCACGCGACGCACGGCAATGCGGTCATCGAGACGCGCGCGACGCCCGCGTCGCTGGGCGTGCTCCTCGGCGGCCACATCCTCCAGGACGGCGAGATCGTCTTGCTCATCCTCAAGCCCTCGCTCTGGTTTGTCGTGCTCAGTGCGTTGCGTTTCTGCGCCGTCGTGCTGATCCTCCTTTTTGCGGCAATGTTGCTCGATCAGCAGCTTCCCGGTGACAACAAGCCTTACATCGAGTTTGCGATACTCCTCCTGGCGGGTCGGGTGATGTGGGCGATGCTTCAATGGATGGGTCGGCTCTACATCCTCACGGACCTGCGGATCGTGCGACTCTCAGGCGTATTCAATGTCAATATCTTTGACTGCCCACTGCGCAAGGTCGCGCGCACCCGAATGAATCGGCCGGTGGGCGAACGCATCTTCGGTCTCGGCTCGATCGAAATTCATCCCTGCAGCGAGATCGGCGCTCCCGTGGCCACGTGGCAGACGGTAGCCCACCCGTACGCTGTACATGACCAGATCGTCGCCGCCATCAACCGGCTGTCGCCGTCGCCCTCCGGTCATCGGCACATCTGAATCTATCCCACCTGCGCCAGCTGAAGCGTTTGCCCGAATCGCGAAGCAAGTTCGCTGCGAAGGATTCGATGGGAGGGATCGCCGAGGTTCGGATCGCTCGCGAGTAAGTCTAGTGCATCTTCCCGCGCGAGCTGCAACAGCGCAATCTCCTTCGTGATATCCGCCACTTTCAGCTCCGGCAGGCCATGCTGTCTTGTACCGAAAAACTCACCGGGGCCGCGCAAACGAAGGTCCATCTCAGCGATCTGGAAGCCGTCGTTCGTATGTGTCATTGCGCGCAAGCGCTCGGCCGCAGAATCCGTTGACGCCTCAGCGAGCAGGATGCAGTGCGACGCTTCGCTGCCCCGGCCCACCCGTCCGCGGAGCTGGTGAAGCTGCGAGAGCCCGAATCGCTCGGCACCGTCGATCAGCATCACGGTTGCGTTCGGCACGTCGATGCCGACTTCGATCACCGTCGTCGCCACGAGCACGTCGATCTCGCCGGCGCGAAATCGCATCATTGTCTCGTGCTTCTCCTCGGTGGTCATCTGCCCGTGCAGCATCGCCAGGCGCAGGCCGTGGAGCGCGCCCCTATTCAAGCGATCGAACTCCTTTTTCACCGATTTGGTTTCGTCAATCCACGTGTCGTCGATTTGCGGTACGACGACGTACGCCTGCCGGCCTTTATCAACCTGCTTGCGGACGAACTCATACGCTTTGATCGCGTCGCCGGGCTTGAGCCATTTTGTGTGGATCGGCTGCCTTCCCGGCGGAAGCTCGTCGATGACCGAGAGATCGAAATCCGCAAAGTACGAGAGCGCGAGCGTGCGCGGGATGGGCGTGGCCGTCATCACCAGATAATGCGGCGACGCGCCCATGCTCTTGAGCACCGCGCGCTGCCGCACGCCCAACTTGTGCTGTTCGTCGGCGACGACCAGTCCGAGGTTGGCGAATTCAACGTCTTCCTGAATCAGCGCCTGCGTTCCGACCGCCAGGTGAAGTTTCCCGTCACGCAATTCCTTGAGCGTCGATCCGCGCGTCAGACGTTTGGTGCGATTTGTGAACAGCTCGATGCGCACGCTCGAGTCTCGTAGCAGGTTGGAAAGCGTGAGGAAGTGCTGCTCGGCCAGCACTTCGGTCGGCGCCAGGATCGCAGCCTGCATCTTGTTCGCGACAGCGACCAGCATCGCGTAGAGCGCGACCACCGTCTTGCCGCTGCCGACGTCGCCCTGCAGCAGCCGGTTCATGGGTCGGCCAGATTGGAGGTCTTTGACGATCTGCCAGATTGCGTTCTGCTGCGCGTTTGTCAGTGAGAAGGGAAATCGTTTGCGGATCCGCTCGTCGAGCAGCTTGTCGATGCGCATGATCGGCGCCGAAAGCTGGCCGTCGCGCAGGCGCTTGCTGATACCCAGGGCAAGCTGAAGGAGCATCAGCTCGTCGAAGACGACGCGGCGGCGCGCCTGCTGGGCTTCGTCGAGGTTCGCGGGCTGGTGGATCAGGCGATATGCATCACGCCGGCCCAGCAGGCTTCGCTTGGTTAGCAGCGTTTCGTCGAACCATTCCTCAATCGATTCGAGCGCGGCGGAAAGGTTATCGGCGATCACCCGCGCTACCGTGTCACTGGGCAAATCCGCCGATGCCGGGTAGATCGGCCGGAACGTCTCGTGGGCGACGGCGGGGGCGTCTTCGTCGATGATCTCCCACTTCGGATTGGCCATCTGCGGCACGTTGCGGAAGGTCTTTACCTTCCCGCGCACGCGCAGGATGACGCCGGGATGAATGCGCGTCCGCAGGTACGCGCCATGAAACCAAATCAGCGCCAGCTTCGCGCTGCCGTCGTCCAGAGTTGCCTCAAACCGCGGTCGCGGGCGAACGGGAACATAATCGACGGCCACGACGGTTCCGCGAACGGTGTGAATCTGATCTTCGCGAAGGTGCGCAATTGAGCCTTCGGCGAATTCCTGTTGATAATCGCGGGGGAAATATTCGAGCAGGTCGCCGAGCCGGTTCAGTCCCAAAGCCCGAAGCTTCTTCGCCCGCGCCGGGCCGACGCCGGTGAGCGATTCGAGAGGACGAGATTCGGCTGCGACCTGAGGTGCGACGGACACGTGCCGATTCTATCGCTTGTTTTCGTCCTCGTCGCCCCAGCCCTCTTTACCGACGAGTTTCACGAATCGGCACGGACTGATGTCCGTCGTTTCCAGCTCGTTACCGCGCTTGCGGGCGGCGACGAGCATTTGGTTGTCCATCGGCCCGATGGGCAGTACGGCAATCCCGCCATCGACAAGCTGGCTGAGCAGCAGCTGCCGCGGCAGCTCGGGCGCCCCGGCCGCGGCGATGATGCGATCGAACGGCGCCTTTTCCGGCCAGCCGAGCGTGCCGTCGGCGTGTTTGAAATGAACGTTGCGGATGTTCAGGTCCATCAATCGCTCGAACGCGTCGTCGAGCAGCGGCTTGACGCGCTCGATCGAACAGACCTCGCCGGCGAGCCTCGCGAGCACGGCCGTGTGATATCCGCTGCCCGTGCCCAGCTCGAGCACGCGGTGCGATGGCTTGAGCTCCAGGCGCTCGGTCATCAGCGCGACAATGTAGGGCTGGCTGATCGTTTGCCCGAAGCCGATTGGACTAGCGCGGTCGGCGAACGCGTCATTGCGGTTTTCGTCGTCGAAAAAGCGGTCGCGCGGTACCGAGCGCAGGGCGCTGATCAGGCGTTCGTCGCGGATGCCGCGGTCGATCACCTGATGACGAATCATCTGCTCCAGCTGCGACGAGCTCTCGGTGGCTTGGCTCATAATTTTCGCTTACCCGATTGTATCCCGCTTCTTACCTATCGGCCGGCGCGGGCGGTTGACCGTAGCCGATTGACCGCGGCGTCCAGCAAATCTATGGTGGGCGAACATGCGTCAGACACGGCGTGGGGGCGCTATGGGGCCCATCATTACGCTGACGACGGATTTCGGACTCCGTGATTCATACGTTGCCGCAATGAAGGCGGTTCTGTTCCGCCATGCGCCCGACGCCCGGCTGGTGGACGTTACCCATCTTGTCCCGCCGCAGGACGTGCTCTGCGGCTCCATCACGCTGGAGCGGGCTGTGGACGGCTTTCCGGCGGGGACGGTGCACCTTGCTGTGGTCGATCCGGGCGTGGGAACGGACCGCCGCATGTTGGCTGTGGAAATCAACCGGCAGCACGTCGTTTGCCCCGATAACGGTCTGATCACGTGGACCTGGCGTCTGCATCGCAATGGTTGGGCGCACGAAATCTCGTGGCGTCCAACACAAAAATCCAGCGCCACATTTCACGGCCGCGACATCATGGCGCCGGTTGCCGGCATGCTGGCCGCCGGCGAGTCGTTGGCGAAGCTTGCCCGGCCGATCGACGATCCCGTCTTGCTCGACATCGCTCCTGCTACGCGTGACGAGCGAGCCGGCCGCATCATCCAAATCGATCGCTTCGGGAACGCGATGACGAACATCGTTTATGACCGCGTCAGGCGGAATGCTGTCAAGGAAATCCGCATCAAAAATCGCAAACTCGGTCGCCTCAAGCGAACTTACTGGGATGTCGCACCCGGCAAGCCGCTGGCGCTGATCGGCAGCGCAGGGCTGCTCGAAATCGCCGTGCGCGACGGCTCGGCCGAGAAAGATCTGGGGCTCAAAGTGGGAGACGAGGTCGTCATTCGCTGACGCGACCTGCACCCTGCGATGAGCGCCTTCTGCAAGCTTGCCCATCCCGATGCATACGTCGCCTGCGACTGGGATCTTTCGCTCGATCCGGCGGGCCGTGCGTACTGGGTCGATTTCTTTCCCAAGCATCTGGAAACGATTCTCAAGTTGGGTATCGAAGCGGGCATCGCGCGCGGCGAAGCGCGACAATCGGCCATGTCGCGCGCAGAATCCTGCCGTGAGGATTTCGCTGTCCACTTCTCAAGCTATGCCAAATCGCCGACCGGCTTTGGCCGCGTAACCATTCTTACGCTGGACGCCTGGCGGGATCAGATCCTGCGTCGGCATGGCTTTGTCGATCCGTTCGTCGATCTGAAGAATCGCGAGAACGAGAAGATGCTGCCGTTGCTCCCAGCCGTGTGCCGGGAGCTGGACGCGATCCACGACACGAAGGTGCAGTTCCGACCCGTCGTTGAAGGCGTCTTCGCCGGCAACATCTTCGACATGGGCGCCAGTGCCACCGCGCACGCGTTTGCCGCCGGCAGCCCGGATTTCTTCAACATCCGCGCCACGCTGCCGAAGCGGCCGTGGCTTATCGATGACTTCGACGAGCTCGAGCATCGTCTGCTGGGCGGCGCTCCGCATCGCAAGGCGGTATTCTTCGTCGACAATGCCGGCAGCGATTTTCTTCTGGGTGCATTGCCAATGGTTCGCTGGCTGGCAAGGCGCGGCACGCGCGTGATCCTCGCTGCCAACGAGCGGCCGTCGCTCAATGACATGACGATCCACGACGTGATCGCCTGGTGGCCGGGAGTCATCAAGGCCGAGCCGAGTTTCGCGCAGCTTCCGATCGATCTTGTGACGACGGGTACAGGCGAGCCACTGATCGATCTCTCGGACGTCTCGGATGAATTGAACGCCGCAGCGCGCGATTCAGACCTGGTCATCCTCGAAGGCATGGGACGCGGACTCGAGAGCAACCTCGATGCAACCTTCACGTGCGATGCGCTGAACATCGCGATGATCAAGGATGAAGTGATCGCCCGTCGGGCTGGCGGAAAGGTATTCGATCTGATCTGTCGCTTCCGGTGAACGATCCCATCAAGAACCATCTTCGCCGCTCTCGGGGAGTTCTCAAACTCCAGCCGCAGTACGTTCAGCGCTTCTATCCAGACTTCAATCGCCTCGGGCAGGATCGATTCCGACCGCGCGCGGGGGCGTTTATCCCTGAGCGTTGGATCGGCTCATCGATCGAAGCAGTCAATCCGCCGCCGATGCCCAAGAGCGGACTGTCCATGCTGGCCGACGTGCGCCAGCCCGTGGCGCTGCGAGATGTGATCTCGCGCTTCCCGATCGATATGCTTGGCGAGCACCTCGCGGCCGCGCACGGCGGCGAATTGCGGTTGCTTGTGAAGATCCTCGATCCGGGCGAACCGATCGTCTTTCATTTCCATGCTACCGACCAGCAGGTGCATCGGATGGCCGCCCATTTCCGCGGCCACCGCTTCGGCAAGGACGAGGCGTATTACTTCCTCGAAGCGCCGAAAGGTCCGATGCCCTACACCCATGCAGGGCTGCACGCTGGCGTCACGCGCCGCGATCTTGTCTGTGCCGTGAAACGTGGCGCGCAGCATGCGCTTGAGCTCTCGCCAAGCTTCTACCAGACGGTCGACCAGGGTTTTTTTCTGCCCGCGGGCGTGCCGCACCGCCCGGGAACAGCGCTCACGCTCGAAGTGCAACAACCTTCGGACGTGTACACGCTGCTTGAGAACCACGCTGGCGGAAAACGGATGCCCGCGCGACAAGTTCATCCCTTTCCAGCACATTGGGATCCTAAGCTTAGAATTCCACGTGGACAAGTTGTCGCG
>JADMIO010970526.1_pt1 | contig 53541 bp, 65 predicted proteins | sample 8958161 | NCBI WGS metagenome assembly JADMIO01 (sample SAMN16585339, study PRJNA669376) | soil metagenome | isolation source: Crop rotation soil | place: USA: Cullars Rotation, Alabama | collected 2011 | reverse complement strand
GCGACAACTTGTCCACGTGGAATTCTAAGCTTAGGATCCCAATGTGCTGGAAAGCGGGCGCCCTGCTTGTCCGCCGCGGCCGGGTCAGCGCGATCGAGACGCGCGCGCTCTGGGCCGCGAGCGAGCCCGAAGCCGCCGACGAGCCGGCCGCCGACGACGTGGTGGTGCCGATTCGCGGCCGCAGCCCCTCCGCTCCGGCGCCGCAGATGAATTCGGGCGAGCCGGTCGCGCTCAAGGAAATGCTCGCCGAGATCGAGCGCCGCTATATCGAGCAGGCGCTGACCCTCTCCGGCGGCGTCATCGCCGACGCCGCCCGGATGCTCACCCTCCAGCGCACGACCCTGATCGAGAAGATGCGCAAATATGAGATGAAGGCGGCCTGAGCCGTCATCCCGGCGAAGGCCGGGACCTTGGGACAAGATGTCTCGGCGGGTCTCCACGGGCCCCCGGCCTTCGCCGGGGTGACGATCTAAACTACCCCCGCTGGCCGATCCCGTCCCACGCGCTCGAAATCTCCTGGAGCATGTCGCGGGCCTGCTGGATCGGCTTGGGGTCGCCCTCGCGGCTGCCGGCGATGACCAGCCGCCGCGCCTCGCGGTAGATGGCCACGAGGTCGACCGCGATCTGGCCGCCTTTGTCGAAATCCAGGCTGGTCTCGAGCCCGGTCAGGATCGCCAGCACCTTCGACTGCCGCTCGCCGCGCTTCACATAGTCGCCGCGCTCGGTCGCGAAGGCCATGGCGTCGAGCGCCTTCAGCAACTCCTCGTACATGATCTGGACGAGCCGGTAGGGCGTCGCGCCCTCGATCCGGCTGGAAATGTCGACGCTCTGATAACGTGCGGTGCCCGCGCGCAACCTGGCATTCTGGTACATTACTCAACTCCCCGCGCGGATCAGTTGTTGCCGTTCGTCCACATCTTGATCTGCTGATCGAGATAGGACTGCGTCGCCTTGAACGCCGAAACCCTGGCGTCCATGGCGGCGAAGGAGGTCAGCAGCTGATCGTGATATTTGGTCGCGCTCGCCTCGAGTTTGGCCTTGTCGTCGGCGATACGCGTGGCCTCCTTGGTCAGCCGATCCTGCGCGCTGGCGAAGGCGCCGCCCCCGGCGCGGAGCGCGTCGCGGATCGACTGGAGGGCGCCGCCGAGGCCCGGATCGACGGTGATCGTCGCGCTCGCCACGGCGCCGCTGACGCCGAGGATGAGCCCGACCGCGCTCGAGCCCTGCGCCGGCAGGAGGTTGTTGCCGACGCCGGTCATCGCGACATTGTTGAGCTTGCCAGAGGCGTCGGCTGGCGGCGCGGCCGGGACCACGTCGGTGATCGTGTAGGTGCCCGGCGCGACCTTGCCGACCGCATTCTTGATCGTGAGGAACGGGCTGGAGCTGTACTGGCCGGGGTTGAACAGGGCCTCGACCCCGTCCGGGTTCGACGCCAAAGCGGAGGCCAGCCGTGTGGCGTCCACGCCGAGCGTGCCGTCGCGATTGGTGCGCACGCCGATCTCGGCGAGCGTGTGCGGGCCGGCGCCCGGGCTGGACAGGATCTGGGTCGGCAGCTGCGACAGCCGGCGCTGCAGCTCGCGAACGCCGACATCGCCGCGCAGCGGACCCGCGTCGGCGCCGGTGCCGGCCTTGGTCTGCTCGGCGATCATGTTGATCAGCTCGTTATAGGCGCTGACGAAATCCTGGACGCCCTGGCTGATCGCCGCGGTCGGGCGGGTGACCCCGATCGAGACGGAGGTGCCTGGCTTGGCGGTCTTGAGATCGATCTGGACACCGGGGATCAGGTCGCTGAAGCTGTTGCCGGGGCGGCTCACCTGGACGCCGTCCAGCTTGACGAGCGCGTCCTGGGCGCCGAGCGGCGTGTCCATCGCGGCGGTCGCGAACCGCTCCAGGCCGCTGGTCGTGCCGCCGGCCACGCTCAGGGTGAAGGCATTGGCGCCGCCGGTCTTGCCCTTCACGACGAGGCGCGCGCCGTTCGCGTCGGTGATGACGCTCGCGGTGACGCCGGCATTCTTGTCGTTGATCGCCTTGGCGAGGCCGTTGAGATTGTTGTTCGAGGAGTCGATCGTCACGTCCACGCCCGCGCCGCCGCCGACGCTGATCGTGAGGACGCCCTCGCCGACCGGATCGGTGCCGCTCATCAGCGCGCCGTCATAATGGGAAGCGCTGGTCTGCGCCTGGGCGAGCTGCACCACCTCGACCGAGGCGGCGAGCCCGCCAAGCCGCGCCCCGGCAATGGCGGAGGCGGTGAAGACGCTCGGATCGGAAACGCTCGGCTGGCTGAACAGCGTGCCGCCCGAGATCAGGCTGCCGAGCGCGGAGGCGAAGCTGTCGATCGAGGAGCTGACCTGGGCGAGGCCCGAAATCTTTGCCTGATTGGCGGTCTCGCGGCTCGCGATCAGCGCCTCCTTCGGCGCCCTGGCGGCGTCGGAAAGCTGGGTGACGAGGGCCTGGATGTCGATGCCCGAGCCGGCGCCCAGCGTGGATGCGATGGAGGTGGTCATGAAGGCGTCCTTCCGTTCCTGTTGAAGAACGGCCGGAACGAGGGATTATTTAGCCCGGGAAGCGGGATTCAGCCGTCCAGGCTGCGCAGCGCGGCGGCGTCGATATTGGCCTGCGCGACGAGCGAGAGACGCGGGTCGGACAGGATGCGCCGGGCAAGGTCGGCGCGGGCGCCGCTGCCGGGCGCCGCCTCGCGCAATTCGAGCGCCAGCTGGTCAAGCCAGGCCGGAACCTTGTCGCCCGCGCGCCGGGCTTCGGCGAGCATGCGCTCGATCTCGGCGAGCGTGGCGCTGAGTTTCGGGTCCTGATCCACTGGTCCGCACCTTCCCTTTCAAGTGAAGGTAACGGCGGTGATATAATGGTCTTAAGCCTCGGGCAGGCCGCTTGCGTCGAAGCGCATGCCGGCGGGGACCTCCACGGCGGGCTGGGTCTGGCCCGACGCCAAAGCCTGATCGAGATTGAAGACGAAGGCGAGGATCGTGGCCACCGCCATGTAGAGATCCTCGCGGATGATCTGGCCGGGCCGCGACGTGTAGTAGAGGGCGCGGGTGAGCTGCGGATAGGACAGCATCGGCACCTGATGCTCGCCCGCCAGCTCGCGGATCGCCTCGGCGGTGGCGCCGCGGCCCTTGGCGAGCACGATCGGCGCGGCGTCGGTCTCCGGCCGGTAGCGCAGCGCCACGGCGAAATGGGTCGGGTTGGTGAGCACCAGGGTCGCCTCGGACATCGCCTTGCGGGCCGAATTGCGGACCGTGGCGATCTGGCGGCTGCGCATTGCCGCCTTGAGCTCGGGCGAGCCCTCGGTCTGCTTGTGCTCGTCCTTCATCTCCTGCTTGGTCATGCGCAGGCGGCGCATCCGCTGGAAGATCTGGGCCGGCACATCGATCATCGCGATCAAAGCGAGCAGCCCGGCCATGACCAGGATGGTCACGGTGAAGACATGACCGACATTGGCGAGCGCCGGGGTGATGTCCTGCGAGGAGAGGCCGACGATGTTGCGGGTCTGGCTGAAGATCAGCCAGGCGCCGACCCCGCCGAGCAGCCCGACCTTGGCGATCGATTTCACCAGTTCGATCAGCCCCTGCATGCCGAACATGCGCTTCAGGCCGGTCAGCGGGTTGAGCTTGTTGCCCTTGAAGGCGAAGGCGCTGGTCCGGAAGCCGAGCGAGCCCAGCGCCGCCGGCGCGGCGACGGCGGCGACCAGGGTGAGCGCGAACAGGATCAGCACCGGGAAGGCGACCGCGCCGAGCAGACGCAGGATCACCTGCCCGGGATCGAAGTCGCTGACGTCGGCATGGCCGAAGCTGAGCCCGCCCGCCAGCATCCCCTGCAGCGAGCTGACCAGCATCGGGCCGGCGAGCGCGATCCAGGCGGCGCCGACGAGCAGGACGAGCGCGGTGCCGAGCTCGCGTGACTGAAGGACGTCACCGTTTTCCGCGGCCTCCCGTTTTCGCTTGGGAGTTGGCGCCTCGGTTTTCTGGTCCGGATCCTGCTCGCTGGACATGGCTCAGCCGCCCAGTGCGAGCCGCCGGGCCTCGTCGAGACCGGCGCCGATCGCCGCGTTGATGCCTTCGCCGAGCACGGGGGCGGCGATGGCGAGAAGGACGATGCCGGCGAGCAGGGCCGCCGGGAAGCCGACCGCGAACAGGTTGAGTTGCGGCGCCGAACGAGCGAGCAGGCCCATCACGACCTGCACGAGAATGATCGCGAAGGCGACCGGCAAGGCGATGGAAAGACCGGCGGAGAAGAGCACGGCGCCGAAGAAGATGAGGCCGCGCAGCGCCTCGGCGGAGAGCCAGGCATTGCCAGGCGGCAGCGCATGATAGCTTTCGACGATCACCCGGGCGAGCATCAGATGACCGTCCATGGCGAGGAAGAGCAAAGTCGCGACGATCATCAGGAACTGGCCGAGCACCGGATTCTGCTGGCCCGAGGCGGGATCGACCATCGCGGCGAAGCCGAGGCCCATCGCATTGCCGATCACCTCGCCCGACACCAAAGCGCAGGAGAAGCCGATCTGCACCGCGAAGCCGATGGCGAGGCCGGCGATGACCTCGCCGGTCACCAGCAGGAAGCCGGTCATGGTGGCGAGGCCCTCGGGCGGCAGATGGAAGGAGGTGAGGGCAAGGCCGGGAATGCCGATCGCCAGCGCGACGATCGCGCGCACCTGGATCGGCACGAAGGCGGCGCCGAAGATCGGGGCGGCGAGGAAGGCGGCGCCGGGCCGGATCATCGCCACCAGCCAGAGCCAGAGCTGATCCTCGACCCCGGCGAACCCCGCCGGCATCATTTCACGATTTCCGGGATCATCGTGTTGAAGACGTCGGTGGTGAAGCCGCTGATCAGGACCATGATCGAGCCGCCAAAAATGGCGAGGCAGACCGCGACCACGATCAGCTTCGGGACGAAGGTCAGGGTCTGCTCGTTGATCGAGGTCGCCGCCTGGACCATGCCGAGGATCAGGCCGGCAATCAGCGCCGGGATCAGGATCGGCGCCGAGGCCAGCGCCAGGATCCAGAGCGCCTGTTGCGCGACGCCGATGAAATAGTCGCCGTCCATCTCGCTAGCCTCCCTGGAACGAGGCGGCGAGGGAACCCATGGTCAGGGTCCAGCCGTCGACCATGACGAAGAGCAACAGCTTGAACGGCATCGAGACGATGGTTGGCGACAACATCATCATGCCGAGCGACATCAATGTCGAGGAGACCACCAGGTCGATGATCAGGAATGGGAGGAAGATGAGGAAGCCGATCTGGAAGGCCGTCTTCAGCTCGGAGGTGATGAAGGCGGGCAGCAGGACGGAGAAGGGCACCGCCTCGGGCGATGCGAAATGCGGTGTGCCGGCCATGCTCGCGAACATGCTGAGGTCGGCCTCGCGGGTCTGGCGGATCATGAAGGCGTGCAGCACCGTGCCGGAGCGCGAGACCGCTTCCTCGATGGTGATCTGGCCGTTGCCATAAGGCGTGTAGGCCTGCGCGCCGACCTGGTCGATCACCGGCTTCATCACGAAAAGCGAAAGGAAGAGAGAAAGACCAACCAGCACCTGGTTCGGCGGCGTCTGCTGCAGGCCGATCGCCTGGCGCAGGATCGACAGCACGATCAGGATGCGGGTGAAGCTGGTCATCATGAGCAGGATCGACGGCAGCACCGTCAGCAGGCTCATGAGCAGCAGGATCTGCAGCGACAGCGAGAGCGGGCGGCCGTCGCCGGAAATCGCGCCGAGCGCCCGGGTCAGGGCGCCGGACTGGCCGCCGGCAGTGGAGGGCGCGCCGGCCGCGGCAGCGGGCGCCGGGGCAGGGGTGGCGGCCGGAGCGGTCGCGGCGGGCGCCTGGGCCGTTGCCGCCGGAGCGGGCGCGGGCTGCGCCTGCGCGGCGTCGGGCCGAAGGGTGAAGGCGGCGAGCAAAGCGAGGAAGGCGAACGCGATCCCCCACAAGGCCCGGCGATGCCGGGAAGGCGGCGTGTCAGTCACCGAACCGCCCCACATGTGCCGGGAATTGGTCGGGAGCGGGGGCCTGGCCGGGCGCGCCGGCCTCGGTGATCAACTGCACGCCGGTGCGGGAGACGGCGATCAGCAGGCGCTTGCCCTCGAACTCGACCACAGCGAGCTTGGCGGTCGCGCCGAGCTGGGTCGCATCGAGCAGGGTGACCAGCCGCTCGCGGCGGCCAGCGCCGCCGATTCCCTGCTGGGCGCGGCGCCACAGCCAGAGCGAGCCCCAGGCCAGCCCCGCAACCAGCGGGATCAGGATGACGAGCTTCAGGATGTAGGCAAGGGTCGCGCTCATTTGCGGCGCTCGGCCCCCGGAATGCCAGCCTCGGTGGCGACCACCTCGACGACCCGGATGCCGAAGCGTCCGTTCACGGTCACGACCTCGCCGCGGGCGATGAGCGTGCCGTTCGCCATGATGTCGAGCAGCTCATGCGACTGGCGGTCCAGTTCGACGATGCTGCCCTCGGCGAGTTCCATGAGCTCGGAAAGCTTCAGCGCGGTGCTGCCGACCTCGACCGACAGGCGGACGGAGATGTCGGCGAACAGGCCGAAATTGCGGCGGTTGAAGGCGTCGTCGGCCGGCCCCGCCTCGATGATGTCCTGACCTTCCTTCACTGACCCAGCCTCCTCGGTTCCATTTTCTCGATCTTCAGCGCCGCCTTGCCGTCCTTTTCGCCGACCGAGCCGAGCGCGACACGGCGTCCGGCGACGATCAGAGGGACGAGCCTGGTGAGGCTGACGGGGATGATGTCGCCTTCGCGGAGCTGCATCAGCTCGGAGAGCGACAGCTCGGGGCGCGCAAGCACGGTGCGGGCGTCGATGCGGACCTCGCCGACGGCGGCGCCAAGCCGCGCCCGCCAGTCGCCGGTGCGGACGCCGGGCTCGTCATGGGCGCGGGCGGCAAGCTCCGGCTCGACCGAGCGCAACGCTGCGACGGGATAGATGAATTCGATGGCCGAGCCCGGCCCGGTCCAGGGCGCGACCTCGAAGCGGGTGATGGCGACGGCCTCGTCGGGGCCGGCGAGATCGGCGAAGCCGACATTGGTCTCGCGTGCCTTGAGCTGCTGGCGGACCGGTACGATTTCCTGCCAGACCTCGGCGAGCGCGCCGGTCACCGCCTCGGCGAGACGGCCGAGCAGGCTCTCTTCGGTGGCGGTGAACTCACGGGCGCGGCGCGAAGGCGCAGTGCCCTTGCCGCCGTAGAAGGCGTCGACCAGCCGGCTGACGAATTCGGGCTCGATGCGGAGCAGGATCGCGCCCTTGAGCGGGCGGAAGGCGTAGAGGCTGAGGCTGACGAACTCGTTCTGCTCGGCCCGCCAGTCGCCGAAGGCGCGGACCTCGGTGGGCACGGTCGTGACGCGCGGCTTCACCCGGGCGAAGGGCTCGATCACGTCGCGCAGTTTCTTGACCATCCGCTCGTTCAGCCGGTCGAGCGCCGGAATCGCGGCCATCGAGCGACCGGCATCCCCGCCAAGCGAGAAAGCGCGCGCCGGCGATGCCGACGCGCCACCCTCGGCGGACCCGCTCTCGCGGGCCTCGCTCATGAGGGCTGAAATCTCTTCGCCCGAAAGGGTCTGGTCCTGGCTCATTGCGTGACGAAACTCGTGAAGTAGACGTCATCTATCCCGCCAAAACCTTCCCGATTGGTTAACACCCTGTTTATCGCGTCTTTTAACGCGTTCTTAAGGGCTTCCTTCCCGGAAAGTGTCGTGATTTCAACGGGATCGGCCTCGGACAAAGCGAGGATGACGGCCGAGCGTATGGCCATCATGTTGCGCTCGACCGCTTCCTTGACGTGATCATCATAGAAGGTGGAGAGGCCGAGCCCGACCTGGACGAAATTGTCGCCGCCCCGCAGGTTCGAGGTGAAATTGCCCTCGAGCGGGATGTAGGTGGTCTTGAAGACGCGCGGATCCGGCCGGCCCTGGCGGGCGGCGGCGCGGGCGGAGTCCGTGGCGGTGACGCCGTCGCGCACGACGAGCTGCGGCTCGTCCGTATGCTCCGTCTCGGCCGCCTTGTGGCTGCCGGGCATGCCGTACATGGCAAAATAGCCGCCGCCCGCGCCGAGCAGGACGACCAGCAAAAGAAGGATCAGCTTCTTTTTCTTTCCGCCTTTCCTCTTTTTCGGCGTGGCGCCGGCGTCGGCGGGCGCTTCGAGTGCGACATCGGTCATGGTTCAGCTCCTCAGGCGTAACGGTCCAGGCGCGCGCGGCGCGACGCGCGGGCGGCGGCATCAGCCTCCGCGCCGGCGCCGGTGGCGGTCCTGATCAAGGGGGTCTGGCGGGCGTCGTCCTGGCGGCGCTGGTCGCCCGGCGCGTGCCGGCCGGACCCGGACAGATCGACATGGGTCTCGGCGATGCGCACGCCCTGCGCACGCGCCTCGGCGGCCAGCCGTGGCTGGGCGTCGGTCAGGATCTGGCGCGCCGCCTCGGTGTCGACGGTCATCCGCACGGCGGTGCCGCGATCGCCCTGCTGCAGCTCGACATGAAGCGAGCCGAGCGTCTGCGGATGCAGGCGGAAGCGAAGCGGGCTGTCGTCGGACGCGGCGCGGGAGATGTCGCGCGCCAGCCGGTCCAGCCAGGCGCTGTCGCGAGCCAGATCGAGCTTGCGCTCGGCGGCAAGATCCGTGGCGCGGGTGCCGTCCACCGTGGCGGTCTTGTCGGCGGCAGCGGCGGTCACCGACTGCGTCGCAGCGGGCGACAAGGCCGGCTGCGGCAGCTCGGCGGCCGGCGCCGGCGCGGCGGTCGGGAGGGTGATTGGCGCGGGCGCTGCGGCGACCTGCTTCTGCGCGGCCTTCACCGGCGCCGGATCGGCCCTGGCCGTGTCGGCGGCGGGATCGTCCTTCTGCGCCGCGCCCACCTGCTTCGTGGGCAGCGACTTGCGCTGCAGCAGCGCCTTCACCGCGGATTCGAGCGCTGTGGCGTCCGCCTCTTCGGCGTCCGGCGCGGCGGGAATGTCAGGGGCCGGCACAGTCTTCTTGCCGTTGCCCGCCGTCGCTTGCGGAACCGGCGCGGCGGCGGCGGCGGCGGCGGCGGCGGCGGCAGCGGCCGCGGCCCTGACGGTGTCCGTTCCGGCAACCGCCGGCAGGACCGGCAGGACCGGCGGGACGGGGGCGGGTGGCGCCTGCTGCTGGATGAACGGGATCACGATTGCGGGCTCGGCCTCGCCGTCATCGCTGGCCGTCCCGGCCGTGGCGGGCGTCGCGTCCTCGCCAGTGTCGCCGTCCTCAACGCCTTCCGGTTCGATGATGTGCGGCGCGATGCCGTCGACGTCGACCGGAACCGGCGACAGGGCCGGGGTCGCGCCGGCTGGCTGTCCCGGGACGCCCACGAGCGGCAGTTCCGGCGCGACCGGCAGCTGCACGGTGAAGCCCCCGGATGCGGGGTCGCCCGCCGCCGGGGTCTTGGCGGTGGGAATCGGCAGCGGCGTGCTGCGCATATTCGGGATGGACGCCATCATCTCAGTCTCCCGGTTGAACCATGGCGCGGCGGCGCCAGACGCCCCGCAATTTCTGTTCGGCCAGCTCCTCGGCGGCGCGGAATGCCATGCCTTCGAGCTTCTCGGCGCTCTCCTGGTCGCGGCGGGCGGCGACCCGCTCGGCCTCGCGCGTCGCCGCAGCGGAGCGGGCGGAATCGATGGTCGGGCCAAGGCCGAGCCGGGCACTGTCGAGACGCAAGGCGAGCTCGCCCATCTGCGCGAGCGCCTGGCCCGTGGTCGGCCCTGCGACCGGCTTCAGCTCGGCGCGCATCTGCAGCAACCGCTCCCGCGACAGTTCGAGCGAGCGCACCCGGCCGGCGGCGGTGGCCGCGGCATTGGCGGCAAGCGCGTGCTGGATCTTGCGGACCCGGACGATGCGCTGGCGCTGGCGAAGGGCGTTGCTCATGCCGCCATCAACCCGGTCAGGGCCTCGACCGAGGCGTCATAAGACGCCCGTTCGGCCTGCGGCTGGGTGAGGAAATCGAGCAGCTCAGGCCGGCGGACGATCGCTTCGTCGATCAGCGGATCGTTGCCCGGGGCATAAGCCCCCATCAGGATCAGATCGCGATTTTCCTCGAAGGCGGACCAGAGCCGGCGGAAGCCGGCGGCGGCCATCGCATGCTCCGGCGTGACGATGTCGGCCATGACGCGGGACAGCGACCTGCCGATGTCGATCGCCGGATAGACGCCCTGCTCGGCAAGCGCGCGCGAGAGGATGATGTGGCCGTCGACGATTGCGCGGGCCGCGTCGACGATCGGATCGTTCGTGTCGTCGCCGTCGGCGAGCACCGTATAGAGCGCGGTGATCGAGCCGCCACTGACGGCATCGGCGCCGGCGCGTTCGACCAGGCGAGGGATCAGGCCGAGAGCGGAGGGCGGATAGCCCTTCACCGTCGGCGGCTCACCGAGCGACAGGCCAATCTCGCGCTGCGCATGGGCGACGCGGGTGAGGCTGTCGACGAGCAAAAGGACCTTCAGGCCGCGCGCCCGGAAATCCTCGGCAATCGCGGTGGCGCGCATCGCGGCGCGGAGGCGCAGCAGCGGCGCATGGTCGGCCGGCACCGCGACGACCACCGACTTGCGGCGAACCTCGGGCGGCAGCTTGGTGGCAAGGAAATCGGCAACCTCGCGGCTGCGCTCGCCGATCAGGCCGACGACGATCACGTCGGCATCGGCGCCGGCGATCATCTGGCCCATCAGCACCGACTTGCCGACCCCGGAGCCGGCGACGATGGCGATGCGCTGGCCGACGCCGGCGGTGAGCATGGCGTTCACGGCGCGGACGCCGGTGTCGAACGGCCGGGTCACGCGGGCGCGGGCCAGGGGATTGTCCTGGACGCCCTGCAGCGGCCATTTGTCGATCGCGCCGACCGGGCCGAGCCCGTCCAGCGGGTTGCCGAGCCCGTCGACGACGCGGCCGAGCAAAGCAGGTCCGACCTCGGCCATGGTGCTCGACGCATCGGGCTCGACGCGGGCGCCATTGGCGTGGGCGGCGGCGCCGTCCAGCGCCATCAACAGGGTGCGATTGCCGCGGAAGCCGACCACTTCGGCCCGGCTCACCTGGTTTTCACCGGAGACAATGCGCGCGCCGGCGCCGATCGGCCGGGTGAAGCCGGTCGCTTCCAGCATCAGGCCGTCATAAGCGGCGAGCCGGCCGACCACCCGGGGGCCACCGCCGGCATGGACATGATCGATCAGGCCGCGGGCACGGTCGATGAGCATCGTCATTGCGGCGCTCCCATCCGGTCAAGCTCGGCGCGCAGCCGGTCGAGGCGGACCGCGGGCCCATCCTCGATCCAGCCATGGCCGGTTTCCAGCACGATCGCGCCGCGGGTCAGGCCCGGATCGGGCTCAAGCGCCACGTTCAGCCCGGCATTGGCGAGATGGACGATGTCGTCGGGATGGGCGCGCAGCTTGCTCGGCTCGACCTCGCGGGCGACCAGAGCGGCGGCCTGCCGGGCGCGGGCGAGCAGGAGATCGGGATCCACGTCGGCCTGGCCCACGATCTCGCGGACGAGCCGGTCGACGGTCTCGGCAAGCAGCAGGGCCAGCGCATTGGCGGGCTCGGGCCGCAGCACCTGCAGCGACTGGGCGAGCCGGACGAGTGCATCCCGCTCCGCCTCATAGTCCAGCTCCGCCTCGCGGCGGCCCTCGGCATGGCCGGTGGCGAAGGCCGCCTCCTCCAGCCGGACCCGCTCCTGTTCGGCGGTCAGCGGCAGCGAATCCTCGTCATTGTCGGCGGTGAAGCCGCCCTCGACGTCGCGCGCGCGGAAGCCGCCCTCGCGATGGCCGAGCACGAAGCTGCCGAGGCTTTCCGCCTGGGTGTCGATGGCGCGCAGCAACCTAGACATAATCGTCGCCCCGGCCGGCGAGCATCAGCGCGCCTTCGTCGGCGAGACGCCGCGCGATGGAGAGCACCTCCTTCTGCGCCTCCAGCACCTCGGCGAGCCGCAGCGGGCCGCGCTCGGCCATTTCGTCGCGGATCGAATCCGCGGCGCGGGCGGACATGCAGCCCAGCATCTTCTCGCGCAGCTTCTCGTCGGCGCCCTTGAGCGCGACCACGAGCATGTCGTTCTCGACGTTGCGCAGCAGGATGCCGAGATTCTTCTCGTCCAGCTCCATCAGATCCTCGAAGATGAACATCTCATCCTCGATCCTTTGGGCGAGCTGCTTGTCGACCTTGCCGAGGCTGCGGATGATCGTCTTGTCCGAGCCCGGGCGCATATTGTTCATGATCTTGGCGGCCTCGCTGGCGCCGCCGCGCGAGGCGGCCGGGGCCGTGTTCACGCGGGCGACCTGGCGGACCAGGATCTTCTCCAGCTCCTCGATCGCCTCGGCGCTGACCGATTCGAGCTTGGCGACGCGGAAGATCACGTCGGGCTGGATGTCGGAGGGCAGGAGCTGCAGCACGTCGGCGGCGATCGGCGCCTCCAGATGGGCGAGCACGATCGCGGCGATCTGCGGATGCTCCTCCGCGATCAGGGCGGCGATGGTCTTGGCGTCCATCCAGCGGAGCGGCTCGAGCGCGCGGCTGCGGGTCGGCGGGGTGATCCTGGCGAGCACATTCTCGGCGCGCTCGGCGCCAAGCGCATGCTCCATCACCGCGCGGATGCGGGGCGCGGCGCCGAACCCGATCGAGGTACGCGCGCGGGTCTTGGTCATGAAGGTGTTGAACACGTCCTCGACCTGGTCCTCGGAGACGTCGGCGACGTTGAACATCGCACTGCCCAGATGCTGGACCTCGTCCGGCTCCAGGTAAGAGAGGATCTCCGCGGCCTCGCTGTCGCCGAGCATCATCAGCAGGATGGCGGCGGCGTCGCTGCCGGTCGGGGCGCCGGCGGGGGCCGGGCCGCCGAAGCCGGAGGTGTCGAGATTATCCATGGGCTGCGGCTCCGGCATCGGCGCGGATCAGGTCGCGCACGACAAGCGCGGCGCGGGCGGGGTCCTGGCGGACGAAGGCGCGGATCAGGGCGGCGCGCTTCTCATAGTCGCGGGTCGCCTCGATCATCTCCATCGTCACCTTGACGTCGAGTTCGTTGTTGCCGTTGCGGTCGACCCGGTCGGCGATCGCATTGGCGATCTCCCCGCCGACCGCGGTGCGGCTCGTCCGGTTGCTGACGCTGCGATTGGCCATCGCGGTCCGCGTCTTCTTCAGCAGAGGCTTGGCGAAGACGAAGATGAAGAGCAGGGCGATGATCAAGGCGGTGAGGTTGCGCACGACCAGCGAGACCCAGCCGGCCTCCCACCAGCTCGGCGCGGTCTCTTCGGTGGCGGCGAAGGCGCGGGCGTTGATCGCGACGACGTCGCCGCGGGCCTGGTCGAAGCCGACCGCGCCTTTCACCAGCTGCTCCAGCGTCTGCATCTCGGCGACGCCGCGCGGGTGTCCGTCCGGATTGCGCAGCGCGACGGCGACGCTCAGCCGCTTGACGGTGCCGGTCTGGGCCCGGGTCACGGAGACCTCGCGGCCGACCGCATACGTGCGGTTGTAATTCTCGTTGCGGTTGGCGCCGGCGGCGGCCGGGGTGGCGCCGGCGGGCGCGCCCTGGGCCGGGACGGTGACCGCGCCGCCGGGCGCCGCGGCGACCTGGGCGGCCGGAGGCGGCGTGTTGGACAGGGCGCCGGGGACGCCGCCGGCCGGCGGCGTGCCGTTGGCGCCGCCCTCGCTCGAGACCTGGCCCTCCTCGGCGGTCATCTGCCGCTGGTCGGCCGGGAAGCCCTCGCGGGTCGACTGCACTTCCGAGAAGTCCATTTCGGCGTGGACCTCGGTGGTGAAGTTGCCGGCGCCGACGATCGGCGTGAGCAAGGTGGTGATTGCCTGGCGGGCGCGGTCCTCAACCTGGTTCTGGATGGCGATCTGCCGCTCCGACGCCTGGCTGGCGGCATTGCCGCCGGTGCTGGAGAGCAAACGGCCATTCTGGTCGATCACCGACACCTGTTCCGGCGCGAGGCCGGGCACCGAGGAGGCGACGAGATTGACGATCGCCTGCACCTGGCCTTCGCCGAGGGTGCGGCCCGGCGCCAGGGTCAGCATGACCGAGGCGGCGGCGTTGTTGCGTTCGCGCACGAAGACGCTCGGCTGCTCGGCGGCGAGATGGACCCGCGCGGTCTGCACGACGTCGATCGCCTCGATGGTGCGGGCGAGATCGGCCTCGCGCGCGGCCCGGATCCGTTCGGCCTCGACGGCGCGGCTGGCGCCGAGCGGCATGTCGGCGACCACCTCGGAACCGCTCTGGCCGCCGCGGGGCAGGCCCTGGGCGGCGAGCAGCATGCGGGCGCGGTGATAATCGTCGTCCGAAACCTTGATCGCACCGGTGTCGCGGTCGAGGCTGTTGGTGATGCCGGCGCTGTTCAGCGCCTCGACCACCGCCGCCTTGTCGCTGTCGGGCAGGCTGGAGAAGAGCGTGCGGCTTGGCGCGCCGGCGACCGTCATCCAGATCAGGGCGACGGCGCCGAGCACGGCGAGCAGGCCGAGCAAAGGCAGGCTCCTGGCCACCGCCGGCTGGGCGGTGAAGCCGCGCACGGTCTGCATGAGCCCGCCGGAGCGCGGCATGGCCGCGGCGCGGGCGGGGACGGGGGTCAGATCGTTGAGGGTTGTGTCAGTCATGGCTCATTACACCGGCATGCTCATGATGTCTTTGTAGGCGGTCAGGAGACGGTTCCTGACCTGCAGCGTCGCCTCGAAGCCGAGCGACGCCTGCTGCCGCGAGAGCATCACCGCAGCGATGTCCGTGGTCTCGCCGCGCTCATAGGCCTCGCTCATCGCGGTGGCGCGCGACTGGCTCTCGTTGACCTGGCGCAGAGCGGTCTGCAGCGCGTCGCCGAAGCCGCCGGGGCCGGCCGCCGCGGGGCCGCCGGGAGAGCCCGGCGCGCCGCTGCCGGCAAGGCCGGCAGCGCGCTGCAGGGCGCTGTTCTGTTCGAGGATGGCGCTTCGCATGGCCATCAGCCGACTTGCATCGATCGACATCGTCTAATCTCCTAAGCGGCGACGGCGCGCATTTCGGCGAGCCGGTAACGGAGGGTGCGTTCGCTGATCCCGAGCCGCCGGGCGGCGCGGACACGGTGGCCGCCGACCTCGTCGAGGGCGGCGCGGATGACATGGGCCTCGGCGACGCGGGCGGCCTCGTCGAGCGGGACGATGGCCGGCGCTTCGGCGGCAGCGGTGGCGGGGGCATGGATGCCGTCGATGACGAGATCGCCCGCCTCGATCCGCTCGCCGGTGCGCAGCAGGATGGCGCGCTGGACGACATTCTCCAGCTCGCGGCAATTGCCGGGCCAGGCATGGCCGGTCAGCCGGTCGAGCGCGTCCGGGGTGGGGAAGGGGAATGAGGTGCCAGCCGGGCAGTGGCGCAGCAGCATGGCGGCGGCGATCGCGGGGATGTCGGCGGTGCGGCTGCGCAGGGGCTGCAGGTTCACCGGCATCACGTTGAGCCGCCAGTAGAGATCGGCGCGGAAACGGCCGGCGGCGACCTCGGCGGCGAGATCGCGATTGGCCGAGGCGATGACGCGCAGGTCGACCGGCTCGGGACGGACGGCGCCGACCGGGAGAATCTCGCGCTCCTGGAGGGCGCGGAGCAATTTGGCCTGGAGGGCGAGCGGGATCTCGGCGATCTCGTCGAGCAACAGGGTGCCGCCGTCGGCGGCGCGGAACAGGCCTTCGCCATCGGCGCCGGCGCCGGTGAAGGCGCCCTTGCGATGGCCGAAGAGGATCGCCTCGAGCATCGTCTCGGGGAGCGCGGCGCAGTTCACCGCAGTGAACGGGCCTTTGTGGCGGGGGGAGCGGAGGTGGATGTAGCGGGCGAGGCCTTCCTTGCCGGTGCCGGTCTCGCCGAGCAGCAGCACGGAAGCGTCGCTGGCGGCGATGCGGGCGGCGAAATCGAGCGTCGCGGCGCTTTCCGGCTCGCCGCAGGCCGGGCGGCCGGGCGGGCGCAGCAACTCCGCCGCCAGCGCATTGCCGAAGACGAGATCGGCCTCGCCAAAGGCCAGACGGGCCGGCGCGGTCATCGTCGCGCGGGTGAAGGAGGGGGTGCGGGCGCCGAAATCGAGGATCAGGTCATAATGGGCGGCGCAGGCTTCCTCCTCGGGGGCGAAGACGGCGAGGCCCTTGGCCCAGCCGTCGGCCGAGGCGAAGCTGGCGGACGCGAGTCCGGCGCCGGACAGGAAGCCTGCCAGCGCCGGATTTGCCTCCGCGACCCTTTCGCTCACGCCAATCATTTGACCCCCGGGTTTAACTCGATCCGGCAGGTGCAAAGGCCGTGCCAGATGCGCGCCTTTTCTTTCCGCTCTCTTGCGGGGCTCCAGAAGACCTTGCGAACCGTCGGCGAATTGACGCCGCGCGTCGAAAAAACGTCGCTTTAAACTTTGCCGATTTAAACCCGCGTCGGACCGGCCGTTAACTCAGTCCGTGGCACGACGGGATCGACCCGGTCAGCCGCGATTGAGCGGGAAAGGAACCGTAGAATGACTGTCATCAACACCAATACGGCTGCGCTTCGTGCGCAGAACGGCAGCCGGGTCGCCAACCAGGCCCTCCAGTCTGCCATGGCGCGCCTGTCGACCGGCAAGCGCATCAACTCGGCCAAGGACGACGCCGCGGGTCTCGCAATTTCGAGCTCGATGACGTCGCAGATCCGCGGCATGAACCAGGCCATCCGCAACGCGAACGACGGTATCTCGCTCGCCCAGACCGCGGACGGTGCGCTCAACGAAGTCACCAGCATGCTGCAGCGTATCCGCGAGCTTGCGGTGCAGAGCGCCAGCGGCACCTACTCGACCGACGACCGCGCCAACCTGCAGTCGGAAGTCAGCCAGCTGGGCGCGCAGATCGACGACATCATTGCGAACACCAAGTTCAACGGCGTCGCGGTGTTCGGTTCGTCCAACGTCTCGGTCAGCATCCAGACCGGCTCCAACTCGGCCGACAAGACCACGCTGACCGTCACCGGCCTCAGCGTCTCCAGCGCGACGGGTTCGAGCGTCGCGTCGGCCTCCGGCGCCGACACGGCCATGGGCAATGTCGACACTGCTCTGAAGGCGGTCAATGCGACCCGCGCCTCGCTGGGCGCTGGCCAGAGCCGGCTTGAGTCCGTCGTCAACAACCTGAGCAATCAGGTCACCAACCTCAGCGACGCGCGGTCGCGGATCGAGGACGCCGATTTCTCGGCCGAGACGACCAACCTCGCGAAGGCTCAGATCCTGAGCCAGGCGTCGACGGCGATGCTCGCCCAGGCGAACCAGAGCCAGCAGGACGTGCTGAACCTGCTCCGCTAATCCCCACCGAAAGCGGAGAAAAGAGAGCCCGGCGCGGATCCCCGCGCCGGGCTTTTCTTTGTCTGAAACGGTGCCGCGCAACGCCGTCATTGCGAGCGGAGCGAAGCAATCCAGCGCGGCCGTCGAGGCTCTCTGGATTGCTTCGTCGCTACGCTTCTCGCAATGACGAGAGTGACCGCCTCGTTCAGGCGGCGTCGCGGGTGCGCTGTTCGCGTTCGGCTTCGCGGTCCTGCCAGTCGATCACCGTCAGGTAATTGCGCAGCCGGTTCTCCTCGAGGCGGGCGACCAGCTGGTTCTCGTGCCAGGGGATGATGAGTTCGGACAGAGCCGGCGCCCATTCGGCGTCGGTGTCGAACAGGATGCCGAGGCCGAACACGGCCGGGATGCGGGCGAAGGCGATGCCGCGGCCATCGGCGCGGACGTCGTCGATATAATCCTCGACCGCGGTCAGCACGCCATTGCGGGGGCCGCCCTCATGCGCGGCGCAGGCGAACTGGCCGCAGCCGCGAAAGCCGCCATTCTGCAGCAGGCCCGGAAAGTCGAGCGTGACGCCGCCATCGAAGCTGTAGGGATGGCGGAACGGCGCCGGGATCCGCTCCGGCGCATAATAGAGGTCGCGCCGCGCCCAGGGCCAGGCGACGTCATGGAGGAAGGCGAGCAGAGGCTTGCCGTCCCGGCGGCAGGCCGCGTCGACCCGCTGCAACTCGTTATAGACGGTGTACCAATTGTGATCGCCGTCGATCACCCAGGCGTCGACATTCTCGAGCGCGTCGAACGCCTCAAGGCTGGCCTTCGCGACATGGCGCACGTCGGGATGCTCGGCGGCCCATGCGGTGAATTCGTCCTTCGGACAGGGATCGACGCAGGTCAGGCGGCCGCTCCGGGCCGCGGCATAATCCGCGAGCAAGGCGGACATGCCGCCGAATTCGGCGCCGATCTCGGCGATCTCGCGCGCACCGGCAAGATCCAGCGCCTCGACGATGATCTCCGAAAATTCGGACATGCTATGGATCAGGAGGTTGCTCATCAGGCGGCCTTTCGAAGCGCGCCTTCCCCACGGCGCACGATCGGCCGAAAGGTGAGGGCGAGAAGATGGGGCTCGGCGCCCATGCCGGGGGCGGGCGGCACCAGCATCAGGGAGGCCGGCGAGCAGCGGAACAGGCCGGGCGCCTCCTCGGTCATGCCCTCGCGCATCGCAGGCGCGGGGATGGGCGGGCGGGCGTCGGTTGGAATTTCCGGGTTGAAGCCCGTGACCGGATAGAAAGCGACGTCGTCGATCTGCACCCAGTCGCAGAGCGCCCCGAACTGGATGCCGACGGCGAACCGGCCGGCGCCGACGGGGATCGTTGCGAGATAATAGCCGTCATGGGTGACGTGCGCCTCGACCTCGATCGCGGTCTGTGAGCGATCGTCGGCGAGCAGCACCGGAAGTTTCACGGCGCCGCAACGGAAGTCGCCCTTGCGCAGGTCCAGGCCGAAGCGGTTGGTGCTGAACAGCGACAGGTTGAGCGGCAGACCGTGCGGCTGGAGCTCACCCGGCAGGTACATGCGCTCGCCGCCGTTCAGGTAGAAGAAGCCGCGGCGGCGCAGCCCCTCGCTGGAGCTCTCGACGTCGAGCAGCTGGACCTGGTCGTCCGTGCCGAGATTCACGTCATGCTCGAACGCTTCGAACAGGGCGACCTCGGTGGCGCTCGGCATGAAGAGCAGGCGTCCGAGGCAGCCCGCGGCCATGCGCCGCCGGTTGTCGTCATCGTCGGAGGCCGGGGCCCGGTGGACGCCGGCATCGGCATTGGCCGCAAAGGCGACGCAGGCGTCCTGCACCCGGTCGCGAATGTCGTTCTGCGCGCCCTTGGCGCCGGCCCCCTTGCGGACCGGCTCGCCGTTCGGCGTGTAATTCTCGACAGAGCCCTGGGCGATCGTGCACAATTGCTCGATCACGGCGATCGGCCCGGACAGGGCATGGAGCGCGTTGGCGTCATAATGGCGAGGGTCCAGCAGGCCCTTCTTGTCCAGGCCGGTCTCCTCCTCCTCGCGGAACAGCAGATAGCGGCCGGACACCTTGAGGCCGAAGCGCTGGCGAAGCACCGGCTCCAGATGGTTCTGGACCGAGCCATTATAGCCGAGGTCGACGAACATCACCGCGTCGCCGCGTTCGATCCCCTGGCGGGCGAGATGGGCGAAGAGCTTGTCGGCGAAGGCCTCGGAGCGCTCGACGATCTTGCGGACTATGGCCGGCGCGCGCGCCGCCTTGTTGAACGCCGCCTGGCCGCCTTTGCCGAGCTTGTCGGCCTCGTCGCGATTGAGGCCGAGCTGCCGGGCGAGCACGGCGATGCGGCCATGCTGCGCCTGGCTGGCGAGATAATCGCTTATCTCCCTCTCGCCGGTGAACCCGGCGCGGCGCGCCGTGAAGCGGCTGATCTCGGCGGCGGCGGCGGTCTCGCCGGTCATGGCTTCGTAGACCCGCTTCGGCAGATGGCCGTCGCGCAGCAGGAAGATCGGCTTCGGGCGCTCCGGCATTGCCGCGGCCTCGGCCTGGATCCAGCGGATGAACGCATGCATGACCGGGCCAAGGACGTCGTGGCCGAGCGCGAAAGCGGCGTCGGTCTCCGCCCGCAGCGACACGGCCGGCCGGTGCGGCTGGCAGGCGGGCAGGCTGTTGTGGATCGCCGGATCGAGCAAAGTGCCGGCGGCGGCCTCGAGCCGCAGGCGCTGCTCCGCTTCCCCGTCGAACTGGCGGAAATGGACGCCGATCATGCCGACCGAGTCGGGAGCCAGCTGATCCGCCTTCCTGTTGTCGCCGACATGGAAGACGGCGTGCGGCGGCACCCCGAGCGCCTCCAGCACCGGCACGAACAGGCCGGCGACCTTGGGCATTCCATATTCGCTCGAACAGAAGATGCGGTCGATCAGGCCGGCGACGTCGGCGCCGGCGGCAGCCTCGATCAGGGCGCGCAGCTGGGGTTCGGCGAGATAGGTGTCGCTGACGATGACGACCTTCAGGCCCTTCACCTTCGCCGCCCGGATCAAGGCGACGACCGGGGCGAAGGCGAAGCAGTGCCGCGCCTCGGCGGCCAGCTCCCGGGCGACCGCGGCTTCGATCTCGTCCTCTCCCGCCGCTGGGCGAAGGCTGCGATAGATCTCCTCGATCGAGACCTCGAGCCGATCGCCGTCGAGACGGGCGCGTTTGCGGGCGCGGGTCTCCGCGCGGCTGCGCAGGAAGGAGCCGCCACCGGCGAGGCCGAGGTCCGCGAAGACGTCGAGCGGGGTCTGGACATTGCGCCAGATCAGGGTGTCGAAACAGTCGAGCGACAGGATGCGGACATCCTGCGGCGCGTGGTCGAGCAGGCCGGCGAGGCCGGCGGCGGTGACGTCGAGCTTCATGGCGTCAGGCCCAATCCTCGAGGCTGGCCCGCACCCGGTCCAGCGCCGCTTTCTTGATCTGGCAGATGCGCGCCGCGCCGACGCCGAGCGTCTGGCCGATCTCCTCGAGGTTCATCTCCTCGACGAAATAGAGCTGGAGCACCATCGCCTCGCGTTCGGGCAAAGTGGCGATCACGGTGGCGATCGCCTGCTGCAGCCGACTGCGATCGATCGCCTCATCGGCGCGTTCCTCGACATCGGCGAACCACATCGAATGATCGGAATAGACTTCCTCGATCGATTCCTGATGCACCGCCTGACTGTCGTCGACCATCTCGCGATAGTCGGCGGCAGCGAGGCCCATTTCCTCGGCCATTTCCGCCTCGCTTGCGCCCCGGCCCAGCCGGCTTTCCAGCCGGGAGCGGACCTGCGCCAGCTCGCGGCGGCGCTGGATGGCGGCGCGGCAGATCGTGGCCTGGCGCCTGAGATGATCGATCATCGCGCCGCGGATGCGCAGGGTCGCATAGGTCGCGAAAGCGTGGCCGCGATCCTCGAAGCTGTTCGCCGCCTCGACCAGGGCGACCATGCCGATCTGCGCAAGGTCCTCGACGTCGATCGCGGAGGCGACCCTGGCGTGAACATGCCAGGCGATCCGCCGGACCAGGGGCATGTGCGTGCGCACCAGCACATCCGGCGTCGGCTTCACCTGCTTCTGGTAGATGGGCTGCGGATCAATGAGCGCCATGGCTCACCTCCGCGAAAATCCTCTCGGGCGGGAAGGCCGGGGCCGGCGTGGCCAGCCGCCGGGCGAGCGCCGCGAAGGCGCGCGCTGCGGGAGCGCCGGGGAAGGTCTCGACGACGCAGCGTTTCCGCAGCACCGCTTCCTTCACATAATTGTCGGCCGGGATCGCGCCCGCATAATCGAGCTCGATGTCGAGGAAGCGCCCGGCGATCGATTTGAAGCGGTCGAACAACTGGCGCCCGGCAACGTCGTGGCGGACCATGTTGGCGACGACCTGGAAGTCGGCGGTGCCGTGGGCGACGTTCAGCGCCTTCACGATCGCGTAAGCGTCGACGAAGCTGGTCGGCTCCGGGGTCAGCACGATCAGGGGCGTGTCGGCGCTGGCGACGAGGGCGAGCGCGGAGGCCTCGATGCCGCCGCCGGTGTCGATCACCACCTGGTCGAAATCGGCGAGGCGGGGCTGCAGCGCCTCCATCAGGCGGGAGCGCTCCGCGGCGGAAAGCGTCGAGCCGCTGCCCGTGCCGCTATGGCCGGGCAGGAAGCTGAGCCCACCGGGGCCGTTCTGCAGGAGATCGTCGAGCCCGCAGCGGCCGGCAAGCAGGTCGCCGATCGTCCAGGCGGTCGGCATGCCGAGCAGGATTGCGGCGTTGGCCAGCCCCATGTCGCAGTCGATCAGCAGGGTGCGGTCGCCGCCCTGCGCGAAGGCGACGGCGAGGTTGACGCTGACATTGGTCTTGCCCGCCCCGCCCTTGCCGGAGGCGACCGAGATGATCCGGGCACGTGTCGAGAAAGGAATCACGCAACAACCTCCGATTGAAGAAGCGGACGCTCGGGTTCACCGCCGACAATGGCGACGACCTCGACAGGCTTGTTGTCGGGGATTTCGAGCAACGACAGGACGGGCACGTCCGGGACATGCGGCGCCAGCAGGCGCGCGAGCGGCCGGCGGGCGATGGGCGAGGTGACGACGGCGAAGCGGCGGCCTTCCTGGAGCAGGGGCACGGCGACTTCGCCGATCGCCTGGACCAGTTTGTTGCCGAGGCCTGGTTCGATCGGATGGACCGCACCCTGGCCGCTGCGCACGGCCTGGCTGAGCAGATGTTCGAGGCCCGGATCCAGGGTGACGACCGGCAGCGGCATCTTCACCGGCACGATCGTCTGGATGATCAGGGCGCCGATCCGCTGGCGGACCTCCTCGACCAGCTGGATCGGGTCGGCCTCGGTGCGGGCGGCGTCGGCCATCGCCTCGGCGATGCGACGGAAATCCTTGAGCGGCACGCCCTCGGCCAGCAGGGCGCGGCAGAGCCCGGCCAAAGCGGCGAGGCTGAGCGGCTGCGGGGTCAGATTGGCGGCGAGCTGCGGCGCGTTTTCCTTGAGCGCGTCGACCAGCTTCTGCGCCTCGTCCATGCCGAACAGATCGGCGGCGGCGGCCTGCACGACCTGGTTGAGATGGGTGGCGACGACCGTGGCCGGATCGACCACCGTATAGCCGGCGACCACCGCCTCGGCGCGCTGCGCGGGGGTGATCCAGACCGCGTCGAGCCCGAAGGTCGGGTCCTTGCAGGGCCGGCCCTGGACGCGGTCGATCAGGTCGCCGCTGTCCAGCGCGAGCAGATCGTCGGGGAAGATCTCGTCCTCGGCGACGACGACGCCGGCGACGCTGATCCGGTAGGAGTTGGGCGAGAGGGTGAGCTCGTCGCGGACCCGGACCATCGGCACGACGAAGCCGAGCTCGCGGGAGAGCTGGCGGCGGATGCCGGTGATCCGCGCCATCAGCGGCGCGCCCTTGCGCTCGTCGACCAGGCCGACCAGCGCGAAGCCGAGCTCGAGCCCGAGCGCCGCGTCGTCCGACACTTCGTCCCAGCCGATCGTGCTCGGCGAGACCACCGGCACAGGCTCCGGGGTCGCGTCGATGATCGCCTGGGCCCTGGCCGACTTGCGCAATTTGTGGGCGATGAAGAAGGCGAGCCCGGCGAAGGGCAGGATGGTGAAGTGCGGCATGCCCGGGAGCAGGCTGAGAAAGAGCAGGATGCAGGCGACCGGCAGCCAGGCGCGGGCGAGTCCGAACTGGCGCGTGATCTGGCCCGACAGGTCGAAGGGCGAGGAGACGCGGGTGACGATCGAGGCGGCGGCGATCGAGAGCAGAAGCGCCGGCACCTGCGCGACCAAAGCATCGCCGATCGCGAGCAGGACGTAATTGGAGGCGGCGCCGCCCAGCGACATGCCGTGGCTGGCGGTGCCGAGCACCAAGCCGCCGATCACGTTGACGACCAGGATCAGCACGCCGGCAATGGCGTCGCCCTTCACGAACTTGGAGGCGCCGTCCATCGAGCCGTAGAAATCCGCCTCGGTGGCGATTTCCTGGCGGCGGGCCTTGGCCTCTTCCGGGGTCAGCAGGCCGGCGTTGAGATCGGCGTCGATCGCCATCTGCTTGCCGGGCATGGCGTCCAGGGTGAAGCGGGCCGAGACTTCGGAGACGCGGCCGGCGCCCTTGGTGATGACGATCAGGTTGATAATCATCAGGATCATGAAGACGAAGATGCCGACGGCATAATCGCCGCCGATCAGGAAGCTGCCGAACGCCTCGATCACATGGCCGGCGGCGGACGAGCCTTCATGGCCGTGGACCAGAACCACGCGGGTCGAGGCCACGTTGAGCGCGAGCCGCAGCAAGGTCGTGAACAGCAAAACCGTCGGGAAGGACGAGAAATCCAGCGGCTTGGCGACGTTCAGCGCCACCATCAGAACCGCGAGGCTGATCATGATGTTGCTGACGAAGCCGATGTCGAGGAAGGCGGCCGGAATCGGCACCACCATCAACGAGACGAGCAAAAGGATCGCGATCGGCAGGACCGCTCCCCGGGACGCGCTCAGCCACATGCTACGATTCATCGGGGACCGAGCCTCCGAGCTGCGCGAGCATCATGTAGGCGAGCCGCGCATAACGCGGCGACGGACCGGCGGGCCGGCGGCGGTCGCGGCCCAGCTCCAGCAACGTGTCCGGGTCGATCCCGTTCGGATTGTTCAGATTGAGCCGGGCGAAGGCGAGCGCGTCGGCGTCCATACCGGTCAGCTCCGTGGAGTCGAGCGGATTGGCGTCGAGCGGGCGGATGCGGGGCATGGCCATGTCGCGATCGAGCGATGCGGTGCGGACGGTGTCGTCGAGGAAGGACGGGGCGGGGGTCCGATGGCGGACCGGCCCGCGGCTGTGATCGATCGCGCCGCCGCTCTGGCTGCCGGTCGCGATCTTCTCGGCGAAGCGGGCGCGGATCTCGGCAAAGCTGCGCATCGAGCCGTCGCGATTGTAGAAGATCGGCCGGTTGGCCCGCGCCGCCTGGGCCAGCAACGGCGCCGCGGCGGCGTCGGGATTGGCGTCGTGGGCGCGCAGGAAGCGCGCGGCGCCGCCGGCCCCGAGGAAATGGGCGAGGTAGAGGTCGACCGGTTCCATCTGCCGGCCGAGCCGGTTCTCGAGATAGCGGCCATTGTCGGCGGCATATTCGGCAGCCATCGCCGAGGCGGCCTCGGGCTGGCGGCGGAGATCGAGGATCTGCTGGCGGGTCCCCGGATCGGCGACATAATAGCGGCCGTTCGGCCCCTGGCGGATCTGGGCCGCGGCCCAGCCGAGGCCATGCTCGGCGCCGTGCTGGCGCACCATGCCGAGCCAGGTCTGGTCGATGAACTGGAAAAGCCCGGTCGCGCTCGAGGTGCGGGCGCGGGCATTGGGGTTGAGGCCGCTTTCCAGCCGGGCCTGATTGAGCAGGTAGCCGAACTGGACGCCGGTATTGGCGGATGCGAGCTGGATGGCGGCGGTAACGCGATCGCGTCCGCTCCCTCCTTCCGCATTGCCGATCGTCGTCGGATTCATGACGCCCCTTTCGTTCTGGGGCATCTGAGCAAGGAGCGTGCCAAACCGTCCTCGATACGCTGCTTCGACAGGCTCAGCTGCGAATCAGGATGAGCGGTCAGAGTCTTTCCGCTCATGCTGAGTAGGCATTGAGCGAAGTCGAAATGCCGTGTCGAAGCAGCCCTCAGGCGCTGTGCGGGTGGTAGGTCATTTGCGGCTGGGCGCCGCGCAACGCTGCGGCCGCGTCGACGCGGCGGCGGATCATGTCCGTCAGAAAATTGACTCGGATCTGGGCGGCCTGGGCGAGCGCGGCGAGGCTCAGCAGCCGTTCCCTGAGGTCGGGCGTGCTGTGCCAGTCGTGGCGGCGCGCCTCGTGCACGGCCTCTGCCAGGGTGGCCGTGGCCTGCTCGATCCCGGCCAGATCATCGCCGTCGAGCGCGCGGATCAGCGCCTCGTGCGACTTGGCCAGAGCATCGAGAATGGCAAGCTGCATCAGCCGCGCCGGGGAAGATCGAGATCGAGCATGCGCTGGGCGATGCGGTCGGGATCGAGAGGATAGCGGCCGCCCTGGATGGCGCTGCGAATGGCGTCGACCTTGGCGCTGTCGACAGGCGCACCGTCCGCGACCAGATCGAGCACGGCGCTTTTCACGGCGCCCTGGGGCGCGCGCGAACCGTCGCTCTTCAGGGGACTGACAGCGGCACCCTTCTCCTGGCGAGAAAGGTCAATCCGCCCGGTTCCGCCTTTGCCAACGCCGTCGATCATTGTCTGGTCCTCTCTCCCTTGGGAGTAGTAACGGCCATCTTCACAATCCATTAAATCCTGGCAGCGCGACGCGCCCATCGGACAGGACCTGGCCGATCACCGGCGCGGTGCGGCGCTCGGTGCGGACCCGGATCCGGTCGCCCGGGGCGCCGTCCTGATCGGCCGTGGCGAGCGTGCTCACCGTGAAGCCGGCGGCGATCGCGACGAGCTCGACCTGGTCGCCGCGGCGGATCACCGGCGCGGCCCGCTCCTGGCGGGCCGGCGCGGCGGCAGACGCCACCTGGCGGGACTCGCCCGAAGACACGATGGAGACGCGGATGCGCCAGCCCAACGGCACGCAGCGCACCGCGACGGCGCCGGCGATCGGCTCGCCGATCTCGACGGGTTGCGGGCAGGCCTGCAGGCGGAGGCGCCGGTCGATCGCCGTGGTTGCTCCGCCCGGCTCGCCGATATTGGCGCCGAGCGCGGCGGCGACGCGATTGTCGAGCATTTCCAGATTCTCGAAGCCCTGCGCCAGCGCCGGAAGGGGCGCGATCAGCAGCAGCACAAGCAGCGCAATGCGTCGGAAAATTGGCACCATGACACTCACTCCAGACATTTGGAGCAACTTACGCAACACTCATGCCAAACGCGGTTTACGCACCTTTTTCGTCATTGCGAGAAGCGGAGCGACGAAGCAATCCAGCAGCACGCAATGCCATTCTGGATTGCTTCGCTACGCTCGCAATGACGCCTAACGGCGGGAAATGGCGATGATCTGGCCGGCGCCCGGCGCGCCGCTCTCGCCCATGGCGATGCCGATCTGGCCTTCCGCGAGGCCGCCTTCACGCAACGCCCGGCCGACCGCGGCGGTGCGCGCGGCGGCGAGTTCGAAGCGGTCGAGCCGGCCGCCATCCTCGCCGGTGCCGGTGCTGAGGATGCGGACGGAGTGACCCGCGAGGCGCCCTCCCTCCGCGCGCAACGCCTCGCGGGCCTCGGGCGTCAGCAAGGCCTCACCCGATTGGAAGACTTCGGAGGCGTTGAAGGAGCGGACCGGCGCGGCAACCGGCGCGCCGGCTGCCATGGGCGCCGCCGCCGTCGAGCGTTGCGCCTCCATGGCGTGGAGCAGCACGAAGCAGCCGAGCAAAAGCAGCAGCAGATCGGCAAAGCTTACCGCCCAGCGCGGCAGCGGCAGGCGGTTCATGCCGAGCGCCTCAGCGGATGGACCGGGCGCTCGCGCCTTTCCGCCATCTCCTTCTCTTCCGCGCGCGCGAGCGCGAGCAGGCGTTCGGCGACACGGGCCTGCCAGGCGCATTCCGCCTCGGACAGGCGCTCCAGCCGCGCGGCGATCGGCCCGGCAATGCCGAAGGCGAGGACCAGGCCGTAAAGGGTGGTGAGCATGGCGACGGCCATGGCCGGGCCCATCGCCGCCGGATCGTTCATCTTGGCGAACATGATGATCAGGCCGATGACGGTGCCGATCATGCCCATGGCCGGCGCGACCTCGGCGGCGTAGCGCCACAGGCCGCCCGCGGCCTTGTGACGGGAGCGGCGATCCTCCAGCTCCTCGCGCGCCCAGACCGCGAAGGCCTCGGAACTGTCGGCGTCGGCCAGGCGGCAGGCGGCGCGGTGCACGAAATCGACCGGGGTCTTCACCCGGTCGGCGCAGAGCGTGCCTTTATATTCGGAGAGGTGCCGGATGCGCTGGAAAGCCCGGTCGGCCGCTTCGGCGTCGCGCGCGGGACGGGCGCGGAAGAAGGGAATGAGGGCGCCGAAGCCGCGGCCGCCGTCCTTGCCGGTCGCCGAGATCCAGGTGACGAAGCAGGTCCCGCCCAACACGATGGAAAAGGCGAGAGGGTCGAAAAACCGATCCACGACGTCGATCACTCAATCCCTCCCGCCTCCGGCAGGAAACTGCCGGCACCGGCAAAACCTTGCCGGTTAAACGCTGCCCCATTTGCAAGAAGCGGCGGCGGTGAAGCGATCCAGCCATTTGGCACGATCATTGCTACGATCCGTCGGACACCCTCGCCTGTCAATTTAACGGCGCGCGGGGGCCGAGCTTTAGGGGAATGCACATGGCAGAAGGCGAAAGCCTGTTCGGCATTCACGGCGCAGCGCTGACCCTCCGGTCCCAGCGGCTGAACCTGCTCGCCTCGAACATCGCCAATGCGGCGACGCCGGGCTACCGGGCCCGCGACATCGACTTCAACCAGGCGCTCAATCTTGCCTCGCGGGGTTATAGCGCCGACCGGGCGGGGACCGAGGCCATGGCCTATCGCGTGCCGCTGACCCCGTCGATCGATGGCAACACGGTCGAGCTCAGCACCGAGCAGACGCTCTTCGCCGAGAACGCGATGCAATACCGCACCACGCTCTCCTTCCTCGAAGGCCGGATCTCGACCATCCGCCGCGCCCTCAAGGGGGAATAAGCCATGATCGGCAACAGCAACCGCCCGATGAATGTGTTCGATATCGCCGGCCGCGCCATGTCGGCGCAGCTCGTGCGGCTGAACACCACCGCCTCGAACCTGGCCAATGCCGGCTCCGTCTCCTCGACGCGCGCCGGCGCCTTCCAGGCGATGCGCCCGGTTTTCCGGACCGTCGAGGGCGGCCCCGGCCTCGCCACCGTGCAGGTCGACAGCGTGGTCCGCGCCGGCGTCGAGCCGACCCGGCGCCACGACCCCAATCACCCGCTGGCCGATGCGAACGGCGATGTCTGGGAGGCCGGCGTCGATACCGCCGCCGAGCTGATCGACATGGTCGAGACCGCCCGCCAGTATCAGAACAACGTGCAGGTCCTGCAGACCGCCAAAACCCTCACCCTTGACACTTTGAGGCTCGGACAATGAGCATTATCGACACCATCAATAACGCCCACAATGTGACCAATCTGCCGGCCACGACCGCGACCACCCAGGTCGGGACCGGGGCCGGCGCGATGGACCAGAACGACTTCCTGCGGCTGATGACCACGCAGCTTACCACCCAGGATCCGTTCAACCCGGTCGACAACACCCAGATGGTCGCCCAGATGGCGCAGTTCAGCCAGGTCGCCGGCATTGCCGAGATGAACCGCAGCCTCGCGACGATCGCCGCCTCGGTCGGCGGCAGCCGGCTCTCCGATGCGGCGAGCTGGATCGGCCATTCGATGCTGGTCGAATCCGACGTCGCCACGCCGCTGCGCGACGGGACCTATGCCGGCGAGTTCGCGCTGGACGGCCCGGCCGACCAGGTCACCGTCAACTTCCAGGATGCCACCGGCGCCGTCGTCCACAGCGAGACGCTCGGCGCGCAGCAGGCCGGCAGCGTCGCCTTCTCCTGGGACGGCAAGAACGAGGCGGGCGAATATGTCGCCGGCCAGCCGCTGCGCATGGTCGTGACCGCCACGAAGGGCGGCCAGACCACCAATGCGGCGACCGCCACCTGGACCTCGATCGGCGGCATCCAGTCGCCCTCGAACGGCACCGAAAGCAAGCTCGTCACCGGGCTCGGCCTGCTCGATCCGGGCGCCGCCATCCGGCTCGCCTGACGCCCACCCTCACCCTCCTCGCAAAGATCACCCAAGGAGCCTTCCCATGTCCTTCTACACCTCGCTCTCCGGCCTTCGCGGCGCCCAGACCGACCTCGGCACGATCTCGAACAATATCGCGAACGTCGGCTCGATCGGCTTCAAGCGCAGCCGCACCCATTTCGGCGACATCATGCCCGCCTCGAGCACGACGCCGGGCCAGGGCACGCGGCTGAAGAGCATCGAGCAGCAGTTCACCCAGGGCGGCTTCGAGACCTCGGCCCGCGACCTCGACCTCGCCATTTCGGGCACCGGCTTCTTCGTCACCCGTGACGCGCTGAACGGCGGCACCACCTATTTCTCGCGCAACGGTTCGCTGTCGATCGACAGCCAGCGTTACATGGTGGATTCGAACGGCGGCTACATCCAGGTGCTGCCGGTCGACGCGGAGGGCAACACGACCGCGAGCGGCATCGCCGCCTCGCGCAACATCCAGCTGCCGTTGACCTCGGGAACGCCGCGCGCGACCAGCCTGGTCACGATGACGGCCAACCTGCCGATCACCGCCGACAAGCCGGAGGACCGCGCGGTCTACAGCACGGCCAATCCCTATGGCTTCGACCGTCTGGATCCGAACAGCTACAATTTCTCGCAGCAGCAGACGGTCTATGACAGCGAGGGCAACGCCCAGTCCGCGACCTTCTACTTCGTGCGCACCGGCTCGATCGCCGCGGGCGACAGCACCGATACGTGGGACGTCCACATGTTCGTCGGCAATGAGGAGGCCTCGGCCACGACCGGGGCGACCCCGGCCGTTCCGGCGCATCTCAGCTTCGACAATACCGGCGCGATGACGTCGCCGACCGGTCCCGTCGCCTTCGGCAGCGTGTTCCCGTCGGGCGCCGCCTCGCCGCTGGCGATCACGCTCGATTTCGGCACCGCCACCAAGCAGGCGGCCGGCGCCTTCAACATCGCCGCGATCGACCAGGACGGCCTCGCCTCGGCGAAGCTCTCCGACGTCTCGATCGGCGAGGACGGGCTGGTCACCGCCAGCTTCACCGATGGCACCACCCAGGCGCTTGGCAAGCTGCTGATCGCCAATTTCGCAAATCCGTCGGGCCTGCGCCAGCGCGGCGACGGCCGCTGGACGATCACCGGCAACAGCGGCGACGCGGTTGTCGGCGAGGCCGGCTCCGACGCCTTCGGCCGGATCCAGTCGGGCGCGCTCGAGCGGGCCAATGTCGACATCACGGAAGAGCTGGTCGCCCTGATTGCGGCGCAGCGCAACTTCCAGGCCAATGCCAAGGCGATCGAAACCGCCAACTCGATGGACCAGTCCATCATCAACCTGCGCTCGTAACGCAGGCTGAGGAGCAAGGAGCGAGGCAATGGACCGGCTGATCTACACGGCCCTGTCGGGGATGCGCGGCGCGATGTCGCGGCAAACCGCGACGGCGAACAACCTCGCCAATGCGAACACCGTGGGCTTCCGCGCCGAAATGCAGTCGGCGCGGGCGCTCTGGGTGCAGGGCGACGGGTTCCAGGCGCGTGCGCCCGTGTCCCAGGAGGTCACCGGCGCCGACATGTCGGCCGGCTCGGTCAATCATACCGGCCGCGATCTCGATGTCGCGATGACCGGCGATGCCCTGCTCGCGGTCCAGGCCGAGGACGGCACCGAAGCCTATACCAGGCGCGGCGACCTCCAGGTCGCGGCGACCGGCGTCCTGACCACCGGCGACGGCCGTCCCGTGCTTGGCGACGGCGGCCCGATCACCATTCCGCCTGCGGATTCGATCCGCATCGCGGACGATGGCGCGATCTGGATCGTGCCGGCGGGCGGCGACGCCAGCAATCCGCAGCAGGTCGACCGGCTGAAGCTGGTTTCGCCGCAGGGCTCGCACATCGCCAAGGCGCTGGACGGCCTGTTCCGGCAGACGGACGGCGGCACCCTGCCCTCCGATCCGCAGGCGCACGTGATCCCGGCCAGCCTCGAAAGCTCCAACGTCAACACCAGCCAGACGCTGATCGACATGATCGAGGCGAGCCGGTCCTGGGACATGCAGTTGCAGCTCGTCACCTCGGCGCGGGACCTCGATACGTCCGCCGCCGACCTGATGCGCCTGCCCAATTCATAAGGAGACGATAGATGTCCACTTCAGCGCTCCAGGTCGCCCGCACCGGGCTCGACGCCCAGTCCGAGCGGATGCGGATCATCGCCAACAACCTGGCGAACGTGAACACCACCGCCTTTCAGCGCGACCGCGCCGAATTCGCGACGTTGGCCTATCAGACGATCACCGCGGCCGGCGCACGCTCGGCCGGCGACAATCAATATGCCACGGGGCTCAATCTCGGCACCGGCGTGCGGCTGACCGGCACCGGCCGGATCACCTCGCCGGGCTCGATCAGCACCACCGGCAACAATCTCGATCTCGCGATCGAGGGCCAGGGCTATTTCCAGATCCAGCGGCCGGACGGCTCGACCGGCTATACCCGCGCCGGCAATTTCCATCTCTCCTCGGAGGGCAAGGTCGTCACCACCGACGGCATGCCGGTGATCCCGGAGATCCAGATCCCGGACGGCGCCCAGTCGGTCACGATCGGCACGGACGGCACCGTCTCGGTGACCGTGTCCGGCCAGACCGAGCCGTCGGAAGTCGGCAAGATCGAGATCGCCCGCTTCGTCAATCCGGCCGGGCTGCAGGCGCTCGGCAACAACCTTTACGGCGTCACCGCCGCGAGCGGCGAGGCCCAGACCGGGCCGGCCAATGCGGAAGGGCGCGGCGCGATCCGCCAGGGCTCGCTCGAGGCGTCCAACGTCAACGTCGTCGAGGAATTGGTCGACATGATCGAGACGCAGCGCGCCTATGAGGTCAATTCGAAGATGATCCAGGCGACCGACGAGATGCTGCGCAATGCGAACCAGCAGCTCTAGGATGCGCAAAGCTGTCCTCCTTGCCGCCTGCGCGGTCATGCTCGTGGCCGCCCGGCGCGAGCCGCAGCCGCAATATCGGCCGACCCCGCCGCCGCCGGCCCCGCCGGCCGTGGCCAACGGCGCGATCTTCCAGGCGCAAAACGGCTATGCGCCGCTCACCTCGGGCCAGCGCGCCGCGCAGGTGGGCGACGTCATCACGATCGTGCTGACCGAGCGGACGCAGGGCACGTCGTCGTCGACGGCGCAGACCAATCGCGAGGGCTCGATCAGCCTGACCCCGCCGACCACCGGGCCGCTGTCCCTGTTCGCGCCGACCGATGCGTCGGCGAGCGGGGCGAACGCGTTCCAGGGCCGCGGCCAGACCGCCCAGGCCAATTCGCTGACCGGCGAGATCACGGTCACGGTCGAGGAAGTGCTGTCCAACGGCACGATGCGGGTGCGCGGCGAAAAGCAGCTGCGCATCAATCGCGGCAATGAGGCGATCCGCCTGTCCGGCATCGTCCGCCCCGGCGACCTCACCTCCGACAACCGCGTCCTCTCAACCCGGATCGCCGATGCGCGGATCGACTATGTCGGCCGCGGCGAGATTGCCCGCTCCAGCCGCATGGGCTGGCTGCAGCGCTTCTTCAACATCCTCAGCCCCTTTTGAGGTTTCGTCTCATGCTTAGCCGTATCCTGATCGCGTTCACCGCCATGCTGATGCTGGCCACGCCCGCTCACGCCTCCCGGATCAAGGACCTGGGGGCGTTCCAGGGCGTGCGTCCGAACCAGCTGACCGGCTACGGCATCGTCGTCGGTCTCGCCGGCACGGGCGATGACAATCTGGAATATGCGACGCAGGGCATGACCGGCGTCGCCTCGCGTTTCGGCCTGACCCTGCCGCCCGGCGTCAATCCGGCGCTGAAGAATGCGGCCGCGGTGATGATCACCGCCGAGCTTCCCGCCTTCGCCCGGCCAGGCCAGCGGCTGGACATCACCGTCTCCGCCATGGGCCGCGCCCGTTCGCTGCGCGGCGGCACCCTGATCATGAGCCCGCTGCGCGGCGCCGACAATCAGATCTACGCGATGGCGCAGGGCAATCTCGCCGTCGGCGGCCTCGGCGTCTCGGCGCAGGATGGCAGCCAGGTCTCGGTGAACGTGCCGTCGTCCGGCCGTATCCCGGGCGGCGCCACCGTCGAGCGCGCGGTCGATACCGGCTTCGCGTCGACGCCGAACATCGTCTTCAACCTCGCCGAATCCGATTTCACCACCGCCCAGCGGATCGCCGATGCGATCAACCGGGAGATGGGCCAGCCCATCGCCCGCGCCGAAGACGGCGTCTCGGTCGCGATCCAGGTGCCGCAGGGTGCAGAGGTCCGCAGCGCGCTGATGAGCCGGATCGAGAATATCGAGGTGGATCCCGCAGATGCGCCGGCCCGCGTCATCGTCAATGCACGCACCGGCACGGTGGTGATCAATGGCGCGGTGCGCATTCGTCCCGCCGCGGTCAGCCATGGCCGGCTCACCGTCTCGGTGTCGGAGGACCCCCAGGTCAGCCAGCCGCGGCCGCGCTCCGGCGGCCAGACCGTGGTCGTGCCCAATTCGAATATCGAGATCACCGAGCATCGCTCGCCCATGTTCAACTTCGCCCCCGGTGCGTCGCTGTCGGAGATCGTCCGCGCGGTGAACGCGATCGGCGCCGCTCCGTCCGACCTGGTCGCGATCCTGGAGGCGCTGAAGCAGGCCGGGGCGCTGCGCGCGGAGCTCATCATCCTGTGATCAACTCGCTCAACACCCAGACGCCGGCCACCGGCGGCGACGCCAACGCGCAGCGTCAGCAGGAGCTGCGCCAGGCGGCGCAGGCCTTCGAGGCGGTGTTCGTCCGTCAGCTGCTCGGCTCGATGCGGAGCGCCAAGCTTGCCGACGACATGTTCGGCAGCCAGGCGACCGACCAGTTCCGCGACATGGCCGATTCGCGCCTCGCCGACACGATGTCGCAGCGGGGCACGTTCGGCATCGCCGACCTGCTCGTCGCCCAGTTCCAGCGCCGGCAGAGCGTGCAGCAGCCGCAGGCGGGAACGACTGCGCAGGCAGGCGGCGCCCCGGCCGCGCCCCAGACCACCAATGAGGTGACCCGGTGAGCGACCTTCTCGGCATCGGCTCATCGGCGCTCCGCGCCTATCAGACCGCGCTTTCCGCGGTCGGCGAGAATGTCGCCAATGCGCAGACCCCCGGCTATGCGCGCCGCCGCGTCGTCCTGCAGGAGATGAGCACGGCCAGCGTCGGGGACATTGGCTACAAGCCGCAAATGTCCTTCAACGGCGTCTCGGCGACCGGCGTCGCCCGCGCCTGGGACGATTTCAAGGCGTCGGAGGCGCGCTTCTCCGCGACTGCCGACGGCCGCGCCTCGGTCCGCCAGCAATGGCTCGGCGGGATCGAGACCGCGCTCGACGACGGCGCCGCCGGCGTCGGCGCCGCAATGACCGGTTTCTTCAACGCCGCTTCCGCTTTGGGCTCCACTCCGGGCGATACGCTGGGCCGGCGCTCGCTGCTGTCGTCGCTCGACAATGTCGCCTCGGCCTTCCGGACCAGTGGCCAGGCGCTCGCCCGCCTGTCGGACGGCATCGGCCAGGCGGCGGACATCGAGGTCACGTCGCTGAACGACGCGCTGAAGGCGCTGGCCGCGGTGAACGGGGCGCTCGGCCCTACCTCTACGGGCGGCAGCGCCCGTGCCTCGCTGGAGGACCAGCGCGACCAGCTGGTCGACTTCATCGCGGCGAAGATCGACATCAACGTGACGAAAGGCGACGACGGCCGCGTCACCCTGACCTCGGCGAGCAATTCGGGTGTGACGTTGCTCTCGGGCAGCGGGCCGAACCTGGCGCTGCTGGTCAAGGCGGCGGACGGCCGGCTGTCGCTGCAGCTGCAGACCAACGGCACCACGGTGCCGCTGCCGGCCACGGGCGGCAAGCTAGCCGGCCTGGTCGACGTCGCCCAGAATGTCGCGGACCGTCGCGCCCAGCTCGACTCGCTCGCGGTCGACTTCACGGCGATGGTCAACGGCTGGTCGGCCGCCGGCGAGGATGCCAACGGCAATCCCGGCGCGGCGCTGATGAGCGTTTCCGGCGGGGCCACCTCGGTCCAGTCGCTGGTCACCGATCCCGCTCTGGTCGCTGCGGCAAGCCCGAGCGGCACCGCCAACGGCAATCTGCTTGCGCTCGACGGCATTCGCGACGCCAGCAAGGTCGAAGACCGCTGGGGCGCGCTCGTCTCCGCCAACGCCCAGAATCTCGCCTCGGCCAATGCCGAAGCGTCGGCCGCGGCGACCTGGAAGGACAACAGCTATGCGGCGCTGGACGAGGTGTCCGGCGTCGATCTCGACACCGAGGCGGCGGAGCTGCTCCGCTTCCAGCAGGCCTATAATGCGTCGGCCCGGATCATCCAGGTGGCGCGCGAAACCATCCAGGCGCTGTTCGACGCGCTCTGAGCTCATTGGGGGAATTAAGAGATGATCAGCGGCACCCGTTATCGCCTGGATCAGGAGATCAACCGGCAGATCGTCTTGTCGCGCGACGTCGCCAAGGCGCAGACCCAGCTCTCCACGCAGAAGCGCATCCAGTCGCCGTCCGAGGATCCGGTCGCGGCCGCGCGCATCTCCTCGATCGGCCGCGCGCAGGCGAACGATAATGTGTGGAAGAGCAATCTCGACCTCGCCGCCTCCCTCGCAAGCGGCGCCGACACCGCGCTGAAGTCGGCCGGGACCGCCTTCGACCGCGTCACCGAGCTGATGACCCAGGGCGCCACCGGCACCCTTTCGGATCAGGACCGGGCGACCATTGCCCTGGAGCTGCGTTCGATCGCCAGCGAGCTGACCTCGCTGAAGGACAGCAAGGATTCGCGCGGCAACGCGCTCTTCATGTCCGGCTATTCGCTGCGCATTCCGGTGCAGAGCGGCGTCCAGGTGATCGCTGTCGGCACCCGCGAAGAGGTGTTCGAGAGCGTCGCCACTGCCGGCGGCCCGAAGGATCTCGCCCAGATCGTCTCGGATGCCGCCGACGCGCTGGAAACCGCCGATCCGACGGCGCGCGCCGCCGCCGTCGCGACCTCGGTCGACGAGATCGCCGCCGCCGTTGGCCATGTCGCCACCCAGCGCGGCGAACAGGGCGCTTTGGCCAATCGTGTCGATGCCTTGCTCGAACGTCAGGCCGATACCAGCCTGCAGCTGGAGGAGGAGCGCAGCGGCCTCGAGGATACCGACATCCAGGCGGTCGTCGCCCGGCTCAGCTCCCAGCAGCTCTCGCTGCAGGCGGCGCAGGCGGTGTTTGCGCGCGTCAACCAGAGCACGCTGTTCGACATCCTGCGCTGAGCGCGCTGAATCCGGCGGCGGAAAATCGCGGTTGAGGCGTCCTTAACCATAAAGTCCGTAGCACGCTGCCGTTAATCATATCGGGAGGGGAGCAACCCCTCCGACTCGCCAGGTTTCACGAGGGAAGAAATGTTCGCAGCCATCGGCATGGTCGTCCTCCTGGTGATGGTCTTTGGCGGCTTCGTCATCTCGGGCGGCAGCATCGGTGTGATTCTGCACGCCTTGCCGATCGAGATGCTCGTGATCGGCGGCGCCGCCGTCGGCGCGACCATTACCGGCAATTCGGGCGCGGACATCAAGGCGCTGGGCGGGGGCCTGGCCAAGGCCTTCAAGGGGCCGAAATACAAGAAGCAGGACTTCCTCGACGTCATCTTCCTCGTCTCGAAGCTGATGAAGATGCTGCGCACCGACGGCCCCGTGGCCGTCGAGCCGCATATCGAGGACCCGAAATCCTCGGCGATCTTCGCCGAATATCCCAAGCTCATGAAGGACCAGACTCTGGTCCATCTGATCTGCGACACGCTGCGGCTGGTCGTGGTCTCCTCCGGCACGCTCGATCCGCGCGCCGTCGAGGACGTGATGGACAATGCGATCAAGACGCACAGCCATCATTCGATCGCGCCGGTGAACAGCCTGCAGACCCTGGCCGACGCGCTGCCCGCGCTCGGCATCGTCGCGGCCGTGCTCGGCGTCGTGAAGACCATGGCCTCGATCGACAAGCCGCCGGAGATTCTCGGCGAGATGATCGGCTCGGCGCTGGTCGGCACCTTTCTCGGCGTGCTGCTTGCCTATGGCTTCGTCGGCCCGTTCGCCAACCGCGCGCGGCAGGTCGTCGAAGGCGACATGGCGATCTATCATGTCGTGAAGCAGATCATCATCGCCTCGCTGCACGGCCATCCGCTGCCGCTGGTGATCGAGGCGGCGCGTTCGGGGATCGCCCATTCGAACCAGCCGGCCTTCGCCGACGTGTTCGACGGGATGCGGGGACGCTAGACCATGGCCAGTGCCGCCATGAAGCGCGGCCGGAACGATCCGGCGCCGCTGCCGCCGCCGATCATCGTCAAGAAGGTGGTCGAGGAAGCGCATGGCGCGCATCACGGCGGCGCCTGGAAGATCGCCTATGCCGACTTCGTGACCGCCATGATGGCGTTCTTCCTGCTGTTGTGGCTGCTCGGCGCGACCGATGAGGATCAGCGCCGCGGCCTCGCCGATTATTTCACGCCGACCCTGATCGAGTACAAGCAGAACAGCGCCGGCTCGAACGGCATCCTGGGCGGCGATTCCATCGTCTCGGCGGACAATTATCCGCACCGCGCCGGGCAGACCGGCTCGCGCGCCATCACCATTCCGCGCGATGTGACCGGCGGCGTCCAGGAGGGCGCGGTGCCGCGCAACCAGATCGACCGCCAGGAATTCCAGCGCCTGCGCCAGGATCTGATGAGCCGCATCCAGGCCTCGGCGGAGCTGCGCCGGCTGGCCCATCATGTCAGCTTCTCCGAGAGCGACGAGGGCATGCGCATCGATCTGATGGACGAGGGGGACTTTTCGATGTTCCGGGTCGGCACCGACCAGCTGCTTCCGGCAGCGCAGCGGCTGGTGAGCGAGGTGGCGCAGGTGATCGCCGGCGTGCCCAATTCGGTGCTGATCCGCGGCCATACCGACTCGCTGCCTTATGCGGCGGGGCGGACGACGAACAACTGGACCCTGTCGGCGGCGCGCGCGGAAACCACGCGCGGCACGCTGGAAGCGGCCGGCATCCCGGTCGCCCGGATCGCCCGGATCGAGGGCGTCGCCGACCGCGAGCCGTTCGTGGCGAACAACCGCTACGATCCAAGGAACCGGCGCATTTCGATCACCCTCGGCTGGCGGGGCGGTGGGTCCACCACCTCCCGGCCAACCACCGAGGCCCCTTCTCCCCAGGCCGGGGCACCCCCGGTCCGCCCCGCCACGCACTAGCCAACCGAGGACCAGATGGACGGCAGCGCACTCTACAAGCTCATCGGGAAGTTCCTGACGGACCACGGCCTCTGGCCGAGTCCGGACAATTATGCCCTCGTGCATGCCCTGTTCGTCGACGAGGAATCGGCGGCGGCGCAGGCGGTGCGCGCGGCGACCATGGACGGGATCCGCCTCAACCAGAAGGAAGCGGACCGGATCAAGTCCGAGGTCGGCCTGCCCGCGCCGAAGAACGGGCAAAGCGGGATCGACCCGGCCCTGTTCGCCGCCGCCACCCAGGAGGTCGAGCGCTTCGCCGAACTCGTCGAGGCGCAGCGCGCCCATGCGCAAAGCTATGGCGAGGACCTGGCCGCCGGCGCGGACCAGCTGGAAGCGGGCGAAGGCGGCGTCGCCGCTCTGGTCACGATCACCCGCGCCATGGCCGAGCGCACCAAGGCGGTCGAGCAGCAGCTCACCGCCGCGCGCGACGAGACCAGGCAGCTCAAGGTGAAGCTGGCCGAGGCCGGCGAGGAGGCGCGCAGCGACCCGCTGACCGGCCTGCCCAACCGCCGCGCCTTCGAGGAGAAGCTGGCCGAGCTCGAGGCGAGCCAGGCGGTGCTCAGCCTCGCGATTTGCGACATCGACCATTTCAAGCGGGTCAACGACAATTATGGCCATGCGGTCGGCGACCGGGTGATCAAGGCGGTGGCGCACACGCTGCGCGACAATTGCAACGGCAATATGGTCGCGCGGATCGGCGGCGAGGAATTCGTCGTGCTCTTTCCGGGCCTCGATCCGGAGGCGGCCGCCACGATCCTCGATCGCGCCCGCGACGTGCTCAGCGCGCGCTATTTCAAGCTGCGCGAGACCGACCAGCCGCTCGGCAAGGTCACCTTCTCGGGCGGCGTCGCGCTTGGCCGCCACCCGGACGGGTCGCCGGCGCTGCAGCGGGCGGATACCCTGCTTTATGCGGCCAAGCATGGCGGCCGCGACCGGATCCATTGGGAGGCGGCGCAGGCCCAGGCGGCTTGACAGGCCGCCTCCGCATGCTGTCGAGCCGCCTCTATGCGGCTCCTCTATCCGTTGATGTGGTCGCGGCCCGACCGAAAGGCCTGTCGGGAGCAGACCATGGGCACCGTCGCCGCGCTGGCGCGCCGCGGCGTGAAGGCGACGTTGCTGATGCCCCGCGGCCCGGGCGATCCGGCGCTGAGCGCTGACGAGCTCCGGGACCATTTTGCTGTCGATGGCGACTTCCGGCTGGTGCAGCGGGAGAGCCGCTGGGCGGGCGAGGCACTGGTCCGGACCCTGTTCTGGCTTCGCCAGATCTGGCGCGACCCCGAGATTCAGCGCGCCGACCTGCTTTACTCACGGATCCCGGCGATGCTTGGCTTTGGCGGACGCGCGCCCTTGCCCTTCGCGGTCGACCATTACCGGCCCTGGCCCAACGATCTGCCCATCATCAGGCCGCTGCTTCGCCGGACCGTCCGGCGGGACAATTGCCTCGGCATCATCGTCCATTCCGCCTTTGCGGCCGGCGCCTACGAACGGGCAGGGGTGCCGGCGGAGAAACTGCTGGTCGCGCACAATGGCGCCGAAGCGCGGCGCATGGGGCCGCCGCCGGACAAGGCCGCGGCGCGGGCGCAACTGGGGCTGGAGCCGGACCGCTTCACCGCCGTCTATGCGGGGCGGGTGAATGCGCAAAAGGGTCTCGATCAGCTGCTGGCGCTGGCGGACCTCAGGCCGGAGACGTTGTTCCTGCTCGTCGGCTCGGAGGGCGCGGGGCCGGTCGAAACCGAGGCCCGGCGGCGCGCCAATGTCCGGGTCGTGCCCTGGCAGGCGCCAGCCGACCTCCCCGCCTGGCTGCACGCCGCCGACGTGCTGCTGATCCCGGCCTCGCGGGCGCCGCTGGAGCGGTTCCGCAATTGCGTGCTGCCGCTGAAGCTCTTCGCCTATCTCGCCGCCGGCCGGCCGATCCTCGCACCGGCCGCGCCCGACACCGCGGAATTGCTGGCGGACGGGGAGAATGCCCTGCTCGTCCCGCCCGGCGACCCGGCTGCTGCTGCCACCGCGCTCGACCGGCTGCGCGATCCTGCCTTGGCAGCCCGGCTCGGCGCTGCCGCTTATGCGCGCTCGGGGGAGCTGACCTGGGACCGGCGGGCGGAGAAGATCGAGGCTTTCCTCCGGGCCGGGCTCAGCCGCGGTTGAGCCGCGCCGCCGTCCGCGCGCCCAGCCGGCGGAAGTGGAGGATCGAGGCGATCAGGATCAGGTTCACCGGTCCGATCATCGCGAGGAAGAACCAGACCGGGCTGCCGGCGAGGATCGCGCCGGCGATCAGAAAGGTCTTGGGATTGGCGCCAAGCAGCATCGGCAGCCACATGGTCGGCGCATAGCTTTCGCGCACCATCGCGCGGATCAGCTCCGTTTCGCCCGGATCGCCGGCCGCCGCCGCCAGCGCACGGTCGATCGGATTGGCCTGCGGCGTCATCCGCTCGGAGAGCCAGAGGTAACCGACCGCCCAGAAGCCGAAATAGCGGGTGAACCAGCTGCTGCCGCGCTCGAACACCGCATCCTCTTCGGCCTTCGCATTGCGCAGCCAGGGCACGCCATAAGCGCGCCAGAGATAGAGCCGGCGCTGCGTCTCGGCATGGTTCGTCTGCACGATATGGCTGGCGCCGGCCGCCACCGCGAGAACCCAGGCCCAGGCGCCCCAGGCGTCGTCCGCCAGGAAGGCGAAGGCGAAATACATGAAGACGTTGCCGGCATAGTCGCAAACCCCGTCGACCAGTTCGCCGGTCGCCGAGGCCCGGCCCGTCATCCGGGCGAGATCGCCGTCGGCGCCGTCGACGATGTGCCAGAGCAGCATGAAAAGCAGGCCGGTGAGCGCATTTTGCGGCCAGGCCATGCGGGTGAACGCGAAGGCTGCGGCGATGAGACAGAGCAGGCTCAGCACCGAAACCATGTTCGGCGAGACCGGCGTCGGCACCAGCAGGCGGGCGAGGCGTCGCGCCACCGGATGGTAGAAATAGAAGTTCAACGGGTCCTGGAGCTCGCGCGGGCGGCTCACGGATCCTGGCGGCCGGAGGTCGGAGGCCTGGGCCATTGCCATCTTTCGGCCTCCTTCATGGGCGAAATCGAACGGGGCGGGACGGTCCTTTGCGATAAGAAACCCGTGGATGGAAAGCGAAAACAACTCCAGGGCGATTGCCGCATTTCCTTCGGCCGCAGCCGCCGACCGATTGATCGCGGGCGTCCCGGCCGCCGCCCGCGCGGCGCGCAAGCTGGCGGAGGGCGGCGCTTCCCATATCCTGCTCAGGATCGGCGATGGCGCCGCGCTCGCCGCGGCGACGCGGGCGGAGATCGAGCGGCTCAAGGGGCCGGCGCGCGTGACGGTCGAGGCGGGCGACGGGCCGCGTCTCGCTCTGCCCGGCAGCTGGGAGATCGTCCGCGCCACCGGCAAGCCCGGCGATGGCGTCGTCTCCCGCTGGCTCAACCGGCCGATCTCGCAGCGCCTTACCTGGCTGGTGCTTCTGCTGCCCGGGATTCGCCCCCTGCATGTCACCCTGTTCAACGCCTTGCTCGCCGTACCGATGCTGCTCTGCCTGCTGTCGATCACCCCCGCCGGCCTGCTGCTCGGCGCGATTCTGTATCAGACCGCGTCGGTGCTCGACGGCGTCGACGGGGAGATGGCGCGGGCGACCTGGCGCACCTCGGCCGAGGGCGCGGCGCTGGATTCGCTGATCGACATGGGCATCAATTTCCTGTTCGTGCTCGGCCTCACCGTCCACCTCGCGATCCGCGATCAGGATGCGATCGGCTGGATCGGCGGCCTCGCCATTGCGCAGATGATCGCCGGCAACTGGCTCATCGCCCGTCGCGTACGGGCCCAGGGCGCGCCGATCGGGTTCGACTATTACAAGCGCCGCGGCGGGCCGAGCGGCGGGATTTTCGATCTCGCCTACCGGGCCGTGCAGGTGCTGACCGGGCGGGATTGCTTCGCCTTCCTGTTCATGGCGCTGACCCTGATCGGGCGGGAGCGGGAGGCGCTCTTTATCTTTGCGGGCGTCGGAACAATCTGGCTGATCTACATTCTTGTTTCCTCGGCGCTTCCCGCTCCGCGTCCGCCGCACGAACGGGGTGTGGCTTCTTGACTTCCTTTCGGGTTTGTGACGTGCGTATGACGAATTTCGGGCTTGGGCCCGGGCAGAGAACCGGAGAAATATGAACAAGATCAAGGTGGCGCTGGTCGGCATCGGCAATTGCGCGAGCTCCCTCGTCCAGGGGCGCTATTATTATGACGGCCGCAAGGCGCCGGCTGGGATCATGCACGAGCGGATCGGGGGCTACAGGCTGTCCGACATCGAGTTCGTGCTGGCGCTCGACGTCGACGCGCGCAAGGTCGGCAAGGACCTCGGCGAGGCGATCTTCGCCAAGCCCAATTGCACCACGGTGTTCCAGAGCCAGATCCCGGCGACCGGCATTGCCGTGCGCATGGGCCGGGTGCTGGACGGCGTCGCGCCGCATATGAGCAATTATGGCGAGCGCGGCTTCGAGCAATCGGACGCGCCCCAGGCAAGCGAGGACGAGATCGTCGCGATGCTGAAGGAGAGCGGCGCCGAGATCCTGGTGAATTTCCTCCCCGTCGGCTCGCAGCAGGCGGTGGAATTCTACATGGAATGCGCGCTGAAGGCCGGCGTTGCGGTCGTGAACTGCATGCCGGTGTTCATCGCCAGCAATCCCAAGTGGGAGCGCCGCTTCCGCGAGAAGAACCTCCCGATCATCGGCGACGATGTAAAGGCGCAGCTCGGTGCGACCATCGTCCACCGGGTGCTGTCCAGCCTCTTCCGCACCCGCGGCGTCAGCTACAACCGCACCTATCAGCTGAACACCGGCGGCAATACCGACTTCATGAACATGCTCGACCGGGGCCGGCTGGAATCGAAGAAGGAATCGAAGACGGATGCGGTCCAGTCGACGCTCGCCGAGCCGCTCGGCGCCGACGACATCCATATCGGCCCGTCGGATTACATCCCCTGGCTGAACGACAACAAGCTGTGCTTCCTCAGGATGGAAGGCGCCCTGTTCGGCGACGTGCCGATGAACCTGGAGCTGCGCCTCTCGGTCGAGGACAGCCCGAACAGCGCCGGCGTGGTGGTGGACGCGATCCGCTGCTGCAAGATGGCGCTGGACCGGGGCCAGGGCGGCGTGCTGATCGGCCCGTCGGCCTTCTTCTGCAAGCATCCGCCGCAGCAGTTCAGCGACGACGTCGCCTCGCAGCTGACCGAGGAATTCATCGCCGGGGAACAGCTGGCGGCTGAATAGCCAGATGGACTGCCTGATCATCGCCGCCGGCTTTGGCAGCCGGCTGCGTGCGGTAAGCCCCTCCAAGCCGCTGACCCCGGTGGCCGGGGTGCCGCTGATCGAGCGGGTGATCCGCGCCGCCGCCGGGGGCGGCGCGACCCGTTTCTTTGTTGCGACCGGCCATGAGGCGGCGCGGCTGGAGGCGTTTCTCGACACCCTCCCGTTCGACATCGCGCCGGTGCGGGTGGCGGACTGGGACCTGCCCAATGGCCATAGCGTGCTGGCCGGGGCGGCGCAGATTCCGGGCGACTATCTGCTGACCATGTCCGACCATCTCTTCGATCCGGCGATCGTCGCGGCCCTGATCGCCGCGCCGCCAGCCGCGCTGCGGCTCGCGGTCGACCGCGATCTCGCCAATCCTTTGCTCGACATGGACGATGTCACCAAGGTTGAGACCGGCGAAGGCGGGACGATCGTCCGGATCGGCAAGACGCTTGCCGATTTCGACGCGGCCGACACCGGCCTGTTCCGCGCGACGCCGGCGCTGGCCGAAGCGATCGCGGCCGGCGGCGGGAGCCTGTCGGATGGCGTGCAGCGCCTGGCCGAGCAGGGCCAGGCGATGACCCTCGACGTCACCGGCCGCTTCTGGCTCGACGTGGACGACCCCGCCGCGCTCGCCAGGGCGGAGGCGCGGCTCGGCTAAGGGTCTATCCTGCCGTGGGCGGCCGCGCCGCCGCGGCGGCCGGTTTTCGCATGGCGAGGACGTTGAGCAGGATCGCCAGCGCAAGCAGGACGAGCACGAACCAGAAGCCGCCCGCCGGCTTCACGCTCAGGATCTGGGCGATCTGATCGGGCGTGGGTGTGGCCTCGCCGCCGCCCGTTCCGGACGGATTATGGGCCGCGAACGCCGCCCGCACGGCCGGCGGATAGCTGAAGAAAACCGAATAACAGAGCGCGACGATGGCGAGGGCGCTGCCGCCGATCGCCGCCATCGCCCCGGCCGCGCCCTTCAGCAGGAAGCTGCCAAGCAAGGCGAGCAGGATCAGGGCCGCGCCGGCGATGACGCCGATCTCGATCGGCACTTCCGGCGGCTGGTTCGGGGCTGCCGGCGCCTCTGCCCGGCTGGCCGCCGTGTTCGGCAATCTCATCGAGACCTGGCCGAGGGCCATTTGCAGGCCCGAGGCGTCGGCAATCGGAATCTCCATGCCAAGACCCGGGCCAGGCGTGGCGAGCGGCGGCGCATTGCGGGCGGCCTCCCGCTGGATTTGCTCCAGCGCCTGGGTCGAGCAGGAGACGGTCACGAAAGGCAGAAAGAAGAGAAGAAGCGCAACCACTTTGGCCGCGCGACCGAGATTGGTGAGAAGCGAGCTGCCGGCCATGAGATCCCCCTTCTGGCTGCCGAGGGGGAATGATCCGCCCGAGGCGGACCCAAAGTCAATCGCTAACCGATGTTAGCCGGGCGAAAGGAAAGGGCGGGGCGGAGCGTTCGCCCCGCTGGAACGTCAGATTACCAGCGGCGATCCCGATAATAGCCGTCCCGGTAGCCACGGTCGCGATAGCGATAATTGTCGCGGTAACCGTAGCGGGCCGCGCTGATCTCGCGGCGGCACTCACGCAGCTCACGCTGGTATTCCCAGCGATTGCGGGCGTTGCGCAGCTCGCGGGCGCATTCGCGCCGTTCACGCTGGACCCGGTTGTTGTTGTAGCCATAGCCGTAACCCTGGCCATAGCCGTAACCGCGGCCGCCATAATATTGGGCATTGGCCGCAGTCGGTAAGGCGACGGCTCCGGCGACCGCCGCAAGGATGAGGAAACGCATCTTCCATACTCCCATTTATCGTCCACTCCGGACGTCCGGATTGAACGAATGGAGCCTAACCGCCGTTGCATGAACCCCTAACTACCCCTTGTTCAGCCGGGGTTTAGGCGCGGCGGACGGGTGCATAAAAAAGGGCGCCCCGTTGCGGGGCGCCCTCCTTCGCTTGTGCCCGCCGATTAGCGGCAGCGCACCTGACCGCGGTCGACCTCGCGTCCGATCGCCGCACCGGCGGCGCCACCGATCAGGGTGCCAAGAACGCTCGAACGGCCATTGTCGAGGCTGTTGCCGATCAGCGCGCCGACGCCGGCGCCGATGATCAGGCCCGTGGTGCCGTCGCTGCGGCGGCAATAATAGCGGCCGTCATTGCCGCGATAGATGCGGTCATAGCGGCTCAGGCGCCGCTCCCGATAATAGCGGCCGTCCCGGTAATATTGGTCCGCATAATAATAGCCGCTCGGGGCTGGCTTGTTCCAGTCGTAGCGACGGAAGTTGCGCCAGTCCTCCCGGCGCGCCTGGGCGATCTCGCGGGCGCACTCGCGGCGCTCATGATTATATTCGCGGCGGCTGTCCGAATTGCGAAGCTCGCGGGCGCACTCGCGCTGCTCGTGCATTGTGCGGGGGCCCTGCGCGGCGGCCGGCGTGGCCGCAAACGGAATGGCACTGGCCGTCACGACGGCGGCAAGAATCAGCTTGCGCATGATCATTCTCCTCTCTGACCTGGGGTATGGCGCTAAAAACGTTCAGGCCCGGGGGAGGTTGCGTGAACATTCCCCAACCCCTTGTTCATCAGGGATTTATGTCGGAAGCGAAGCAATCTCGGTGAAGGTGTAGCGGTCGCGGATATGGGCGTTGAAGTAGCGCCCCTTGCTGAAGGCGGCGGCGAATCGCGCCGCCTCGTCCGGCGGGACGTCAAGGTAGAGATAGCGCCGGCCGGTGGTGAACGTGATGTCCAGAACCGCGCGGTCCGGATCGTAAAGAGCGGTGCGGATGACGGTCGAGGGCATGACCGGCGCAACGCGCGATGGCGGCGGTTCGTGCCGGCCAAAGCAAAGGGCGCCCCGTTGCCGGGGCGCCCTCCATTCAGCCCGGACTGTCAGTTAGCGGCAGCGCAGATCGCGGCGGCTGCTGTTCCGGTCGACCTCGCGCCCGATGGCACCCCCGGCGATCGCACCGAGGATCGTCCCGACCGTGCCCGAACGGCTGTTGTCGATCGAATGGCCGATCAGCGCGCCGGCGCCGGCGCCGATGATCAGGCCCGTGGTGCCGTCGCTGCGGCGGCAATAATAGCGCCCGTCACGACCCTGATAGACCCGGTCGTTGTAGCTCAGGCGCCGCTCGCGATAGTAGCGTCCGTCCCGGTAATAATCGTCGGCGTAATAGCCGCCGGCCGGGGGACGGTTGTAATCGTAGCGGCGGCCCTGACGCCAATCCTGGCGCTGAGCCCGGGAGATTTCGCGCGCGCATTCGCGCCGCTCGCCGCGATAATCGTGGGGGCTGTCGGCATTGCGCAGCTCACGGGCACATTCGCGCCGCTCCTGCATCTCGTTGGAGCCGCGCGGCTGCGCAGCATGGGCAGGTATCGCAGCCACAGGCATGGCCGTCGCCGCCACAAGGGCGGCTAGAATCAGCTTACGCATCATGATTTCCTTTTCTGGATATGATGACAACGAAGCCGGACCGGGCAAAGTTGCGTGAACGTAACATAACGAGCGGTTCATCCGGCCTCTGCGCCGGGGCGCGGCGCGCCGGGTCAGTCCCTGCAGGCGGCTTCCATGTCGCGCTCGTGCTGCACCGGCGGCTCCGGTGCGAGCGGCGGCACGATCGTGCCGATATTGGTCCTGATCTCGAAGCCTCGCATCAGGGTGCGGTGGACCGGGCATTTGTCGGCGACGTCGAGCAGCTTCGCCTCCATCTCACCATCCAGCGGTCCTTCGAAGGCGATGTTGCGGGTGAAGAGGTCGCGGGGTGGCGTGCCGTCCGCGCCGGCGGGGACGATCGCATGGGCGGCGGCGACCGAATAAGGCGGCAGGGTCCAGCCCTTGCGCTCGGCATAAAGGCGCAGGGTCATCGCCGTGCAGGCGGCCAGCGCGCCGGACAGGAGTTCATAGGGGGTCGGGCCGCTGCCCAGCCCGCCGGCCTCGACCGGTTCGTCGGCGATGATCGTGCCGCCGCGGACCTCGATCGCAGCCTGGAATCGGCCCTGCCCGGTCGGCCGCGCGATCACATTGTGGTTGGGGCCGGCTCCTGAAACGTCGGACATGAGGCAATCTCCTGCAAGCGAACATGGCACAGGCTGGCGGTCGGCGTAAGCAGGCTTGCGCGGGATCATATATGTGATAGTATAACATTACTATTTATAGAAATGGAGTTATCCACAGGTTCCTAACAGTTCGGCTCACGCAATCGTTAGCATAGCTAAGCAGTGGCCGGACAAGCCAAACAGGAGGGTGAGATGAATGACGCGATCTCCGTCCCGGTCCTTGCCGGCCCCGCCAGCTCCCATGGCGATCGCAGCGGTCCGCCAAAGCGCCGCCGCAGCCTCTTCCGTCTCATCGGCGCCGAGCCGGCGACCATCTCCGAGATCAACACCACGCCGCTGATCGATGTGATGCTCGTGCTGCTGATCATGTTCATCATCACCATCCCGACCGCTACCCACAAGGTGCCGCTCGACCTGCCGCGGCCGACGCCCGTGACCGAGCAGCGACCGTTCCACCAGCTCGATATCGCCGCGAATGGGAGTCTGGCCTGGAACGGCGCGCCGCTGGCGGACGGCGAGCTCGAGGCCCGGCTGCTGCAGCTCGCGGCCGATCCGGGCTTGCCCGAGCTCCGGCTCAACGCCGCCAGCGAGGCGCGCTTCGAGCGGATCGACCAGATCCTCGCCCAGATCCGCCTGGCCGGCGTTGCGCGGCTCGGCTTCATCGGCAACGAGCGCTTTGGCCGGGCCTTCTGAAGGCGCGCGTCCCGGTTGACCCGGAGCCTGTCCCTGGGTCATCGCTCGCACGAACGGGTGCGGGGATGAGGGATGAACGCAGGCACGCAGAGGCTTCTGGCGATCCTGAGCTGGCTGTGGCTGCTCGCCCTCGGCGCGTACATGACCTGGTCGCTGTTCGCCTTCGAGGGACTCTACCGCTGGCTCACCGAATGGCAGATGGAGCATTGGGGCCAATATTACCGGAAGTGGACGGCGGTGCTGCCGTTCCTGATCCTCGGCCTGCCGGCCCTCGCCTATCTCGGCCACCTGAGCCGCGCCAGGCAGAAGGCGGCCGCCGCCAGCAGGACCGCGCAGGCGGGGATGATCCGGCGTACGGCCCGGATCACCCTCGCCATCGGGATCGTCGGCATCGTCGTCGCCGGCGCCGCGTTCTGGCTCTCGCAGGGTCAGCCCGACGGCAGCGAGGAAGCGACGCGCTACGATCTCGCCCGGCTCGGCAACGGTCCGCCGCCGCAGACCAGGTTGCGGATCGAGGGGCGGCTGGATCCGGACGCGAGCACCGGTGTCGCGCGCGGCGGCGTCGAGGATACCGTCACTTATTATGCCGCCTTCCGCGCCAATGACGAGGCCAAGGGCGCCCCGGTGCGGCTGTTCGTCGAGCGAAGCACCCAGCCCGAGACCCTCAACACCGTACAGGGCTTCATGCCCGAGCAGACCGGCTATCTCGTCGAGAACGGCGTCCCGGAGCGCGCGCTGACCGAGCTCAGGCAACGCGGCGTGGCGGTGGCGAGCCCGCATTATCTGCTGAAGACCCGGGCCGGCTCCCTCCGCGATCCTTATTATATCACTGCCGCCGTTTCGGGCTTTATCGGCCTCATCTGCCTGGTCGTCGGCATTGCCGGCTTCCTGCAGGCCCGGCGCCGCGCCTGGCTTGCCACGGCGGTCAGGCCGGACGGGACACCGGTCGAGGGTGCCCCGCCGCCCGCCGGTTAGAGCCGGTTTGCGCTTTCCAGCTTCGCGCTGGGCACGGGATCGGTCAGGTACAGGCCGGCCCGGCCGTCCTCGGACCAGCGCACCACGCCGCGATAATCGTCGCCCGTCTCGAAATGCAGCTTCGCGGTCATGCCCTGCCTGAAGCAGCCGTCATGGGTGAAGGCGGCGCCATGGTGCGACATGTTGTAGACGCGCACGGTGTGCAGGCCCTTGTCGCAATAGGCGATCGCGCGGGTGGCGACGGAGAGCCGCGGCGCCCGGTAGCGCGCCGATTTCTGCGCGGCGACCAGACCGCCCAGCACCGCGGCGCTGTCGATCGGCTCTTCGAAGGCGACGCCGCAACGCTCGCCGTCCCACCAGATGGCGCGTCCGTCGAGCGACACGGTGTCGGAGAGATTCAGGGTCAGCCGCTCGCCGGGGATGACCTGCACATGGGTGGCGAGCATCATCCCGCCGTCGGAAATATTGCGCACGCGCCAGAGCCCGACATCATGCTCCCGGATCACCTCCGCGACCCGGAGCACGGTATGAAGGCGGTCGCTGTCGCGCCGATCGAAGGGACGAGGAAGTTGGGGGGATCCGTCCCCCCGGTTCTGACGGTCGCCGGCAAGCATCGGGAATTCCTTCCGTTGCGCCACCCACTGTCCGCCAAAACAACATGGATCAGTATTGGTTCCATGTAGGAAGAAATTTTTCAAATAAAACTGCGAACCGGCATCAATCTATTAAGAGTTATTATTTGTATCTATAGTTAATGATGCAGTAACCCTAGCCCGCTGCGGCTCACCGACCTTCGGCGGCATTGCCGATATCGCGCACGCTGTTGCGGGCGGCATCGCGAATCCGGTCGGCACGGTCGCGGGCGGTCTCGGCCGCATTGCTGAGCGCATTGCGCATCTCGCCGGTCTCGTTGGCGATCGCTGCGCTGGCATTGTCGGCGGCATTGCTGAAGTCTGCCGCGACATTGTCGGCTGCCTCGCTGAGATTGCGGCTCGCATTCTCGACCGGCGTGCTGTTGGTGCAGGCGGCGAGCGCGCACAGGCCCGCGGCGGCGAGCAAAGTCCTGGTTCTCATCTTGTCTTCCTCTCCGGCGTCAGCAGCCCCGCGCCGGGGAGATAAAGCGCCGCTCCGGATCGGGTTCCGCCGCAGCCACGGCTCAGCGGCCGCGCCGCTCGGTGACGCGGGCCGCCTGCAGCGTGTCGGTATATTGCTGGAAGGCGACCGCCTTGCCGTCCTCGACCCGCCACACATGGACCAGCTGCGCGTCCAGCGCGCGGCCGGTCGCCAGATAGGTGCCGTGATAGCGGCCGAGCACGATCACCGTGTCGCCGGCATCCAGAAACTCGTCGGGGATGGCGGCGAAACCCTCCCATTCGGTGCCGAGCCGCGCAAACACCCCGGTCAGGATCGCCTCCGGCCCCAGATAGGGATTGCGGTCGGCATAAGGGAAATTCTCGGCCTCGTTCCAGACGATGTCCGGGCTCATCCGCCCGACCACGCCGGCCACGTCCCCGGCCTTGAAGGCGCCGTAGATGCCCTGCACCAGGGCGATATTCTCGTGCGACATCGAAGTCCCTCCCTCAGCTGTCGATCACCGCGCCGCCGCCGGCTGGCCTGCGGCCGGATAGAGCAGGATCACCGTCTCCGCGTCGGATGGCCCGTAATTGTAGTAGAGCATCAGGTCGCCAGCGGCTCGGCGGCCTGCCGCGAGGCTCACCAGCCGCGGCGCGCCCTGGCCGCGGTTGCTCCATTCGGCGCCGCGCCAGCGGCCGAGCGGAGAGTCGGCGGCATCATTGCCGCTGGTCGAAAGCGTGGTGAGCACGCCCAGCGGCGTTTCGACCCGGCCCCGCTCCGGATAGAGGACGAGCCCGTTCAGCGCCGCGGCCCCGCCGCCAGCGGCCAGGGTCAGACCGCCATCGGAGCGCCGGGTGACGGTCAGCGTGACCCGGCTACGCTCGCTGAGGCCGATCTGCCGGGTCAGCGCGAGATAGCGGGCATACTCGGCTTCGCTCACGCCCAGATTGGCGTGCCAGGGCAGCTCGCCCTGCGGATGCTGGGCAGCCCAGCCGTCATACCAGGCGCGGTTGCGCATGATCGCCGCGGCCATGCGGTCGCGCAACTGCACCGCCTCGGCCGGCGGCGCCAGCACCATCACCCGCGCAGCGTGGGCGCCCGGCGCCGGGAGATAGGCCGCGGCCTCATCGGCCGGGAGCGGCGCCGGGCCCTGGGCCGGCATGGCGCCATTGGTCACGCCCTCGGCATCGTTGGCAGGGGTCACGTTGTTGGCCGTGCCGCTGCTGCAGGCGGCGAGCAGGCAAAGGAGGGCGGCGGGAAGAAGCGAACGCATGGCCCTTGCTTAGAGCCTCCGGGCGGTTGCCGCCAGCGCAGGGGCAGCCGCCCCGCTTTCGCCTCATTCGCCCGGCAGCTTGCCGGCCGGCCGGCGGCGGAGTGCGCATGTCCCTGATCCTGGTACTCAGCCTGCAGGCAGCGGCCGTGGCAACGCCGGCCGCTTCCGCCCCGCCGCCGGCCGCCCCGCCTTCGTCCGGCGCCCTGCGTTGGGCGATGATCGACCCAGGCGCGCAGCGGGCCGCCGGGAATGGCGATCCGCTGGACTTCGATCTCGCCCGTTACCGGGACACCGGCAGCTGCGGCGGCGCAGCCGGCGCCGACGTCCTGGTCTGCGCGCCCCGGCGCGGCAGAGGCGATTATCCGCTGGAGCGCTGGGACCGCATCTTCGGTCCCGAAGCGCCGATCCGCACCGAGATGAGGCTTGGCCGCGGTGCCACTGGCGACGTCCATGTGGAGCAGCAGGAGTATAGCAACGGCACGGTCGCCAAACGGGCGATGGTAAGGATCAGGACGCGCTTCTGAAGTACCGCTCAGACGGCGCCCTCGAACCTGTCCTCGAGCCATGCGGCATGGTCCGCGGCGCCGCGCGGGGAGGCAAGGAAGCGGGACCAGGCGGCCGCCTCGTGCGCGACCACGCCGAGCTCCCAGACGCAGAAAGCGGGCCGTGGCGGGCCGGGGGCGGGAGGATAGGCCGCAACGAAGGGCGCGAAGGCCGGCATGTCGCCGTGTAAATACCAGACTGCCTCCCATGCCTCGTTGGCGCCGCGCCAGACAGTCGGCAGCAGGAAGTAGAAATCGGCGCCGCAGCGGTGGAGCAGGCAGAAGCCCAGATCGTCGGCAAAGGTGAAGGCGGGGTCGCTCGTCAGCGCGGCGCGGGCCAGCGCGTCCACCCTCGCCGGGACGGGCTCGCCCGGTCGTTCGACATGATAATATTTGAGGGTTGCGGCGGCAGCCCGGACGACGCCGCGCGGGATGGCCTGCTTTGGGTAATGCACGTAGCCGGCGGGGACGTGAGCGAGCAGGGGCATGCAGAATCTCCGGCAGAATGTTCCCTTTACGTTCTAGCAGGTAATGAAGCGCGCGTCCATTGACCCCGTCGCGCACGAGTCGCATGATCCGGCCATGACCCGCCTCCGGCTCGCGCTCATCGCAGCACTCGCGGCCGCGCCCCTGACCGGGCCGGCTTTCGCCCAGCCGGCGTCGCGCGCGCCGGCAGCGCCGCGCTCCGCGGCGCCCTGGCAGGTCGACTGGGGGCAATATTACTGCTCGATGATCCGCAAGGCGGATGCGAACCGGCCCTTCGCCACCGCCTTCGTGATGATCCCGGGCATGCGGGGCATGCACATCGCCCTGATCCGCCAGGCCCTCGGCGAGGTGCCGGCAGACATTAGCGACGTCGTGCTGATGCCCGCGGGCACGCGCTACAACGTCATCAACAGCGAGCTTTCCAGCACAGTGGGATCCGAAGCTTGGAATTCACGTGACTTGAAGTCGCGGC
>JADMIO012731071.1_pt1 | contig 53547 bp, 46 predicted proteins | sample 8958161 | NCBI WGS metagenome assembly JADMIO01 (sample SAMN16585339, study PRJNA669376) | soil metagenome | isolation source: Crop rotation soil | place: USA: Cullars Rotation, Alabama | collected 2011 | reverse complement strand
CGCGACAACTTGTCCACGTGGAATTCTAAGCTTAGGATCCCAATGTGCTGGAAAGGATGCCGGAACTGGTTGTGGCGGCACTTGAACGAATTGGCTTCGACGCCAAGGTGACAAAGGAGTTGTAGGATGAAGTCTGCAGAGGTTGAAGCGGCGTGCGCGTGCGGGACAAAAGGGGGCGATCGCAAGGCGGTTGGAGTGGATTCTGAGGCGAAGGAGCGGAATCTGGCGCGGTTGCGCCGGATTGAGGGGCAGGTGCGCGGGTTGCAGAAGATGGTGGAGGAGGATCGATATTGCGCGGACATCCTCGGACAGGTGTCGGCGGTGCAGGAGGCGCTGCGGGCGGTGGGGCGCGAGCTGATGAGGAACCATCTGAAGCATTGTGCGACGCAGGCGATCCGCGGCGGCGGCGAGGAGGCGGAGGGAATGTACGATGAGCTCGTCGAGTTGATGTATCGGAATGCGAGATAAAACAAAGAAAGAGGGAGGGCGGGCGTCATGACAGTTGCGACAGAACATATTCATGAGAGGCCTTTGACCATTCCAGTGACAGGGATGAGTTGTGCGGCATGCGCGGCTCGGATTGAGAAGGTTCTCAATCGCACACCGGGGGTGAAGAAGGCCGCGGTGAATTTTGCGACCGGGCGGGCCACGGTAGAGATTGAACACGGCGCGATCGATGCCGCGGGTGTCGGGAGGGCGATTGAGGATCTGGGGTATGGGGCAGAGGTGGTGCCCCAGGAGAAGGGGGAGCATCACGATCACGCCTCGCATGGTGACGACGCCGGGTATGGCTGGCGGTTCTGGCTGGCGGCGATTTTGTCGCTGCCGGTGGTGGTGATTTCAATGTCACATGGCGCGGTCGCGGCTTTCCAGGTGCCCTGGATCAATTGGTTGCAACTGGCGCTGATTACGCCGGTGGTGGTGATTGCCGGCGGTCCGTTTTATCGCATGGCATGGAAGGCGCTGCGGCATGGCGGAGCGGACATGAACACGCTCATTGCCGTGGGGACCGGGACAGCATATGTCTATTCGGTGGCGGCAACGGTGTTTCCCCAAGCGTTCAGCCACCATGCGGGTCATGGCATGCTGCCGGATGTGTATTTTGAGGCGGCTGGGGTGATCATTGCGCTCGTACTGCTGGGGCGCATGCTCGAGGCGCGGGCGCGTGGGCACACGGCAGATGCAATTCGGGCGCTGCTGGCGCTGCAGCCGAAGACGGCACGCGTGCGGCGCGCCGGCGGCGATGTAGAAGTCCCGATTGAGGATGTCGTGGCGGGGGATATGGTGGTCATTCGGCCGGGGGATCGGATCCCGGTGGATGGCGTCGTGACGGAAGGACGCTCGGCGGTCGATGAATCGATGCTGACGGGCGAGAGCATGCCAGTGGAGAAAGCCACAGGCGCCAACGTTTTTGCCGCGACGATGAATGGGGTAGGCGCATTTTTGTTCCGCGCGACAAAGGTCGGCGCGGAAACTGCGCTGCAGCGGATCGTGCAACTGGTGGAGGAGGCGCAGGGCGGAAAGGCGCCCATCGCGCGGCTGGCGGATCGCATCAGCGGGATTTTCGTGCCGGTGGTGGTTGGCATTGCGGTGTTGGCGTTTGTGGCATGGATGGTGTTTGGCCCCGCTGATGCCCGGTTGGCCATGGCTGTGCAGGCGTTCGCGGCTGTGTTGATCGTTGCCTGCCCGTGTGCGCTGGGGCTGGCGACGCCGACGGCGGTGATGGTGGCGACCGGTCGGGCGGCGCAGCTTGGCATACTGGTGAAGGGGGGCGAGGCGCTGGAGATTGCGCACGCCATTCGAACGGTCGTGCTGGATAAGACGGGGACGATCACGGAAGGGAAGCCGGTGGTGACGGATGTCGTCACGCTCGGCGTAAAGGAGGATGAACTTCTAATGCTTGCGGCGGCGACTGAGAAAGGAAGCGAGCATCCACTGGCGGGAGCGATCGTCGCAGAGGCGGAGCGGCGCGGAATGACGCTTCCGGCGGCGGAGGGATTTCAAGCTTATGCGGGGCGAGGCGTGGTGGCTCGCGTGGGAAGCCGGAAGATACTGGTCGGGCAGCCGGAATGGCTGCTCGAGCAGGGCATTGAAACTGCGGGCGCGGCGGCACGGGTGGATGCGTTATCCGGCGAAGGCAAGACGCCGGTTGTTGTAGTGGTGGATGGGAAGGCGGCAGGCGTCGTCGCGATTGCCGATCGCGTGAAGGCCGATTCTGCACAGGCAATAGCGCGACTAAAGGCGATGGGAATTGATGTCGCGATGCTGACCGGCGATCGGCGGCGCACTGCAGAGCCGATCGCGAAGTCGGCGGGCATCGAGCGCGTTTTCGCGCAGGTGCTGCCTGGGCAGAAAGCGGAAGTGATTAAAAAGGAGCAGGGCACCGCGGGCCTCCGTGTGGCGATGGTGGGGGATGGCATAAACGATGCGCCGGCACTCGCGCAGGCGGATGTGGGCATTGCGATCGGCACTGGCACGGATGTGGCGATTGCGGCATCGGATATCACGCTGGTGGGCGGGAGCCTCATGGGTGTGCCGCGGGCGATTGGGCTGGCGCGCACGACGATGCGGGTGATCAAACAGAACTTGTTCTGGGCGTTTGTTTACAACGTTATCGGCATTCCGCTGGCAGCGGGGGTGTTCTACCCACTTTTAGGTTGGCAGCTTTCCCCTATGGTGGCGAGTGCGGCAATGAGCATGTCGAGTGTTTCTGTCGTTGCGAATAGTTTGCGGCTGCGCAAGGCAGTTGTTTGAGCGTTCTATACGCATATGTCCTCCTTTCATCGCACGAAATTGGACCTCGCCACCTGAATTTTGTACGCTACAACGATGCCAGAAGAGACTGCGATGCTCCGGTTGTTGTTGTTGGCGGGCGCGTCAGACCGGACGGGGGGGCTTGCCGAGACATTGCGCGGGCAATACGACATTCAGGTGGCCCACAACATGGAGGAGGCGCTGGCGGCATTGCGCGGCGGGGCGATTGATGCGGTGATTTCGGAGTCGGCGGATTTTCTGCCGCTGGAGCGGGCGCTGGCATCGCAGCAGAGCGGGTTGATCCTGGACACAATTGGCGAAGGAATATGCATATCGGATGGCGATGGGCGCATTTTATGGTCGAACCGTCGCGTGAAGCAGTGGCCGGAAGCGGTGCGGGCGAAGATTCAGGAGAAGTGCCACGAGGCGTGGAAGCTGTTCACGACGCAGATGGGGCCGATGGATCCCACGCAGTCGCAGCAGGGGGGGGTGATTGTTGGCGGCGGCGCAGGCGAGGTGCCGCGGGTGCTGGGCAGCCCGGGCCGATCGCGGAAATTTTCGTTTGATATCAACGATTCGCAATTTTTCGAAATGTTCTGTTCGCCGGTGGTGGACAGCAAAAAGCAGGTCTCGCAGGTGGTGGCGATCTGCTGGGATTCGACCGGTGGCCGGCGATTGCAGCAGCGGATTGATGCGATCGACCAGGCGGGGCAGGAACTGGTGCGCCTTGAAGGCGAGGCAATTGCAAAGCTGAACGTCGGTCAGCGGCTGAAGCTGCTGGAAGAGAAGGTGATCAAGTTTTGCCGGCAGTTGATGCACTTTGATCACTTTGCGATTCGGCTGCTGGATCGTAAGACGAACAAGCTGGAATTGGTCATGTGTGTGGGGATGCCGACGGAGGCGATGGAGGTGGAACTCTTTGCCGCGCCGGAGGGGAACGGGATTTCGGGATACGTGGCGTCGACGAAGCGGAGCTATATCTGCTCGGATGTGAATAAGGATCCGCGATACGTGACGGGGCTGTCACATGCGCGGAGCAGCCTGACCGTGCCGCTGATGCTGCAGGACAAGGTGATTGGCGTTTTCAATATTGAGTCGCAGCAGCCGGCGGCATTCACGGAGGATGACCGGCAGTTCGCGGAAATCTTCGGGCGTTATGTGGCGGTGGCACTCAACATCTTGAACCTGCTGGTAGTGGAGCGCCACGCGGCAGCAGGACAACTCGCGAGCGATGTCAACACGGAAGTCGCCGGTCCGCTGAACGACATCGAGACCGAGACGACGCTGTTGATGGAAGATTACATCGGCAACGAGGAGATGCGCAAGCGCCTCAAGTCGATCCTGGATGATGTGAACAAGATTCGGAAGAGCGTGAAGGAGGCGGCGGGGCCGCGGACGCTGCTCGGTGCAGGCGCGACGCAAACAAAAGTCGATCCGCAACTTGCTGGAAAACGCGTTCTAGTGGCGGACGACGAACCGGCGATCCGGCAGACGATTTCGGATCTGCTCACGCGCTTCGGCTGCAAGGTGACGCAGGCGAAAGACGGCGCGGAGGCGATCGCGTTCCTCGCGTCAGAGCCGGCGTTTGATCTGGTCGTGTCAGACATCAAGATGCCGCACAAGAACGGCTACGAGATTTTTGCCGCGGCTCAGAAGCTGGGGCACAAGGCGCCGGTGATTCTGATGACCGGCTTCGGCTACGACCCGAATCACTCGATCGTGCGAGCAAGTCAGGAGGGACTGGCGGCGGTGTTGTTTAAGCCGTTTAAGGTGGAGCAGTTGATGGGGGAGGTGAAGAAGGCGGTATCGGCGAAGGCATGACGGCAACGTCCGCAGATTTCGCAGACGAACGCAGATTTCTTACAGTTCAGTTTTTGGTTTGGGGGTTCCTGGTGGGCGCTTCGGGAACGGGGTCCGATTGAAAATGCCCCCAGATGATGAAGAACGCGATGATACCGACGGTGAGGCCGGAGACGATCAGCGCGGCCCAGTCGAGGGAATTTTGCGGCTGCTTAAGGTGTGCGTAGGAGACGTAGATGGCCAGCGAGCCCGCCAGGATGCCTGCCATCAGGCCAGGGAGGACGCCGCGTGCGCGGCGCACCGTGGCATCCGTAGCGGGACTGTTGGAATCGAGCTGACTCACCGGGGACTCCGGGAAAAACAGTGGTGCCGGGAATTATCGGCCAGTTATCCGCGGGACTGAACGAGTTGGAGGCGCATCATGAGGAGCGCGGTTTCCAACTGCGTATCGGGCGCGGGCTGTTCGGCCGGTTCCGTAGCAGGTTTCGTCGCCGGTGTGGTCGGCTTGCCGGTTGCATCGACGACCACATCTTTACGCTCCACCGTCGGGGGATTGGTGGCGGCTTCATTCGGGTTCTTGGTGGCCACCCCATTGGGGGTCACGACTGTGTTTGGCGCCACCGTGATGGAGTTTTCGGCCTTGGGAGGCGTTGCGGACGCGCCCTCGGCGCCGGGCCGGCGGATGATGTCGTTGTCGCGCCGTTGTTTGAGCAAATCGGCGAGCTGGTCGGGCGTGAGATCGACGTTAATGTCCGGATCGACGCCCCACGAGGTCTTCCCGTCGCGACGGTGGAGGTTTTCGCCGTTGGGCAGGTAGTAGTATTGCATTGTGAGCTTCATCATCGCTTCGGGCAGGCGGGGGTTGACGGGACGGCGGCCGTTGCCGATGTCCAGGAGGTTCTGGACGCTTCCCTTGCCAAAGGTGCGGTGGCCAATGATGTAAGCGCGGTGCAGATCCTTCATGGCGCCAGAGAAAATTTCCGAGGCGCTGGCGCTGTATTCATTGACCAACACAATCATCGGCATGTTCATCGGGATTTCGGTCTTGGCGTCGGCCTTCCAGGTCTGCGCCTGCGCCTGGGCGCGGGCGGAACGGCCGCGAGTGGAGACGATTGTGCCGGAGTCAAGGAAGTCGTCACACATGTCAACGGCAGCGGAGAGGAGACCGCCGGGATTGAAGCGGAGATCGAGCACCAGCCCGCGCATGCCTTGAGCCTTGAGTGTGCGAATGGCCAGCTTGAGGTCTTCAGCAGTGTCCGCCTGGAAACCCGTGATGCGCACGTACCCAATCTTACTGGCCGGGTCCAGCATGTAGTCCCACTGGGTGGGATCTTTGGCGTCGCGCTTGACGCCTTTAATGCTCGTGACCTTAATGATGGCCCGTTTGATGGGGAATTCTTTTTCAAACTGGTCGCCGCGCTTGATTTTGAGGTTCACGACCGTGTCCGGGCTGCCCATGATGGAGTTAACGGCCTGGTCGACGGAGATGCCGACGGTACTCTTGCCGTTGATGGCGGTAATGAGGTCGCCGGCTTCGATGCCGGCCCGATAGGCGGGGGTGTCTTCAAGCGGGCTGATGACTTTGAGTTGTCCGCCTTCAAGGCTGATCTGGATGCCCACGCCACCGAAATGTCCGTCCATCTGCTTTTCGAACTCGGGGACTTCATGCGGCCAGATGACGGCGGTGAAGGGGTCGAGTTTCTCGATGGCGCCGTCGGTGAATTCCATGATGACGACTTCTTTGGGGAGTTTCACGCTGCCGTCGCTGGCCTGGACAAGGCCCTGAATGAGGTCGGCCACGTCGGCATCTGAGTTGGGCTTGGAGGCGGCGGCTGCCGCGTCGAGAGCGTTGGAGAATTTCTTGCGCGCATTGGCATCGGCGAGACCGGGGAATTCCTTGGAGAGTTCCGGCGTGGTGAGGAACAGGCGGAGCGCGTCGACGCCGCCTTTGACCATGGTGTCGTAGTTCGTGTTTTCGACCCAGTTTTCCTCCGCCTGCTCGAGTGAACGGCGGGCCATGTCGAGCGTCACGTTTTCGGAATAATCCTGCCAGCGGGTGAAGGAAGCTTCCTCCGCGGAGTCATCGGCGGGCTTGGTGGTGGTCTTGGGATCGGTGGGATCGGCCTGTTTCTCGATGAGCTTCTTCCGTATTTCGAGAAGCGTTTTCGGTGTGTAGACCGCAAGGAGGCGCGTGCGCCGCGTGAGTCGCTGCGCATCGGGCTTAAACTTGACGCTCACTTCATAAAGCGTGTTGAGATCGGAATAGAGCTGGAGTGATTCGAGCCACTGGCCCTGCTTTTCGAGGTCGGCCGCACGGGCGGCGACTTTGTCGGTCAGGTTCACGACCCAGGGGAGTTTGAGGAACTCTTCCGGATCTTTGGCGATGCGATAGGCGAGGACGACGTGGCCCATTGCCTTGTCATAACGGTCGGCCTTCATCAGGTCCTGGGCCTTGGTGACGGCTTCGCTGTATTGCTTGTCGCGCTGCTTTTCCTGGAGCTTGACCTGGGAGAGGTATTCTTCCGTCCAATCGCGCAATTGATTGGTCTGCGTGCCGCTGGGGATGTTGAGCCTGGTCAGGTCGTCAATCTTCCCATTCTGCACGAAGCGGGTGATCTGGTCGGCATAGTCAGCAACGACGCGCGTGTCCGCCGCTGGGGCGGGCTGGGCCAGCAGCGTGGTGCGCACGGCAAAGCCCAGCGCGAGGGCGACGGGAATGGACAAAAGACTGGCACGCGCCACGAGGCGACGATTATTGCTCATACGAATATTTCCTCATCGAGGGGGCCAAAAAATCTACGGATGCGCAGGCCTCAAAGTATATGTATCGTCCATGCTACCCGCCAAAAGAGAGACGGGTCAAGAAACACTTTCTCACGTGAGAAAGCATAACTTCACTGGCCTCAAGCAGTAATACGTCGCCGCGGAGGGGCGGATCATTCGCGCTTTGCGCTTTTTTTGGCCTTGGTGGCCGAACGGGAGGCGGTTTTGGGACTGGCAGCACCCTTGCCCCCTTTGACTGGCCGGTCGGGGGCGTTTTCGAAGCTCCGGTGATGGCCGCGGACATAGAGCTTGATGGGAACCTCGGAGAAGGGGAGCCGCTCGCGAAGTTGTCGGACAAAGAAGCGGCGGTATTCCTCGGTGATCAGGTCCGGGTTGTTCACAAAAAGAATGAGGGTGGGCGGGTTGGTCTCGATCTGAGTGGCGTAATAGACCTTCACCTTTTGTGCGGTGGGGGAACTGGGGCCGCGGAGGGCGAGGATTTCTTCGACGGCCTTATTGAGCTGGCTGGTCGCCAGGCGCGTGTTGGCCTGTTCAAACATGACCTGGGCGAGCTGGATGAGTTCGTTAATGTTCTCTTCCTCCGCAGCGCTGATGAACGCGATGGGGGCATAGTCGAGCAAGGGGAAAATCTTACCGACGTACTCCTCGTATCTTTCGGCGGTTGCCTTGCCTTTGACCAGGTCCCACTTGTTGATGGTGATGATGCAGGGTTTGAATTCCTCGGCAATGTATGCCGCGAGCTTCTGGTCGACGTCGCCCATGCTCACCGTGGCGTCGATGAGCATAAAGACGACATCCGCGCGACGGATGGAGCGCTGGGCGCGGTGAAAGGCGTAAAACTCGAGGTCATCGCGCGTGATTTTCGCTTTTTTGCGCACGCCGGCGGTGTCTATGAACAGGAACGGATGGCCGTCGCGCTCAATGCGGACGTCGATAGAGTCGCGAGTGGTACCCGGAACTTCTGAGACGATGACGCGCGGCTGGCCGGCGAGGGTGTTGACGAGGGTGGATTTGCCGGCATTGCGCTTGCCGACGATGGCGATTTTCATCTCCGGGTCTTCGATGGGCTTGGCTTTTTTGAGCTTTAGGCGCTTGATGATTTTTTCAAGCAGCTCCGCCTTGCCCTGCTTGGTGGTGCAGGAAATGGGGCTCGGGTCACCGAAGCCAAGGGAGTAGAAGTCGGCGGTCTGCTGGGCGATTTTTTCGCCGTCGGCTTTGTTGGCGACGAGCATGACCGGCTTGTTTTTGGCGCGCAGGAATTCGGCGACGGTCTGGTCGAGCGGGACTTTGCCGGCCTTGGCGTCGACGACGAAGAGGATCAGGTCGGCCTCATCGACTGCGAGGCGGATCTGGCGTTCGATGTCCGCTGTGAGGTTGTCTTTGTCGATGACGCCGTAGCCGCCGGTGTCGGTGAGCTCAAAGATTTTGTTGCCGACGAGAATCGGCGTGGAGACGCGATCTCGCGTGACACCTTCGGTGGGGTCAACGATGGAAATGCGCTTGCCTGAGAGGAAGTTCAGGAGCGAGGACTTGCCGACGTTGGGTCGGCCGACGATGGCGACGATGGGGAGTGGCATTTGAAAATCCAAACATGTCAAGCGATTTAGAACAGCGTGGTAAGTCCAGCGGCTTTAAAGCGCTGGTCGTTTGTGAATGCCTCTGTTATACCCAAGCGGCGCATCACGATGAACGAGGTAGTATCAACCAGGCTCGCAGTGCCGTAACGTTCACTTGAGTATTGTGCCCAAGCCTCTGCCAGCTCATCCTCAGAGGGGGGGATCACCAGGTTTTCTGCTGACAAACGCGAGCGCAAGTCGAGAAGCAGCTTTCGGTAGGGCCGGCGGGAAGCCGCGTTGGCACACTCGTATAGTACGAGGGGTGTAGTCACGGCGATGAACGGGCTCTGGGATAACGCGTCATAGGCCGCCGAAGCTTTGGCATGCCATTGGTCAGTTTTATCCCACAGTCCAATGAGCCCCACCGTATCGAGGAATACAACTCTCATGGATGGTGCTCATTGTGACGTTCGCTCGCGTCCCGGTCACCCGATGCCACTCGCTGAGACAGAACTTCGCGCACGCCTTTCATGGCCGCTAGCGCTCGCGCTTCGTCGAATGGCAGATCCGGCCTGGGTTCAAACGTGACAGCGGTTTTGTCCGGCAGATCCACTTTGCCCTTCGGGACAAAAACTCCATTTTCGTAGATGGCGTGGACGGTCATTACTCATCTCCTGACTGTCGTCATTGTATCAGATCACGCGTCCTTGCCGTGGCATTGTTTGTATTTTTTGCCGCTGCCGCAGGGACAGGGGTCGTTGCGGCCGACTTTTGGTGATTCGTTGACGATGGTGGCGACTTTTTCGTCGGCCGCTGACTCTTCTTCGGTCTGCACGGGCGAGGAGTCGCCGGCCATGGCGGCCTGCTCGGCACGGACCTCCTGAGCCGCGGGGCTGGCGCCGACCCCGGTATCTGTCGGCGGTTGGAAGCTCTCGGTGGCATTTTCGTAGACGTTGCGCGGAACGCCTTGCCGTTCGTAGCGGACCTTGAAGATCACGTCTGTGACGCGGTCGCGGATGCCCTTCATGAACTCGCCGAAGAGGCGGGAGCCTTCCTTTTTGTATTCGATGCGCGGGTCGCGCTCGGCGACGCCGCGGAGGCCGATCGATTCACGGAGAAGGTCCATCGCGTAGAGGTGGTCCTTCCACGTGCCGTCGTAGATCTGTAACAAGACGGCTCTTTCCAACTCTGTGAGTTCCATGCGGAGGAAAGCTCGCCCCCAATCCTGCATGCGTTTGCGACGTTCTTCGATGGATTCGCCTTCGAATTCTTCTGGAGAGAGGGGGATTTTGAGACGTGCCGAGATCCAGGCGGCGAGCTGGTTGCTGTCGGCCATCTGGTCAACGGCCTTGTTGATTTCTTCTTCCAGAACCTTGGGCGCCTGCAGGGCGAAATCGATCAGCTTCTTACGAAGCTCCGGCAGCGGCGTGCGGCGGATTTCTTCGCCGGTGATCGTCGCGCCCAGCTTCCCTTTGACCCAGCCGACGAGCTGCTCGGAGACATAGATGTTTTCGAGCCCGCCACCCTGCATGCTCTGCTCGAGCGCGTAGTCGACGGGGTATTCGGCCTCGCGGAATTCGTAGGCGCGATGCGCCTTGTCGAGGATGAAGTCGGCGGCTTCGGATGCCGGCTTGCCGATGAGGTCCTCCGCTTTGACTTCCAGGCCAAATTTGTTGTTGGCCCACTGGGCGAGCTGCATCTGGGAATAATACTTCACGAGGAAGGGCCGGATGCCTTCGCAATCCTTGCGCTCGATCTGCTCCATCGCGGCTTCGATGAGTGCCTCGCGAATCTGTTCGCGGTCCATCTGGCGAAGCTGGCCCGAGTTGACACGCACATCGAAGGCTTCCTCGGCCCACTTCGCGAGACCGTTGTAGTCCCAGTCGGCGGCCTCGGCATCAGGATCCATGAACTCGGACAGCGACGTGGTGATTGAACTCTTCGCCTCTTCGCGCGAGCGGTCGCGGATGACAGATTCGAGAATCGCAAACTCGTTGTCGCGCAAGTCCTGCGGCTCGATGGCGGAATGGAACTCGCGACGTGCCCATTCAGAAACAACCGTGGGGACATAATCCGGATCGAGGTATTGTGCCACGGCATCGTCGACCGATTCCGTGATCACTTCGAAGATCATGCTGCGCAGGTTGATGTCCTCAAGAATATGCTGACGGCGCTTGTAGAAATAGTTGCGCTGCACATCGCGCACTTCATCGTACTCGAGCAGGTTTTTGCGGATGCCGAAGTTGCGCTCTTCGACTTTCTTCTGGGCCTTTTCCACAGAGCTGCTGACCCAGGAGTGCTCGATGGCTTCGTCTTCCTTCATCCCGAGGCGCTTGAGGGCCTTGTAGACAAAGTCGCCGGCGAAAAGCTTCATCAGGTCGTCCTGCAGGGAAAGCAGGAAGCGTGATTCGCCCGGGTCGCCTTGGCGACCCGAACGGCCGCGGAGTTGGTTGTCGATGCGGCGGGCTTCGTGCCGCTCAGTGCCCAGCACGTACAGTCCGCCCATTTCGGCGACGCCGGGCCCGAGTTTGATGTCCGTGCCGCGCCCGGCCATGTTGGTGGCAATGGTCACGCGGCCCACCGTTTTACCGAGCTTGTTGACGTATTGAAGGCCGGCGAGGGCGACGATATCGGCTTCACGTTCGTGGTTTTTGGCATTGAGGACTTCGTGCTCAATGCCGTGGCGGCGCATGAGCATTTGGCTCAGGCGTTCGCTCTTTTCGACGCTGGTGGTGCCGACGAGCACAGGCTGGCCTCGGTCGTGGCAGGTTTTGATCTGCTCGACGATGGCGTTCCACTTGGCACCTTCGTTCATGAAGATCAAATCTTCCATGTCCTTGCGGACGACCGCCCGGTTTGTCGGGATGCGGACAACGTCGAGCTTGTAGATTTTCATGAACTCGTCGGCTTCGGTCATCGCGGTGCCAGTCATGCCGCCGAGGCGTTTGTAGAGCTTGAAGAAATTCTGCAGGGTGACGGTGGCCATGGTCTGCGTCTCCGGCTTGATGCGGAGACGCTCCTTGGCTTCGACGGCCTGATGCAGGCCATCAGACCACTGGCGGCCAACCATTTTGCGCCCGGTGAACTCGTCGACGATGATGACCCCGATCTCGCCGTCGCGGTCGCGCTCGACGACATATTCCTTGTCGCGCTCGTAGACGACGTGGGCGCGGAGCGACTGCTCGAGCAAATGAGGCCAATCCATGTTGCTGCCGATGTAGAAGCTGCCGACGCCGGCGAATTCTTGGGCCTTCTGGATGCCTTCGTGCGTGAGGTGGACGCTCTTGCGGTCCAGCTCCACCTCAAACATCTGCACTTCTTTTTTCTCGCGCTCTTCGGCCTTGGGAAGTTCTTCCTCTGCCGCGGCAAGCTGCGCCTGCAGCTTGGCGATCTTGTCGGCTTCCTTCGTGTTTTTGATTTCGCCCTGCAGGCCCTTGATGCGGCGTTTGGCCTCTTCCACGGCATCGTGCGCGCGCTGCCAGGGTTTGTTCGCTTCCAGCAGCTTCCGCACGACTTCGTCCGCGGACTTGTACTTGGGTGCATCATCGTGAGCGGGGCCGGAGATGATCAGCGGCGTGCGGGCTTCATCGATCAGGATCGAGTCGACTTCATCGACGATGGCGAAATCCAGCGGCCCCTGCACCTGCTCGGCTACGGAGTTTTTCATGTTGTCGCGTAGGTAGTCGAAGCCGAACTCGCTGTTCGTGCCATAGGTGACGTTGCAGGCATACATCTTTTTCTTCATGTCGTTGTCGTACATGTTGGCCTGGATGTAGCCGACCGACATGCCCAGCGAATAGAACGCGGGCGCGACCCAGGAGGCATCGCGCTGCACGAGGTAGTCGTTGACGGTGACGACGTGGCAGTGCTTGCCGGTCAACGCCATCATGAAGCAGGCAAGGGGGGCGACAAAGGTTTTGCCCTCACCGGTGGCCATCTCGGCGATTTTGCCATCGTAGAGCACCATGCCGCCGATGAGCTGCACGTCGAAGGGGCGGGCACGGAAAGGCGGCCGATCCTGCGGGACGACGGCACGGATGGCCTCGTACATCTGCAGCGGGATTTCGATGAAGCGCCAGTCGTGCTCGCCGACGCACTTGAACTTGATGTCGGTGTAGAGGTCCTTGAGTTCCTGCGTGGGGAGCAGCTCGCGGTCGAATTCCATGCGCGGGTTGAAGGCGTTGCGCAGGCCGATCTGGCGGTCCATCGCTTCGCGCATGATCGCGAAAGCCTCCGGAAGTACTTCCATATCGGTGACGGCTTTTTCTTCGAGTTTTTTCGAGAGTTCCTTGGCGCGTTCGCGCATCTGAAGGTCGGTCAGTTTGCGAATGGAAGATTCGAGTTCGTTGATGGCTAGCACGCGGCGGCGGTACGCTTTGATCAGCCGCTCGTTGCGGGAGCCGAATATCTTCGTCATGAATTTATTGATGGACGTGGTGACCATGGAAAGATTCCTTGGTTGAAGGGTCAATAGAAGAGGGAGTTGAAACGGGGACAGTGCGGATGGTCAACGGATGCCGGCAATCGGCAGCGCGGGCGCAGCAATCAAAATGCGGCCGTCGACCCTTCAAACAATGGGCGGGGCGAGCAGAAAATGGGTGATGGCGAAGGTTCGCTCTGCGGGCGGAGGCGAAACGTCGAAACGAATCGGCCTCGCGAGGCGAATCGCGGTGGCGGGGGGGAGGACCTGAATGCAGACCTGCTCAAAGGTAGGCAGATAGCCGCCATAGACCTTTGCCGGCTGCACGTGGAGTTCGGAGATTAGCAGGCGCTGCAGTATTTCCACCGTCGCGAGGATGTGCAGCCGCGTGGTGGCCGGCACCGTTTCGCTGACGCGCCAGGTGCGCTGTGCTGGTGTAGACCGAGTTGGCGAGAGCCGCGGCTCAGCCGACTTCGACCCGGAAACCTCTTTGACGATTGCGGTCTGGCGGGAATCGACCGAGGCACCATCGACCATCGGCTGCAACGCGAGCATCGCGAGCGCGAAGGACACGATCGCGAGGGCCTTTGGGGCCCACGTGCCGCGTCGATGTTGCCGGGAAAGGTGCATAAAGGACGATTTCCTGAAAAATCCGCTTCAGCCAGCATCGGTTGAGGTCGGGTCAAAGTCAAGGAATTCTGACGAACAGATTATAGGCGGGCGAAACGAAACGATTGAAGCCGGAGGGTGGCAACCGAAGCCGGGGGTGGCAACCCCCGGCCTTGCGACATGCACTTATCATGGGCTCCACTTGATCTGCCCACACTTCGCCAGCGAAGGGCCGGGGGTTACCACCCCCGGCTTGGTGTGGTACAGTTCTGTTGTTCCATAACCTTAAAGGCTGTAACGCATGGTCGAGCTGCGCAAATTCATTCGCGACGTCCCCGACTTCCCGAAAAAGGGCATCCTCTTTAAGGACATCACCCCGCTCCTGGCGAATCCGTCTGCGCTGGCCCTTGCCGTCGAGGCGCTCTGCAATCCGTTTCGCGAGCTGAACGTGCAAGCCGTGATCGGCGCAGAATCTCGCGGCTTCATCTTCGGCACCGCCATCGCCCAGGCCCTTTCCTGCGGCTTCGTGCCGGTCCGTAAACCGGGCAAGCTCCCCGCCGCAAAGATATCCCACACCTACGAACTCGAATACGGCAAAGACACGCTCGAGATCCACCGCGACGCGATTCAAAGAGGGGAGCGTTGTCTCATTGTCGATGACCTGCTCGCCACCGGCGGCACAATGATGGCCTGCTGCGACCTCGTGCAAACTCTCGGCGGCAACATTGTCGGTATTGCCGTGCTCATTGAGCTGACCTTCCTGAACGGCCGGTCGCGCTTCAGCAAGTACAACCTGCACTCCGCGATCAAGTACGATTCATGATCAGCATCGCATCGCCGTAGGAATAGAAGCGATATTGCTTATCGATTGCCTGCGCATACAACGATTTCAATCGCGCGACTCCGTTGTCGCTGAGAAAGGCGCTCACCAGCGCCATGAGCGTGCTGCGCGGCAGGTGAAAATTGGTGATCAACACGTCGGTGAGTTGAAACTGGAATCCCGGCGCGATTTTCAATGCAGTTTCGCCCGTGAGCTCCGTGGCAGGGGAGTTCGACAGAATTTGCCGGGCACATGTTTCCAGCGTGCGCACGGCCGTCGTGCCCACGACCACAACACGACCGCCTGCGGCTCGCGTCTCGCGAATGGCCATGATCGATTCCGCGGGCGCGCGGTAGCGCTCGACGTGCATGCGGTGTTCTTCCAGAGTTTCGGTTTCTACAGGAAGAAATGTTCCCATGCCTACTTCTAATTCGACGGCGGCGCGGCGGATGCCCTTGGCTTCCAATCGCGTGAGCAGTTGCGGCGTAAAGTGGAGGCCCGCGGTCGGTGCGGCGACGCTCTTGCCGCCTGCCGGTTGTGCGTAGACGGTCTGGTACCAGGCGCGGTCGGTGGCGGTTTCTTCACTCGCACCACCGGCGCGGCGTTGTTTCTCAATGTAAGGCGGAAGCGGAACGTGGCCTATTTCCGTGAGCGTTTCCGCGGCCGGCCGCCGGGCCGCATCGCCTTGAAGTCGCACGTGCCAGAGACCTTCGCCCGCTCGCCACTGCAGCGCGAATTCAAACGCGCCGGATTCCAGGACCTCTCCCTCCTTTACTTTGCCGCGGGTCCGGAGCATGACTTCCCACATACCCGGCGAGAGTTCTCGCACGAACAGCCCAGGAATGGCTGCCCCGCTTTTTCGCCTGAGCAGCAGCTTCGCCGGCAGAACGCGCGTGTTGTTTACGACCAGCAAGTCGCCAGCGCGCAGATACTCACCAACATCCGAAAAATGGCGATCCTCCACGCGGCGATCGGCTCGCACCACCATGAGGCGGCTGGCATCGCGCGGCTCGGCGGGCGCGGTGGCGATACGCTCCGGCGGCAGCACGTAATCCAACTCGTCCATCCGCATGCGGAAAACTCCAAGACAACCAGCTTCCCCCGTAGGAATTATTTTCGGGAAACGCCCGGACCGCAAAGGCGCGTGGCTGTGGGCAAAAAAAAGAAAAGCCCACGAAAGTCGCGGGCTTTTTTACGGGAGCGATTGTGGATTGGGGATTACCGACGACGGCGGCCCAGCAGAAGTGCCGCGCCAGCGCCAAGCAGGGTTAGCGATGCGGGTTCCGGCCCCGGATTGGGTCCGCCACCATTGCTGCCATCGGTCGTGATGATGATCGAGAAATCTTTCTTGGCGATGGAGCCAAATGCCGGAGCGCCGGCAAGTGCTTCAGCCAGAAGATCATTGTCGACAACAATATGATATTTCGTGTGGTTGCTGGCAAAACCGGTAGCCTGATCGAAGAGCGTCCAGGTGCCTGCGGGGGGCGTGCCGAAGTTGACAATTGCGCTGTTCACGAAGGAATTACCCTTCTGTTCAGCCGGACCATCGAGTGCGGTGACCATCACGCCCGACGCAAGGTCTGCGGAATTGACTGCAACACGGCCGGTGCCGGAGCGGCTGTAGATACCGTCTTCAAAAATATTCACCGTCGCTTTAATGCCGGTTGGAGCGTCAGTGGCAAAATTGATGTCGAAAGCGAGCAAGCCGGAGAACGTCTGAGTCTTCCCGCCGGCCAGGTTGTTCACTGAAGTGCCGAATGCCGCAGTTGGATTGAAGGTTAATTTCCAACCGGATGTCACAGGCGTAATCGTTACGCCGCCTGAGCCATATGGGCTGGCAATGGTTGACACGCTGGTGGAAGCAGGTGATTGCGTGGAGGTGACCAATGTGCCACTGTCGGTCAAAATCGTGACCGTCGGAAGCGCGCTGGCACCCTGAACTCCGACAAATAGCGCCGAAGCAAGAACTGCTCCGACCATCAATGACTTGAACTGCCGCATCTTAAAACTCCGATTCCTTCCAAGTGGGGTCCCACAACCAGTCAACCCACGCGTTAAAGGTACCCCAAACTAGCTAGTCGTCAAGGACGATTATGTCTCCAATTGCATATTCTTTATTGAGAATTTCTAATGTCTAAACGCAAAGGCGAACATTGGACGCCTGCATTCGTGTGCCGACTTCATTTGGGTCTGTCTCTGGTTTTAAAGGCTTTTTTTAGGGAATTTCCACTTCACTGCGCCCGGCAGGACTCGAACCTGCAACCTTCTGATTCGTAGTCAGATGCTCTATCCAATTGCGCTACGGACGCTTGCGAGTCACGTATTATTGCGGAGAACGCCCCAATTTCAAGCGCGTGAATCCCGAATTGCTTGTTATTTTGGGTGGTCTTTCCGATATTATTGATCGAACGCCCCGTTTTTGTGCGATTTTATGGCAGCTGCATCGGAGAAAAGATATGCACAAGTCAAAGACCCTGCGCGTTTTAGGTCTGGCCGTCCTCGTTTGTGGGTTGGGATCGGCAATTTTTGCCGCTGACCCGGCGCCGGCGCCCAGCCTGTCGCAGTCGTCCAAGATGTACGCGGGCATTGCCAAGCCGTTTCTGGATGTGACCATCTCCTATGAGCGCCCGGGACGGGTTCTTGTGATGCACGTCAAGGATGGGGAGTTGGTCAAGAAGGATCAGGTCCTGGCGGAACTCAATGCTGAAGAAGAAAAATGGGCTCTAAAGATTGATGAGCTGAAAGCCAACAGCAACCTTTCGATTGATGCCGAAAAGGCAGTTATGGAGCAAAAACAGGCCGATTATGATCGGATGAACGATCCCCGCGTCCGCGGCGCCACTTCGGCCACGGAATTGAATGCGGCGAAGCTGGAAGTCGTTGTTGCCAAAGCTCGCATTGCGCTGGCGGAGCAGCAAAAACAGGAAGACGGGCTGAAGCTCAAGCAGGATTCTGCAGGCCTCGACAAAACGATTCTCAAATCCCCCATGGACGGCAGAGTGGTCAAGATCTTCATTCACGAGGGAGAAAGTGCCGAAGGGGGAAAGCTGGAAGCCATGCGGATCATTCAAAACGATCCGTTGCTCGTTGAAGTCCCGGTGCCTGTCGCGCAAGCGCTAAAGCTAAAGGAGGACGATGTGGCAACGGTTCATTTCCAGCCGACGCCCGAAGGTGGCAAAGATGTGAGGCAAGGCAAGATTACGAACATTGCCGAGATTGCTGATATCGGCAGTCAATTGATCATGGTGAAAGTCCAGGTGGCGAACCCGCAAACTTCCCCGTTGAAGTCCCGGTCAAATTTGCGGGTGGAAGTCGACTTCTCTTCACCGGACCGCGTGGCCCAGAAATGAATGGCTGAAAAGGCATCCCGTTCCCACACCCAGGGCGTTATACTCCTCTATCTCTCGTGAAGGCCTCAAATCATGTCCAGCTTCAATGTTATGGCCGGTGGTCGCCAGCAGGTGCTCGTCGACGAGCAGCAGCTTCAGCAGTTGCAGGCGGAGTTCGCGCGCCGGGGTCATGAGCTGGACCGCCTGAAGGCGGCATTGGAGACGCTCAGCTCTGCCAATGGACCCGCCCATTTCATGGCGGCAGCGATGGCGCTCTGTAACGAGATGGCCACCCGCTGGAAGGCCGAACGCGTCGGCATCGGCGTGCTCAAAGGCCGCTACGTCAAACTACAGGCCCTTTCCCACACCGAAAAAATCACCCGCAGCATGCAACTTGTGCAGGACGTTGAAGCGGCGATGGAAGAATGCCTCGACCAGGATGTCGAAATTCTCTTCCCGCCGCCGAAGGACGCGTCATTCGTCTATCGCTTCTCAGAAATCCTTGCCAGCCGGCAGGGGCCCAATGCGGTGATCAGCTTGCCGCTGCGGCGCGAGCGGAAAAACGTGAAAGAGCACAACGATGAACGCTTCGGCAACGTCGCCGGCGTTCTGACGCTGGAACGCAAAACCGACAAGCCCTTCACGCTGGCCGAAATCGAGACGCTGCGTTTGACCTGCGACCTGATGACCTCGCGGCTGATTGATCTCTACGAAAATGACCGTTGGATCGGCGCGAAAGCGCTACGCGGCACGCGCCGCGCGCTGGCGTGGGCTGTAGGCGCTAAGCACACGTGGGCCAAAGTCGGCGCCATTGCCGTAGCGGCCTTTCTAGGCTTCGCCTTGTTCGTCGACGGCACATACCGAGTCGAAGCACCCTTTGAAATTCAGGTGATCGACAAGCAGATCATCGTGGCGCCCTTTGATGGCCGCCTGAAGTCGGTGGATGTGGATGTCAATGATGTGGTGATGGGCGGGCAGACGGCAGACGCCATCAAGCAGATGAACGGCGCGGGCGGGCTGGTGCCGGCGATCAACATGCCGCCAGGGCGAACGAAGCTCGCGGAGTTTGAGACGGACACCCTCCGCTGGCGTTTAGATACCCTTCAGAAAGAGGCGGCCGCAGCACGGCGCAAGGCGCAGGCGATCCTCGGAGGAGACCCGCGGAACCCCGGCGCGACCCCGAATTTGGGTGAGTGGGGCATGGCCGAGGAAGAGGCGAAAGCCAAGGAAGCTCAGGTAAAGGAACTGGAAGAGTTGATCCGCCGGGCGACCATCTGGGCACCGGTGGATGGGATCGTTCTTTCCGAATCGGGTCCTGGTGGTCCGGGCGACTTGAAGCAGAAGATCAATCAGCCCTTCAAGGAAGGCGATGAACTCTTTGAAGTGGGGGACCTGAACCTGCGTGCCGAGCTGCAGATTCCCGAGGACGAGATCAGCGAAGTAAAGCCGGGCAGCACAGGTATCCTCAAGGCCACGGCATATCCGGGACGACCGATCAAATACACGGTGGAGAGCATCAACCCCATCGCGCAGCCAGAGCAGGGAAAAAACATCTTTAAGGCCCGGGTGAAGCTGGATCCGGCGACCTCCGCCTGGCTCAAGCCGGGCGTGCAGGGTCTATCCAAAACAGATGTGCGCAAAGAGAAGTATGCGTGGATCTGGACGCGGCGGATGGTCAACTGGGTGCGGATGAAGCTCTGGTTCTAAATCCTTTTTGTTAACCTGGGTCACGGCGGGAGAGGGTCGGGCCATTTTTGCCCACAGCGTGAGAGAAGTGGTTGATAATGTGGGGAATATGGACTAAAGTTCATTCTTCGGTACGCCGAAACCCTTCTTGCGGAAAGTGTTAACCGCTGAGGCTGCCCGCCGAAATGTCACGCGGGTGCATATCTAACTTTCAGGAGTGAATCTCATGCCGATTTTCGACAACTACGCACCGGTCGTGATCCAGGCCCTGCAGACCCGCGGGCTCTCTGGCGACTGCCCCATGTGCAAGAAGAACCAGTGGGTGGTGCACGAAGTTCCGACCAGCGTTCCGGTTTATGAGAACTCCGGCCAGGTGAAGTTCCCGGGCACGAGCATGCCGATGGCGGTCATGATCTGCCGTAACTGCGGCTTCGCCTCGTTCCACAGCCTCGGCGCTTTGGGCCTGATCAACGCCCAGAACCAGCCGCAGGGCGAAGCGGTCGCCGCCACGAACCCCTAAGTTCCCCAGCGATCGATCAATCTGAATATCAAGCGCGGCACGCATCATCCCCGGTGCGTGCCGCGTTGCTTTTTGCGATGACGATAAAGTGTCCACAAATGAACACGAATGGTCACGAATGCATGTCCGGCCAGTGTGACTCTTCCCGCAGGCGATCTACTCGCAGGTCATTCTCTTTTTAAAGTATTTATTTGTGTAAATTTGTGTTCATTTGTGGACAATTTTATCGCTGCAAAGCATGGCTTTTCACATGGGCTCTTTGGGCGGGGTGGCGAAGGCGCCAATCTTTTTGTCCCGGTAGTAGATGAGGCGCTTAATGACGGGGGCGGGGAGGAGTTCGTTGAGCTGGTTAGGGTCGCCGCCGAGGGTCACGATCTGTTTGATGAGGCTGGAGGAGGTGAACCCGAATTCTTCGCGGGTCATGATGAACACGGTTTCGACGGCGGCAACCTTGCGGTTGGTGAGTGCGACGCGGAATTCGTAGTCGAGGTCGGTCAGGTTGCGCAGGCCGCGCAGAATTGCCGCCGCGCGGTGCTTCTGGACAAATTGGACCGTCAGGCCGCTGTAGGTTTCAACGGAAACGTTGTCGAAAGGCTTGATGAGCTGCTGAATCAGGGAGAGTCGTTCCTCAAGCGGGAAGAGGTGGTCCTTCTCCGGATTGACGCCAATGGCGACGATGAGGCGGTCGAAAAGCTTGCGGCCGCGTTCAATGATATCGAGGTGGCCCAAGGTTATCGGATCAAAGGTTCCGGGGAAGACGGCGATTTTTTGTCTTGAATCGCCATGTTGCGAAATGGTAAAAGGCTTTGGGCTTCGGGCCTTCTTGGGCATATCCAGGTCCCTTTTTGTCATGTGACGAGTCGACGTGGATTGGAGTGTAGAGGTTGTCGGCGACTGCTCGCAAGATGCCGCACATGATTTTGCAGCCGACCGATTGACTTGGCGTGAATTGCGCGTAATGTACCGGCGTCTAGTGGGCCGCGGATGGAATTGACTGCGGCGTGTGTGGTGGCCTCAACAGTGAGGCTGGCATGGTCAGGAAAACGCCAGGAGGAAGCTCTCCATGTGGAATAAACTGTCGCAGCAAGATACGCGGGAGATCCGCCTCTCAACAGGTAAGGAAAGCGAAGAGGCCGTGCTGCGGATTCTGCGCGAGGCGGGGGTGGAACTCGATGAAAAAGTGGAGCAACCGGGCCGTTTCGATTCGATTATCGCTGCCTTGGAAGCGGAGATGCCCGACCTGATTGCCGGCAAGAAGAAAAAGGACCTTGAGGACGAGGAAGAAACGGACGATGAGGAGGAGGAAGAAGAAGACGACCTTGACGAGGAGGAGGACGAGGACGACTTCGACGACGAAGAAGATGAGGACGAATTCGAAGAAGAGTTCGGCGATGACGACCTCGACGACGATGACGACGACATCTTCTACGACGATGACGATGATGAATAACTGACGCCCAGGGCGGACAAGCGTAAAGAGGCCCGCGGCGCCGAACAGGAGCCGCAATATGAGCCTGCCCACCACCTCCGCCGCCGAAACCACAACAACTCAGACCAACCCGACCATTTTGCAGCCCCCGGCTGCGGAGACGGTTGAAACCGCGCCGGAGCAGGAAGACCGCCGCCAGCAGGCGGGCGGACCGCCTGCCGGAGAGGTTGAGAAGCGCAAAAACGTTGTGGATCGGCGTTGTGGGCTGGATCGTCGCGTTGTAGACGTCGGATCGCCTACCGGATTGGAGCGCCGCCGCGGCCCGGGCCGTCGTCGCACGGATGATCGGCGAAGTGCGGAGGAGGGGGAAATGACCGATGAGCAGTTCGAGTTTGTGATGGCCGTGGACACCTACAAGCGGCTCAACAACCGGCCGTTCCCAACATGGACGGAAGTGCTCGAAGTGGTGAAGCAGCTAGGCTACCGCAAGGTGACGGCGAGCCAGATTCGGCTGCCCAATCAGAATGGGCGCCAGTAAGGTGGCATCGGTGTCCTCGCCGCTGTCTACGCGATTAATTCATTGAATCATTGTTGATTCACTCATTGGGAGAGGCGGCGCAAATATTCCGCTTCGATGCCATCGACCATCGTTTTGGCGGCGAAGCGGGTTTTGCACAGCTCGCGGCCGCGCGCACCCATGGCACGGGCCTGGTCGCGGTCGGCGGCCATTCGGATCATCGCGGCGATGAGAGCGGGGGCGTCGCCAGTTTTCACCAGATATCCGGTTTCGTTTTCGATGCAGACTTCGGCTGCGCCGTCGCAGTCATAGGAGATCACGGGCACGCCCGCGAGGAGCGCCTGCGGCAACGCGCGCGCGAGGCCTTCGCGATAGCTGGGATGCACGAGCACATCCATCGCCGGCATCAGCTGCGGCACTTCGGTGGGGGGGACAAGTCCAGTGAGCGTCACACGGTTGCTCCAACCCTTAGCCCGCAACGTCTCTTCAAATCGCGACCGAAAAATTCCATCGCCAATCCAGAGCAGATGCGCGTCGGGCACCTTGGCGAATAGTTCGCCCGCCTGGGTGAGAAGATCATCATGGCCTTTAAGCGGCTGCAATCGCGCGATTGTGCCGTAGACGTAAGCGTTGGCGGGGATGTTGAGGCGGGTTCGCACGTCCTCGCGCGTTACGCCCGGGCGGAGGAACGGCTCGGTGTCCATGGCACTGTAGACGGTGGTGAAGAGGTTGGGGGTGCCCACGCCTGCCGCGAGTGCCTGGCGCGTCATGGCGTCGGCAACGCAAATGATGCCATCGCAACGCCGAGCGGCATCGCGCTCCAGTGTGATCCAAAGATTCCGCGCCACTGGGTTCTGGTATGGATGAAACGGCAGCCCGTGAATCGTATGAATCACCAACGGTTTCGGATTTCGAGTTTCGGATTTCGAAATTTTCCGCTTCACCTTCCACGCCGCCGCGCGGCCGAGGATACCCGCCTTGCTGGAATGCGTGTGCACGACGTCCGGCCGCATCTCCCGGACAAGTTTCTTGATCTCGCGGTACGCCATCAGGTCGTGCCAGGCGTGCGGGGCGCGGACGAGGTGCGGCGTGACAACAACGCGGTAGCCGTAAGCCTCCGCCCGCTCCATCAGCGTTCCCTCGGGACCCGGGCTCGGCCCGGTTAGCAAGGTCACATGGTGTCCCCTGCTGTGCAGGCCTTCGCAGGTGAGCAGGGTGTTCTCCTGAGCGCCGCCGACGATCAGGCGCGTGATGATGTGAAGAATGTCCATGAGGCCTGAGCTTTTACCATCAATTGGATCAACTGCCCACTTGGCGGGTCGTGCAGTATGTTCGGAATTTACTACGGCAGACGAGTACGCCGGTTCGAAGGATTCACGGTATAGTGTGCCGCTCGCAGTTGAGGAAATGGATGCTGGTTGAATACATCAAACACTGGGCAGAAGCGGCGATCAACAATCCGTACGGGTTGTGGGGGGCGTGCGGGTTGATGGCGCTGGAGTCGATGATTGCGCCGGTGCCTTCGGAAGTGGTGATGCCGCCGTTGGGGATTGCGGTGTACAAGAACACGTTTACCTGGTGGCAGGCGATGCTGGCGACCAGTGCAGGGAGCCTCGTGGGCTCGCTGATCAGTTACTGCATGGGCTACTTCGGCGGCAAGCCCCTGGTGATGAAAGTCGGCAAATGGCTGTTGCTCAATGAGCATCACCTCGACCTCACGACGGCATGGTTCAAGCGGTGGGGGAGCCTGACGGTGTTTATTTGCCGTTTTATGCCGGTGGTGAGGCATTTCATCTCGATCCCCGCGGGAATTGCGAAGATGAACCTGCTGAAGTTTTGCGTCTACACGGTGATTGGTGCGTCGCTTTGGAACGGATTCCTGCTGTGGCTCGGGTACAAGCTGGAAGACCATTGGGAGACGATTCTCAAGTATCGTCAGCCGCTGGATATTGCCATGATCGCGCTGCTAATGGGTGCAGGGGTTGCGTGGTACTGGCTGAATCTGCGGAAACCGAAAGCGCAGAACCACTTGTAAATCTACTGGTGGGCAAATCCCTTTATTGGCTCGGCAGAGTTGAAACGAGACCAAGTTGAAACCCGCCTTCCTTGCCGCCGGTCTTTCCATGAATGCCGATGATGGGTTCACCCAGCTCATCTTTTTTCCACGTTTTGTTCGAACTTCCCACTTTTTGTGATTGATAGGTGTTGGCAGTGTCGAGCTTATCGCCCTCCATCCGCATGAACGTCAGCCCCAAAGCGTCTATTGGTTTCTCCGGATGCACGTCATCGAGAGGCATACTGCCGATGGTATACCCACCGACAGAGTAGCCCTCTTTTGCCATGAGATCGACCGTGGGAGCGGCGCTGGCATCTCCGTGTATTTGTCCAAGTTTAATTCCTTTTTTGGTCAGGAATACGGGCTGGACGGACTTGATGATCGTCACATTGTCATGCTTGCTGGTCCCGCAGCGAAGGCCAATCAGTATGCCATCGTCGCAAACGTCCACGAATGCCTGTGGAGCGGTCAGATCGCCCAATGCACTATGCCGCATGGTTTTGGACTGCTTTACGGCCTTCTGAATGTAAGCGGACATCTTCTCGGGCAGAACCACATTGGTAGCCTTCACGGAAATTGGCTCTCCAGGCGGTTCAGGTTTCCGCGCCGGCAGGACTGCAATCGGTTCTGCGGGCGGTTGGGTTACCCGTGCCGGCCTGGCGCCGGGGCCGTTGTTCGGATCGACTCGACGCGGGGGAGACGCAGGTGGTTCTCGCCGCGCAACCGCTTCGCCATTACCCGCTTCCGCGGCATATTTGTCCCGGTCCTGATAAATCAACGTGCGCACCTCGGCAACCTCAGCCAGGACGCTCTTCACCTCGTCGTTTGTTCCCATCTTTCCAAAGGCTTCAGAGAGCGAAACCGCGTCGCAAATGTTTTGTTCTATTTTCTGCAGGGCAACGACGGTGGCGAGTGATCGCTCTTTCCACTGAGCCTTCATTTCCGGCGTGACCATGAGCCTCTGCTGGGTAACGACCTGTTGAGGCGTTACGACCGTCGGTTGCGCGGGCTGATAGACCTGGCTGCCGCGACCCGGTACCCCTCCTCGCCCGGGAACTCCCGGAGCAATCGGAACTCCCGGAACGCCGCCGGGCAGGCCTCGCGGCCCATAAGGTGTTCCCATGGGCGAAATGACCTGGCCGCCGGTGACCACTCTTTGCGTGATGATCTCTTCTGAGGGCGCCGACTTCCGCGCGGCGGTTAAATTGGCAGCGAATTCTGCGGCCAACTCGCTGTCCTGCTTCTCGTAAGCCGCCAACTTCTTGGGCAGATAATCGGCCAGCGCAGTGGCCAGCCCGGGACACTCAGTCCAACCCTTCAGCTTGAGTTCTTCGCCAAGCTCTGCGAAATCATCCGCGATTCCCGCGGCAAGGCCGCAATTCACGGCTTCGTGACTTGTCAGCGTGAGGATTCTGCCCGGGACGCAAAGCAGATTGGAGCCGGCGCCTTCTTTGACGACCTTTTTGCCGTCGACCGTTTCCATGTGCAGGGCGATGTTGCGATCAATCATGGCTTCTGCCAGAAGTGGTTCATGGTTACCTTCTTCGGCACTATTTCGCGCCACCGCACGCCACGCGGATTGCATTTTTTCCTGGATGTCAGGCGGCAGATTGGGATTCACAGGGCTGTAGGCAGTCGCTGCACCGATCGTCCCCAGCGGCTTCATGTAGATGGTCGGGGCGGACAGCGATGTGATTGCGGCGGCGGAAAGGTTTTGATTTGCGAGAACAACGATGCGCAGTTGCTTGTTGTACCGATGCATAATTCGCATCATTTGCTCAGCCTCGCTGACGAGGCCGCCGGGAGAATCGATATCCAGAACGACAACCGTCGGCTTGCGCTTGACGGCATCGGCCAGTGACTTCTCAAGTGCGTCGGACTGTATCGTTTCGCCGACCACGCCGTGTAAAGGAATGACGTAGTAGGTCGGGCCTTTCGGCGCGGCGACGATGGGCGGAGCAGCCGGCTCTTTGGGCATGTCCCACTTCGGCTCTGGACGCTTGGCAGGGGCAGCAACGCCGTTTGCTTGCATGAGTGCCGCGCCCTTCTCGTCGATCACGATCACCTGCGCGATGTTCTCCACAGGAATCTGAATCACCACCCCCTTGCCTGGCGTGACCTCCAGACCTGTGCCGTTTCTGGATGTCACTTTCCCTTCCAGAACGCTGCCATCCTTACGCACGATCAGATCGGCACTTGCGCTGCTGGCCGCAACCGCGGACACCAATGCTGCGAGCGTGACCTTCCAGTGAAGTGCTGCCATTTTGATCTCCCAAAAACCCGCGCGTAAGGGGATATGAGGTGTAAAAACCATGCTAAATGAAAATGATTCTCGAAGTCAAATTCGACAGATTGAAACATGACATGGAGTTATGAAATAGAAATCATGTAAGTCGAATGACCAACATTTTCTAGCGTGACGGCGATCACGTCAGTTTCTCTCTCCCCTAAATCTGATTCTCCTGCGATTCCACGTTACCAGTGGCCAGTTGCCACAAGCGCGAGGATCACTCCGCCGATGACGATCCGATAGATCGCGAAGGGGACGAAGCCGTGCTTACGCACCCAGGCCATGAACCATGCGATGACGCCCCAGGCGACGACGAAGGAAACGAAGGTTCCTACCGCCAGCACGCCCCACTGATCACCTGTGAGATGAATTGCCGGCGGGGCGATCCGGGTGAGCGGGTCCTTGTGGGGCTTCAAGTAGTCGTAGAGCTCTTTGACCGTCGCTGCGCACATGATGGGGATGGAGAGGTAGAAGGAGAACTCGAGGGCGGTTTGGCGGGAGAGGCTGAAAACCTGTCCCGCGGCAATCGTGCACATGGAGCGGCTTGTGCCCGGGAAGACCGCCGACAGAATCTGCACGGCACCGATCCAGATGGCGTCGATGAGGCTCATTTCTTCAACGTGCATGACCTTGGGCTTGCGGAAGGCGACGTCGACGATCCACATGATGATGCCGCCGATGATCAGGGCGCTGGCCATCACGTAGACGCTCTTGAGATGGTCTTCGATGATTTTTTTCAGCAGCACCGAAGGCACGGCCGTCACAACGAAGGCGACGGCGACGAGCGTGATCGGATGGGTGAGCCAGGTGCTCGTACCCTTCTCCCCCTTCGGAAAGGTTTTGACGAATTTCAACAGGCGGTTCCAGAAATAGACGACGACCGCGAGAATCGCACCCAACTGAATGACCACCGCAAACATTTCCCAGAACTTGTCATCCGGTGAAATGTGGCAAAGGAACTGCGTCAGGCGGATATGCGCGGTGGAGCTGACGGGCAGGAATTCCGTGAGGCCTTCGATGATGCCGAACAGGAGGGCGAGGAGGTAGTCGTGCAAGGGGGCTCCTAAAGGGGGGAAGGCGGGCGTCGCCGAGTAAAAGGATTATCGGTTCAGCCACAAACGCACAATGAGTTGCGCGACGAGATTCGCCTGCACGCCGGCGGCGAGGTCGTCGCAGAGGACGCCCCAGCCCCAGGGAAGGCGTTCGAGATAGTTGGCAGGGGGGATTTTGAGGGTGTCTGTGGCGCGAAAAATGATGTAGAGGCCGGCGGTGAAGAGGAAGAGGCCCCAGACGCCATGGGCGGTGCACCATACGGGGATGGGGACGAACGCGGCGGTAACGGCGAAGCCGGCATATTCGTCGAGTACGCAGGTGCCGGGGTCGGGCTCGCGATAGTAGGCCGCAGCCCATTTGCCGTAAGCGATAAGGAGCACCGAAGCGACAAGGCCGCCGGCGAGAAAGACCAGAGAGCGCGTTGGGTCGCTCATGCCTTCGATGAGCGCCCACCAAAAAATCGCGGCTGGGACGGCGGTACCCCAGGATCCAGGAGCGGGGCGGAGGAAGCCTGCTCCGCCGCCGGAGATGATCCACCGCGGCCAGCGATTCTCCGGCCGCGGCAGGGCTTCGACGCGTGCCGCCAGCAATTTGTTGGATTTATGACCCAACGGATTCCTTCCGTTCGCTGAGGGCGGGTTGCCGCACTGCTTTTTCAGGCGGCGCGAAGATTTGCCACGCGCGGAGAATATAGGTGATCGACGAAAGAATCGTTACGACGACGGTTGTCCAGATGGCAACATTCCGCGTGACGTGTACCCACGGCACCTGGCTGATCAGCGCAAGATCCACCAGGATCGCGCCAGCAGCGACAGATTGCGTGAACATCTTAACTTTACCGGCCCAGTCGGCACGAAAATCGACGCCTTGCGCCTCCGCCAGGCCGCGGATGGATGTAATCAAGAATTCCCTCGCGATCAGCACAACGACCATCCACGGCACGACGCCCGTCAGGCTGGGCAGATTCGCTGGCCGAGTTGCTGCGGCAGTAGCGTACTCTGGAAACTTGGAGCGCGCGGCTATGTCGATGAAATGATTCGATGAAAAAAAGATGAACGCCCCGCAGATCAGGATTTTGTCAACAAAGGGATCGACCACGCGTCCGAATGCCGACTCCACTTTCCATTTGCGAGCCAGGTAACCATCCAGAACGTCAGTGAGCGTCGCGGTGACGAAGACCACGAACCCCAGCCACATCTGACGCTCAAAATTGTTCGTGTCATTGGTGTTGAGGATGACAAAAAACACCACCGTCAGTACGAGGCGGAGAATCGTGATGAGATTGGGGATGTGGCGGTACATCTGCTGGCACTATAAAGGAAGCGCCCCTGCCTTTCATGCTTTTCGCCCCTCCGGTATAACCTGCGGCAGCTGTCATTTCGGTGTCTCATGGCCATTTTCACGGTAGGTTTCAATCCCGCGATTGATCGCGTGCTGGAGTGCCCCGATTTCCACATCGGGGGTCACCAGCAGGCGCGCGAAGTGGCCCGGCTGGCTTCCGGGAAGGCCGCCAATGTCTCGCGAGCGCTGGCGCAACTCGGGGTGGATTCGATTGCCACCGGTTTCGTCGGATCGGCGGAGCAGGAATTCTTTCATGAGCAGCTTCTCTCGGCCGGCCCCGGCCGCATCCTCTGCCGGTTTGTCGAGGTCGGCGGGAAGACGCGCGAGAACATTACGATTCTCGATCCCAATCGCCACATCGAAACGCACCTGCGCGACCGGGGCTTCACCGTCCAGCCCGAAGATATTGAACTCCTCAACAAGAAAATCGCCCATGATTTGAAGCCGGGAGATGTGATTGTGTTTTCCGGATCGGCATGCCCCGGTCTGCAGCCGGATTATCTCGGCTCACTCGTCGATCAGTGTCAGCGGCAGCAGGCGCAAGTTGCCGTGGATGCCAATGGAGAGGCGCTACTTTCGGCAGCGCGGCGTCATCTATGGGTTTTGAAGCCCAACGTGCTGGAACTGCGGCAACTCCTTGGCAATGAGGTTGCCGACGAGCCAGCCGCCCTTCGCGATGCAGCACGACCATTGCTGCAGAACGTCGAACACCTCCTGATCTCTCGCGGCGCCAAGGGCGCGCTGCTGGTGACACCCAATCAATGTCTGAGCGCCAATACCATCACGCAGACGCCCGCCGTGCGTACGGTGGGTTGCGGCGATCATCTGCTTGCCGGCTTCGTGAGTGAGCTTGCTGCCGGGCGCGACCCGGCACGTGCGCTCACCGTCGCGGTCGCCGTTGCAGCGGCCCGAGCGTTTTCTACCAAAATGGATGAGTTTGATTCCGGGCTGTTGCAGACGCTACTCCACGATGTCGCGGTGGATGAAGTGTGACGCAGGGCGTCTTTGCCCCTCGCGGGCAAGTTCGCTCCCCATTATCCTATCCGGCGCATTGCGGAGGATTGCATGAACGTCACCGGCACCTGGAAAGGTGAATACGCTTTCGAAGAGTCAGAGGACGGCGCGGGCAAAGCTGTGGCTGGCACCGTCGTGACCTTTACGCTGAAAATCAAACAGGGATGGCTGGGAAGTTTCTCCGGCACGATCCAGGAGGATCCGCGCACCGGTTTTCCTGAGGCGGGTGAGGTCAAAGGAAAAGTGCGCGGCAACGTCATTACATTCGAAAAAGTAATGCCGAAGCTCCGGCTGATCCATGAGCATGGGATGATCACGCTTGAGCAATGGGCGGAGCGCCGCAAAGTCGTCATGGATACCGATATGCCGCAGCCGAAGATCCGGCACCTGGGCGATTTTGCCGCGGATGGCAATTCTGCCGAAGGAACCTGGCTGATGAACGAAGACAGTATCTCGGTTCCCGGCAGTTACGAAAAGCTGGTGCTGCCGACGCTCGCCGGAACGTGGAAATTGACGCGGGCGGAATGAGCACGCTTGGTCTCAGGGTTGAACCGGAAAGCCGGGCGCCTCGGACCGGCGCTTAAAGCGTTCCAGGCAGTAGCCCAGTGCAAACGTCACCAGCGCGATGAAGAGAAGAAATCGGTAAATCGTGTTCTCTGCCCGCTGGATATCAAACGACAGGCCCATCCAGTTCATCATGAGTGCAATGAACCACTGGCCCAATTGAAGGATCACCTGAGCCGCCGCGCCCGCGGCCTGCAACAAAAGCATTTTGGAAGCGGGATGTTTCCGGAACGCAAACAGCGCCATCAGGCACATGCCGCCCCAAGGCAGCACCGAGATTCCGGTGACAAACAAATCCCACAGCATCGACATAAAACCGCTGCTCATCATATCCCTTTCCGAATTTGCGCCCTCATGCCTCCTCCGGCCTTTCGCGTGACGCGTATCATAACCATTTCGGCAAGGTGTGCAGGCAGTCCGGTCCCGCTTACAGCAAAACTTGGAGAGCCAGAGGGCGCGGCACCGATAGGGCAGGATCGATTTTTTTTCCCCTTCCTCCTTTTGACCGCGGAGCCGGCCCATGTCTCAAGCCGAACCAGGCAGAACCAGCCGCATGATCGTCTCCCTCCACGTCGGGGGCATCTTTTTCGCTCTGGCCAATGTCATCTGCGTTGCCATCCTCGCCTGGACGTATATCCACGTAAAATTTGAGCCCAAAACGCTGGAAGTGAAAGGTTCCGCCAGGAAGGCCATTCAATCTGACCTGATTTCATGGAGTGGCACGATGGTTACGCGGGACAAGGACCTGATCGCCGCTTATGACAGGCTGAAGACTGACGGCGACAAGGTTGCGGCGTTCCTGAAAGCGGCGGGCGTTCCGGCGGAGGAAATCACCTTCTCTTCGATTTCCACCAACAAGATCTACCAGAAGGAAGCGATTCAGCCGCCAGTCGCCGCCGGCCAGCCGTTGCCGCCGCCGCAGATCGTCACAACCACCCGCGTGGAACTCTATGAGCTGACCCAAACGGTCTTTCTTGAGAGCAGGAACATGAAGGTTGTGCCGGAGGTTGCGCGGTCGGTTACCAGTCTGATCAAGGATGGTGTGGAAATCGATTCCGGCTCTCCGCGGTATCTCTACACGAAGCTCTCAGAACTCAAGATCGACATGCTGGCCGACGCGACGCGTGATGCGACCACGCGTGCCACGCAGGTGGTGACCAACGCCAACGGCAAGCTTGGGCGCCTCGTTGAGGCAAAAATGGGCGTGATGCAGATCAATCCCAAAGGCTCTACGGCAACCAGTGCCGAGGGGAACAATGACACCACGAGTTTTGAAAAGGAAATCACCGCGGTGGTCACCGCAAATTTTGAGCTGCGCTAGACGCGGTCTTGTGCGCCGTTGCCGCCGGGCTTCTGTGCATCAGTCGGTGGGTTCGTTCGTGTAACGGGCCGGCTTTCAAATTCTTTGGGCAGTTCCAGAAAGCCCTGCTCCTCGCCAGTCTCCTTCTTTTCCAGCCGGTGGCCGATCCAGAAAATCAAGGCAAAAAGGCTCGCGATAAACACCGCCCCCAGAAAAAACGCGGCCATGATCCAGATGTAATAAGCGCCAGCCATCACGCCCCCCGTTTCTTACGGCCCTCGATGAACGTCTCGCGGGTCTTCTTCGCGGCAAGCAGGAATTCGCGAATTGCCGTTTCGTCTCTTGCTTCCAGAGCGGTCTTCAGCGTCGAGAGTTCGTTCGAGAATTTGCCGATGGTCTCCAGCACGGCGTCGCGGTTGGTCAGAAAAATATCGAGCCACATCGTGGGGTCACTGCCGGCAATGCGGGTCATGTCCGTGAATCCGCCCGCTGCCGCTTCCAGAGCGGCGGGGTCGCGTCCGGCGCTCAGCATTAGTGAGAAGGAAAGGGCGTGGGGAAGATGGCTGACCGCCGCCACGCGCTGGTCATGATCGGTCGGCGAGCATGCGGTGACGCGCATGCCAATTGCCTGCCACATTCCCGCGATGCGCGCAAACGCAGCATCCGTCGTACCCTTCGCCTTTACCGGCCGGCACAGGAGGCATACTGCGCGTTCGTAGAGATTATCACGTGCTGCCTCGGGGCCAGTCTTCTCGCTGCCGGCCATCGGGTGAGACCCGATGAAATCGACATACTGGGGAAGTAACGCATCGGCCCACTGCATCACCTGTGTCTTCGTTGATCCGACGTCCGTTACAAGCGTCTGCGGTTGGAGTTTTGGCCCGATGGCCTTAAACAACTCGGGAAATTGCCGGATAGGCACGCAGACGACCACCAGATCTGCCGGAGGCGCAGAAATTCCGTCGATGATGCCGGCACCGACAGCCAGCGCGACATCGTCCGACCGGCGATCGATCGCGCCGCGCTGTTGTGCGACTGTCACGGAAGAAGAGCCGGCACGGCCCACTCCTGTAATTACGCTCGCCAACTTGTGCTTGCGCAGGGCAAGCCCAAGCGACGTGCCCAACAGCCCGCAGCCCACGATAACCACATGCTCAAAGGGTTTTTCCATCAGGCGCAGTGTAGTCTGCCCGGCACGCACATGCCATGCCGGGCAGACACGTCCGGGTTCGCTTAAGGCAGGTTGGGCGCTGGGGCCGCGCCGCCGCCACCCTGCATTTGCGCTTCCATCTGCTTCACCGCCTCCTGCACACCCACAATCGTCGCGATCGGAAGGTGCACTTCGGCCGTCATCGTGTTGCCCGTGACACCGACGCTCATCACAACCGGCGGCACAGGCTTGGCGGGTGGCGGAAGGGGGGCGCCCGGGGCTGCACCCAGGGCGGGGCCGACAATCTGCGGCGCCAGGCCAATCCAGCGCGCAATCGGCAGGTAAACAACACCCACCGGGTTGGTAACGATCTGATCCTTCATGGCCGCGATTTCAGGCTGCTTGCCGAGATCGGTGGAATTCGATTGGGCCGCGGTGATTGACGACTCCAGCGTGGTGGTGTCGGAGCCATAGATCACCAGCATGCGCTTGCCGACGATCCCGGTGTATATCGTCATCCCATCCGGGCCGTAGATGCGGTTGAGCGTTTCGATGGCGATCTTGCTTTCGGGCTTCAGCGGCTTTTCCGGGGTCTCTTCGCGCAGCGTGATCTTGACGGTGGTCCGCGTCAATTTCGTGCCCTTAATGGTGACCGCGTCGGGCGTGGTGGTGACGGTCTGCTTCAGGTCCGGGTCCATCGACTCCTTGCCGAATAGCCCCTTGGTCGAATCCAACTGCATCTGCATGAGCTTCTGCGGGTCGGTCGTCTCAATGGACACAACACCGTTGAGCATGCCATTCTTTCCGCCACCCGCCGGGTCGAGGAAGACAAACGAGGCCCCCTTCATGAGGGTGATTTCCTGCAGGACCGTGTCGAAGACTTTCTTGATTTCCGGGAAGCGCTCATCCTTCGAGACGGCGGGATCCGCCGCCAGCTTGTCGATCATGCCGCGCAACGGATTCTGCAATGTCTCGGCATTGAAGCGCATCGCGCCGGCCACGAGGAAATTGCCGGTGGGCAATCCGTCCAGCGTCAACGGCGGCTGCCCGCCTTGGGACGCCACAAACTTCCCGAAGGGAGAGTTGGCCTGGAAATCGCCAGAGACTCCGAAAGTCGCGCCGGATTCGGTCAGGCGCGTGGTGATCATGCCGGAGTTCGTGTCCTTGAGGAACTGCTTGGCGAAATCGAAGACCGCGTCGATCCCCAGCCGTGCCCCGGCCGCCTCAAGCGGATCCTGCTTGTTCACCTGACCCTGCAGTTCAAGCATGCCAGTGGCATCCGCTTTCTCGTCGTCCAGGATTTTGTCCATCCCGGCGCTGAGTTTGGGCACGTTCGACCAGAAAACGAAGTCGTTGGTGTCAAAGACCTTGAGCGTCCCAGGGGAGACAGTTTTGTTGAACGCTTCCCCGCGCGCGATATAGGACGCCAGGTCTTCTTTCTTGAGGGCCATGGCGACCCATTTGCCCGCGACCGTTGCCACGTAACCCTTCTGGTCGGGGTTATTCGGCATGGTGACGGTAGAGATGCCATCCTTATCCGTGTCGGCAGGTTTGAAAGGCTCAAGCATCAGTTTGGCATTCGTGGTAGGGATGAGGATGACCATGGGGGGCATCCCTTCCGCAAAGTAAGGCTCGTTGGCCTTATCCGCGGCGGGCTTGAGCATGACCAGCGCAATCGAGCCGTTGGGATCGAATCCTTCCTCGATCCCGACGGAGCGCGTGACATAGCCGACGGGATCCGGGGGTACCGGCAAGTCGAGGCGCGTCCCGGCATTGGCGATTTTGGTGCCCAGAGCACGAACATTATTGATCACCACGACGCCGTAGGCATCGCCCGGGATCTGCTTGAGCACTTCCGGCTCCGCGGCACGCGCCACGCCGGCAACAACCATCGCCAGCAGCGCCGCCATCATCCCGGACCGCGGCAACGAGACTCGCTTCATCTGAAACATCTGACTTTCCTCAATTTTTTGTCCCATATCCTTCAACGGTGACCTTGTGATCGAATCGCAAAGCCCTGGACTGTGTCTACGCACGTCACAGCCACGCGGTAGCATATCTGATGCCGATTCCACATGCACACATCAGTGAATCGGCATGCGAGCGCCTCCGTCATCAGCGAAACGGCGCCGCCGATGGCATGACAAAATCATGAGCCGCAGGTCATTCTATTCCGCGCAAGCCCGGGTCGAAAAATTGAAAATATTTTTCAAAACCGGCAGGATTTTTCTTGCATGCCGTGCGCCCGAAATGTACAAGTAACTCAGCCGGACGAGGAATGGTTTTTTTGTTTCTCTTTATGGAGACGCACCATGCCCCATCGTCGCACTTCAGGCGCCAAAGTCCGTTCTCACAAAATTGGTATCGGGAACTCGCGGTACGCGAAGGGCAAGCAGGCCCGCCTGCTCAACAAGCGCATGCTGACTGATTATTTCCGGTATCCGGACATGGCAGCCTGATCGGGTGCAAGTCGCAGTGGCCCCGCGCACTTGCGGGGCGTCGTTAAAACTCGGGGGAGAAGTTTTCGCTCCATGTGGGATGCCGTCGCATGTGTGCATCGACGGGATGGAGCGCGGTTCCGTTTCCCCGGGCGCTCCTTACGCGCAGGCATGCGCAGCGCCTGGGGAAGCGGTTTTTTTGTTTCCGGGTTCAGTTCGATGATCGACATCCACGCGACGCTCGCGTGTTGACAAGCTGCCGATGTCCGCAACATGATCCGACAGCGAGTAGGATAGCCCAGTGAGCGACCGCTCTGGCGGGTGAGAATCTCGTCTCGGCGGTATGATAACGACCACTGTCCTGAATCGGGCGCGGGCAGAAATCATTTCTCAAGCCCCGGCGAAAAAAATTGGAGGCGTTATGGTGTCGAAGCGAACCATTGGCGGGCTGCTTGCACTGAGTGTTCTTACGCTATGCGCGGCCAGTTTGCCGGCCGCCGCGCCTGAGACGCAACCACAGGCCAGCCAGCCCGCGTTCCCCATCCCGCCACAGGGCTTCGACCGGCCCCGCGACGGTATCGAGCACGGCAAGATGGAAAAGGTTTACTACGATTCCAAAGCAGTCGGCGGGAAGCGCTGGGCGGAAATCTGGACGCCTCCCGGTTACACGAGCGACAAGAAGTATTCGCTGCTGATTCTCCTTCATGGCATTGGCGGTAATGAAACCAACGAGTGGTACGGCGGTGGACGGAACCAGGGCCGGGCGAATGTCATTCTCGACAACCTCGTTGCCGACAAAAAGATTGCGCCGATGGTCGTCGTCTTCGCCAACGGCAACGCCACGCCTGTCGCCGGCGCGGCCACCGCGCCCGCAGCCGCTGCAGCGCCGCCCGCAATCGCAACACCGCCCACCACCGCGCCCGGTCGCGGCCGGGGCAACGTGGACCCGGGTTGGGCCAACTTCACGTCCAACGACCTCCTGAAAGATCTCGTCCCCTTTGTCGAAACCCACTATTCCGTCTACACCGATCCTGACCACCAGGCTCTTGCCGGTCTCTCCATGGGAGCAGGCCAGACCCATACCGTGATGCTGGCCAACCCGGATCGGTTCGCATACGTTGGCATGTTCAGCGGCGGCATCCTCCGCGCGGACGAACTCTCCGACATGCCCAGATTCAAAAAAGCCAACAAGCTCGTGTACATGAGCTTCGGCAGCAACGAAAGCTCCGCAGGCCGCGGCGGGAGCACCCTTCCCTCAGGCCCGGTGGGTATTCAACAGGCCTCTGATGGGCTCAAGAAGGAGGGGATCAACGTGACTTACTACGTATCCCCAAACTCCGCCCACGACATGACCAGCTGGCAGCGCAGCCTGTATTACTTCACGCAAATGATCTTTCCGGACAAACAATAAGCGACCAAGAGCTATCGCGTGCGAAATGACCTTCGCCGAGTATTACCGTCCGAAAGAACGGCAGAGGTTTTCTGTCGTCCCATTCCTCTTGTATGATTCCGGCTCATTTCGGAGGTAACGCATGAGCGGACGCTTTCAGTGGGGGATTCTGGGCACAGGGCATATTGCCGGAGTTTTTGCCGAGGGCGTTATCGGGTCGGAGCGCGGTGCCCCTGCCGCGGTGGGATCGCGTCAGGCCGGTACGGCCCAGGCATTTGCCGCGACGTACAAAATTCCGAAAGTGCATGCGACCTATGATGCGCTCCTTGCCGATCCGAATGTTCAAGGGATCTACAACTCGCTCCCCAACTCCATGCACCACGAGTGGACGATCAAAGCGCTCCGCGCCGGGAAGCATGTGCTCTGCGAGAAGCCGCTGGCGACGAATCTCGGGCAGGTCAAAGAAATGTTTGCCGAGGCGAAGAAGGCGGGGCGCGTGCTGGTCGAGGCGTTCATGTATCGCTCGCATCCCATGACCAAGGCCGTGCAGAAGGCAGTCGCCGACGGGCGCATCGGCAAGGTCAGAATGATCCGCAGCTCGTTTATCTATGCCACGAGCAACATCGCGGGCAACGTCCGGTTCAGCCAGCCGCTTGCCGGCGGGTCGTTGATGGACATCGGATGCTACTGTATTTCGTACTCGCGCCTCTTTGCCGGTGCCGAGCCCACGCGCATGCAGGCGTATGGGCACATCCACGAGACGCATGTGGATGACTATGCCGCCGGTGTCATGATGTTTCCGGGGGACATCACCGCGGATTTCGCCTGCGGCATGACGGTCTGTGCCGACAACACGGCCTGGATTCTCGGCACCGAAGGATACATCGAAGTTCCTGTCCCCTGGAAGCCGCCCGCCAAGGATGCCCAGTTCACGCTGGTCGATCGCTCGGGTAACCGCCAGGTTACCCGCGTGGATGCCGGCAAACACCTCTACGCGCTGGAGGCGGATGACTTTGCCGCCACCGTGTTCGACAAGGCTCCGCCCGCCTTCTCCGAGCAGGATTCATTGGGGAACCAGCACTGCCTGGACGAAATGCGCAGGCAGATCGGCGTCAAATTCTAATCGTGATTTAATGCAATTTAGCGGTCGCCCTCGGGCGACGCGTCACACCGGGCGGGGCAACTCTTTATGCGGTCCGATCGTCCACTTCGCCGCAAAGATCGGGAACGTCATCACCAGCATCCAGATACCTGCCGCCAGGAAGCGGTTGATCATGATCGCATGGTTCTGCAGCGCCCAGGGGCCCCAGACCAGCAGGGCAAACGCCGCTCCGGTGCCGATGGAATTCAGCCAGTGCTTGGCATAAAGCGTTTTGGCCGTGTGGTCGGCTCGCACCTTGAGCCCAACGAGCAGCAGGGAGGCAGACACGCACGCGATGCCGAACATAAAGGCAAATCTCATCGCGACTTCTTCGGCCTTCTGCGGTAGGTGAGAAACCGCCGCCTCGCCCATTAGGAGTGTTACCCCCATCGCGATCGATCCCATGCCAAAGCCGGCCACCGTTTTCGGAATGAACTCGGCATCCGGGTCGGACTCCGAGCGGTATTCGAGCAAGGAAGGAAGTTCCCGAAGCAGTGGTTGAGCCGCAGAGGAGAGCGCTTCAACTGCGTCCGCGTGGGGCGCAATGCTTTGGGGAGCGTTTTCAATGGCCATCGACATGTCAATCTTCCAGCTAGAGATGCACACTGGAGCAGTCGCGAGAGGTGTGCATGAATTATGTAGGGATCATCGTTCGGATGTCCAGCGAAATGTGGCATAAAACCTTGAAAATCCTGGCGATTCTTCGTGAATCATTTCTCGAACTTTGCTGCATTCACCCCTGCGTCCTGAATAATCTTTTGACCGGGTGCGGCTTATATCGAAGGTAAACTTACCTTTAGCGGTGTAGTGAATATGCCGGGGCCGTAGGCGACGACGGGAAACCCTGACCATAACTCTCTTCCCCGGGATCTTGCCCGAACGTGTTCGAGGCGGGCTCTCGCCTGACAGTGGCCACGGGCTGTTTCTGGAATTCCTTTTCGATTATCCGGGCGAGACCAGCGCCGGTTCAACGCTCGTCGGCGGGTCTTTTCGACGCATAGGGCGAGCTGAAGAAGCCAAGGGCCCGATCTTTTTCGATGGCGGTATTTTTACTGACGCACGGGAGGAGATGCCGCGTCTTGAAGCGCGATGCAGCGCAGTCGGGTGCGGTAAAAGGCCGCGTGACGAGTCCGTCATGCCGTCCGGACCCGAAAAAGAGAGTAAGAGTTATGTGCGATAAATATTGGCAAATATTCCACCCGACGGTCTGAATGTCGCACGATGATTTGCACTCGCGCCAATATGTGGTATTCTGTAACCCGAAGGCAGTAGCCCCGTGGAGGGTTCCCACCAAGATTGCAAAGTGCAAGGGTAGCGGGAAAAACTTTTGATCGAATCGGTCGAAGTCACTTCACACGGGGCGAGAAGTCGCCTATACTACTGCCAGTTAACTTTGTCCTTCTCCCAACGGCTCGCGTTCGCCTCCCTGGCATCGCGAGCCGTTCCTTTTTTATCCGCAGATAGCCGACTATCGCCCGCGCAGTTGCGTTGCACGGCCTTCACGCGCATCCTTGATGCACATTTCTGAAGGTTGCTCACAATTGCGGAGGCATGATGACGTTTCGTTCTGCTGTCTCGTCTTTGTTTCTGGCCGCGCTCATTTTGTCCGGCTGCACGCAGATGCCAGGCGCGCAGGCTCCGTCGACGCTGCCGAAGTTGACGCCCAGCGATCTGTCGACCATCCGGGGCGCAAACTATCGTGGAGCCGGGGCGGCAGATACCACGGATTACTGGCGGCGCTACAGCGCCGCCGAAACGGAGCGCGATCTCACCTATGCCGACAAGCTCAAGTTGAACCAGCTTCGCGTTTTTGTGAACGCCGCCTCGTGGGAAGCGGACAAGGCGACGTTCGCCCGGAATCTTGTGAACCTCGCGCGAACAGCCCAGCAGCATCGCATCGGCCTCATGATCACCATCGGGGACACCGCCGCCTTCATTAAGGAGGATGGAACCATCGATGGCGGCCGCATTCGCAGTTTCATCAGCGCTCTTGTGGCCGCCCTCGGTAAAGAGCCCGCACTTGCTTTCTGGGATGCCTCCAACGAGCCGGATTACAACGCTGCCGGAAGCCCGCCGGACCGCCAGGAAAAGCGCATGGCGATCGCGCGCCAGATTGCCGGGATTTTCCATGAACTGGATCCGAAAACCCCGGTGACGGTGGGTGTCGCCAACGAGCGAAACATGGAGGTCTTGGGTGATGCCGTGGACGTGCTGTCGTTCCACGATTACCTGTCGACACGCGAAGCGATTGCGAATGACATCGCCCGCGCCAAGGCGTATGCCGCCCGCACCGGCAAGCAGGTGATCGACACGGAGCTGGGCTGCATCGCCCGCGCGAATCCCTACGATGTCACACTCGAAGAGCACATGAATGCCAACGTCGGCTGGTACGTTTGGGAACTCATGATCACCAAGCGGTGGGGGAACGTGCATGGCATTTTCTATCCCGACGGAACCGTGCGCGATCCCTCAATCCCCGCCGCAATGTTCGGCCTCTTCCGCAACCGCACGGAAAATGCTTTGCCTGAAAATGTAAATCGCGAAAACTGGGTGAACACGGACATCGCCGGCGCACAGGCGTGGCTCGACAACCCCAACGGCAATTGGATAGAGGGCCTCAGTGCGACGGAGCGCCTCGCCAATCTTCTGGAGGGCGGACAGCTGATCGCCATGCGCGAGCCGCCCACGCGGACGATTGCGCTGATGCGCAAAGGAAATCCTGACGCCGCGGCACTACGCAAACTCACGCAGCAGTACATCACCCTCCTGAAGCCTCTCGAAAAGCCGGGCGCTGTGGCGACCACCGGCGTGCGCACCGGGCCCATTCCAGCGACCCTCGCCCCGCAGGTGGTCTATCCACTGAAACGGCGGCCCAATTCGCGCACGCCTGTGGACACAGCGACGATCCGCGGCGCAAATTACCACTATGCCGAATATGGTGGAGCGCCCGGCATGTGGACCAACTATTCCAACGCCATCACCGAGCGCGACCTCGACTACGCCAAGCGCGTCGGGATCAATCAAATTCGCACATTCCTGTCGTACCCCGCCTATCAGGCGGACTCCGCGAAGTTCATTCAAAACCTGCAGCACCTGTTGCGCGCAGCGGACGCACGTGGCATCGGCGTGATGCCCGTGGTCGCCTACAGCGCCCAGATGCAGCAAGAGGGTTACCCTGGCGCTGAGGAGTTCGCAAAAATCCTCGTGGATGCCATCGGAAAAGAGCCCGGCCTCGCCTTCTGGGATGTCTACAACGAGCCGGACTATCCACCAAACCAGCCAGAGCGTTCCGCGCCACGCGTCGCGTTCGCCAAGCACATGGCAGGCGTGTTCAAGAAGCTTGATCCCGATACACCGGTCACCATCGGCTGTGCCTACGAATACACGATGGAAGACTGCGTGGATGCTGTGGACGTGCTGGTCTACCACGGCTATCAGCAGACCCGCGAAGCGGTGCGCTATGACATCGAGAAGGCCCGCCTCGCGGGCGCGAAAGCGCACAAGCCCGTGTTGAACTCCGAGGTGGGATGCGTTGCCCGCGCGAACCCGTACGACATGGCAATCAGCGAATACATGGATGCCCACGTCGGCTACTATATGTGGGAACTCATGATCGTCTGGAACGGCCGCGGCTGGGGCGATGTCCATGGCATCTTCTATCCGGATGGTACCATCCGCGATCCGTCGATCCCGATGGCGGTGATGGGGATTTTCCGGAATCACGGGCCCGACGTCGTGCTGGAAGTCCCCGACCGCGAAGGCCGCGTCACCCAGACGATCAACAATGCCCGCAACTGGCTTTCGAACGCCAATGGCAGTTGGACCTCAGGTCTCGACATCGCCGAGGTTGCCGCAAATCTGCTGGAGTCCGCACAGCTCGTGCCGCTGCACGACCTGCCAACACGCAAGGTGGTGCTCATGCGAAAAGGTGCCGAAGATCGCGCAAACTTGCGGACGCTCCTGGAAGCGGACATTACCGCTTTGCAACCCTATACGCGGCAGGCAAATCCGCAGCCCTAGCCCCGGCAGGGGCCTTTTCAGTATGATGCCTCGGCTGGAACGAATGAAGGCTGCGAAAGGCAACCCGTGAAGAAACGAGTTTCACATCAAGCGTCATCAGCGCGCGGCTTCACCCTGATCGAACTCCTCGTGGTAATCGCCATCATCGCTTTGCTCATTGGCATCATGGTGCCCACGCTGGGGAAGGCGCGCGAGCGCGCCAAGCGCTCGGCATGCCTGAGCAACCTGCACCAGGTGCATCTGGCTTTTACCTACTACGCCCAGGATTTCCGCGACCAGGTCCCGGTGGGGTACCGCTCAGTTTCCAAGCAGTTTAACAGCATGATTTATTCGGCCACGGTTTCGAAGTGGGTGCTTTTTGGCGTGCTGCAGCAGGGGGGGTATCTCAATTCCACGACGCTGCTCTTCTGTCCTTCTGAGACCAATCCCAAGTTTCTGTTCAACACCGCTGACAATCCCTGGCCGACCGTTTCGGCCCCGACGGTTAATATCCAGGCGGGCTATGCCTCGCGTCCTGAAAAGCAGATTCCTGACGACTTCAGCGCACCGCCCGCAAACCTCACGCAGCCCTATCTTCCAAGCCTCACCGACTTCAAGCTCAAGGCCATCTTTGGAGACCTGACCGCTGCTGCCAACCGTGTGGCCACACGACACGTCACGGGAAACAACGTGCTTTATGGGAATGGATCCGCGCGGTGGGTGCCTTTGAGCGCGTTCAATCAGCCAGCAGCCCAGTGGCCGGAACCGTCGCCGTCGCCGCAGCCGACGTACAACGCGACGCAGGACCTGATCTGGCAGGCTTTTGACCAGAATTAATCTCGCGCTCCAGATCACCATTTCGTTAACTTCATAAATAAATTGACGGCAGGATTACGGGGCCGGTAGGATTCCCCTCGGGAGTTTCATTTCTGATAGACAAGCCGCTGCTTGGGCCGACCGTGTCCGGGGCGGAGGTCATAGCACGTCCCGGAGAATCTTATGAGCGACGATCTCGAACTACCTTCGCGCCGGACCATGGGCAAGCAACTCATTGGAATGGCCGCGGCAACAGTCGCGGTGCCCGCGGCCCTGGCGCAAATCGCATCCGCACAGGCGCCGGGGGCGCCTGCTGCAGCTGCACCCGAAAGCCAGCCTGCCGGTACCCCTCCGGGCGGACGCGGCGCCCGTGGCGGACGCGGTGCACCTGGTGGCGGCCGCGGCGGCCCTGGTGGTGGAGGTGGAGCTGCAGGATCCGTCACCTTCAACACCGTGCTGACCAAGTTGAAGGAAGGCAAGCAGGTTTTCAGCAACACCATTACCGACCCAGACCTGGAAGCGGCCAAGCGGGCCTGCCAGGGCGTGGATTTCATCTGGATCGAGATGCAGCACAGCACGCTGACGTGGCGTGAATCGGCAAACCTGATTGAAACCATCGCTGCTGCCGGATGCATTCCGTTTGTGCGCGTGCCTTACGCCAATGAAGGGGATATCCAGAAGGCCACTGATGCGGGTGCCCTGGGCATCATCTGCCCGATGGTGGATACGGTCGAGAAAGCACGCGATGCGGTGCAGTTCGCCAAATATCCCGTTGGCAACCTGACGAATCCCAACACCAAGCCGTGGGGCCGGCGCAGCTCAGGCCAGAACCGTGCGGGCACGATCTGGGGTAGTTCTTATGCTACCAACGCCAACAACAACATCATGGTACTGATCCAGATTGAGAACCCCGCTGGCGTGGGCATCATCGACAACATGCTGGACCAGGTCGAAGGCATCGACATCGTGATGGTTGCCAGTAATGACTTTGGCATTCAGGCCGGGGACCGCGACGGCTCGCCCACCTATAACGCCCGCGAGGAAATCGTCCGCAAGTCCGTGCTTGCCCACGGGAAGTACCTTGCCGGCCCCTCCAACTGGGCGAACCGGCCGGGCTACAAATTCTTCCAGGGTCGCGGTGGAGCGACGACCAATGGATATGAGCCGCGGTAAAGCGAGCGCATAAGAGTGATCCACAGGCCCGCGAAAGCAGTTGTGTTTTCGCGGGCCTTTTTTATTTCGCGACGTGGTAGTCGGTCGGCGGCACCGCGCCCTCCGGCAGGACGTACGCAAATAACAGCGCGATCAGGCCCACGAGGATCGCCAGAAAGATGCTGTGCTTGATAGTAAAGCGGAAGAGCTTCGCCTCGTCCTTGGCCTTCAGTCCTGTTGCCGCGGCGGCGACGGCGATGCTCGCGAGCGAAATCATTTTCCCCATCACCCCAGCGGCCGAGTTGACGGATGTCGTCAGCACCGGGTTCAATGACAGATGCAGGGCTGTTTCCTTTTGGAGATTGCCGAACAGCGCATTGGCCGAGGTATCGCTACCCGTCAGGAACACGCCGAGCCATCCAATGATGGCGCTGAAGAACGGGAACGATTTCCCCGTGTTCGTGAGCGCCAGCCCAAGCGTGGAAGTCATACCTGAGTAATTCATCAGATAGGCTAGCCCAAGCATCGAAGTGATTGTGACAATGGGTTTCGCCAGCTGTTTCCAGGTCGCGAGGTATTCGTTGAGGTAGCGTTTGGGGCTGATACGCAATACCAATGCCGTCGCAATCGACGCAAGGAGGCAAGCAGTTCCGGCTGCTGCCATCCAGTTCAACTGAAAAAGGGCCGGATACTTCTGCTCATCCTTGGTGACGGGAGGCACACGCACAATCACATTGTGAAGTCCCGGCACTGCTATGTTGTTCAGCCTTGAGGATTCCTCCTTCCCGGTCTTCGGATTCACGGTAGCCGCATCAAACGTCACAACATGGGACATTAGTCTGTGCGACGCCTGATCAATTCTCAGTTTGATTGACACGTCCCCCCACGCCAGCACAAAAGCCACCAGCAGAATATACGGCACCCAGGCCATAAATATTTGCCGACCCGTATGCGGCACGGCGCGGTGCGTTACCTCGATGTCCCCCTCCAGCCGATAAATGCTTTTGGGCTTCCAGAATTTCAGTACCAGTGCCATGCAGCCAATACACGACAGAGAACTCAGGATATCGGTGAGTTCTGGGCCCATAAAGTTCGAGACGGCAAACTGCACGGCGGCAAAGGACACGCCGCAGATGATCACCGCGGGGAGCACTTCCAGGGTCTTCTTGAATCCCACCATGACCAGCAGGAGGTACATCGGAATAAAAACGGAGATCATCGCGCAAAGGCGTCCGGTCATCGCACTTAGTGGCTCAACGTGCAATTCCGTTACGCGGGCCAGTGTCGTCACCGGTATGCCAATGGACCCAAATGCCACAGGCGCCGTGTTCGCCAATAGACAGATACCTGCCGCATAAAACGGCGAGAAGCCCAGCCCCACCAGAAGCGCACCGGACACGGCGACGGGCGCCCCGAACCCTGCCGCCCCTTCAATGAACGCCCCAAATGAAAACGCAATAAAAAGCGCCTGCAACCGGCGATCATTGGTCAAGCCGCCAATGGAATCTTTAATGATCTCGAACTTTCCGGTTTCCACGGCGAGGCGGTAGAGGAGGATCGATGTGAAAACGATCCAGGCGATGGGAAAAAACCCGTATGCCGCCCCAAAGAGCGTGGACATGAGGGCAAGTTTTGCCGGCATGCCGTAAGCGGCGAGTGAAATGATGAGGGCGGAGATCAGTGCCGCCAACGCCGACATCCAGGCAGGCCGTCGAAAAACGCCCAGCATGGCAAAAAGGACAAGGATCGGAATGACCGCGACAGCTGCCGAGAACCCGAGGCTGCCGCCGACGGGCTCATAATTCTGTTGCCACATGTATCCCTCGACTTGGTCTGACGTGATGTGCGGAGTGTAGACGCGAGGAAATCTTTGCACAACGGGACGCCGGTGCGCTTTCAGGCTACATTCCCCCACGCTTCCATGACAGAATCGGCCGCCAGAGACCGCCCGCTCAAGCCCGTCCCGCCACCAAATTTTCTACCTTTTATGACCCATCCCCACTTTCCGATCCTTGCAACTCGGTGCATAAAATAACCCGAGCCCGCTGAGACGGGCTCGGGAGTGATCACCCCGGCAAAACAGACTGAAGGAGTCAGTCATGCGTCGCCAAGAAGCGGCCGCGTGGGTGGTCATCGTCTGCGCGGTATCCTTGCGTTTGTCACAAGCCAAAACCTTAGGTGCCCTGGTGGCGGCGGCCATGTCGGTCCAACGCATCTCTCTGGCCAATATTGGCCGACAGATGCTGGGATCGGTCAAGCACCAGATCAAACGCTGCTGGCGATTTATCGCCAATGAGCGTGTCGAGACCGCCGATGCCATGCGCGGGATTATAGCGCGGCTGGTCAAGAAGCGTAAAAAGGCCCTGATTGTGGCCTTGGACTGGGTGGATATCCGCGGATTCCAAACGCTGATGGCCTCGGCAGTGCTCAAGGGCCGTTCGATTCCCCTGTGCTGGGCCAGCACCAGTACACCTGTCTGGGAAGGCCATAGGAGCCGCAACGCCTTTGAAGAATCGCTCTTGCTGGTCCTGCGGACGATGATTCCCGCTTCCATCAAGGTCATCCTTCTGGCCGACCGAGGCTTTGGCCGCTGTGCCTTGGCGGCCTTTTGTCGACAGCATCATTTCAGCTATCTCATCCGCATCCAGCCCAAGGTCTGCGTCAAATTCCAGGGGTTCTCTGGCAAGCTTTTGGACTATCCTGTATGCAAGGGCATCGCCAAGGTGCTCAAAGCCGTGGCCTATCGCTCTGACGAAGCGGTCACTCAGAACATCGTGATCCGCTGGCGCAAGAACCTGCCTCCTAAACGCGATGAATGCTGGTTCTTGATGACCGATCTCTCCGGCACCGCTGTCGAATTGTGCGCCCTGTATGGCCGTCGTATGACCATCGAACAGCTCTTCCGCGATCACAAGTCCAAACGCAATGGCTGGAGCCTTCGCAACACCCAGATATCCACGCCGGAGCGTCTGGACCGGTTGCTATTGATCCTGGCCATTGCATACCTCCTCTTGTGCGGCATAGGCCGCATCGCACAGGCCACCTGCAGGCCTTCCGCCTGGTCCTCCGCCAGCAAGGACCAAAGCAGCCTCTTCCAAATCGGCCTTATCATGCACCACAAAATCAACGCTTCTCCACAGACCGCTTTTCGAGCACTCCTGGCACTCTCTGAAACGGTCGCGCAAAAGTGGGGATAGGTCAGCTACCTTTTCTCTTGTATCGCTGGACATACGTTTGTATAATATTAGGGTAACGCGACGGAAGGAGAAGGACCATGCCATTGCTACTTCCCATTCTTCTCAGAATTCCCATCAATCCTTCCCCATCTTCGCGCGCAGTGCACTGCAGTTCATCTCAACATAAAACATGCAGCCCAGAGGTGAACCATAGTTCACCTCACCCGGTTTCTTCTTCCCCAACCTGCCACGGCATCTTGCCCAGACTAGCGACTACGCCAAAGGGTGTGCGCGCGCATGGCGCAGTCGCTCCCCTGCGCCGCGTCCCCGCTTCACCTTTGTTGGCCGTCGATTCTGTCAGCGCACGGTCGGCTTTCACGCAACTGCGGGCCGACGTGGCCCTCGGAGATACCGCAGAGTCCGATGGTGAATCCCACCAAGTCTGGCTACACCCGCATCCGCCGCGATCGATCGCCGTTCTTGACGGGCCCACATACGCTTCTTTAGAATTCGCAGAGGCTTGGAACCCGGAGCCCCCTTTCACATCCCTTCCTGGTCGCGTTGCCATTTTGGCCCGGGCTTCCTCGTCTGACGCCGTACTTTTATTGGATTTTCAAATGCCCAAACGCTCTGCCCTGCTCCTCATCCTGGCTGGCATCCTGGCGGGGGCGGCTACGGTGCCGTCGACGACCTCGCGCCCGGCCACCGCTCCCGCATCCGCACCTGCCACGAAGCCGGCCACCACCTCCGCGCCTGCCTTTAAATCCGCGAAGGATGGCATTTACAACGATGCACAACTTGCTCGCGGCAAGAAGGCCTATCTCGCCTCTTGCGCTCGCTGCCACGGTGACACGCTGGGCGGCAACGACGATGCCGTAGCCCTTGTCGGCAATGATTTCCTCAACGACTGGGCCGGCAAATCGGTCGGCGACCTCGAGGAATACACGCGCGCAAACATGCCTTCCGACGGCCCGGGCAAGCTCAGCCGTGCCGAGGTCACAGATATCGTCGTGTTTATCCTGAACCAAAACAGTTTCCCCGCAGGCAAGAATGAACTGCCTGCCGACGTTGATGTCATGAAGGCTATTCCTATCCAGGTGAAGAAATGATCAAACGGCACCGGCTTTATACGCTCGCTCTTGCAACCATGCTGGGCCTTACCAGCAGCGCCTTTGCCCAGAAGGGTGGCGAGGGTGGTCAGTGGCGCTATTACGGCGCGGATGCAGGGAACACCAAGTATTCGCCGCTGGATCAGATCAACGCCAGCAACGTCAAGAACCTCAAGATCGCCTGGCGCTGGCAGTCCGACAACCCGGAAAACCTGTGGGAAGTCACGCCCTTGATGATCGACGGCGTCCTCTATTACACCGCCGGCACCAAGCGGGACGTCATCGCCGCCGATGCCGCCACTGGCAAGACGATCTGGAAGTTCAGCTTTGACGAGGGCGAGCGCGGCGCCCGCGCCGTACGCACGCAGAATCGCGGCGTTGCCTACTGGGCTGACAAGGCCGACAAGGAGGACAAACGCATCTTCATGATCACTGGCGGGTATCAACTCATTGGCATCGATGCCAAGACTGGCCTTGCCATACCGACCTTCGGAAAAGAGGGCATCATTGACCTGAACGAAGGCCTCGACCGCGAGGTTGTTCCGCCGGGCCGCATCGGCGCAAGTTCGCCTGCTATTGTGATCCGGGACACGGTTGTGGTCGGCGCTGCACTTCAGGCCGGTACTGCGCCCTCAAGCAAAGAAAATGTGCCCGGCTACATTCGCGGTTTCGACGCGAAGACCGGAAAAAAACTCTGGACATTCAAAACCGTCCCCCAGGCCGGCGAGTTCGGCAACGAAACCTGGCTGAATGATTCCTGGAAATACACCGGCAACACCGGCGCATGGGGCCCGCTCGCCGGCGATGAAGAACTCGGCTACGTCTACATCCCCGTCGAAATGCCCACGGGCGATTTCTACGGCGGCACACGGCCGGGGGACAATCTTTTCTCCGATTGCCTGGTCTGTCTCGACGCCCGCACTGGCAAGCGTGTCTGGTACTACCAGACGGTTCACCATGATGTGTGGGATTTTGATCTGTGCGCGCCGCCCATCCTGTATGACCTCGAAATGGCCGACGGTCGCAAGGTCAAAGCGGTGGCCGAGGTCACCAAGCAAGCATTCACCTATGTCTTCGATCGCGTGACTGGGAAGCCGATCTGGCCGATCGAAGAACGCCCCGTGCCGCAATCGGATGTGCCCGGCGAAAAGACGTCTCCCACGCAGCCTTTCCCGACCAAACCCGCCGCGTTCGACCGTCAGGGGATCACCGAGGATGACCTGATCGACTTCACGCCCGCCATAAAGGAGCAGGCGAAGCAGATACTGTCGCAATATCGCACCGGTCCGTTGTTCCTCCCGCCGATGGTCGCCGGCAGCGATGGCAAGATCGGTACGCTGATTCTCCCGCATCACACCGGCGGCTCCAACTGGCCTGGTGGCTGCTACGATCCGGAAACGGGCATCATGTATGTATCGTCGCTGACCAACCCAGACGGCCTTTCGCTGTCGGAAGTCAGCCCGCCACGTTCCGACATGGGTTACGTGGGCGGTGGTGGACGCGGTGCTGCGGGTGGCCGAGGCGCGCCGGGTCGTGGTCGCGGAGCCGCACCTGCAGCACCTGCCGCACCTAATCCTGCTGATCCTGACTCCTTCCCATCCCGCGGCTCAGCCCCGGGCGGGGGCGGTGGCGTTTATCCCGCAGGCGAGGGCGCTCCTGTGGGTCGCGGCAGCAATGGCCCGCAGGGTCTGCCGCTGATCAAGCCGCCCTGGGGCCGCATCACGGCCATCAGCCTGAAGACCGGCGATCACGTCTGGATGGTTTCCAACGGAAGCGCTCCTGACGCGGTGAAGAACAATCCGGCGCTCAAGGATCTGAACCTGGACTTCTCAACCATGGGCAAGCCGGAGCGCGCGCCGCTGATGGTGACCAAGACGCTCCTGTTCAGTGCCGATGGCGCAGGTCTGTTCAATTCCGGACCCGGCGGTGGCGGCAAGATGTTCCGCGCGCACGACAAGGCCACCGGCAAAGTGATTTTTGAAGACGCGCTCCCTGGAAACGTCACCGGCATGCCCATGACCTACATGGTCAACGGCAAACAATACATCGTGGTCGCCACCGGCGGCCGCGGCATCCCGGCCGAGCTGATCGCTCTCGCGTTGCCCTGATCGGAGTTCAGTTTCTCGATTCTCCGAAGCGGGCCTGCGAGGCCCGCTTCTCTTTTTGCCGCGCCGTCAGCCATCAAGCCGGCGGCTGCCGTTTCTCCTCGATGACCCGCTTCTGGAAATCCGCCAGATAGGCATCCGCCTCTTCGCGGCTGCTGAAGACGGTCTCCTCCGGCATCATCTTGACCAGTTGAAACGTCCGAATGATCTGCGGCTGCGCGCCGATCATCAGCACCAGCCCTCCCTTCGACTGCACCGTCTTCTTCACCTTCGCCACCAGCCCAAGGCCAATACTGCTGATGTATTTGAGGCCGCTCAAATCCAGCTGCACCGTTCTTGTGTCCGGATCGTCCAGCACCCGCTCAAGCCGGCTCTCCAGGAGCGGTGACGTTTCCGTGTCCAGCGACCCAGTGAGCTTTACCCAGTACGTGTGCCTGTTCTTGGCGATGTCGATATCGAGCGGCATATTTGCTCCAAAGGGATGACGGGTGCGGGTTTGGCGTTCGGAAAGGAATTGCGCGACATTATCCCACGGCAGGGCCACCTGTGTAAACTTGAACCCTGAGATGTGTTGCCCTTCAGCCCACGAAATCTGCTTTGCAGGGCAACAGACATTACTGAAGAGCGTTGAGTTATCACGTCTGGTTCATTTTTGAGGAGCTTGAAACATGACCCGTACAAACCGAGTGTTAATGTGGGCGGTGGTTACCGTTTGTGCGGCGAGCGTCGCGGTTGCGCAGCCGGCGCCAGGCACCACCCCTTTCCCCGGCGGCCGCGGAGCGCGCGGCGGCGCACCGGGCGGCCGAGGCGGCGCGCCCACGACCATACCCGCGGATTACTACGAAGGCGCTGATCGCTCTGCTGCCCCTGCCGGATACGACCAGAAGCGCGATGGCATTCAGACGGGGAAATTGGAACGTGTCGATTACGAAGCCAAGGCCGTCGCGCCTGGGCTGGAACGGTGGATGGAGGTCTATACGCCTGCCGGCTACACCAAGGACAAAAAGTATCCCATCCTCTTCCTCCTTCATGGCATCGGGGGAAATGAAAACCATGAATGGACCGGCAGGGGCGGCAATCAGGGTCGGGCGGACATTATCCTCGACAACCTCATCGCCGATAACAAGATTGTCCCGATGATCGTGGTGTTCCCTAATGGGAACGCGGTCGCGAATGCGGGCCAGGGCAATGGCGAACCGATCAACGATGGAGCTGTCCCCGGGGCGGGTGGACGTGGCGGAAGAGGGGGGCGTGGTGGCCGGGGTGGTGCTCCTGGTGGACCGGGCGGCGCGCCTCCCGCGAACGCACCCGGAGCGATGGGCCCCGTGTTGGATGGCGACACACTTTTCTTTACCGGTGCGCCCGCGGCACCGGCTCCTGCGACCCCTCCTGCTACGGCACCGGCTGCCGGCGCGCGGGGTGGCGCCGGAGGCAGAGGCGGACGCGGTGGCGGGGGCGGCATCGGCGGCCCCGGCTGGGGCGACAACTTCACCAATGATCTGATCAAAGACATCATCCCCTTCATGGAAACCCACTATCCCGTCTTCAACGATCGCGAGCATCGCGCCCTGGCCGGTCTTTCCATGGGCGGTGGACAGACGCTCAATATCGCCCTGACTCACCTCGACACCTTCGCCTGGGTCGGCGCGTTTTCGTCGGCTCCCAATACGCAGAAGGTTGAGCAACTCGTTACCGACCCCGACGCCGTGAACAAGAAACTCAAGCTTTTCTGGATCGGCTGCGGCGACAATGATCAGACCGTGCACCTGATCCCCTACGACTTCCACATGGGCCTGAAGCAGAAAAATGTGACGCACACCTGGCACGTCGATCCAGGTGGGCACACCATGGCGGTCTGGAAGACCAACTTGTACTTCTTCTCGCAGAAGCTGTTCCGCGAGTAAGTCGGAAAATCAGAAAAAAAACGCAGCCCGCAGCGAACATGGTAGGTCGAGCCGCGGGCTGCTTTGTTTCTATCCCGATTTATCAACGCGTGTCCCTGAACCGGGACTTAAGCTTTTACCGCCGCCAGTCTTCATCAGGATCGTAGACCTTCATTGCCTTTGCGATCTTTGCGGTATCACGTCCAAGATTCTGATGGTAGACGATGCCGTCCTGGTTGACGATGAACGTCATGACGCCGGAGTTTTCATAGTCCGCGGGGTAGGCGACGACGGCAAACCCGCCGAGCATTTTATCGCCGACCATGTAGTCGCGTGCACCACCGGGGGCGTGAGAGCCTTGTCCCTTCAGAATGCGGAAGTAATAGCCGTGATACGGGCGCGGCTCGGGGGGGGTGCCGCTTTTCACATTATACCCTTCGCTGGCCGCGTCGGCGGCGAGCTCTCCGAGCGGGCTGGGCGGTTCGCCTTCCTTGGTTTCCCAATAGAGACCGTCCTTTTTGCCCGGGGTACTCAGGAATTTCTGGGCATACACCGGGAGCCCCGTGTGTTCTGGATCCGTCTCGGCGTATTCGTTCTGCGCATCCACGATGGCCAGGCATGTCTGGATCGTGTCCAGCTCATTGCGCCCGATACGCCGGTTCAGGATTTCTTCCTTGCCGGCTTCCGTGTCGAAAGTCCACGTGTGGTTGAAAGGATTCTGGACGATCGGAATCGGGAGCGGCCACTCATCCGCGCCAACATTGAGCACCATCGAGCCGTTCTGCTGCGGAACGAGTTCGTGCTTCTGGTCATAGGCGGTGAGGAACTTATCGAGCTGGGATTGGTCCTCCACGGAATCTCCCGAGAAGAGCAGGTCATCCGCGCCTTGGCCGAGGATCGACTTCAATTCTTCTTCGTTGCCGGAGCGGAGTGAGTCCATCAGTGTGGTGACGGCCAAATCCGGATTGGTAAACGTTCGTTGGGTCGAACAGCCGACCGAACCGAGCGAAAAAAGCGCAATCAACAGGAGGAAGAGGAAATGTTTTTGGATTTTTAAGGATGACATGGTCAAGTCCTTTGCAAAAAGTTCAGAGTCACTGTTCACAAGACAGGGCAGTTAACGGCGGCGGCCTCCGCCACCGCCTCCAGAGCGTGCACCGCCACCGCCCGACGACCGTGCCGGGGCGGAACGGCTGGCTGAGCCCTGTCTGCTTGCGGATCTGGCCGCATTGCCGCCGCCACCCGCACCGCTCAGGCCGCCGCCGCTGGTCCGCGACTGGCTGGTGCTCGGCCGCGCCGCCGCACTGGGCCGGGCGGCGGCACTATTTCCGGCACTTGGGGGAAAG
>JADMIO010871473.1_pt1 | contig 53549 bp, 56 predicted proteins | sample 8958161 | NCBI WGS metagenome assembly JADMIO01 (sample SAMN16585339, study PRJNA669376) | soil metagenome | isolation source: Crop rotation soil | place: USA: Cullars Rotation, Alabama | collected 2011 | reverse complement strand
ATGGGAACACCGTCACCAGATGGAAAAAGAGTTATTTTCGCAAGCGACTGGGGCGATCCGAGCGGCCCTATCCAGGCATACGTTATAGATACAAGAGATATATGTCCTGTGCTACCAAATTGATTCGCACATCACATTTAAAAAAGATGCTTCTTGGAAAATGCTATGCCACGTAAGGCTTCCGAATCAGCACTTCTTGTTACTGCAGTAATCGCTACGACACTTATCATTGCATTCGCTGCGTACAGCAACTCCTCAGTGACGGGCGAAGCTGCCAATGGCAACCGACCGACGAAATGTGGTAACCTGGTCTGCAACAAAGGGGAAACAGCAGTATCCTGCAGCACAGACTGCGCATGTGGCACGAGTGGCAACGGAGCAAAGACATGGCTAGGCAACAACGCATGCTGCAGCGGACTCTACAACAGCAACGGCGTATGCTGCCCGTCCGGATCTGTATGGGACGGAACGGTGTGCGCAACGCAACCAAGCGACACAGCTCCACCTGTACGCAGCAATGGAGCGCCTACCGGACAGCTCCCTTCCGGGATAACGACAACAACACTTTCCCTCTCGACAAACGAAGTTGCCACTTGCCGCTATAGTACAACTGCAGGCACCAGCTACGACGCTATGACCCGCACCTTTGCAAGTAGTGGAGGACAAAGCCACACTGCAAGTGTAGCAACAGCCGACGGACAAACATACACGTACTACGTGCGATGCATGGACAGCGCGACGAACAAGAACACCGACGACTACACAATCACATTCTCGGTTGCAACAACATGCATAGACACAACATGGACACCAAACGCAACAAGCAAGTGCGGAGCAGTAAGCCAAACTAGCAACTGTGGAAGCACACGAACAGTAAATGGATCGCTCACCTGCCAAGCAGGATTTACCTGCAGCAATAACCAATGCGTACAAAGCCAGATAACATGCCCAGCAGCTGCTACCAATGCGTTCACTGCATGCTACTACGACAACCAAGATCTGACAAATCTCAAAGTATCCCGAATAGACAACGCAATCAACTTCGACTGGAGTACAGAATCACCCGATCAATCTATAGGACCTGATCAGTTCTCGGCGACATGGAGTGGCAACTTCAACTTTAACGCAGGAACCTATACATTCACGACTACATCCGACGATGGTCTGCGCGTCTACATCGATGGCGCTCTCGTATTTAATGACTGGGTAAACCACCAGGCAATCACGAACACGTTCACGCGTACGCTGAGCGCCGGCACCCACCTCGTACGAGTAGAATACTATGAAGGAACATCATTTGCTGTTGCAAAAATGAGCTGGAGCCAGACGACGCAGACATGTGGCAACGGCGTAACGGAAGGCACAGAAATGTGCGACCTTGGAAGCACGAATAACGGCGCATGCCCAAAAACATGCAGTGCAAGCTGTACCACAAACAACTGCACCTGCACTGATACGAATTGGACACCAAGCCTCAGTAACCTTTGCGGCTCTGTTACACAGACAAGCAACTGTGGCACGACAAGAACCATGCAAGGAAACGTCACGTGTGCAACGGGGCAGACCTGCACGAACAACCAATGCGTGACAAGCGGTGGCACCTGCAACCTCGTTACCGGCCAAACAGCAAAGCCTGCAACAACACTCGCAAAACCTGGCTACCTGCAATCCGTCATTGATCCACAGTTTGGCACGAAAATCACGCGTATCACCGGAGACCCAGGCACACCGATTCCTGTGATCGGCGGCACCTGGCCGGATCTCATCTACGGTAACTATCCAAAAGATCCTGTATGGACAGCAGACCAAAAACTCATCGTCCTCAAGCAGACCTCCGGTATGGGCGCAATCTTCCTCGATGGAGACACGTACCAGCCCCTCTTCAAACGAAACGGACCGTCAGGCGGCGGCGAGTGGCGTCTACACCCTACTCTACCTGACGTTGCCGTCTACCTCAACAGCAACGGCGCTGTCGGTCACTGGAATGTCCGCACAAACACTGTCACCGTAAAGATCCCTGCAGTATCGGGCTATACGAGCTATGAGATGGGACCAAATGAAGGTGGCCTCTCCTATGATGGACGCTACATCGTTGCAAAAGCCGTGCGACAGAGCGATAACCACCTCGTTGGCATCTACATGGATGTTGACGCAGGTACTCGAGGCGCAGTGGTAGACCTGACTGCTGCCGGCATAACCGATCTCGACTGGGTTTCGGTATCAGCACTTGGCAACTACATCGTTGCGTACGGCGTCATCAGTGGCGGCGCACAACGGACACGGGTATGGACGAAGACAGGCACACTCATCGGCACCTGGAACGACTACACGTTCGGTCACTACGACCTCGGTATTGATCCAGCAGGCAACGAAGTAGCCTTCGGCGCCGTCGGACAGAGCCCATACGCGCACCACTTCATCGCACGAAAACTCTCAGACGGCACCATCGCTGATCTCACGGGTGCCGTAACCACGTATAACTGGCACGCCGGTACGCGAAACACCGCGCACCCAGGATGGGGCTACGAAGCAGTAAACGATAATGGCGGTTATCCCTTCGACGGCGAAATCGATGCGATTAAGCTCGACGGCTCAAAGACCGTGCTACGCCTCGCGCACCACCGCTCTAACAATATCGACTACGACTCTGCACCGATGCCTACCGCATCTCCTGACGGCAAGCGAGTGCTCTTTGGCAGTAACTGGGGAGCGTCAAGCGGACGACCAATACAGACGTACGTCCTTGATACGAGAGACATCTGTCCAAAGCTGCCTTAAGCTGAACTCTTATAAAGTAATGGTTCTTTCTCTGTCTTGCTAGGCCGGGCGGGTTACTCGTCGCCTGTTACCATGAACCGAGTCCACATGGGGCCGAAGCCTCGGGGGCGGCTGCACTCTTTAGGCAGTCTACGACGTACTGTCGATCCTCCGTCCACACTGGCGGCAGTAGCTGTGAACCGGTTCAGGGCAGGAATGCAGCAGACCTCAGCTGTTATTGTTGTGTAGTGTGGGTCGCGGAGAGGAGGGAAATCGTAGGCACACTGTCTGGGGAATTGTGAGTCCACCCCGAGGCGCGCACTTCTCATCACATTTAAGTACTACGACTCCTCATGGAGATGATGCCAACACAGGCAGCTTCCGAGTCCGCCCTTCTTACAATCGCAGCGATCGCTGCCATAATTATCATTGCATTTGCAACGTACAACAATGGTTCAGCTACAGGCGAAGCTGCCGGTGGTGCTCGTCCGCAAAAGTGTGGTAATTTCGTCTGCAACAAAGGCGAGACAGCAAGCTCATGCAGCACTGATTGCGCATGCGGAATAAGCGGCAACGGCGCGAAAACGTGGCTCGGCAACAACGCATGCTGCAGCGGACTCTACAATAGTAACGGCGTGTGCTGCCCAACAGGAACAGTGTGGAACGGCAACGCGTGTGTAACGCAACCAAGCGACAGCACGCCGCCAGTGAGGAGCAATGGCGCACCAAGCGGCGTACTCCCAGCCGGCACAACAACAGCAACAATCACACTTTCCACAAATGAACTAGCAACGTGTCGTTTCAGTACAACAGCAGGCACATCCTATGATGCAATGATTCGCACATTTGCAAGCAGCGGACAAAGCCATGCAGCCGACGTTGTTGGCTTGAACAACGGTCAAGCGTACACGTACTACGTGCGCTGCTCCGACACAGCAAGTAACAAGAACAGTGACGACTTCATGATTACATTCAGCGTCGCTGCAGGGTGCATAGACACGACATGGACGCCTGATGCAACCAGCAAGTGTGGATCCGTTACTCAAACAAGTAACTGTGGCAACACACGAACAGTACAAGGCGGTGTAACGTGTCAGTCAGGCTTCATGTGCACTAATAACCAGTGCGCGCAAAATCCGGCACAATGCGGAAATGGTATTGCTGAAGGCACCGAACAATGCGATACGGGATCACTACGAGGCGCATGCCCCGCTGCATGCAGCCTTTCATGCACGAACAACAATTGCCAGTCCCAACCAGTTTGCCCAGCTGGATACACATGCTATTATATTGACAATCAGAACCCATCTGCGTCAGACAACAATGCAGGAACCGAGGCATCCCCGTTCAGAACAGTCAGCGTGGCAGCGAACAGAGCACAAAATAATAACATTGCCAACGTGCCAACAGCAATTATAGTCAAACCCGGCACATACAGAGAAACAGTGTCCTTTACGAGCACTGGACGAGACACAACCGCACCAATCCTCTTGACCGCGTACACTCCAGGCACAGCGATCATTTCTGGCTCAGACATATGGACTGGATGGACGCAGTCTGCAAGTAATTCTGCTTGGTACGTACACAATTGGCCTTACGATTGGGGGATAACTCCCTATCCGTCCGGGTGGGCAGTCACGTTCGATGATTACCGGAGAAGAAGTGAGATGCTATTCCTCAACGACGTGGCGCTGAAGCAAGTACTTACTATGGGAGATTTATCCGCTGGCGAATTTTATGTGGACGAAGCAGCAGATACGGTATACGTCTATCCATTCCCCGGAGTGAACATGGCGACTGCCAAAGTCGAAGTTTCCACTCGTTCCTTAATCTTAAACGTTGGTGGCAAGAAAAGCATGACAGTACGAGGCATGACGTTCCAGCATGGAAATTCACGAATGGGCTCTCCCGCTGTTCAATTCTTCCAAGTGAGCAATATTTTGTTCGAAGACAATACGATTTTGTGGTGCAATTGGGATGGCGCAGGAATAGGCAATAGCGAGAATGTTACCACAAGGCGCAATAAGGCTCTTCACAACGGGGACACAGGGCTTACCTACGCTCGCGATAAGAACGTGCTTTCCGAGGACGATGAAGGATCATACAACGGCTGGCGCACTCGCGGAACCGGGCCCACTTGGTCGGAAGCTGGCGCAAAACATGTTAGGCTGCATAATGCCATTATTCGTGGATTTAAAGCAGTCGGAAATGAAGCAATCGGATTATGGCTTGATTTTGATCACAAAAACGTAACTATTGAAAACTCTCAATTTACGAACAACGTACGAAATGGAATATTCATCGAAGCAAACCAAGGCCCTATCATTGTACGCAACAACGAGTTTACTGGCAATAACGAATCAGGTATTTTCAGTACAACATCATGGAATACTGTTGTTGAGAACAACATATTCAGAAATAATGAAGACTACCAAATTCTTCTGTCAGGTCAAACGAGCAGACCCATTAGTGACTGGGAAACCAACCAGCAGTACACCCTTACGATGGATCACTGGGTTATTCGAGGCAACAAGATGACCGGAAGTACAGCATCACAGAAAATGATCGAAGTAGCATCACACTTGCCTTATCCAACGAACTTTACCTCAAACAACAATCAGTTCTATAACACTGCAACTGACAAGGTATTTATAGCAAAAGGACAGACAACAAACCTTGCCGGCTGGCGCACATTGACGGGACAAGATCTGAACTCAGTTTGGTCGCCGTAAACTGCACAGCATCGCATGGTAAGCACTTTGGCCGTCATGCAGACTCAAGCTACTTGCTCTCATCACATTTAAAAATAAGCCTTTTCAAGATGTAGCATGCCCACAAAGACACCTTCGGAGTTCACTCTGTTAGCTATTGCGGCGATTGCAGCTATACTTATAATTATCTTTGCAGCATACAACAACTCTACAACAGGGGAAGCATCAAGTAGCAATAGACCGCAGAAATGTGGTAACTTAGTTTGCAACAAAGGAGAAACGGCAAGCTCATGTAGTGCTGACTGCGCATGCGGTACATCTGGAAACGGTGCAAAGACGTGGCTTGGCAACAACGCGTGCTGCAGCGGACTCTACAACAGCAACGGCGTATGCTGCCCAACAAACACTGTGTGGAACAGTGCAACACAAACGTGTGAAACACCGCCAAGCGACACGGCAGCACCAGTACGAAGCAACGGCGGACCAACAGGAACGCTGCCTGCAGGCACGGCAACAGCGACGCTGTCTCTGGCAACCAACGAAGCAGCCACGTGTAAATACGGCACCGTCGCAAACACGCCGTACGACTCTCTAACCCGAACGTTTGCAACGAGCGGCGGCCAAAGTCACACAGCAAGCGTTGCAACGGCAAACGGGCAAACGTACACCTACTACGTGCGATGCAGCGACACCGCAGCGAACAAAAATACTGACGACTACACGATCACCTTCGGCGTAGGACAAGGATGCACCGACACCACCTGGACGCCAGACCCAGCAACGCTGTGCGGCACCGTCACACAAACGAGTAATTGTGGCAACACAAGGCAGACAGCAGGCACAGTAACGTGCACGTCGCCAAATACGTGCGGCGGAAACGGTACAGCGAACCAGTGTGGCTGCAGCGACACAACGTGGTCGCCAGCACTCACCAACTTGTGCGGCGCAGTCACGCAAACGAGCAACTGCGGACAAACAAGGACGCAGCAAGGAGCAATCACGTGTCAACCCGGTCAAAGCTGCACAAACAACCAGTGTGTAGCCACAGTTCAGGGCGTGCAGATCAGCCCTGGACAGAACATTCAAAGCATCATGAACGCAAACCCTGCAGGAACAACTTTCATACTCAAAGCGGGCGTGCACCGCTTGCAAACAATAACACCACGAAACGGGGATAAAATAATTGGCGAAGCAGGCGCAGTACTGTCTGGAGCAAAAATTATTACGCCAACTCTGGTGAATGGTCGCTGGGTTGCCACAGGCCAGACACAGCAAGGACAAGTGTACGGCAGTTGCGAAAGTGACTCCCCGTTATGCAACTACCCTGAAGACTTATTCGTGGACGGAACTATTCTCAAGCGCGTAGCCAGCGTCAGCGCCCTTACAACGGGCACGTGGTTTTTCGACTACGCTGCAGACACTATCTACCTGTATGACAATCCTACGGGCCGCGTCGTAGAAACAAGCGTCACGAGAAACGCGATCGTCGGCTCTGCAGCAAGCGTAACAATTCAAAACCTCACGATTGAGAAGTATGCGAGCTTAGCACAAGAGGGAGCGCTACAAGGCACCGCAACAACAAACTGGATCGTACGCGACAACACGTTCAAGTACAACCATGGCATGGCAGCACGCATCGGCAATGGCATGCAATTCAAGAACAACAAAGTACTGTACAGCGGACAGCTCGGACTCGGCGGCATTGGCGATGACGTCGTTGTCGATGGCAACGAAATTGCCTACAACAACAACCTTGGCTACGCCATGGACTGGGAAGCAGGCGGAACGAAGTTTGTACGCACGAACAGGCTCTTAGTCAAGAACAATTTCGTGCACCACAACCGCGGCGTCGGACTGTGGACTGATATTGAAAACGAAAATACGGTGTACGAGTACAATCGCGTTGAAGACAACGCGCGAGAAGGCATTGCGCACGAAATAAGTTACAGCGCAATTATTCGCTACAACCAGGTAAGCCGCAACGGTTTTACCGATCCTCGCTGGTACTTGTGGAACGCAGGTATAGGTGTACACGCTTCGAAGAACGTAGAAGTCTACGGCAACACGCTCAACGGTAACAAGAACGGCATTGTGGGAGTTCGTCAGAATCGCGACCAGGACTGCATAAACTACAACTGCAAGTACCCTCCATACACCGTCGAGAACCTGTACGTGCACGACAACAACGTCACCCAAACCCTCACACCACCACCAAACGAATGCAACTACGCAGGCGGCGTTGCCGATGATACAGGAGACACTAGCGTCTTTACCTCGCGCAACAACCGCTGGCAGAACAATCACTACATCCTCGGCGTCTGCCAAACCGCGTTCCCGTGGCAGAATGCAGGACGAACCGCCGCTCAGTGGCAAGCGTACGGCCAAGACACGACAGGCACATTCTCTCGAGGCGATACCTGCAATTTACTGACCGACAAGGTATCCCACGCGCAACCCGCGCTTGCAAAACCTGGTTACTTGCAGTCGACAACAGACCCTGTGTTTGGCACCTCGATAACACGCATCACCGGAGACCCCGGCACACCGATCGGCAACGGCGTTCCTGGCACGTGGCCAAGCATCATACGTCACGAATACGCCAAAGTAGAGCCTTGGAGTGCAGATGGAAAACTCTTTTACGTGTCAGTCACGTCAGGAGCGGGCGGCGCGAATGGCGCACAGCTGTTCCTCGATGGACAAACCTACGTGCCTCTCTTCTGGCGAACCCACCCCGGCCCTGAAGCACGCTGGCACCCAACTATTCCTGACGTCATGATTTACGTTGCCGCTGATGGATCAGTCGGTCACTGGAATGCACGAACGAACGCAGCGACGATAAAGTATCAGGCGTCCGGATACAGCGATGCCCTCATGGGAGACTACGAAGGAAACCCTAGCTACGACGGAAAGTACGTTGTCGTGTACGCGAAGAGAAGTAGCGACAGCAAACTCGTCGTGTACGCAGTCGACATTGACAGCGGCACGAAGTTCCCTGACATCGACCTCGCAGCCCAAGGCGTGAGCCAAATGGACTGGGCGAGCATTTCTGCACTTGGCAACTACGTGGTTGTGCTTGGCGTCATTGATGGCGGCGGACAGCGCACGAAAGTATTTACGAAGCAAGGAGCGCTCGTCAACTACTTGAGCACAGTTCCTGTTGGACACGCAGACCTCGGCGTTGACCAGGCAGGCAACGACGTTCTCTTCAGCGCAGCGAGCGGCGGCGCCTACAACAACCGATTCCTCATGTATCAATTGTCAAACGGCGTCGTGACACCGCTCTCAGCACCGTACACGTACGATTGGCACTCGAGCACACGGAGTTACAACCACCGTGGATGGGCGGTCGCATCGACCAACATGGCGTCAGGCAGCGCTGTCGACAATGAAATCGATATGTTCAAGCTCGATGGCACACAGACCATGATTCGCCTCGCGCACCACCGCAACGTCAACACTGGTTTCCAGACGCCTGTCGGTGGCGTGCCGTCGCCTGACGGCAAGCGCGTTGCCTTCTCAAGCAACTGGGGTTCGACAAGCGGCACACCAATGCAAGAGTATGTTATTGACACAACTGCAGTCTGCGCTGCCTTGCCCTAGCCAGAACCTATATTAATCGTTTCTCTCCAGCGTTTGCTATGCCTACGTGCGTATATCGACCATGCCTGCTGCTCTTTCTTTTCTTTCTGCCGCAAGTCCACGCACAGTACACCGCTGTGCATGATGTCTTTCTCACGTACGCACCGGAAGGCGCAGCCGAGAGCATCTCGGACTCGGTGTTGCTCAAGCGCAACATCGTCTACTGCGAATACAGTGGCAAGAAGCTGACGCTTGACTTCTACTCGCCACGCGACACCACACCGCACCCGCTCATCATCTACCTGCATGGCGGCGGCTGGCGTACGGGCAGTAAAGATGCCGTGCCCGTGACTAATGTGAACGAATTGGTTTCACGAGGATATAGCGTTGCCTCCATCAATTACCGTCTGCTCCCGCAGGCAACGCACCCCGCTCCTATCGAAGACGTGCAGTGTGCACTCCGCTTCTTTGAGCAGCACGCAGCGACCTACGGTCTGAACACCGCGCAGATCGGTCTGTGGGGTGAGAGTGCAGGTGCGCATACCGCAGCGTTTGTAGCGCTCCAATCGAATGAAGTGCAAGCGGTCGCTGCATTGTATCCACCGACTGACTTGACGCAGCGAGCTGATTTCACGTATGAAGTCGAGGCGCTCATCGGCCGAGAGTTTCCCGATACACACAAAGCAAGTCTACCCCAATATGTTGACGCTGCTGATCCGCCGTTGCTGCTCGTCCATGCGTACGATGATGAAACAGTAAACTATCGGCAAGCGCAACTGCTCGAAGACGCACTCAGAGCACACAACGTTCCCTACCAGTTCGTGCACGTAATCCACGGCTATCACGGCATGTCGAGCACTGCACTCGCGCAGCTCCTCGGTGATTTCTTTGATGCACACTTGCGCGGCGTTGTGCCGATTGAGCGCTCTGCGGTGCGTGCGAGTGCTCCTTCTGGTGAGTTGCCTGGCGATACTGCTGCGACGGTATTGACGGTCGAGACGCCTGTCGCTGCGAACTGCACATACACTCCCGAGTACACGAGTGATGCTGTGCCGTTCAATGGCGACTTGTTCCACCACGCTGCGTACATCGACCACTTGGAGCGCGGCAACGAATACAATTTTGCGGTGAGTTGCGCCGATGCTCACGGCGCGCAATTTGCGCCGTACGTCATTCACTTCACGGTAGAACCCGACGTCGCTCCTCCGTCGAGGCCTCGCAACTTGACGGCGAAGGCAGTGTCGGCCTCACAGATAGAACTCGCCTGGGAGCCTGCGAGCGATGATGTCGGTGTTGTGCGCTACGTGATTTATTACTCTGATGCCCTTGCTGACCAGCACAGTTACCGTCTGAGTACGAAGAACACGTGGTTTGTTGATACCGACCTTGCAGCGCAGCAGAGCTACAGTTATCTCGTGTATGCTGTTGACGCGGCGAACAACTTTGGCTGGCCATCGTTTGCCAACGCGACGACGCTTGCTGTCGGAGCAGCGCAGGCACCTGTGGATCTTTCTGTCGAGCTCCCGTTCGTTCCGCTTGAGCGCGCAGGTTTGCTTGTACAGCGCGCGCTGTGGGCCTCCCATGACAGTAACGTGCTTGTCCAAGTGCCTATTCGTTACTACGTACGCTACTAAAGACATAAAAGGACGAAGCATTCTAGTGCGCTATGACGAGTCGTGTGCAAGCAGCTTTCCTCATTGCGCTTCTGTTGCTGTGTGCGATAGCGATCATCGTTCTCTCCGTTGACTTGCCGTCCTTTAGTGTTACGGGTGAAGCACCCGGTGCAATTCACGCGCCAAGACCGCTCAAGTGTGGCAATCAGGTCTGTAATAGAGGAGAAACTGCGCAAAGCTGTCCTCTTGACTGCGCAACGTGTGGCAATGCGCTGCGTGAAGGATCTGAACAGTGTGATGATGGCGAAGCAAACGGTCTTTGTCCTGCACCGTGCAGTGCGACCTGCATGTTTAATGCGTGTTAAGCGGCGTTGCGCCAATAGTCGACGCCGCGCACGATTTCTCTGAATGTTAATTCGTCGATCGTTGGTACTTGTCTGAGCAGCCGATCGAGTTGGAGGTTGTTTGCTCGGTGCGTGAATCGTCGTGCACCTGCCGTCATGCCTGTGCGCGGCACTTTGCCGATGCGGTGTTCCTTGTAACTGACCGATCCATTTTTTTCATGCAGATACAGTGCAGGCACCGATTGGTCTGCGAAGTGCGTTCCTATCGTGTAGTGTGCAAGCAAGTGCATTGCATGGAGTGCATCATCAATCGTTTCAGTGCCTGTCCCTTTCGTGAGTTGCGCCGCTTCAGCTAAGGATAAGTACGGTACCATCGCAGCTCGAGGCAGTTTCTCCGTCTCTATCACGTCGATTGCCTGCGTTGCTTCTTCGATGCTCGTCCAGGCTACGGGTGGAATGTACCGTTGGTTCACGTCGATGAGCGAACGTCCGATGTCTGCGCGATCGAGTTTTCCGGTTGTTCTGTTGCGTACTATGTGAAGCGTTACTGCGTCGTTGATGCCTTCGTTAAAGCAGCACACGTCCCGTGGCAAGTCAAGGAGGAATACGAATGGTCGGCGCAGACGCTCTTCTGCAACGCGGGACGGGTTAGCTTGTACGCGCGTGAATGGTCCGACGTTATGCACGTGCGTGTAGAGGTGCGTCCAGTTTCCTTTGTCGACTACCGAGTATGCTTGCTCTGGTCGCAGTGTGCCGTAGCAGTCGACTGCAAGTGAGGTGAGTTCGGTGCGGTCGATGACATCGTTACTCACCGTGATCGGTAGTATCTTCGGAAACAGCGACTCAACGTAATGACGTAGTGTTCCTTTTCGATCGTAGAACTGTGTATTCGCTAGTATCGTTCATCAACCCCACACTCTACACTTTTTTCTGACTTTAAATGTTTTATCCTGTTTCCTGAAATGTTGGTCGGAACAGGAAGTTTCTTGGATAAAGCAAGCGCAATTTATTGCAGACGGGGCGCATCAAGTCTTCGCGGTAGTGATACATCTTAAAGACGTGGTTGAAGTCTCGTGACACGAGCACAACGTCACCGTACGCTTCGTTGCCATTCTCGATCATGATCGCGTTTGCTGCTGCCGTTGCAAACAGCATTTTGTCAGTGTACGACACCGGTATCTTGCCGTGGCGAATGTCCTGGTCGCGCCAGAAGAGGTTGATGCGTTTCATCAGTGCATCAAGAATCTGCGCTTCTACTCTTGGCTGCTGTGCGGCGAGTGCGTGATCGTGCACCGCCATCTGAAAACTCAAGCAGCGCTGCACGAGGTCAGCAGGTGCGAAGGGGAAGCGTTGGGCTGCTCGTAGTGCAAGGCCGTTCGTGCGGCCTTTCTGTCCTTTGACTTCTTGCTTGATCGGATCGATGACCACAAGTTTCTTCTGCGCTAGGAGTTCACGAATTTGCTGGCTGAAGTGCTGTGCGTCTTGTACGAGGCGTGCACAGTACTGCGCGATTTCTTCTCCGGTGTAATTGCGCACCGTGTCGATATCCCGGGGAATCGCGTCCCAGAGGTTCTGGCTGGGCGAGAGCGCACTGAGCGTAAAGGAACAGGTGTCCGCGTGGACTGCCGCGGCACCCAGAATGGTGCGGTCGACGGTTGCTGTGGTAAGCACGTTAGACATTTACGGGAAAGTATGTATTTAATCTTTTCGTACATAGTGTGCCGACGACAGATATGGTTCCGAAAACCTCTAGGCAAAAGTAAGCAGAAGCGGGCAGCGGCGCTATTCAGTCAAAAGTCTTACGAGGTCATACCGCGACGCCATCCGTATGCTTTTTAAATCCACTCTCGTGAAAAAAAGCATGCGGATTTGGTGGCTGGCAGTCATTCTCCTACTCAGTACTTTGGTAGCTGCAGACCTCACAACGCTGCCTCCGCCAAGCGTCAATCCACCAAGCGCTCCAGTCTCTGCACCCGTCGTGACTGCGACGTCGCAAGCAAACAACTCGACGGCACCGTTCGTCGTGCCACCGTCAACCCAGCCAACGACGCAACCAGCAACGACCCCAAGCACGACAACACAGCAACCGCCTCTCCAGCAACCGGAGACAACACCGCCGCTCGAAGAAGAGCCAGCGCAGTCAGGCAGTTTCTTCTCGTCACTGACAGGCATCAGCATCATGATCATCCTTGCGCTCATCATCGTCGCAACCGTTGCGGTCTTGCTGCGACACAAGACGAACCCATACGATGAAATTCGCCCGCCTGTAGCCCCACGCATACCGCCACCAGCAGCACCGCAGTTCCCACCCGTGCAGCACACGCCATCACCGATGCAGACAGCACCACAACCACAAACGCCTGCACAGCCAGTCACCCCGTACAACGTCATCCCCGTCCACCTGGACCCGCAAAAGCTCCAGGACGCAAAATCACACATCAACGAGATGCGCGGCATGGGCATGAAAGACAGCGAAATACTCGACTTGCTCAAAGAAGCAGGGTGGCCTGCGGCGTACATCACGCGAGGACTTAGTGAACTCGAGCGAGGACCGCTATGAAAAACGCGCCGCTGCTCGTCGTCGCAATCACCGGCATCGTCGCAGTATTACTCCTCATCACACCATTTGAGACGCTCTTCGGACAAGCAGCAATTACGAAAAGCGAATTCGAAGCGTACCCAAGCTCACTCGCGTTTGCACCACCGTACGACGTATTCAACAACTACGCACCCGTCGTGCAAGTAGCGCCAGCAATACCTACAACAACCGACACTGTTCGTGTGCGCTACAGCTTTTTGCCGACAGCAAAAGCACAACTCGTGCACAACAAGATCTACGTCTACAACGCCGTCGGCAGACAGTGGCAGCCCTACACGCTCACAGGAAGCGCAAGCAAATTCCCCGCATTCATCACGCAACCAACCGCATTCACAATACCCGCAAATGCGCTTGCAGTCGGCGACAACTACGTTGCAACGTACTTCTGCACCGATGTTGTGACAGGCAGTACAGGTACGACGTACCAGTGTGGCTGCAGCGCACAAGGATCGTGCGGCAAGTGGAACGTCGAGCGCATCACCGTCGTTCCCGTCAGCGCAAAGCCAACGGTGAAAATCACAGCGCCCAACGCAGGCAGCACGGTGAGTGGCGTCACCACGGTGAGCGTCAGCGTGACGAACATGACGAACGAGAGCGTGCAGCTCCAAGTAGGCAACACCCAATATGCGATGATCGCAGGTGCTTCGCACACCTTTACGTATTCGTGGAATACGAGCGGAACCGCAAACGGTGGCTACAACTTAACAGCAATAGCGAAGAACACGACAAAAACAGTCACGAGCAGTACCGTCAGCGTGACGGTCAACAACGTCGCGGCAGCTTCCTGCGGCAACGGCGTACTCGATTCCGGAGAACAGTGCGACGGGACAAACTACAACGGAAAACAGTGCTCCGATCTTGGCTTTGGCGGCGGCAGTATTGGTTGCACCGCAACGTGCGTCTTTAACACCGCAAGCTGCACCGGTATTGCTGGCGCACAGCCATCGGTCACGATAAATCAACCGCTTGACGGCGCTTCCGTCGGCGGCACCGTGAAAGTCAACGCCACAGTTGTCAACGTCGTCGGTCCAACTGTCACACTCTACGTGAACAGCGCCATTGCAGGCACCATGACACGCGTTGGTACAAGTGGCGTCTACCAGTACGACTGGATAACTGGTGCGAGCAACAGCTATACCCTCTACGTCAAAGCAGCAAACGCAACGACTACTGTCACAAGCAACCTTATTTCTGTTGATGTGTTCAATCAAGCTGCATGGGTCTGTGACATCAGTCACGTCAGCGACTCGTGTCCTGCGAACGCACAGAACTCCACAACCTACAACTGCATTGCCGGCTTCTGCCGAGAAATTACCACGAACTGCGGCGCATCAACAACAGGCAAATACTGTACGAGCAGCACAACACTCGCGTCAGGCTATGACTGCACAGGCAGCATCTGCCGACAAACACCGTCTGCGTGCGGCAATGGTAACCTCGACTCTGGTGAGCAGTGCGATACGAACTCCTTACCACAGACGCAGTGCACCGCACTCGGCAAAGGCTACGCAAGTGGTACATTAAGCTGCACGAAAGCGTGCTCGTACAACGAGTCGAACTGCCAGATGCCTGTCTACCAGTGCAACGCCGCCGGACTCGACAAAGCATGTACAACAGCAAACGCAGCAACAGGCTTCCAGTGCGTCTCAGGCATGTGCTGCCGAACAGGACAGATATGGGACGGCACGAAATGCAACTCGTGCGGCAACGGACAAGTAGAAGGTGCTGAAAGTTGCGACGGCACCAACCTGAACGGCAAGAGCTGTACGACGGTCGGTGGCAACTACGTCAGCGGTACGCTTGCGTGCAAGAACGACTGCACGTACGACACTGCAGGCTGCAACGCAGTCGGAGCAACCGTAACGATCGATCCGATCAGCATGAGCGGACGCGTCGCAACACTACGCGCAGTCATTAACAATCCACAACCGAACCAGAATGGCATTACCTTTGAATGGAAGACGAGTACCACCGCATTCCAACAAGCAGCACTGAGCACCTCAGGCACTGCAACAACGTGGACCGTACCAGCAAGCGTACCGCTCGGGACGACTGTTACTGTGCAGGCACGCATTACCGGTACAACCACCGTCGATACCGACACAGCAACAGTTCCCGCATGTATTAGCAGCAGTGACTGCAACGACAATAACGCGTGTACCGTCGATACGTGCAACCAAGCAGGCACTGAACTCGCTGGCTGCAGCCAATCAGCTGTCGCAGCACAGTGTCCTGCAGCAAGTGCAGTGACATGCGGCGCAGCTATTACACCAACAAACAGTTGCGGCTCGTGCAGCGGAACAGGAACCTTGTGCACAGACTCACGGCTCTCGTGTACAACAAACGGTTGCAAGGACACGCAGGCACCCGCGCAAGTTACAGGACTGAACAGCCCAGGCAAGACAACAACATCGATTTCCCTCGGCTGGAACGCAGCAAGCGATAACGTCGGTGTTACTGGCTACCGCGTCGTGAGAAACGGCGTGCTTGCCTTTACGAACCCTGTACCGGGATGGACTGATACAGGACTCACACAGAACACGCAGTACACCTATACAGTTGCTGCAGTCGATGCTGCAGGCAACCAAGGAGCTGCAAGCACAGCGCTCAGCGTCACCACAACAGCAGCATGCGTCCCTACGACCTGTGCAGCACAGGGAAAAACGTGCGGCACGATCAGCGATGGTTGCGGCAATACGCTCACGTGCGGCGGTGCATGCCCCGTCTGTGGCAACGGTAACATCGAAACGGGCGAGCAGTGCGACGGCAGCAATCTTGCTGGAAAGACTTGCGCCGCAAACGGCTTTGCGGGAGGCACACTGCGCTGCAGCAGTTCTTGCCAGTTTGATGAATCTCTATGCACGAACTGTGGGAACGGCGTTGTGAACAGCAACGAACAGTGTGACGGTACGAACTTGAACAGCCAGACGTGTGCAACACAAGGATACTATACAGGCACGCTCATCTGTACGAGCAGCTGCACCTTCAACTACGGTGCTTGTACAAATTGCGGCAACGGCCTCGTGAACGTCGGCGAAGGCTGCGATGGATCGAACTTTGGCGGAAAGACATGCGCCACGTACGGCTACAACCAAGGATCACTCTCCTGTTCAGGCATGTGTACGGTCGATTCGAGCGGTTGCAGCAACGGTGTCGCTTGTACTCAGGCAAGCCACGTAGGCCAGCAGTGCGCGGCAGGAGCAAATCCGAGCGCGCCGTACAGTTGCTCAGGCGGTACGTGCACATGGACTTGTTCAGCAGCTTCTGCAGGAGCGACGTGCCCTAGCGGCGCCTCAAGTAGTTCCGGCTATGGTTGTGTTAATAATATTTGTCGCTCAACAACACCGAACTGTAACGGAGCTAGTGAAGTAGGCAAGTACTGTACGAACGGCGCAACCAGTCCTTATACCTGTCAGAATGGTGTGTGCACTGCGCCGTCTACTGTGTCGTGCAGCCAGCCAAGCCACGTCGGTCAAACATGCTCGCCTGGCGCAACGCCACCAGCAGGCTATACGTGCGAAAGCGGTACGTGCCAGACCTGCCTCACACAGAGTGCATGTCCGAACCCTTCCTTCTATTCATGCAACACGTTGCTCGGAAACCCTGCAGGATTATGTCCTGGTCTAAGCTGCGGTAGAGGCACGAATGCAAACTTCTGCCCTGATGATGGCAATGCTTGTACGAATCCGTACTGTACAGCGACTGGTTGTGCTAATCAGAATGCGCCTGACGGCACCACTTGTTCTGGCGGCACGTGTCAGAGCGGTTCTTGCGTGCAAAGCTGTGGTGGCTGCCCCGATTCAGTAACTTGGTGCGGTCAACCTGCGTACAACAACTGTGGGCAGCGTTGTGGCACGGGCTATTTCTGCGATGACCCGAATCAGTACTGTGACTCAACGGGATGTGTTTGCCCTGACGGCACAAGAAATGTTGTTCAATGCCCTAACTTCTAAGCGAGAATAATTGCTGGTTTTCCCGGAAACGCTTGCTGTGCTTTCTGGAGTTTACTATCTTCTGCGCGCATGACGTTGATTGTTGCGCCAAACGCTTTTCCGAGGTACTTGCTTGCGTCAAGAATCGTTTTGAGCTCTGCTGCTTGCGTTGTTACCATGAGTTTGCCTGGTTCTCTGACGAGCTGCGGCAGGAGTTTCGTGATGTCTTGCGTGTGTGTATGGTGTGCAAAGTGTTTGATGAGTTCTCGCACGTCTCGTGTCTCGTCGAGTTTGGCTCGTAGCTCCGTAACGAAGCCGTACTTCCACTCAGGTGAAATCAGTATGGTTATTTCTTTTATTGCAGCGAGTTTGAGTATGCTCTGGACGTTACGAATGTCTGCGGTGAGTAGCTCGAGCATGTCTTGACTTGCTTCGACTGCAGCATTGATCTTTGCTTCCGTGTACGTCGGCCAGGGTGCGTGGCAGAGGAGTGACTTGTTGCCGATGCTTTCCCAGGCTTCTTCGCAGATGTGCGGCGCGAATGGCTGCAGTAATTTGATTTGTGCGCTCAGTGCGTGCGAGATAAGGTCTTTGTTCGGTTCGTTGTTCGTGAGTTTGAGGTACTGCTTAATTGTGTTGCTCAATTCAAACCAGCTGCTCTGCAGTGCGGTGCGAAAGTTCATCTGCTCCATCGCTGCTGTAGAGTTCTTTATTGCGCTGTTGAGTTTGCTCTCAAACCACTCGTCGATTGCTTGGGTGGTGTCTCGTCCTTTGCCGTAGTGCGTCGTGACGAGTTCGAGGAATTGTGCAAGCTTTGTTTTGGTTGCGACAGCAAGTCCTGTGTCCCAGTTGCAGTCGTCGATGCCTTCGCCGCCGTTGAGTATCGTGATTCTGCTTGCATCTGCGCCAAACTGCTCGAGCATCACGCGAACTGGTATCATGTTACCGAGACTCTTGCTCATTTTCTGTCCGTTGACGGTGACGTAGCCGTTGACGCTGAATGCTTTTGGCCAGTGCTCTTTCTTGACAAGTGCTGCGTGCGTGAAGAGCATGAACGAGAGATGATTCTGTATGAGGTCTTTTGCTGAGCTGCGTATGTCTACTGGGTACCAGTAGTCGAACTCTTGCTTGTAGTCGCTCCACCAATTTTCGGGTGTGCCTTTTCCTAAGAACACGTAGTCGAAGAATGCGTCGTTTATTTTGTCTATGGGTGCTTCTTTGAGTTTGTGTGCGATCGTGTAGTACGCGTTGTAAAACGTGCTGTCCGAGAGTGATTCGATGAGCCAGTGCTCGTCCCATGGTAGTCTTGTGCCGAGTCCTTCGTGTCGCGTGCACGACCACTCGCGCAGCCAGTCGATGACGTAGTCGAACTGTGCGCGTGCTTTTTCCGGGTAGAGTTTCATCTCATCGAGGGCTTCGTGGGTGATTTGCTTCCACGACTCGTTGCTGTAGGTGATGAACCACTGGTTCTGCACGACTTTGACGACGCACGGTGTGAGGCAGCGGCAGACGACTGGTCCGGTGAGTTCGAAGAAGAGTGTCGCTTGGTTTGTTGCAAGCAAGTCTTGTTTAATGCGCTCTTTTGCTCGCTCGACTTTCTCTCCTTTGTAGCTGCCGCCCAGCATGATGCCTTCGTAGAATCCTTTCTTGTAGACGATTTTCTTTGCGTTCTCAAGCTTGTCTCGCTCATTTTGGTTGTTGATTTTCAAGTCTTCAACGACTTTGACTGCTGGCAGGTGGCCGAGGTCTCCTGCGTCGATGATTGGTATTGGTTTGATGTGCGCAGCTCTGCGATGTCATATTCTTTGAGGAGCTTCTCGTTTTTTTGCAAGTCGCGCAGCGCAATGTAGTCGTCTGGTGCGTCGCTTGGCACGCTCATGACGATGCCTGTGCCTTTGTCTGGTTTGGGAAATGTTGCGGGGAGCAGCGCTACGCGTGTGCCTGCGGGTGTGGTGACGTGTTTTCCGACGAGTGTTTTGCCGATAACGGTGCCGTTAATGTGTACGTCGTGCTCTTGTTCAGCGAGCTTTTCTGCGCATGGCTTTGAGATGATCCAGTGCTTGCCGTCGACTCGTGCGCGCACGTACTCGGTTGTTGGGTGGATCCAGATGTTTGTTACACCTTCGTAGGTTTCCGGTCGCAGTGTCGCAACGACAATGGTGTCATCGCTTCCTTCGAGTGGGAAGTGGAGCAGCACGTATTCTTGCGGTGTTTCTCCTTCTCCGCTTCGCCTGCCATGGTCGGATACTGGCGCGAGTTCTTTGGGGCACCACACGACCGGGTGTTTGCCAAGTGCGACGTAGTCTTTTGCTTTGAGCTGCTTGAATTGCCAGCGGATGAATTTGTCGTAGGACGGGTTGAGGCTTGTCGTGATGAATTCCCTTCGCCAGTCGATGCTCATGCCGAGTCGTTCGAGGTCGTGGCGGTAGCCTGGTGCGAAGTGTTTAATCCAATGTTCGGGCTGCGCGAACAGTGCTATGTCTTCGTCAGGCACACCGTAGTCTTTGAGAATCTGTATTTGCTGCGGCTCGCCTTCAGCGACGCGCTGCGCTGCGTTCACGATTGGTTGCCCGGTACAGTGCCATCCTTGCGGGTAAAGTACGTTGTAGCCTTGTGCTCGCTTGAAGCGCATGAATGCTTCGAGTCGCATGTAGGTGTAGAGGTGCCCGACGTGTGGCAGTCCGTTGACGTACGGGTAGGGTGCGGTGCCGAAGTACTTTGGTTGTCCTGCTTGCACTTCTGGCTCGAATGCTTTCGCTTCTTTCCAGCGCTGCTGCCACTTTGCTTCAAGAGCACGATTATCCATAGTCGCTAGGAAGCCCGAGGGGTTTTAAAGTATTGTCTTAGAATTTCTTGAAGCGCGCTGCGGTGTCGATGAGGTCGACGTGGCCGAGCATCTGTGCGCGGCAGCAGTAGCGGCTAACGCCGAGTTCGTCAAGGACTTTTGCGCCGTTGCCTTTCTTCGCTTTTTCCTGGTAGTCTTTCCAGAGGTGACCGATTGGCTTGCCACAGCTGAAGCATCGTACAGGAATGATCATACGGGTCGTGAATCCCAGGCCCTTTTTAAAGCTTTGGCTAGGGTTGCCTTAAAAGGTGCAGCTTTTAATAGCAGCGAAGCATTCGTGACCCATGCAAACCCGCACTGCAGCCTCTCTCGTGCGTGGCACCGCTATTCTTGCGTGGATTGTCGCAGGCCTCTGCTTGCTTGGCGCACTGCTCGTGTTTGCGCTTGGCAGTTTCTTTGCGAGTGCGTTCAGCTCGGCTGCTGGCGGCGCATTCAGTACGATCGCGAACATTGTCGGCGGTGTGTTCGGTGCGCTAGGCATCGTTGCAGCAATACTGTATGCACTCATCGGCTACGGCCTGCAGAAACGACGCAGCTGGGGACGCATGCTGTTACTCGTCATAACGATTATTGATGTTGCGCTCGCCCTCCTACTCATAGCACTCGGCAGTCGCGGTGCTGCGATATTCTCATTACTCGTCTACGGTGCAATTCTCTACCTGTTTGGCTTTCAGAAAGACGTCAAAGCCCTCTTTACCAGATCTTAGGGCCCTTCACTGATCGAAAACATATGCTGCAATCAGTTGCGTAAAAATTGATTCCACGTGCACTTTTATACTTGGGTATATTACTAAGAAGATGTATACCTCATTCATGTACGGCTCAAATTTCTCGCGCAAACTGCAACTCGCCCAAGCAATCGCTGAGACGTATGAAAAATTGGCACTTATGGAAACAGTGAGCGGGCTTCGCGTGCTAGCTTTTGAAGGAAGACTTGCACCACATGAAGACAATCCACAGACAAGGATACATGAAGTGCCTGAAGGCAGAGCTCGAGAGTTCTATACAAAAGGCAGGGAGTATACAGAACTAGCGCAGGCACCAATGCGACTGCGTTTTACTCGCATGTCGAAGCTCGAAGAAGCGTGCAACACCGTGAACAAGTTACACGCAGACCTCACTCAATAAGTGCCCAGTTCAGCTTCTCAGCTTCTTCCCACGCGATCTCCTGGACGTTCGCTGCTGCTTGCAAGTCAGCGAGCGCAGGCTCAATGTCTTTGCGCTCTTTTTCTGAACACTGAATCACGAGTTTGCTGATAGGTTTTTTCATACCGAGCTGTTTTTCACTACGGAATTTGCGTACACCACCAAGCACCGTGATGAGTACGTCGCCTGCGCGCAGCGCATCGACGTCCGTCCACTCAGGACTTGGTTGCGGCCACGACGCGACGTGTATGCTTGACGCGCCGTCGTGTGCTTTGAAGTAGCCTTGGTAGATTTCTTCAGTGATGTACGGCATGAACGGTGCGAAGAGTTTCGTGATTGCAAGCATTGCTTGGTACAGTGCGTACTGTGCCGCCGTTTTGCCTGCTTGCGTGCGTACATTCGTATTGTAGATGCGATCCTTGACGAGTTCGAGGTACAGGTCGCAGTACGTGTTCCAGAAGAACTGGTCGACTGCTGTTTTCGCTTTGCTGTACTCGTACTGCTCGAAGTACTCGGTGCACTCGGTGATCACTGCATTGAGTTTGCTGAGCATCCACTTGTCGAGCAGCTCGAGTTCAACGGGTTGATGGTCGTAGTCAGCGATGTTACCAATAGTGAACTTCGCTGCGTTGAAGAGTTTGTTAATCGTGCGCTTGGCTGTGGTAATATCTTTTTCCTGCCATGGATGGTCGTCGCCGAGTTTTCCTGATGCACTCCAGAAGCGCAGCGCGTCCGTCGAGTACGTTGCCATGACTTCAATCGGGTCGACGACGTTACCTTTGCTCTTGCTCATCTTCTGTCCTTTCGGGTCGAGCACGTGTCCTGACATGACAATCTCTTTCCAAGGTAGTTTGTTGAAGCTGTAGATACTCTTGACGATCGTGTAAAACGCCCACGTGCGGATGATGTCGTGTGCTTGGAAGCGTGCAGACATCGGCAAGTTCTCTCTCATGAACTCAGTGTCTAGACCAAGCACGATTTGTGGCGAGACCGATGACGTTGCCCACGTGTCCATGACGTCGTACTCAGGCTCTACTTCGTCGCGCGTGTAACCTGCGGGCAAGTCACTGAGCGGATCAACCGGCAGCGCATCGACCGAAGCGAGCAGTACTTTGCCTTCCTCGCCTTTGCGCTTGCTGTACCAGACAGGAAATGGAACGCCGTAGTGGCGCTGTCGTGATATCGCCCAGTCCCACTGCAGGTTCTCAACCCAGTGTTCGTAGCGTGCACGCATATGTTCAGGGTGCCATGCAATGTCTTTGCCTGTTTGCAAGAGTTTTGCTTTGTGCTCAAGGACATTGATGAACCACTGCGTGGTTTTGAGGAATTCTATTTCGGTGCCGCAGCGTTCATGCACGTTGACTGCGTGCTTGATCTGCTTCTGCGATACCAGGAGTGTGTGGTCTTTGAGCTCTGCAAGGATTGCTTTTCTCGCTTCTTTGATTTTGAGTCCGGCGAATTTGCCAGCGAGTTCATTGAGTTTGCCGTCTTTGCTAATCGCAATGCGCAGCGGCAAGTTGTGCTTGCGCCACTTCTCGATGTCTTCTTTATCACCAAACGTGCACACCATCATGAGACCTGTGCCTTTGTCGATTGCGACTGCTTCGTCAGCAAGGATCGGTACTTCGTGGCCGAAGAGTGGCACGCGTGCTTTGTGTCCGTGCAATTTCTTGTAGCGTTCGTCGCTCGGATTGTAGAACAGCGCAACGCACGCGGGTAAGAGCTCCGGTCTTGTGGTTGCGATGATGAGTTGTTTTGCGCCGCTGGAGAACGCTATTTCGTTAAACGTGCTGTCGAGTTCAACGTTGTCAAAGTCTGCTTGCGCAATTGCGGTCTGGCACTGGACACACCACGCAACGGGGTTGTCGTCACGGTAGACGTAGCCTTTGTGGTGCAGATCGATGAACGAGTGCTGGCTGGTTCGTTGACTGTGCTCATCAATCGTGCTGTACGCGTGATCGAAGTCCGCGCTCATCGCAAGGTCTTTCCATGCTTGGCTAAAAGATGGCAGTAACTCCTTTACTGTTTGTAAGCACAGTTCGCGAAATGCTTTGCGGTCCATGTTGGGCGAGAATACTTTCTTCTCTTTCTCCACGAGTTTTTCGGTTGGTAGTCCGTTGTCGTCGGTGCCGAATGGGTAAAAGACGTTGTGTCCTGCCATGCGTTTGTAGCGTGCGATGAAGTCGCCTTGCGTGTAGCTGAATGCGTGGCCGAGGTGCATTTTGCCTGAGAGCGTCGGTGGTGGCGTGTCTATTGAGAAGACCGGCGCTTCGTTCTTGAACGCGTAGGTCTTGTGTGCTTTCCAGTACGCTTGCCAGCGCTCCTGCGCTTCCTTCGGTTCGTACTGCTCGGGTAAGGCCATACGCGACGGAGCAATACAGGATTTTTAAATGCTCTGAGAATTAGTTTTCCTTGCGGATGAAGTGGTCGAGGCTTTGCAGGTAGTCGAGGACTCGTTTCATGTGCTCTTCTTGCTGGATGAGGCGGTCTTCGTGTCGCTTGAGGTGTTCCATGTGGTGTTTGACGTGCTCGACAAGCTGGTCGGGTCGCATCTCGTCTGAGAATTTGAAGTCGGCTTCGCGTGGTTCTTTGAATACGGTTGCGACGTGCTGCTCGATTTCGTGCGGGTGTGCTTTGCCTGCCATGAGTGCGAGCTTGTCGGCGAGTGCGAGGAATTCTTGGGCTGTCATGTGCGAAGAAACGGGCACATTCACGACGAAGCCGTCGATTTCCAGCTGGATCATCGGTTTTGATTCCTTACGTCTTTTAAAATCGTTTGTTACTGCACACCAATGAGAAACCACCATATAGATTCCATATGGAAACAATAGCGAACAATATTTATAAAGTCTCCTGCCAGAAAGACGCTGAAGAAGAGGAGACATGCGTATCGTCTGTGCAGGAACCGGCATCATAGGGATAGAAACAGCTCGCCTACTGCGCAAACAACTCCCCCTCGCAATCATCACCGTCATTTCTAAGGACGCCTACCACCCACTCGCAGGACACATACCAGAGCTCCTCAGCGGCCACGTACGCCTCGAGGAATTGCATACCAACATCGAGCACAAGCTGCGCAAACTCGGCGTGGAATGCATCAGAGGAGCCATTACGAGCATCGAGCGCGACAAGAAGCTCGTCCACATAGGAGACATTAGCGTGCAGTACGACCTACTACTCCTTGACGTACCAAGCGAACCCGACCGCAACGCACTACCAGGGCTTGACATCGCCTACTGCCCAACCACGACACGCGACATGCTCGAACTACGCCAGCACATCGTCACGCAACTCATCAAAGCACGCAACACGAACAAACCCGAGTACCGCACCTTCGTCGTTGCCGGAGCAGGCGTTGCGGGCATCGAGCTCATCACCGAACTCACGAACCTCATCGACTCACTCTGCGACAGGCACTTTCTGTTCCCGCAAGAAATCACCCTCGTACTCATCGAACAGAAAGGCAGCAGCCCGCTCCCAGCAGGCGCAAGCAAGAAAGTACAGAAGTTACTCGAGAAGAAAAACATCGAGTACTACAACGACGACATCAAAAGCTACTCCCTCGATGGCGTACAACTCACCGACCGCACGATAGAAACGCAGACCCTCATCTGGACCGCAAAACTGCGAGGAAACGCACTACTCCAAACACTCAACGTACCGCTCGACAGCGAAGGCAGAGCAACGCTCAACGCGTACGGACAGACGAGTGACCCGAACATCTTTGTCGCAACCGACACGATACGCCGCGTCCCGCACGACGCCCACCTCTCCGGCGCACAGCAACTGCAACTCGCGCAAAACATCAGCGCAGCAGCACACCACAAGCCACTGCGAACAATCACGCACCCGAAGCGACCATTCATCATCACAACAGGAGATCAGAAAGCACTGCTCGTCTGGGGCAGCATGAGCTGGCACGGCAGAACACCGTACAAGCTCAAGCGATGGTTTGCGCAACGCATCGCACAACGGCTCGAAAGCTAACCTTCTTGAACGAACAGCGCATGACTCACCTATGCGTACCGTCTATACCATCGGCTACGAAGGCATGAACATAGCGAGTTTCATCGAAAAACTCCAGCACTACAAAATAAAGCATGTGCTTGACGTGCGCCAAATACCGCTGAGCAGAAAGCAAGGCTTCTCGAAACGATCGCTTGCAGCAAACCTCGCACACGCAGGAATAGGGTACAGCCACTACACCGACCTCGGCAGCCCCGCGGACGCGAGAACGCAAGTACGCAAAGACAAGAACTACACGAAACTGTTTCGTTCATGTCGCGCAGCGTACCGCAGCGCAGCGGCAAAGCAAGCATTCGCAACGATGCTTCGCGAAAGCCAGCGGCAACGCAGCGCACTGCTGTGCTTCTGCTTTGACGCGCGCCACTGCCACCGAGCAGTATTGAGCAGTATGCTTGCGAAAAGCGTTCGTATCGAGCATCTCTAGCCAGAACCCTTAAAAGCCTCACTCGCTTCGTCAAGCCATGCATACCGTGCACGTCAAACAAGAGAACCGTACCGTCCCGGCAAACGAGGACGAAACACTCGAGCAAGTAGCCGACCGCGAGAACATCGGCATTCCGTTCGGCTGCAAGAACGGCATCTGCGGCACGTGCATCATCAAAATCGACAGAGGCATGGAACACCTCTCGCCAAAAGAGCCGAAAGAACGTAATACGCTCGAAATGTTCGGTGCTGGCGAAGAACACCGCCTCGCCTGCCAGTGTCACGTGCACGGTGACGTCGACATCAATGAGCCATAACGCTTTTGAATCATGAGTGCATAGCTCAACCATGACGCAACTGCTCACATCCCTTGACGCACCCCTACGCACCGGCGTACCTGTTGATGTCCAAGTGATGCTCCAAGCAACGTATCCTGAGCAGTACGCGCAGAACCACGGACAATTGCCTTTCTTCGTACCCAAACCGTGGGGGCACGAACTCATTACGCGCGCAACGCCGACGCGAGTCGAAAAAATTATTTTCGTCAAAGCAGGCGAGCGCCTCTCCGACCAGTACCACCTCGAAAAAGACGAAGCGAGCAGACTGCTCTACGGCGAAGCACTGCTCGTCGAAGGACCGAATGCATTAGCACTCGGCTTTGCGAAACTCAGCGAAGCCGAGCAGCGAGAAAAATACCAAGCGATGCTGCACGAAATGACTGAAACACGCATTCACGCAGGACACACTTGGCACAACGAACCAGGCAAGATGCACACGATTCAGGCAGTGACTGACATTGCCTTTTACGAAGTACAGACACCGGAACTCAACGACGTCGTTCGCCTCGTCGACAAATACGGACGAAGCGGGAGCAAACCATGAACATACAATTGGTACTAGTGAACCGATGGAATGAATTCTTACTGCACCAAACGCACGAAGGAACGTGGAAACTAGTTGGTGGAGAAACCAAAGTCGATGAGAAACCAGAACTCGCAGCAGTACGCATCGCCCAAGAAGAAATTGGCTACGAGATGTCGTTCTTTACACCGCTGCGTGAAGGCGTCTACTTAGGCACGCTGCACACCGAGCTTGATGAATTGCAGCGCAACTGCGGCGAGCTACGCCTCTTCAACGCCGATGAGTTGCACACCTTTGCTGTCGAAGCGCCAGCGATCGAGCAGCTCAACCCACTTGTCGCCGTCCACCGCTTCGTCAACGACGCGCCAAATGCAGTCACCGCGTAGGTATTTATAGCGCGCAAGACAAGCTTAAATAACGAAAGTACTCCTCCGCTCCTATGGGGAATAGGGACCGAGAAGTCAAAGAGCTCAACCTCAAGCTTGCAGCAGCAAAAGTACCTGCGCTGCAGACACAAGCATCTCCGCTCATCTACAGCCCTGTCATTGCACCCGTACGCAAGGGTGCAAAACACCGGGGAAGCATGAGCACACTCATTACGCTCGAATGGCTGTTGCGCTCACCCCAAGACGATCTGTCTGAAATATACGACACGATGATTCACCGCGAGTTCATTCCTGCAATCAAGCGCACAGGCAAGCCCTATAACGTTATCGTGGAATCAGCGCCGTACACGGATAGAGGAGAGCAACTCTTCATTGTTGCCTCCGCACCTGATACAACAGCAATGGAGCAAATGGCGAAAACACTTGCGGTACTCTTCCCCGACCACTTCAGACTCGACTCATTTTGGAATGTGGGAAAGCACGCTGCTCGCTACGACATCAAGTACGGGCTCGAGAAAGGCTGGTTCAGCGACCTGCGAAAGCTCTCGTATTTCTCTCAGTAACGGAATGCTGCCAAGAAACGGCACGGCTAATTCGTGCGCGAGCGCTTCTGCTGCGACGCCAAATACCTCGCCTTCCATGTTGCCAAGCAAGCCGAGGAGTGGCACGCCTAATTTTCGTGCCATGTGCACTGCTCGGCGCGCATCAGCGATGGCTTCTTTCTGCGGCGTCGTAACGATAATGAGTCCGCTCAAGTCCGCAAGCTGCATCGCTGAGAGCGGCACATCCGACGTGCCAGGCGGAAAGTCGATCACAAGGTAATCGAGTGGTCCCCAGTTCGTCAGTTCCAAAAAATCGGTGAGTACGCGGTGCTTGATCGGGCCACGCACAATCATCGCTTCACCAGGCGCTTGGATGAATCCTGTCGAGACAATCTTGAGTCCCTTGTAGTTAACCGGAATAAGCCTACCTGCGTCGTCGGTTTCGAGTTGCGTTTTGATATTCAGAAAATCGTGCACATTCGGACAGTCAATGTCTGCATCAAGCAGGCCAACTTGATAGCCTTCTGCTTGCAAGAGTAGCGCAACGTTACAGGCAACGAAGGTTTTACCAACGCCGCCTTTGCCTGCGTGAATACCGATCTTGTGACGAATGTTCGCAAGTTTGGCTTTGATGCGATCGTGCTCGTCATCGATTGAGGAGCGTGCATGAGCGTGATTGGCTTGCGGATGGTCAGGCACTTGTGGCAAGGGCATAGGAGCAGAACCGCTGCGCGTTATTTATGTGTTTTGTACAATGGTGGCTTGTTATCTGTAGAGATCAGGTGAGCCGCTGTTCGGTGCGTAGACGGTCGTTTCTGCGCTTGAGGCACCGTACGTTGCGCCGCTGCCGGCCGGCCAAACACCGTACGGCTTTGCCGTCTCTACGGGCACGGGAATGCCTGCAATGACATCACCACGCTGCGTGAGTTCCATGAACGCTCGCGGCTGGCACTCGCACCCACCAACCTTCACGGTCTTGAGATGGTGCTGTGGCTCTTCAGCGGCTTGCTGTGCGGGAATATGCTCCGCAGGTACTTCAAACTCCCATACCTTGAGAATCGGCTGTCCGCCGTGCTCGTCGTGAAACTGCTTGTGACGAATCCACTCGTCGCTCTCTTCGAATTGCCTGCGCACAAGTTCCTTGCGGTCCTCATCGCTCATCTCGTCCAAAGCATCTTCGAGTGTTTCTTCGTCGTGGCGCATCCGTACGACTTGTGTTCGACGCTATTTATTACTTGTGCTTGAAGTGAGGGAACGCAAATGCGCTCGGACACTGTTTGTTAATCGGACAGACGTCGCAGCGAGGCTTTCTCGCTTCACAGATTTGTCGACCGTGCTGTATCGTTAGGTCTGCATACTCCTTCCAGTGCTCCTTTGCCAGCGTTCGCATGACGTCGCGCTCAACTTGCTGTGGCGTGTTGCCGTCGCTCACGCCCGTTCGTTTCGAGACGCGAAAGATGTGCGTGTCAACGACAACGCCTTCAGCTATGCCGTGCCAGACGTGCAAGAAGACGTTCGCAGTTTTTCTCCCCACACCGGGTATCGTGATGAGTTGCTCCATCGAGTGCGGTATGTGGCCGCCGAAGTCTTTGAGGATTGCGTTTGCGGCTCCTTTGAGATTCTTCGCTTTCGCTTGGTAGTAGCCTGTCGAGTGCACGAGCTGCTCGAGTGTGCGAATCGGTGCGTTCGCGATGGCTTCGACACTCGGCAATTCCTTGAACAATACTGCGGTGACTTTGTTCACGTTCGCATCGGTCGTCTGTGCCGATAAGAGCACGGCAAACAGCAACTGCCAGTCCGTGGTATGCGTGAGCGGCGTCTTGAACTCCTTATACGTGCCTTGCAATCCTTTGATGACTGCAAGCGGTTTCATTGGCTTACGCATCACCGCACCACGCCGCGCAGTTATAAAAAACTACTTTGTGTCGTACGTAGGCGAAGCAGTATAGAGCGTATCACCAACGAGACCTTCACGGTACGCTGGCGCAGGCAAGAGCGTATCCGTTCGAAGCGAATCAGCGACAGCCGTATCAACCGTGCGCGTCTCACGATCAAGCTGATCGTAACGCTCTACTTTGCAACCGAGAACTAGCGAAGCAAGTGTCATACCGACAGCTGTTCGTCCAAGCATAGGTATGACACAGTAAGAAGAAAATAAAAAGATGGCGGAGGAAAACTCCTTACTTGCCGTACGCAGAAGCAACGCTTGACAACGTGCCGTTGGCAAACATCTCCTTAATCTTTGCGTAGTTCGCAACTGCCTTTGGTCCGCCTGTGCCTTCGACAGGTGTGCACTTGGACTGCAGTTCGTTCGTGCAGCTTAAGACGAGCGGATTCGTGACTTCGACATAGAACGGTCCGTATCGGTTTGCCGGATCTTTCTTCGTGCTCACTTCATTGCCGAACGCGTTTGCCGTCATGACAAGCACTTCATTGTCGAGCAGCGAGCGTGCCATTGAGTTGCCCGTAGTCGAATTTGCAAGCCATATCTGGACGTACTTTGCCGTGTTTGGCTGCCCTGTAATCCAGCTACCGTTCGAATCCTGAGTTGGCGTTGCGCGTGGATAAGCAGTGCCTTGGAACTCAAGTTCCTTGGTCTGTGCAAAGTAGGCTGGACCGCCTGGTCCAGTGAAGCCAACAACGGCGAGTCGTGCATCGATACCAATGTCTGGTCCGGTACCGCCTGAGATGCGGCCGCAGTGATCCTGTGGTCGACTGACGACGGTAGCGCCAGTCACACCTGCAGGTACACTTGGTGAACTTGCATTGAACGTGACGTTAAACGCAATGCCTTTGTAGACAGTATCGCCATTAATGGTAATAGGACAGGAGTAGATGACATTCACCGGCGCCTTTGGCTTCGTCGTGGTGTCAACAGGTGTTGTTGGACACGTTCCTTCACAGTAGGGCTGTGGTGAAAGCGGCTTGTCGGCTGCTTGACACGCAGCGAGTGCGCTAATAAATGCGGTGCTTAAGAGTGATTTTTCGAGTGATTTAAATGCCATATTCTCTCCTCATCTGTCGGTAGCAGCGATATATGTCCTTCATTGTTAAGGCTTGTGAATTTTCCATAGGTCATAGCTTAAATAGAACTATTGCATCCCGAGCTCGGGATTAAAAATGAAGAAAACTCTCGGCACGCTACTCGCAGCACCATTACTTGCAACCGCGCTTTCAGCGCAGAATCCAACCTCGACAATCCGGCAGCGGATCGTAAAAGAGGAGCCCGTTTCGTGCCCAACAGGTGACGCATTCTACCTTCGCGCACACTTGCGAGAAAACGGCAAGACCATAGTAACAGCGCCGCTGACAAGAGACAACGGCTACCAATTCCAATTCCCTGTAGACACTACCAAACCGAATGCAGTTTGGGAGTTCGCAGCGACACCACTCGAAGGCTACGGCCTCCAGATGCACCCAATCACGCCTGCGAATGCAAACGCAGCAACTATCCTTGAAGACAGACGCATCGACCAGCAGGAACTGCTCGCCGCAGCACGCGACAACAAAAGCATCGAAGCACTCGTCAAAGGAACGATTACCAAAAGCATCGGCGGCAAAGAGAAAACCGTAGACTGCGAGCAAATCGTGAAACTCATACCCTACGTGCCACAAGGCAAGCTTGTAGAAGTTCCCGTACCAACACCAGTTCCAGGCATCAACACGGAAGTATCCCACCCGGTATATATTGGTGCAGCTGGATTGCCTGCAGTAAAGGTCGTGCGTGGCGGTCTCGGTGCGCACTTGAGACAGTACAGCGCAGAAATGCCGCTGCTCGACGGAAAAAACAACATTGTCCTCGGCCGCGCACTCAACGATTTCAAGCGAGGCTACCTTGCAAAAGCAGAGCTGGAACAGCGCGATAAGGAATGGCACGTGTTTGCAGTCGGCGAACTCATGAACGGTAAATTCCGCACGCAAGGTGCAATCTGCGATGACATTATCGGCGCACACGCATACCACATTGGTGTCGAAGCATTCAAAACACTCTTCGGCCCACTCGCGTTTGGCGCAACTGTCAACTACGAACATCTCACCGGCAAAACGCCGCTCACGTTTAGCGACAGTACGCTGCGCGAGCTACGACAGACGGACTTAAGTGCAGTTGCTGCAGTCGCATACGTGCGACCAGCAGTCGTGCTCTCACTCGGTGTTGGACAAGCACGAGCAACCGATACCTATCCTGAACAGAACGTACGCGGCATCGTCTACCAAGCAGGCATGCGCGCAACGAACGACGTCGTTGGCAAACGCCTCATCCTAAGCGGCAACGCAGGCGTACAGTGGCGCGAGCTCGATGGACAAGGCGAAATGCGCGGCTACATGGCAACCGCAGGCGGCAACATCGAGCGCAAGCTCACCGACATGACAGGCATCTACATCGATGGACAATTCACCCATCAACGCTGGGACCAAGGCAGCGAGAAATACACTGCGCAGAAGAAACCAGTCGACTGGCGAGCAACAGGCGGCATCGCAATCCATTTCTAATTTTTTACACAACTTTAAAAAATAGCTCGCACTAGAGCCTCTTACCATGACCAACCAACACAAACTCCCGCCATTACCGTACGCCTACGATGCACTTGAGCCGCACATCGACGAGAAGACGATGACGATTCACCACACCAAACACCACCAGACGTACGTCGACAAACTTAATCTCGCACTCCAGAAATATCCTGAACTGGCAAACAAGCCAGTCGAAGAACTGCTCACGCACCTCAACGATGTGCCTGAGGATATCAGAACAGCAGTGCGCAACCACGGCGGCGGGCACGTGAACCACACATTCTTCTGGAACATAATGACACCCGACGCAGGCGAGCCACACGGCAAACTCGTGGACGCAATCAAACACCAGTGGGGCAGCTTTGAGAAATTCAAAGAAGAATTCACCGCAAGCGCACTAGGCCTATTTGGCTCGGGATGGACATGGCTTGTACTAAACCACGATAAGCTCGAAATTATGAACACCCCAAATCAAGATAACCCTATTTCAGTCAACAAAGTCGCTCTGCTCGGCGTCGATTTATGGGAACATGCGGCGTACCTCAAGTATGAAAACCGTCGTAACGAGTACGTGGCCGCCTGGTGGAACGTAGTTAATTGGAAGCATGCCGATGAGCACTACGCAAAGGCGAAGAAACATTAGGGCCCGTCCACGCAATACTTTTTTATAGAGTCTTTTCCTAAAGCCTCGATGCACATCACCGACCGTACTGGCATGCACTACTCACTGGGCATTACCGACAAGATAACGGTTGATCACCATCTCGTTTCTCGCTTGACGAAGTATGGTAATTCGTTGACGCTGCACGGCTTCACGATTCCTTCCGATATGCAAGGCAAAGGTGTTGGCACGCAAATAGTGCATCAGCTCGAGCGCCACGCGAAACAGCGCGGCGTAACAGATCTACGTGTGCATTTGACTGAGAAAGATTGTGCAGTTCACCATGCATTCTGGAGTAAGCTTGGTTTTGTGCATACAGGCACTACATTTCATAAAAACGTGCAAGCGCTTCCTTAACTTCGACGTGAGACAAATTCAGTTTGATATCGGTGAGGTACGTCGCAATGTCTTGGTATCGTTTGAATTGACCTTCACTTGAGCGACTGAACGTGTGCTCTATAAGGGCAATACCACCCTCTTGTCTTTCGAGTAGCTCTTTTATGAACGCCACAAGTTTCTGGTAGCGACGTAACGGTTCGAGATCAGCAAACTCGTTTGCGACTGCATGATCTTTAAGCGTATCGAAGTACTGCATGAATTGCAGCTGATCAGGATACGTCACTATATCTGTCCCTACTAAATCATTTGCGCCGGTGAACGCTTTGTATGTTATGTTCGATGATGCTCGTCCTATCATCCATCGTTGCATCATATTTTTTATTGTGGCACTCTGGTCCGCTATTTCTTTGAACGCTTTCTTCCTGTTTTCTTCTGTTGTTGCGCTCGCATCAGCGACGAGCAGTGCGTTTCCAAGGCTATCAAAGGAGACCTTGAAGAAGTCGAGAAATCCCGTGAGTTGTCTGTAAGAAATAGCAAACTGCTCAAATTTTGTCTTGAACTCCGCAACTTTCGTGTCTAAGAGAGGTTTCGGTATTTTTTCTGCTTCGCGAAATGCTTCCGCAACGAGAATAAGTTCATCAAGTTTTGTGACGTTCATTCCATGCTCTGCCAGCGCTGGAGGAGCTCAACGAGCAGTCGTACGCCTGCGCCGGTGCCTTGTTTCGGATTGTAGTCTTTCTCTTCGCCTAAGAACGCTGGTCCTGCGATGTCGAGGTGTGCCCATGGTGTTTTGTCGACGAAGTGTTGCAAGAAGACTGCGCCAACGATTGCGCCTGAGTCAGTTCCTTTGTTGATGTTGCGGATGTCTGCGGTGTCCGAGCGTACGGTGTCGTTGTAGTCTTCGGTGAGCGGCAGTCTCCAGACGAGGTCTCCTGTTGCTGCGCTTGCGTGCAGTAATCTGTTTGCAAGTTCGTCGCTTTTTGTGAAGAGTCCTGTGTGTACGTAGCCGAGTGCGACGATGCATGCTCCCGTGAGTGTTGCAAGGTCGATGATTGCTTGTGGTTGCAGTGTTTCTGCGTAGCTGAGTGTGTCTGCAAGGATGAGTCTTCCTTCTGCGTCGGTGTTTGCGACTTCAATGGTTTTGCCGTTGAGTGCTTTGACGACGTCTCCTGGTCGCTGCGCGAGGCCGTTGATTGCGTTCTCGGTTGCGGGGATGAGCCCTATGATGTGCTGCTGTACGCGCAGGAGTGATGCTGCTCGCATGGCTGCGATGACTGCTGCTGCTCCTGCCATGTCCATTTTCATGTCGAGCATGTTCGTGTACGGTACTTTGATGGACAGGCCTCCTGTGTCAAAGGTGACTCCTTTGCCGCACAGGATGATTGGTTTGAGCTTCTTTGGTCCGTATTCGAGGACGATGAATTGTGGTTCGTGTTCTGATCCTCGCGCTACGCCGAGGAGGGCGTTCATGCCTTTCTTCTCGATTGCTTTCTTATCCCATACATCAACGTTGATGCCGACTGCTTTGCCGATGCGCTTCGCTTCGTTTGCGAGTTGTCGTGGGATAAGGTCGAGTGCTGGCGTGTTGACAAGGTCTCGTGCCATGTTCACTGATTCAGCGATGATGAGTCCTTCGTTTGCGCCTCGTGCGAGTTCTGGTTTCTGTTTCTCGGTGTCGATGAGTGTGACGTGTTCGATCGTTTTGATTTTGTCGAGGTCTCTTGTCTTGTATTTCGTGAATTGGTAAACGCCGAGGGCAGTTCCGAGTGCGACTGCTTTTGCGTTCTCTGCTGCCGTGGCTGGTCCGTGCAGGTGTAGGTTGGTGGTGACGTTGCTGCCGAGTTGTCGTGCTGCTTTTGCTGAGAGTGCTGCGACGCGGCGCAGTCGTTCAAGATTCCACTGCGCTTTTCGTCCTAGGCCGATGAGTAGTATCCACTCTGGCTTTGCGCTGTGCGCGTAGATTTTGATTTGTTTGAATTCGCCCGTCAGTGTTTTCTTCTGGTTGGCTTTGCTGAGTATGCCTTTGAGGAGTTCGTCTGCGTAGCGTACTGGTGGGTTGAGTGGTTCGTCTTCGAAGAGTCCGAGGATGAGGACGTCGCTTTTGACTTCTGGGTATGCTCCTTCGAGCACGTCTAGTTGCATATCGCCTTGCCGAGTTGCTGCTTTTTAACAGTTTGTTATCATACATCATATTAATTGCTATATAGAAATTAATAATCAAGAAAACGTTAGCACCATATAGAAAAATAATCATCATTATAAGTGAGCAAGAGGCATCGAGCTCATGCATTGCCGTTCAGCACTTCTCGCAGCAGGATTGGCACTGCTTCCGACGGCAAATGACGTGTACGATACGAAGGCAAATGTTCGCTCCATCGGCCCGAACAGATTTACCGGCGACTTAACAACGAAACTGCAAGGTCACGAAGTGAAAGGCGAATGGGTGTCGCAGGCGTGCGAGAACAGGCTGCGCATCTACGGCATCAACAACGTTGCAATCAAGTGGTTCAAGATCCAAGTCGAAATCGAGCGCCCACCGAGCACACCGCGCGTGCATATCGAAAACGTCCAAGTGGCTCTGCGCAACTTTCACGACAGCGTTTACGTCGGTAAATTGACTGACGGCGTCGATTCTGTTGGCGCAATGTCACTTGTCTTTCTCGATAATTTTGGACTCAAAGGCCACGTGCAGTCGGGCAGCGATTCCGTCGCGTTTGTTGGCAAATATCAGCGCAGCATCGGCTACAAGACCGCGTGGGTTTTCGATAAGCGTTTTGACAAGCGAGAGGCAGCCAAATACCTCGCCTGCCCCCCGCCTGCTGAGCCTATTGCAGCGAAATAGGCAAAAATACCACCAAATAGTGGTAAATACAGTAACATTTAAGAATTCCGCCATTTCCCAAATCGCATGCTTAACAACGAGTTCAATCAGCGTTTCGAACAGAAGCTCAAGGAAAAAAGACAAGAGCTCCAAGCAAAGCAGCAGGCGAAAGCCATTAAGGACGAAGAAGAGCGTATGCGAGGCCTCGCTTTGCAACAGACAAAAGAAAACCTTCGTCGAGAAGCAGAAGCGAAGCAGCGAGAACAAGTCGTCACGCAGACAAGCGAGCAACTCAGCGACATCGTCCAAAAAGCAGTCGCAAGAATGCCAGAACAAGTGCAAGCACACTCAGACAAACTCTATTCTCCAACAGCAAAACACATCTTCACGCACTCAGCAAGAACGTACGTGACCGTGCGAAGAGCGATGCGAGCAGCACACGAAACGACAGAACCACTGCGAGCATTGACAGCGCAAACCTATGCAAAAAAAATCAAACCGAACTGGAAACCACTTGCCGTCATAGCAGCAATGATCCCTGTAGGCATTTCGCTCCCAAGCAGCAATCTCGGCTCCTTCACACAAACCATGCACTACCAGCACCTCGCGTGCGCCGTCAGCGGTGAAATGGAAGCAGCAGACTCAGGGGCAACGCAGCTACGCATACGAGGAGCGAACAAGAAGCAATATTTCTTTGATCGAGTGAACGACTCACTCTATGCAGGCAGAGGCGTACTCGCACGCGATACGCTGAGCCTCAGCGAACCCCTGTATGAACTCCCACAGAGAGTAACCGTGACCTTAGGCAGCGGCAGCGCAAGCTTTGAGCGCGGCGTGCGCATATACAAGGCAGATTCCACATCCGTACACGTCGCAGAACCAGAAAAGCGCTCGTTCATCAAAATCCCGCAGACCTGCGACAAATAGACAGCGTTAAATACTGTCAGTTCTTCACCAGAACAATGGAGCAAGAAACCCAAGCACTCATCACCAAGGATATGACGATCGGCGAAGTTGTCGCAACCTATCCCGAAATCGCTGACGTCTTTCTCTCCTACGGCCTGCACTGCGTCGGCTGCCACGTGAACGCCTATGAAACCATCGAGATGGGCGCTATGGGCCACGGCATGAGTCTCGAAGAAGTCGACGAAATGGTTGCTGAAGCAAACCTCTACCTCGAGCAAGCGAGCGCGCCAAAAGAAGGATTCTCAATCACGCCAAAAGCAATTACGAAGCTCCAAGAGCTCGCAGCTGAAGAAGGCAAGCACGGCTGGGGACTTCGTGTTGAAGTCCAGGCAGGCGGTTGCTCAGGATTCCGTTACAACCTCGAGTACGAAGAGAAGCCAAAGGACGACGACGTCGTCTACAGCGAAGGCTTCCAAGTATTCTTTGACAAAGACAGCGCACAGATGCTCCAAGGCGCGTCACTCGACTACATCGACGGTCTTGGCGGCTCAGGCTTTAAGATCAACAACCCCAACGCAAAAGCGAGCTGCGGTTGCGGCAAGAGCTTCCATTAACGTTTTATGCTCGCACCATTCTGAGCACCCATGATACGGCAAGCAACAGCAAAGGATCTTGCAGTCCTTGCACGCATGAGCAACAAACTTTCTCTGCTCGAACACGAGATCGACCCGCTCATCAGAATCATGCCCGTAGCACAAGCCAAGCGCAACTACGCAAAGAAGCTGCACTCGAGAAACGCTCGCTTCTTCGTCGCCGAGGAAAACAACAAAATCGTCGGTTTCATCTACGGCACGATCAGTCCCGCACCCGACTACCTGCTTAAACACAAGACAACTGGTTTTCTCGACTCGGCGTTCGTCGAGCAAGCCTACCGCAAGCAAGGCATCGGAAAACAACTCGTGACGACACTGCTCGCGTGGTTCGCAAGCAGAAACACCGCATTCATCCACCTCACCGTACTCGCAAAGAACGTGCAGTCAGTTGCTGCATGGAGAAAAATGGGTTTTGACGACTACGTCATCCGTATGAAACGAGTAGAAAAAAATTAGCGCTTCTTCTTGCGCCCATTCTCTTTGAATGCAGGAGCGACGCCAAACAGGCTGCGCACTTCGCGATCAAAGCCGAACGCATAGATGGCGTAGGCACCAATGATCGTGCCGATAGGCACGCTTGCAAGCTGCGGCACACTAAGAATGATCGTGACGAGGCGTGCCCAGTTCTTGTACTTCGAGAGGCTGTAGCCAATCCACACGTAGAGCACTGCTGCAAGGATGAGCAGGATGCCAAAGATGATGCCAAGGCCACTGACAAGCTGGTAAGCGATGCCGGTTGGTATGCCCATGTCGACGTTGCCGTACGCGCGTACCATGCTCAGTGCGAATGGCGCAAGGAACATGACCGCAAGGCCAAAGAGGAAGAGCAGGGCTGCTCCGATGTAGTAGAAAATCGAGTAGACTTTGACGGTCAATTCTGCGTGATTGCGTTGCATGTTGCTACACCGGAGTGTATTCGTATTTATTACTTGTGTTTTGATTTACAAGCCGAAATTGTCGATGAATTGCACAATCGTCTTGTACTTCTCTAAGAATTCATACCCTTTGTCGGTGAGACTGTAGGTCTTCTTGCCACTCACTGTCTCTTCTCGAATGAACTTCTTCTCGACAAGCTCCTCGGTGTAGTCGCGAAACATCTGCGGCGAGAGATTCGAGAGTTGCAGCAAACGAGTAGGCTTGATGCTGTTGTGGTTCTCGCGTACAGCGACGAGGATGTCATGGATTACTTCGAGTCGTTCGCGCTTCTTAGCCATCCCTAGTCACCTTAAGCACACCGTAGAGCAGTATCAAGAACAGCACGACAGTGATCGAATCAACGTAGTAGAGCACCCACGGGAAGTACGGTGCAATGTAGATTACAAGGAAATTGAACAAGTAGCCAAGGAACGCTATGACGAGCGCAGCGAAGTAGAGCTGGCGCATGCCCGCTCCTTTCTGACCGCGCGAGTCGAGGTAGTTGCGGTACGTAATCGCAATCGCGTAGCCGACGATACCCAGTTGGAGCGGGAAGATCAGGTTGGGTATCCAGACGAACTCGATGAGCGCGATGACAAACGCAGCAACGAACAGCGTTCCTTCAACGACCCCAAAGCGCTCGAAGCGCTTCCACGTGAGGCTGAAGACGAGGAACAGGCTTGCTGCCATCAGACAGTACGTGAACGCGACGTTGAGAAGCACCGTATAGTCGTGTGGCAAGCTGTACAGGTTCACAACCGAGAGGCCGAAGCGAGACAGGAACGCAAGGCCGAAGAAGAGCATCGAGAGACGGAAGTACTTGATGCCAAGGTGCCCTGAGAGTTCATAGATGCGCTGCGTGCGCAGCCACATTATCATGCACGACAGCACGATGACTGCTGTGTAGACAAGTTCAGTGATGAAACTAGACATAGCAGTTGGCATACTGAGGAGGTATTAAATGTTTTTGAGGTCAGGAGGATTCCTCCGCGGGATTTATAAGGAAAATTGCCCTTTTTCCCGTTACAAGGCAGGGACCAGGTTTCATGGTTGCTCAAAAAGACTTGGTCCTTGCTTGGATTTTTCTTTCCCGTTACTTGCTTGAAACGACCTGTTGTACTGTCGCTGGATGCCCCGCAATCACTTCTGGCTGGACTGCATCAGGACGCGTTAATGAGAACTCGTTGCCTGCGTAATCGACGACGACCCCACCGGCTTCTTGGACGAGTAGCATCGGCGGCACGAGGTCCCAGTACCCAACTGGTCCTTTCACGGCACAGTCAAGTTTACCTAGGGCGACGCGTGATAAGTACTTCATCGTGCCTCGCGTACTCGGCTCGCCGACACGCAGCGGCGAGTCTTCGCTACTCACGACGAATGGCGGCTCGCTCGGTGTACGCACGTGGAGTTGCGTAACGGTCCCTTTCTCCTGCACAAATGCGCCTTTGCCGCGTTCAGCCCAGAACCAGCGATCGAGAATGGGATAGTACATCATGCTAAAAATCGGTTGCGTATCAAATCGCGCAACCATAATGCAGAAGAGTGGACCACCGGCAGCGTAGTGCTTCGTGCCATCAATCGGATCAATAACCCACGTCATGCGCGCACCGACGCCACTCGTGTCAGCGTGCTCCTCAGAGACGATCCCGTCACCAGGATAGGCTGCGAGTAGTGCTGCCGTCAGAAAGTCGCTGCACGCCTTGTCGGCGTTCGTGACGAGTGTCGCATCCGCTTTGCGCTCCTGCTGCAGTCCTTGCTTGCGCAGCTCAACGATGAGTTCCCCTGCGAGCTTGAGGATGGGCGTGAGCGTTTCGCGATAGTTCATAGCTGCCTCCGGTAGTGGAACAAGTACTGCTGCATAATGCCTTTGGAGGCACCAAAGAGTTCGGTTGCTTTCTGCTGCATAAGTTGCTTGTTCGCAACGCCATACTGCTCCTTCATAATCTGCTCAACCCACGTGTCGATCGGAAACGCACTCGCTTCGCCGTATGCAAAGAGGAGGATGCAGTCAGCGACTTTGGGCCCGATGCCGTGCATGCCAAGCAGTGAAGCCTTCTTTTCGTCAGCTGTCATCGTGTATAGGGATGCAAGCCACTCGTCGGTATGCTTGTTTGCCGCAAGCAAGTACTTCTCGCGGTAGCCCGCACGAATCGCGGCGAGCTTCTTGCCTGCACGGATTTGGCCGGGATTCGGAAACAGGTGTGTTTCATAGTTGCCAACTGCTACTTTCGTGCCAAATGCGTTCGCAAGTCCTGTCATGAGCTGGCGGATGCGTTTGATGTTATTGTTCTGGCTGCACAGAAAACCCACCGTGCATTCCCAGGGGTCTTGGCGGCAGATGCGCATGCCGCTGCAGTAGGCAAGCGCGTCACGAGAGAATGCATCAACCGGTTTTGGCGGCTGCATGTCAAGCGCAAAGAAGTGCGTGAGCCACGCCTCAGTAACATTCGGTGTTGCTGCATGCACCGTCAAGAAGTCACCATCGTGACTTATGACGAACGCTTTATCGCGATGCGAGATCAGAAAGCCTTCTGCAACGGTTTCGAAGCGAAAGAGCTGGCCGCTCTCAAGAGTGTGAGCGAGTGAGAAACGAGGAGCATGAAGGCGCATGAAAATAGGAGCACTCAAGAGTTTTTAGTGCTTGCGGTAGTGTTTGAGGTGCTTGAGGTGGCGGTGTGGCTCGTGCACAGCAAGCACGTCCTCGTCAGGAGCGTGCGTAAAGTTAATCACACTTGCGATGAAGAAGAGCATGAAGAGAAAGCAGAACGTGAAGCCCCAGGTGTAACTGATACGCATCACAAGAAAGACAGAAGCCAGAAAGCCGAGCATGCTAGTGAGCATGAACGTGCTTGAGAGCGGCTGCTGAACGATATGTTTGACCATCTTCTTCACAGATTGCCGGCGAGCGTTCTTTTTAAAGTTTTAGGAGCGTAGCATGAACTGCTCGACATGCTCTTTTGCCTTCGCGCGACGCTCTTGGTGTGCTTGCAGGAACTGCCAGACAGCGTCACCAGCAAGTTTCTTCATTTCGCCTGAGAGGATCTTCCCTTCTTTGTATTCGTTGCCGACGCGATGCACAAAGCCGTCGTCAGGATGGAAGAACACGAGCAGTTGGTAAGCGATGTCGACATCAGGGTTGCCGCCGTGCTTGCGGTGCTCATCAACCGTATCCTTGCCACCCGAGAACGCATACTTATTGATTTTGCTGCGTACCGTCTTCTCATCATCAGTCGTGAAGATCGCTTGGCCGGAGCTCGTGCTGAGTTTGCCGCCGCCTTCGAGTGCAGGCAAGAACCTGCACAGTATCGTTGCTGGCTTGGGAAAGCCAAGTGACTCGGCAACGTCGCGCGTGAGCCGGAAGTGTACATCCTGGTCGATGGCGCACGGAATCAGCACTTGCGTCGGCTTGCCTTCGAGCACCGTCGGCAGGAACGCTGGCACGCTTTGCATGCAACTGTAGAAGTACTTGCCAACGTTGTCTTCGGTTGTCAAGCCAAAGAGTGCTTTCGCTTTGCTTGCGGTTGTTTTCTTTGCGACCATGACACCATACTTGTACATGAGCGTCGCGTTCTCGGTGTCAAGGAAGATCCGCGTGAGTTTCGGATCAAAGCCGCACGCGATGATATCAAGGATATTGTCGTACGCCCACTTGTGCGACTCTTCAAGGGTGACGTTGTCTTTGAAGAGGAACTTTTCTTCGTCAGGGATTTGGAAAAGCACCGTTGCGCCAAGTGCTTTTTGCAAATGCACTGCGTATAACCATGGTATCATGTGCCCGAGGTGTACCGGGCCACTTGGTGCTCGTCCAGTGTACAAATAGACCTTCTGCTTCTTATCGAGCGCGGCAAGCACTTTGTCAAGGTTCGTGTGCGCAAAGAAAATGTTTCTTCGCTCCAAGTAGTGTTCAGGCGAATGCTTGCGCAGGTGCTTGAGAGCGGTACCGTCGAGTGCTTTGACACCGAAGTCTTTTATGAGCTTCTCGTAGTCGATTTTGCCGCTGACATCCCACGGAGTGACTTTCATACGCAGTACGTCACCCAGTAATTTTTAAACGTGCTGTTTTGTCCGCACCTCTTCTTCACAGGGAATAAAAGCGATCACGGCATTCTGAAACGGGGAGGTATCTATGGAGTTTACAACAGCAGATATAACGGTGAAAGTGTACGCCGTGCTTGCCTGGATGGGCGCCGCAGTCATGCTGCTCTTCGGTCTGGGTTTGCTGCTCAGCGCTCCAGCAGTCGCAGCAGCACTCGCGGCGCGCGGCAACGCACAAGGAGCACAGTTGCTGAGCGGCCTCGGTTGGGGAAGCGCCCTTGCGCTATTCGTCATAGGCGCACTCGGCATACTCGTTGGTTACGGTCTGTGGCGACATGCGAACTGGGCTCGGGTCCTCACGCTCGTATTTGGCGTGCTCAGTTTGATCGCGTTTCCGATCGGTACAGTGTTTGGCATCATCACGATTTGGCTGTTCGGCTTTCAGCCTGATGTCAGAAGTCTGTTCGGCGTACCCGACACAATCTTTGCGCAAGAAGAACCAAGCGCACAGTAAATTTTTTTACATTTGATATTGGATGAAGTCTTTGGTGATGTACTCGTAGGCAGAGTTTGCTGCTTGTGAGCCTTCTGACGCGGAGACGATTGCTTGCTTCCATGCAGCGTCCGTGCAGTCGCCAGCGGCAAAGAAGCCAGGAATGTTCGTTTTACTCGTGCGGTCAATGAGGATTTCTCCTCGCTGATTCATCGTGACTCCGAGCGGCTTCGCAAGCTCCGTGAGCGCAATGTGACCGATCTCGATGAAAATACCTTGTGCATCAAGGGACATTGCGCCATTATACTCGTTCTTGAGTTTGACTTGCGTGACGCGTTTGCCATCACCGAGAATTTCCAGGATTTCATTCTGCTCGATGATATCGATCTTCGGGTTCTTGTCGATGCGGTGCAGGTTGATTGGTTCTGCGCGCAATTTGCTGCGTGCAATCACGTAGACGTGGCTGCCGTATTCAGAGAGCAAGAGTGCTTCTTTCGCTGCGCTGTCGCCGCCACCGACGACGATGAGTTGCTTGCCTTTGAAGAGCGCGCCGTCGCAGGTTGCGCAGTATGATACGCCGTGGCTGTAGTACTGCTTCTCGCCCGGAGCATTGAGTTCGCGGTGTTTGGTGCCTGTCGCGAAGATGACTGTTTTTGTCGTGTAACAGATTTCAGCGGTGCAGACCGTGAAGATGTGCTTTTGCTCATCATGTCGAATCTCGGTGACTGATGTTTCCTTCATCTCGACTTCTAAGAGTTCCATTTGCTTGAGGAACAGGTTCATCATGTCCCAGCCGCTCTGCGGCAGGACGCCAGGATAGTTCTCAACGATGTGCGTTGTCGTGATGAGACCGCCGAGTTCTTTTGCAATCACGAGTGTTTTGAGCGTGTAGCGCTTCGCGTACAGTGCTGCAGCAAGGCCTGCGCAGCCGCCGCCAATGATGATCACGTCGTAGTCAGTCTCCATAGAAGCAAAAAACGGCTGTATATTCAAAAAGCTTCTGTTTAACGAAGCAACGCGTCTAATTCCCCTTTGAGTTCGAGGCTGCCGAGCTGCTCGTAGCTGCCGATGTGAACGCCACCGATCAGGATTTGCGGTGCGTGCTTGGAGCCAGTGAGACGCTCCATTTCTTCAGCGTGCTCGGGCAGCAGTTTTTCAACGTACGGGACACGCTTGGCTTCCAAGAGCTTCTTTGCGCGTACGCTGTAGGGATCGAGATGCTTGCAGTAGATGACGACCGGTTTCATGTGCGCAGCCAGTCGCGCTCCTCATCGCTGAATAGCGGCGAGTCAGCGAGCGCACGGCGCAGGATGCGAAGCTCTTTTCGTGCTTGCTTCTTACTGATATGCTGTGCACTCGCGAGCTTTGCTACTACGGCGTCTCGCTTGGCAGACTTTGCGCGCCACATCGCAAAGATGCGCTGCGTTGCGTTATACTGCGAGAAGCCTTCGTACTTTTCGGCTTTGCTCATGGCTATGCCTGGTCCGAGCAAGTCGTAGCAGTAGACGAGGAAACGCCAGTGCTGCCAGCGCAAGATGCGTCCTTTAAAGACGTCCGCTTGACTTAAGACGTCATACGCCCGCTCGATGTCTGCCGGCTTCTTGTACTCTTTGGGCAGGTTCTCATCCATCCAGAAAAAAAGTTCGTCAATGTCTTCTTGTAAGTTTTCAAGCGCGCGGCGTGCCGTGTGCGCATCCTTTGTCTTGAGCACGATACGAATCGCGTTGAGCGCGCTTTCAGTGACGTTACGCTCGCTGAGGCTCTCGATCGCAGCTGCAGTCACGGTCGGCGCAAGCGACTGCAGATCAGTGATTGCTGCGCGCAGGTCACCTCCGGCTCGGCGCGCGAGGGACTTGAGCGCTTCTTCATCGTACGTGACGTGTTCAGCTTCGCAGATGCGCTTGAGTACGGGGACTATTGACGTGTATGCAAGCGCCCGTGCGTTGACCATAACTGCTGCTTTGCGCAGATCAGAAAATTTGCTGTCCCACGGATCGTTTGCAGTCATAATAATCGGGTACGGAGTCTCTTTTGCGAGTCGTAATATAGCGCCAAGACCGCCGCGGTCATTGCTGCCAGAAAGCCCGTCGACTTCGTCAAAGAGCAATAGTTTCGTGCGTGCAAACAGCGACTGTTGCTTGAGTGCGGGACCGAGCAGCTCGAGAATAGAACTTTCGTTACGCACATCAGATGCGTTGACTTCGATGAGCTCTGCTTCGAGCATCTTAGCCAGTAATAACACCATCGTCGTCTTGCCGACGCCTTGCTGGCCGTAGAGCAAGCACACTTGACCTGGCTTTCGCGTTTTGATATACGTTTGAAGCGCCGTGAGCGCCGCTTGTTGGCCTTGCATCTGGCTCATTTCTTGCGGAGCGTACTGCGTAGTCCAGGGAAGGAGGGTCATAAACCGACGGTATGCACCCTCGTTCTTATGCTTTATGGCACGCAGAAATTATTTAAAGGCTGTTTTCGGGCAAAAGCATGAAAAAGAGTATGAAAACCCTTGGGCTGATTCTCGTGCTGAGCGCAGGCATCCTTGTGATGACACTCGCGTTGTTGCCGTTGAGTATTTCAACGACGATTCAAGCGTATCCACAATCGCAGACAGTCACTGCAGGTCAGTTGCGTGTGGGACAGATCACTGTAGACAATGATGGCTTGTTTGCGCGCAACGTGAAACTGCCTGAAGTCACTGGTTGCGTTGGCGATATCGAAGTGCCACTCGATATGTGGACGGTTAGTGAAAGTGCACTCGTGCGCGGTGCTGGCAGAGTGCCGTACATCAAAGTCAAACCTGGTGAGCAAGGTACTGTCTATCTGATCGCGCGCGACATCACACTCAACGATCACTTGCTACTCTTCTATAGAACGCCGTACTTTTCGTGCTTGACACCAGGCAACGCAATTCAGTCAGAACAGTGAATGGAAGCCAACACGATATATAAAATCTGTGTTGTCATTCGCAGAGACGATTGCAAACAAATCGAAGCACAATATTTAAGAGCAACAGCACAGTCACAATCACTATGTTGAACAGCGCTATTCAGCAAAAAATTCTCGGTGTGCTCCAAGGACACGTATTCTCGACGAGTATGGTAGCTCGCAAAACGAAACTCTCACGCATCACTGTTTCAAAATACTTGAATGCAATGCAAGGAAAAAATATTGTGCAAGCAGTACGCATCGGCAAAGCGGTAGCGTGGCGCTGCTTTGAGAGCAAACCAACGATTGCTATTCTTGCAAAGCCAGGAACTGCGCGTATCGTGAAGCTCAGTTTGGGAGACAAGTACACCTATGTGCTTGCTGTCAACCCAGCAAGTGTGCGCGATGCGTTTGTTGCTATCACGGATAACGTGCAGTACGCTAAGAGTCTGCACGTACCGGTGATTCTCATCGGCGGACACGATGACAATGTGCACAGTCTGCCTGAGCTCTTCGACACCGCAACACTCAAAGTGCTTGTGAAGAAAGTACTGCATGAACAGAGCGCACCGCTCGTGCACGCAAATGCGCAGATTGTCATTGAACACCTTGAGGAGTGTGAAGACGTGATTGGCGTGCACAAAGCTGACGAACTCATCAAGCTCACGCTTCGCTTGCTCAGAGAAAGCAGATTGCCGGTACGCCAGTATGAGCGAACGACGTTCCTCGTTGAAGGCGAAGTGCCTGAAGGCATACTGCTTGACATCGAGCAGACGTTCCACTTGATTCTGGCGCACGTGTATGGCCGCATGGTCCACCCGGGTGAGCAGATTACCTACGACAGTATCGTGCACACAGTTCCTTCATTGACCATCGCGTTCTCGACGCAGTTCGAAGAAGACCTCGAAGAATAGTTTTTTATTCTCCGTGCAGAGGAAGGTCTCGTGGTTCACGGCACGATCATCCTTCGCATAGGACTTGCGGCAGTATTCGCCTTCTTCTGCGTGACACAACTGCTCGACCCGCAACCGTACACGGGCTACTTGCCGCTCTCGCTACAACGGATGGCGAACCCAACGTTTTTCATTTACGCAAACGCGGTCCTTGACGGCCTGCTTGCGATCGCGATCGGCTTCTCGATTCTCACACGAGTCGCACCGCTCATTGGCTTTGTGCACCTGCTCAGTATTGCGGTATCGATGGGTCTCAACGATGTTGCGGTACGTGACTTCGGCCTTGCGCTTGCGTGCTTGTCACTCGTCTTCATTCACGAAGAGCACATTCCCTGGGCGCAAAAGCAAGTCCTCTCTCGTTTCTTTGGCAAAAAGCATTAAAAGCGATTCCGCCCAGAGAACAGTATGGATGACATAGCACACATACTGTGGAGTATCGTCATCTTCTACCACTACGACTGGTGGCTTGCTGCGCTCTTCGGTATACTGCCTGATATTCTTGTGTTCGTACCGTTCTACCTTGCAAAGATCAGCACCGGTAACGTACGCTCCACAAGCGACCTTAAGCCCAAGTCGAACATCGCATTCTACTCACGCTGGGTGCTGCCGATGTACAACTGGACACACAGCCTGCTCTTCGTTGCGTTCGTGATTACCGTGTGCAGTATGATATTCGGTTATCACGTCGAGTTCTGGGCGATGCTTATTCACGTGCTTGTTGACGTACCGAGTCACCAGCGCCAGTGGTTTGGCACGAAGCTACTCTACCCGTTCTCGCACTGGCAGTTTAACGGCGGTAGCTGGGCGACACGCGACTTTATGCTCTGCAACTATGCCTGTATAGCCCTCGCTTATTCTATTCGCTTGTTTGGCCTGTAAACACATTTAAGCACACCGGCTTTCCCTGGCGCCATGAAAAAAGCGCTCTCGTGCGGAGGCATTGTTCTCAATAGCGCAGGTGATGTTGCGCTCGTGCTTGAGCAGAACGCAGGCTGGACGTTTCCGAAAGGCAAGCCTGAGCAGGGTGAAGATGAGTTGAGTGCTGCGCGCAGAGAAATCTTTGAAGAAACAGGCATTGCCTCTTGTGCGCTTATGCAAAAACTCGGCACCTACGAGTGCCAGAAGCTCAAGCCGACGGGCGAAGCGAGAAATGTGCTCAAGACCGTGACGCTCTTTCTGTTTCAAGCGCAGGATACACCATTGCGTCCGCACGGACGCGACATCAGCGAAGCACGCTGGATTCCGCAGGAGCAAGTGCCGCAGTTGCTTGCGCATCCAAAAGACCGGGAGTTCTTCTTGTCGGTTGCTGCGCTGCTTCAGCCGAATGTGAACGTGTAGAGAAGCACGCCAGGGCTTACCTGCATATCGATTGTGTGCTGCTCGTAGCTGGTGTTTGCGAGCGTATAGAGCTGGAAGCGATCGATCGCCTGCGTTGTTGGTTGCGCATCGTCAACCGTACTTTGGATCGTGCCGCTGCCTCCTGCGACGACGTGAATATCTCTGCTGTTGTACGTGAGACGAAGCGTCGCGTCCTTGCCCGCTTCGATGTATTCATTTGACACCGTCCACTCGCCACCGAGTTGCACGCTGTTGAGCATTTGTTTCGTAGGCGTTGCAAACGTATGTGTTCCTGGCGTTATATCGTAGGCGACATTGCCTCTGTTCACTGCAGCCCCCAAGTAGATTTCAGGGGAGCGAATGTTTTGGAATTCAGGCGTTGCGACAAGCGTCATTTCTTCTTCGACTGCAAGTTCCTCTTGAATGTGTGCTTCAAGTTCGTCGTAGCCACCTTCACCGATGTGATCAAAGACAAGCGTTCCTTCTCTGTTAAAGAGATAGGTGTGTGGCCAGTAGCTGTTGCGGTAGTTCTTCCAGGTCTTGTAGTTGTTGTCCAGGCCAACAGGATACGTAATACCATACTTCGTAAGTGCTTTCTGCACATTCTGCGGATCCTTCTCGAAATCGAACTCAGGGGTGTGAATACCGACGATGACAAGACCATCGGCACGGTACTTCTCATCCCAGTCGACCAGGTACGGCAGTGTTCGTATGCAGTTAATGCAGCTGTACGTCCAGAAGTCAACGAGCACAACCTTGCCTTGCAAATCTGCGCGGCTCAGCGAGCCGTTCGTGTTGAACCACTGCTGTATGCCAACGAAGTCCATAGGGAGCTCCTTCGCAACTGTTTTCGCAGGCATAGTCGTATCTGTCATCGATGGCGATTGATCGTTCCGCTGGTCTGCGGGCTGGTCATTGGGTACGGGCATACTGCACGCAACAACAAGGAAAGCAAGCACAAGCACAGCAATCTTCACAGGTAGCCTCCAAAGACAGGTGTGATGCCAAAGAGTGAGAGCATGTTGAAGAAGAGTAGTATGCCAATGATAATGAGCACCACACCAAGGATGATACTTACGATGCGCGTATACTTGGCCGAGAGTTTAATGTACCTTGCCGCGGTTGAGTAGAACGCGCCGACGAGCAGGAACGGAATCGAGAGGCCAATGCTGTACGCAAGCAGTAAACCGAATGCGCTGCTGGGCTGCGCTGCGGAGAGAGTGAAGATACCGCCGAGTACCGGGCCGATGCACGGCGTCCAGCCGATTGCAAACGTCATACCAAAGAGCAAGCTCGTCCAGTAGCCTCCTTTGCGAGTGACGTGTACTTTATGCTCGGTGTCAAGCCAGGGTATGCGAATGAGTCCGATCATGTACAGGCCGAAGAGAATGATGATAATGCCACCGATGCGCGTAAGCCAGTGGCGCACTTCAATGCTGATACCAGCGAGCAGCGTGTTAATCAAGATACCAAGTGTCGTGAACACAAGTGTAAAACCAATCACGTAAAACACAGTGTTGAGGAAGATGACGCGGTTGAATCCAGTGTTCTGTTTGAGCACAGAGAGATTGATGCCGGCGAGGTACGCAAGAAACGCAGGGACAAGTGCGAACACGCACGGCGTGAAGAAACTCAGTACACCAGCAAGAAACGCAGCAACGACGGTGATGGCAACCATACACGCCCCACTCGGACTAGCCTTTTAAATATATGGTTGAAGTTACTTCTTCTTTGCGAGTTCTTCGACGAGGCGACTCATCGAGTGATCGATACGCTGCACCGCAAGGAACAAGCGGTACGCAAGATAGAACAGTACGAGAATAGCGAGGTAGATGACAAGCTGTCGTCCGGTGTCCGCGATGAAGTACGCACCTGCTTTGTCAAGAAAACCGACGAACAGCACGGCAAGCGCGCCGAATATCCACGCGCCACTCCAAAACAGCGTCCAGGCGAGCGTAATTTTTCGCTTGTAGAACTGCAGCAACGTACTGCAGACCATAATAATTGCAAGCACCCCGAGGAATACTGCGAATTTCGTTACCATCCAAACACCTTATGCAAGACAAGCTTGAATCCCATTTTAATACTTTTCAGTGGGTGCTGCCCGGGCTCGTGGTAGATAACCGTTACGGGCACTTCGGTGTAGCTCAGTCGGTGCTTCGCTATTTCTTCGATGATTTCGCTTGCGTGTTCCATTTCATCGAACGTAATTTGGATGCGCTTTGCTGCGCGGCGGTTGAACGCGCGAAAGCCGTTGTGCGAGTCGGTCAGCTTAATACCGCTAAAGATGTACGTCACATACGCGCCGAGCTTGAGCACGATGCGCTTGCCACTTGAGATGCTCTCCGCGCGGCCAAGGAAGCGGCTGCCCAAAGCAACATCGCGACGTCCTTCCACAACCGGTCGAGCGACTTTCTTAATTTCAGTCGCGAGAAACTGGCCGTCGGCGTCGTAGGTGACAATAACATCAGCTCCTTTGTCGATCGCGTAGTGAATACCGGTGCGCAACGCAGCGCCTTGACCGCGGTTGATCACGTGGCGCAGCACATCCGCGCCTGCTTTCTTTGCGAGCTCGTAGCTTTCGTCAGCCGATCCGTCATCGACGACGACAACCCACGGATAGCCGTTTGCGCGCACGTCTTTGACGACGCGTGCAATGTGTTCTGCCTCGTTATAGGCTGCGATCACGACAGCGACTTTCATACGGGCGAGAGGGAGCTTTTCTTTTTATAAATTCGCTGCGCTATAAGACCTTTTTGAGGAATTGTCCGGTGTAGCTGTTCTTCAGCTTCGCAATCGCTTCGGGTGTGCCCGTACCAACAACTTGGCCTCCGCCGTCGCCTCCTTCCGGACCGAGGTCAATAATCCAGTCGGCAGTCTTGATGACATCAAGATTGTGCTCGATGACGAGCACCGTGTTATTCTTATCTACAAGGCGGTTGAGTACGACAAGCAGTTTCTTGACGTCGGCAAAGTGCAACCCGGTCGTCGGTTCGTCAAGAATGTAAAAGATGTGGCCTTCCTTTCGCTTCGCAAGCTCGCGCGTGATCTTGATACGCTGTGACTCGCCGCCTGAGAGTGTTGTGCTGCTCTGGCCGAGTTTGATGTAGGTAAGACCAACATCCACAAGCAGTCGCATCTTGCGCTCGATCGAAGGGATTTCCTTGAAGAACTCGAGTGCTTCCTCGACCGTCATGCCGAGTATTTCAGCGATGTTCTTTCCTTTGAAGTGGACTTGGAGTGTTTCGTGATTGTAACGCGCGCCTTTACACTCTTCGCACTCGATGTAGACGTCAGGCAAGAAGTTCATCTCTATTTTGAGGACGCCATCACCCGAGCAGGTTTCGCAGCGGCCTCCTGGCACGTTAAATGAGAAGCGTCCTTCCTTGTAGCCGCGTACTTTCGCTTCTTTTGTGTCCGCAAAGAGCTTGCGTATGTCGTCAAAGACCTTGGTGTACGTTGCGGGGTTGCTTCGCGGCGTTCTGCCGATCGGGTCTTGGTCGATGACGATAACGTCTTCGACGTCTTTGGGAATCTTGATGTCCTTGTGTTTGCCCGGACGGAGGCTTGTCTTGTAGAACTTCTGCATCAAAGCAGGGTGCAAAATATCCGTAATCAGTGTCGATTTGCCTGAACCCGATACACCCGTCACTGCAACGAATACGCCAAGCGGAATGTCGACATTCATCTGCTTCAAGTTGTGTTCAGCCGCGCCGACAATCGAGAGTGTGCTTTTACTCTTGCGTCGTTCTTTGGGCACATGGATGAGTTCCTCGCCTGACAAGTAGCGTCCTGTCAATGACTCTTTACTTGCAGCAACTTGCTTTGGCGTTCCTTGCGCAACAATTGCGCCGCCGTGGATACCTGCACCAGGACCGATGTCGATGACCCAGTCTGCTGCGCGAATCGTGTCTTCATCATGTTCAACAACCACAAGTGTGTTGCCGAGGTCTCGCAGGTGCATGAGTGTTTTGATGAGCTTCTCGTTGTCGCGCTGATGCAGTCCAATGCTTGGTTCGTCAAGCACGTAGAGAACACCCGTGAGGTTGCTGCCGATCTGTGTTGCTAAGCGGATTCGCTGCGCTTCGCCACCGGAGAGCGTCCCTGCGCTTCGTGAGAGCGTCAAGTAACCAAGGCCAACGTCAACGAGAAACGAGAGTCGCTCGTTAATTTCTTTGAGGATGAGTTTACTGATTTGCTGGTCTTTGCTTGAGAGCTTGAGTGACGCGAAGTACTGTTGCGACTTGAGTACCGATAAGTCGGTGACGTCGATGATGTTCATCGAGCCTACTTTGATCGAGAGAATCTTTGGCTTCAGACGCTTACCGTGGCATGCGGGGCAGTCGCGGTGACGCATGTACTTCTCGTAGTCTTCGCGTCGCGAATCCGACTCGGTCTGCTTGTAGAGGCGATCGAGCATCGGAATAATGCCTTCCCACGTGTCGTGCGAACCCCACGGGAAACGCACTTTGATGTTCGCGCCGTACAGCAGTGCATCGACGTGTTTCTTGCTCAGCTCGTTGACGGGTGTGAACATGTCAAAACCGACTGCTTTGGCGACACCGCCGATTTGCTGCACACGCCAGCCGTCTGTGTAGTTCTTGAAAATAGCGATTGCTCCATCGGCAAGTGAGAGTTTCTTGTCTGGTAAGATAAGGTCGGGGTCGAATTCTTGCTTGAAGCCAAGACCGTGGCACGTCTCGCACGCACCAAACGGGCTGTTAAAACTGAACATGCGCGGCTGCAGCTCTTCAAAGTTGAGTCCGCACACCGGACACGCTGCGTGACTCGAGAACAGCATGCTCTCTTCCTTGCCTTTCTCTGTTTCGAGCAGGACGCGCACGAAGCCATCCGCCTTCTTGAGAGATTGCTCAATCGCGTCTTGCAGTCGCTGCCGCTCATCAATCGTGATGCGGTCAACAATGATATCAATATCGTGCTTGACGTACTTGTCGAGCGGAATTTTCTCGTCGGTCGTGTACACTTTGCCGTCGACACGCACGCGTGCAAAGCCTTCTTTCTTCGCGTCCTCAACGAGCTTCTCGTACGTGCCTTTCTTCTGCTGCACAACGGGGGCAAGGATTTGTGCACGCTTTCCCTTGTACTGCAGTAGCTGTGCTGCTATCTGGTCTGCTGACTGCGGCTGTATTTTCGTGCCGTCATTCGGACAGTACGCAACGCCGATGCTTTCCAGCACAGTGGGATCCGAAGCTTGGAATTCACGTGACTTGAAGTCG
>JADMIO011545359.1_pt1:0-52500 | contig 53561 bp, 48 predicted proteins | sample 8958161 | NCBI WGS metagenome assembly JADMIO01 (sample SAMN16585339, study PRJNA669376) | soil metagenome | isolation source: Crop rotation soil | place: USA: Cullars Rotation, Alabama | collected 2011 | reverse complement strand
TATGCAATCTATTTTTAGTGTTCCGGGTTGCGGGTTCCGTGTTCCGAGTTGAACGCGGAACTCGGAACTAAAAACTCGGAACCAGATTTTCCGGTGACCATGGCGAGGAGGTCACACCCGTTCCCTTTCCGAACACGGACGTTAAGCTCCTCAGCGGCGATGGTACTGTAGTGTAGGCTACGGGAGAGTAGCACGTTGCCGGGATTATTTATCCCGCCCCGATTCAATTCGGGGCGGGACCATTTTTACGGAAGCCAGGCCGTCCGCGGCCCGGGCTTGAAACAGTGGAGCGTCGACGCGAGGTCGGCGTTCCGAAATTGTAACGCCGGCGCTGGCCCGGCGTGAAAAGGCGGATCGTTTCAACGAAACGGTCCGCGACAGAAAGAAGAGCAACGAAGTGGCCAAGAAAGCAGCAAAAGCAACCGCAACCGACAATCAGACGGCGCTGATGTCGATGTACGAAGAAACCCTCAAGAATTTCGCCGAAGGCTCCATCGTCAATGGACGCATCCTCGTCGTACGATCCAACGAAGTGCTGGTCGATATCGGGTACAAATCCGAAGGCGTCGTGCCGGCAGAAGAATTTAAGGACCTCGCCTCGGTGCAAGCCGGGGACCAGGTCGAAGTCATGCTCGTCAAACTCGAGGACGATGACGGCATGGTCGTGGTCAGCAAACGCCGCGCGGAAGAACAGCGCAATTGGGACCGCGTGCTCGCCGATTACGTCGAAGGCGGCATCATCAAGGGCGTCGTCAAAAGCCGCGTCAAGGGCGGCATGATCGTGGACGTCGGCGTGGACGCGTTCCTGCCCGGGTCCCAGGTCGACGTGGTTCCGTACCGCGGAAACGACGACCTCTCCAACGAACCGCTCGATTTCAAGATCATCAAAATCATCCGCGAACGCCGCAATATCGTGCTTTCGCGCCGCGAACTCATCGAAGACCGCCGCCGCGAACAGAAGAAGCACCTCCTCACGGAAATCCAGATCGGCCAGGTCCGCCGCGGCGTCGTGAAGAATATCACCGACTTCGGCGCGTTCGTTGATCTCCAGGGCATGGACGGTCTGCTCCACATCACCGACATGAGCTGGGGCCGCGTCAATCATCCCTCCGAAGTGGTCAAGGTCGGCCAGGAACTCGAAGTGATGATCCTCGACGTCGATCGCGAAAAGGAACGCATCTCGCTCGGCCTCAAGCAGCGCATGCCCAATCCGTGGGACGATATCGAACGCCGTTACCCGGTCGGCACGCGCGTCAGCGGCAAAGTCGTCAACCTGGTCCCGTACGGCGCCTTCGTGGAAATCGAAGAAGGGGTCGAGGGCATGGTGCACGTTTCCGAAATTTCATGGACCAAGCGCGTGGCCAAGGCGGCCGATGCGTTGGCCGTCGGCCAGGAAGTCAACGCGATCGTCTTGAACGTCAACAAGGACGAACAGAAGATCTCGCTCGGCATCCGCCAGACGGAAATGAATCCGTGGCAAAAGGCCGCGGAGAAGTATCCGATCGGCACCCGCGTCAAGGGCACGGTCCGCAACTTCACGAACTACGGCGCCTTCGTTCAGCTCGAAGAGGGCATCGACGGCATGATCCACGTGTCCGACATGTCGTGGACGCGCAAGGTCAACCATCCGTCCGAAGTGCTCAAGAAGAACGACGAAGTCGAAGCCGTCATCCTGGAAGTCGACGCCCAGCAGCAGCGTATCAGCCTCGGCCTCAAGCAGGCCCAGACGGATCCGTGGTCGAGCATGGCCGCGAAATTCAAGGTCGGCCAGATCGTCAAGGGCAAGGTTTCGAAACTCGCTTCGTTCGGCGCATTCGTCGAAATCGAAGAGGGCATCGACGGCCTGGTCCACATCAGCCAGATCAGCGACGACCGCGTCCAGAAGGTCAAGGACGCGCTCCAGCCCGGCCAGGAAGTGGAAGCCCGCGTGATCAAGATCGACACGGTGGAACGCCGCATCGGTTTGAGCATCAAGGCGGCCAAACTGCCGGACGACGAATTTGTGGTCGATGAATCCATGCTGGAAGGCCTGCGTCCGGGCGAAGACCTGGTCGACCTCGCCGGCGCTTTTGACGAAGCCATGAGCGGCAGCACGAGCAACGCCGAGGAATGGCACCCGGGTCAGAAGAAGAAGGAAGAGCCGAGCAACCAGTAGTCAGTGTTCAGTTTTTAGTGAAGAGCGCCCCGCAGCGATGGTTGCGGGGCGCTTTTTTTTTGTTTATGGTCGTTTCCATGCATTCCGACGCTTTGGCCGCGCGAGCCGTTGACCTAATTTCAGCCGACGAGTTTCGAAAAAAACTGGCGCAGAATCGTCCGCTGCGCGTCAAATACGGGGCCGATCCGTCGGCGCCGGATATACATCTCGGCCACGTGGTCGGTCTCAATAAGCTTCGCGAATTCCAGGACGCTGGCCACACCGTGGTTTTCATTATCGGCGACTTTACGGGGATGATCGGCGACCCGTCCGGCCGTTCCCAGACCCGCAAGGCCCTGTCGCGCGAACAGGTCGAAGCCAACGCGAAATCCTACCAGGCCCAGGTTTTCAAGATCCTCGACCGTGACAAAACGGAGATGCGCTTTAATTCCGAGTGGCTTGCACCGATGAAATTCGATGACGTCGTGCGTTTGTCGGCGCACGTCACCGTGGCGCAGATGCTGGCGCGCGAGGATTTTTCGAAGCGTTATGGCGAGAAGGCGCCCATTTCGCTTGTTGAATTTCTATATCCGCTTATCCAAGCCTACGATTCGGTCATGGTGAAGGCGGATGTTGAACTCGGCGGCACCGACCAGCTTTTTAACCTGCTCATGGGGCGCGAACTTCAAAAGGTGATGGGCCAGGAGCCGCAAGTGGTGATGACACTGCCGCTGATCGAGGGCCTCGACGGCGTCCAGAAAATGAGCAAGAGCCTCGGCAACTACATTGGCGTTACGGAATCGCCCAAGGAAATGTTCGGCAAGACGATGTCCGTCAGCGATGACCTGATGTGGCGCTATTTCGAACACGTGCTCTGCCTGCCGCCGGCGGAAATCGGCGAGCTCAAGAAAAAACACCCGCGCGAAGCGAAAGACGAATTGGGCCGGCGTATTGTCGCGCGATTCCACGGGGACGCGGCCGGACACGAAGCGTCGGCCGAATTTGCCCGCGTGTTTTCCAAAAGCGAGCTGCCGAGCGACATACCCGAATTTGCGATTCCGGAGGCTGGGCTGGGCATTGTCCACCTGCTGGTTCGCTGCAAATTGGCCGCGAGCAACGGCGAGGCCCGTCGACTGGTCGAGCAGGGGGCCGTACGCGTGGACGACCAGAAGATCGGCGACGCGCAGGCTCAAATCGCCATCAAGCCCGGCTTGGTCATCAAATCAGGCAAGCGCGGATTTGCCCGTCTCAAATGAAACTGACGGAAACGGCCGGCGGCGTGGTGTTGAACGAAAAGGGCGAGGTGCTCGTCGTGAACCAGCGCCACAACTCGTGGTCCCTGCCCAAAGGCCATATTGATCCCGGGGAGGATGCACTGGCCGCCGCGCGCCGCGAGATCCATGAAGAATCGGGCGTCAGAGAATTGGAGTTGATCAAACCGCTCGGCCATTACGCGCGGTACCGCATCGCGCTTAATGGCGGCGACGACCGGTCCGAAAAGAAAACGATCCACATGTTCCTGTTTCGCACGCGCCAGACGAAATTGAAGCCGTTGGACAAGGACAACCCGGAGGCCCGCTGGGTCGATCGGAACCAGGTAAACGAGCTTCTGACCCACAAGAAGGACCGCGAATTCTTTTCGAGAATTTTGCCGGAAATCTGATAATTTCCCATCCGACGCGCCCGTAGCTCAGCTGGACAGAGCACCGGATTTCTAATCCGGCGGTCGCAGGTTCGAGTCCTGCCGGGCGCGCCATCCAAAAGTTCCAATCATTGGAACTTTTTCCAAAAAAACTTCCAGGCTTCGCTCGCGCAGAGAGTGAAGCCTGCCGCGGCGTAGTTCCCGACACAGCGGGAACGAAGCCGGGCGAGATGTTGTGCGAGCTCCGCCCGGGCTAGCCAACGATTGGAAAAAAGGTCATTCTGCTCGACCGTGAGCAAGAACACCACGGTCGAGATCAACTTGGCGACGTTGGCTGACAACGTTCGTCGCGCGAAAGCCGTTTTGCGATCAGGCGCCACGCTGATGTTTGTCGTCAAGGCGAACGCCTACGGGCACGGCATGGTCCCGGTCGCCCGGAAGGCCTCGGAGTCCGGTGTTTCGTGGTTCGTGGTGGCGCATCTCTACGAAGCCATTGAATTGCGGCGCGCCATACCCAGTGCGGACGTTTTGGTCATGGGCGCCGTTGATCCGTCCGAAACTCGCACGTTGATTGAGCAACGCATCATCCCCGTGGTCGTGGACGAGGAGCACGGCAAGGCCTTGTCGGCCGCGGCGCAGTGGATGGGCAAAAAACTTTCTGTGCACCTGAAGATTGATACCGGCATGGGCCGGCTGGGCCTTCGGTGGGATGAAGCGGCGGCCATCCATCGTCGATTGAAAGACCAGCCCGGCCTCACGATCGAAGGCCTCTGCACTCATTTGGCCTCGGTCGAAATTAAGAAGCCGTCGATGGGACCCACGCAACTCGAGCGTTTTCAAAAAACCGCAGCGGAAATTGAATCGGAGTCGGGCCGGCGTTTATTCCGTCACGTCTCCAGCAGTCGCGCGTTTCAGTATCATGCGGATTGGGACCTGGACGGCGTACGGCCCGGAATCATTTTATACGGCTATGGCTCGGGTGAACGGGAAATGCGCGCGCGCACGATGCCCATTCTCCAATGGAAAACGAAAGTCGCGCAGGTCAAAGCCGTGCCGGCCCAATTTCCCGTCGGCTACTACAGCGCCCATGTCACATCCGCGCCGACGCATATTGCCACCATCGCGGCCGGCTATGCGGACGGCTATCATCGCGCATTGGGCAACAAGGGTTTCGTTTTGATCCGGGGAAAGCGACGGGCCGTCGTCGGCCGCATCAGCATGAATTGGATCACCGTGGATTGCGGCCCCGATAACGACGTGCGGGCGCGGGACGAAGTTGTGCTGATCGGGGTGCAGGGCGCGGAATCCATTTGGGCCGATGAACTGGCGCGGCTCGCGCGGACGATTCCGTACGAAATACTGACGAGCATCAACGCGTCGGCCGAGCGCGCCTACATCAACGGCTGATCCAACGTTTTGCCGTAGCCGCGATGACGCACAGGCCTACGGCAACCATGGATAAGGCAATCACTTTCCGGATGGTCGCGGTCGCCGACGGATCCGGCAGGTCGCGGGCGACAAGCGCGATTATGACCCCGGCGAGCAACAGGATAACGATAGCGGTTTTCCACAGCCAGGCCGTGGGGCGAGGCGCGTGGTACCGGGGGTTGGAATGTTGTCCTTCGCTCACGTGCCCATCTTAAGTATGTGGGACCCTGTGCCAAGCCAAGACTGGCTCGCCCGCGGTCTCTGGGATCCAGCCGGATTCGCGCCCGGACGCCACGCGGATCCAAGGCCCCGATTTTTCTTCAAGGCGGACGATGGAGCCTACGGGCAGCGCAAAGTGGGGCGTGGAGTTGGGCAGCGGCGCAAAGAGCGCCTGTTGGTTCGGGGCCGTCACGACAAATTCGGGCCGGCGCTCGTAATCCCACCAATGCCACAAGCCCGCCAACCCGATGATCAAGGCTCCCAGGCCGGCAAAGCACAGCCGCTGGAAAAGGGCCCGTCGGCCCTTGATCACGAAAAAGCAAATTCCCATCGACGCGGCGAACCAGTAGGCGATCACCGACACGTGGATCCATTCCGTGCGGGAGAGACGCGATAACGCCGCCGAAACATACGTCGCCTCCGGCGCAAGCGCGCCGGCGTTCTGGATGGCGAAGTGTAGATTCGCGGACAGTTCGGCGTCGCGAGGCAGGAGGGTCCAGGCCCGGCGGTAATTCAAGATCGCGCGCCCGGGATCACCGGCTTTGAAATACGCATCGCCGAGGTTGTAGAACAACTCCGGAGACAAGAACCCCTCGTCGAAGATTTGCTCGAAACCTGTGACAGCTTCTTTGAATTGGCCGGCATCGTAGGACTGTCCCGCCTGCGCAAACAGCTTGCGGATATCCGCCTCGTCTTTTGCAAAGGCGGACGCCGCGCACATTGTGGCGAACAAGATGGCGATCCGTGTCTTCATGCGCGTGCTCCTTCGCAAGCCCGGAGTGCGGCGTTCAACTGGGTGTGCAAACCCCGTTCCTCTGTCGACAAGGGCTCGTTGCGCCGCATGCCGAAACGTTCCTGTTCAAAGCGATCGAACATCTCCCGGAGATGTTGGACGTGTTGCGGATCCAGGCTCCGCGGCAGGCGGGAAAGGACGACGTCACGCGTCACTTCGCCCGGCGACAAGTTATAGCGGTGGCCGAAATAAGACGCCAGGCCTTCCCATAACGCTTCGAAATAGTCGCGGCGGTCGTCGGCGGCCAGCGCCTTTTCGGCTCGGGCGAGCGCCGCCCGGGCCGCCTTGGGCGCCTGTTGCCGCCGGGCTTTTGAAATATCGCGGGACAGTTCGTCGCGGCGCCGCACGGCCAGCATGACGATGGCGAGGGCCAGCGGCGGAACGGTCTGCAAACCCAGGAAAATTGGATGGGCGTACCACGCGCGATCGCCGACGCGTTGCCAACGGGAAGGGGCGGCCTTTAAGTAACCGATGTCGGTGCCTAGAAATTGCTTGGTCGCGGCGGCCCGGCTTTCACCAGCCTGCACAAGGCGGGCGCTGTCATTGGAGCCGGGACGAATCATCAACGTGAACGGCCCGCGCGTGATCGTCTGGTATCGCGCGGACTCGGGGTCGAAATATGAAAACGACAAGGTCGGCAAGTTGGTGGCTTCCGCGGATTTCGGTATGACCACTTGTTCGAACATCTTTCGACCCACGCCCCGGTCGGTATCCACCTCGTTGGCTACGAGTTTCGGCTCGTACACGCGAAAACCGGTTCCAGCCGCGAATTGCGGGGGGGAAACGAGATCGATATTTCCTTCACCGGACAACGTCATGGTGAGGGTGACCGGATCACCGGCCGCGAGCTCCGTCGGTTTTGCCGTCGCGTCGAAAACGAACCTTCCCACCGCGCCGGCAAAATTGGAGGGGCGCCCGTCGTTCGGCAACGACTTGATCCCGAGCGTCAGCGGCCGGGCCGTGATGTCCTGCGGGTGGGATTCCATCCCGCCAAAAAATCCAAAGGGATCAAATATTTCACGCTGCCGTTGGCGCTGGGTGAGAATGCCCACCCGCAAAACCGGGGCCAGGATGAATTCGCCCGCGGTCAAGGCCGTGGCGCGGCAGCGGAAACGCCGCACATCGTAGAGCTGGTTGTTATACATTTCGCGGGAATTTCCCATTTGCCGGAATTCCTGCAGGCGCAAACCCGTCGTGGGCATATCCACCAACGAGACGGCATCCACGTTCAGGTCCCGCGAGTAGACGGCGATCGTCAGGTCGAAGGATTGTTGGTGATAGATATTCGTCGCCTGCGTGCTGATGGTGGCAAAAAGAAGATCGGACAAATTGCGCTCGCCTTCTACGCGCACCTGGACGGCGGGCAGTTCCACTCTTTCGTTCCCGGACGCAAAGGTGAACGGGCCGACGTTGAAGGTCCCCAGCCGCGTAGGACTCAGTTGGTACGTGTATGTGACCGAGCTCCGCTGCTGGTTGCCGGATATTTCAACGTTTGAACTTCTCTGTCCCGCGCTGACCTGGAAGCCGGGAATTTCGGGCAACGCGGAGGAGGGCGCGTCCGTCTGGCCCTGGATGGTGATGGACAACGTGGCCGCTTCGCCGATGCGAAGCGTGCGCGGCTGTACGTCCATGGAAACGTCCAAGCCGAAAACCGCGGGCGCAAGGCCCAATGCCAATGCGACGGCAACCGCCGCCATCTGCAATTTGGAATTTGGAATTTGGAATCTCTTCATCTCACCAGTCTTTTTCGACAGGCACCTGCCGGCCCATGATCAATTGAACTTTTTCGCGGGCAGCTTGTTCCTGCTCTTTGGCGGCGTCAAGGAGGAGGGCGGCTTCTTCCGGCGTCATTTCTTCGGGCTTAACCGGCTGTCCGGGCGCCGTTTGCCCGTCCTGCGGCTCCTTGGGCTTTTCCTGGTCCTCGGGCGACTGGCCGTTTTGCGGCGGCTTTTCCTTCTCGTCCTGGGGTTTCTGCTCTTGTGACTGATCCTGCTGGTCCTTCTTCTGTTGTTGGTCCTGCTGGTCCTGCGACTTTTGATCCTGGTTCTGTTGGTCCTGGTCTTTCTTCTGTTGATCTTGTTGATTCTCTTGCTGGTTCTGCTGTTGTTGTTGCTGCTGTTGTTTCAACTTTTCTTCCAGCTCCGTCTTTTTTCGTACGGCCAATTCAAAATTTACCTTCGGATCCTCATCGCGCGAATCCAACGCCATCGCGTTTTCAAACATTTGTATGGCCTCGCCGGCCGACTTCACCGCGCCGTCGAATTTCTGGGCCTGCTCGAGCCCGGCCGCCGTTGCCAGCAGCGCGTTTCCGCGATTGTAATAGGCGCGTTGCTGCAGGCGGAGGTCCGGCGATTTGACGGCCTCGGCATACCGGCGGGCCGCTTCGTCGGCTTTCCCGAGTTGCAGGTTGGCCGTGGCCTCGTTGAACTTGGCCGCCGCCGCGTCGAGTTTTTCCGCCGGGGCGGCCTCGGCGGCCGCGGAAAAATTCGTCGCCGCCAGGTCAAATTCGCCGGCCGCGTAGTGGGCGCGACCTTTTTGCATGAAATCCTGCGCGGACTCGCCGCGCGCGACGTTGAACGCCGCCAGTGCAATGAGGAGGGCGAGGAATTTCATGCCGCTTCCTCCCGGACCCGGCGCCGCTGGGGGAGGGCCGCTTCAATGAATAATAGCAGTAGCGCCGCCGCGACGAACCAGCCGAAGCGGTCCTCGTAGGCGCGGATCATCTTCGCGTCGCCTTCCTCCCGTTTCAACGTGGCCAGGCCCTGGTCGAATATTTTTTCCAGGCCCGTATCGCCGGGCAGCGATCGCACGTATGCGCCGCCGGTCGACAACGCCAGCCGTTCCAGCACGTCCTCCTGCAACGACGTTTTGACCACGTTGCCCTGCCGGTCCTTGAAAAAGCTCGCGTGGCCGTCTTCGCCCGCATCCGGGATGAGCTCCCCTTCGCGCGAACCGATGCCGATGCAGAAAACGCGAATGTTCTGCTTCTTGAGTTCATCCACGAGGTCCAGCGGGTTGCCCTCGTGGTCGTCGCCGTCCGTGATCAGGACGATGGCGCGGTCTGCCTGGGCATTCTTTTCAAAACTATTGAGCGCCGTGCGCAGGGCCTGCGTGATGGCGGTGCCGCCGCGCGGGATCAGACCGGAATGCACGTCATCCAGCGTCATCAGGAAGGCCGCGTAGTCGATGGTCAGCGGGCACTGCAAAAAGCTGCTGCCGGCGAACGCCACCAGGCCGATGCGATCGCCGTTAAGTTTTTGCACGAGATCGCGCACGCCCCACTTCGCCTGCTGCAAACGGTTCGGCTTGATGTCCTCGGCCAACATGCTGCGCGACGTATCCATCACGACGAGAATATCCAGGCCACGGCGTTTGATCTCCTGCCAGTGAAAGCCCCATTGCGGCCGGGCCAGCGCTACCAGGCAGAGCGAGAACGCCAGCAGCCAAAGAATGGATTTTGACCTCGCCTGTTCCGGCCGCCAGCCGCTGATCAATTGCGTGAGCACGCCCGCTTCGGCGAGGGATTCCAAGCGCCGCCGCCTCTGCTTGATCAGGGCATGAAACAGCAAAGCCAGCACGGGTATGAGCCACAATCCGACAAAATAGGCCGACGCTCCCCATTTCATGGCAGGCGCCCCCAACGGCTCAAGGACGCCAAACGTTCCAGGGCCAGACAGAGCAGCCCGGCCACCAGGAAGGGCGCAAATCGCTCTTCAAACCGCGTGTACTGCTCCACGTCTATTTCCGTCTTCTCCATCCGGTCGATCTCGTCATAAACTTTTTTCAAGCTCTCCATGTCCGCCGCGCGGAAATATTTTCCGCCCGTCGTTTCTGCGATGCGCGTCAACGTGGTTTCGTCGATGTCGGAACGCATGCGGGTGTACTGGGTGCCGCCGAACGGGTCCTGCACTGGCATGGTGACAAATCCCGAGGTGCCGGCGCCGACGGAATAAATCTTGATACCCAGCGCCTTGGCCGCCTGCGCGGCGTTTTCCGGCGTCAGGTCGCCCGCGTTGCTGATCCCGTCCGTCAGCAAAACGATGAGTTTGGATTTTGCCTCGCTGGTGCGCAGGCGGTTGACGGCGGACGCAATGGCCGTGCCGATGGCGGTGCCATCCTCCAGCATGCCCGTTTCAATTTGCTGCATGCGCTGAATCAGCCAGCCGTGGTCGAGCGTCAGGGGCGCGACGGAATAGGGCAGGGCGGCAAACGCGACCATTCCCATGCGATCGCTGTCGCGTTTCTTGACGAACCGCTCGATAACTTCCTTTGCCGCATCGAGCCGGTTGATTTCGTGCCCCGCGGTGGAAAAATCGATCGCGCGCATGGACGTGGACACGTCGACGAGCAGCACGATGTCGACGCCCGCCGTTCGCACGTGGCTTTCGCTCAATCCCATTTGGGGTCGGGCCAGCGCCACGACCAGCAACGCGAGGCCCAGGCCATAGATGAACGGAAACAACGGCTGAAGCGCCACGCCCAGCGTAACCGGAAGGCGCGACAAGGTGTCCCCGTCGCTGAAACGCATCATCGGCTTGCGCCGTTTCCCGTACTGGAAATAGACCAGGGCCGGCACCAGGACCAGCAGGAGAAGCAACCATGGATAACGCAAGGTCATGTCCTACGCCCCTCGGCCGGTTGCGGAATCGTTTCCTTGACCAATCGTTCCGCCGCGGCAAACGCGGCGCGCATATCGGCCTGCTGGGGACGGTGGCGCGCGAATTTCACGAGGTCGCACTGTTCCAGGAAGGCCATGGTCAATTGTTGATGATCGAGCGACAATAGCCGGGACGACACGGCCTCGCGGATGAATTCCTCCGTCGTCAACTCGGGAGCCCGGAGTTGGAATCGCGATTCGATATATGTTCGCACGATGTCGGACAACTCGACGTAAAACGGCTCGATGTTTTCCGTTTCGATGTAGTTTTTTTGCAGCAATGCCTGCAGCGCGCGCAACGCCACTTCGTAGGGCGGGGGGGGCGGGGGCGGAGGCGCCGCGGGCCGCCGCCGTTGCCCGAGCCACAGCGCGACCAGGCCCGCCAGCAGGGCCAAGGCAGCCACGAGGCCCAGCACCAGTAGAATACGGTCGCGGGTCCGGTTTGGCCACGCCGCCAATCCCTTGATGTCCCGCAGTTGGGCGTTGGTGCCCGTCAAAAGGCTTTGAACGTCCAGCGTGAGAAACGGAAAAGGCTGCTGCAAAAAGGATCCATCGCTTCGAACAAATCGGATCACGTTCGTACTGACGACGTGGTTGCTGGTTTCGAGCGACGTGATCCGGTACGCAACGCCGTCGCCGGCGGATTGCTGGTCGCGAACGACAATTTCCCGCCCGCGATTCAGATCGGGCAATTCGAGCCGTCCGTCCGCAGGATGCGACACTTTAAGCTTCAGCGTGACCACGTCGCCCACGTGAATCGTGTTCGTGCTCAGCGCGGCGCTGGCCAAGAGGTTGGTGGTGGCCGGAACTTCGACCGGCCGTTTATGGCAGCCGGCGACGAGCAGAAGCAGGACTAGCGCTGCTTTTTTCATGCGGCACGCCGTCGTTCCCGGGCTTTGAAAAATTTGATCAATTCCTTCACGTACGATTCGCCGGCCGTGACTTCGATGGAGTCCACGCCGGCGCCGCGCAGGTGGCTCAGCAGTTCCCGCCGCCGGGCCATTTGTTGGTCGGCAAGTTTACGCCGCGTCGCGCCGCTGGCCGTGTCGACGAGGACGCGTTTCCCGGTCTCCGCATCCTGCCATTCCACGACGCCGGCCTTGGGCCAGGCGCTTTCGCGCTTGTCACCGACGATGACGCCGACGAGGTCGTGACGCTTGGCCGTGACGGTCAGGGCCCGCCGGAAATCCCGGTCCAGGAAATCGCTGATCAAGAACGTGACGGATTTCCGCGTCGTGACGCGGTTGAGGAAATTCAAGGCCGGCTCGATCCGGGTCCCGCGTCGCTTCGGTTTGAAATACAGGACGTCTCGGACCACGCGCAGGACGTGCCGAGTGCCTTTCCGGGGCGGGATGAAATGTTCGACGTCGTCCGAAAAAAGAATGAGGCCGACGCGGTCATTGTTCTGGATGGCCGCAAACGCGAGCACGGCGGCAAGTTCGGCGGCGAGGTCCTTTTTGAACTGCGTGGTGCTGCCGAACTGTTGCGAGCCGCTGATGTCCACCACGAGCATGATGGTCAGCTCGCGTTCCTCCACGAATTTCTTGATGTACGGGTGGCCCATGCGCGCGGTCACGTTCCAGTCGATGCTGCGGATCTCGTCACCGGGCACGTATTCCCGCACCTCGTTGAACTCCATGCCCTGGCCCTTGAAGACGCTGTGGTACTTGCCGGCAAATACGTCCGACACCATGTGCGTCGTGCGGATCTGGATCTGGCGGATTTTCTTGAGGACTTCTTTGGGAATCATGTTTGAGGTTCCGCGTTGCGAGTTTCGAGTTCCGAGCCGGATTCATCAACCCGCAACCCGGAACTCGTAACTCAGAACTCCCTACGGCACCGGCAGGGCGTTCAGGATCTTGGCCACGATGTCGTCGGAGGTGAGGTCCTCCGCCTCGGCTTCGTAGGAAACGAGGAGGCGGTGGCGCAGCACGTCCGGCGCGACGGACTTGACGTCCTGCGGCGTCACGTAGCCGCGTCCGTTCAAGAACGCATGCGCGCGCGCGCCCAGCGTAAGGTAGATCGTGGCCCGCGGCGAAGCGCCGTAGCGCAGGTACGGTTTGATATCCAATCGGTATTTGTCCGGCTCGCGCGTCGCGAAGATGATGCTCAGGATGTAATCCTTGATCTTGTCGTCGACGTAAATTTCATCCACCACCCGGCGGGCGGCGAGGATGTGGTCCGGCTGCACGACGGCGTTGACGTTCAGTTTCTTGTCCGTGACCGCCATGGCGTCGAGAATTTTACGTTCCTCCTCGATGGACGGATACGTGATCTTCAGTTTCAACATGAACCGGTCGACCTGGGCTTCCGGGAGAGGATAGGTGCCTTCCTGCTCGATCGGGTTCTGCGTGGCCAACACGAGGAACGGTTGCGGGAGCGGGAAAGTCTGTTGCCCGATCGTCACCTGGCGTTCCTGCATCGCTTCGAGCAACGCGCTTTGCACCTTCGCGGGGGCGCGGTTGATTTCGTCGGCCAGGATGATGTTGGCGAAAATCGGTCCCTTCCGGGTCGTGAACGCGCCGTCCTTCGGGCTGTACACCTGGGTGCCGATGACGTCGGCCGGCAGCAGGTCCGGCGTGAATTGAATGCGCTGGAACGAGGTGTTCAAGCTGGCCGCCAGCGTTTTGACGGTCAGGGTTTTGGCCAGTCCCGGCACGCCTTCCAGCAGGACGTGTCCGTTGGACAAGAGCCCGATTATCAAACGGTCGACCAGGTACGTTTGCCCGACGACGACTTTGCCGATTTCCGACCGGAGCGCGGTGATAAAGCCGCTCTCTTCTTTCACGCGTTCGTTGATCAATCCAATTCCAGTGTTCATCAAGCTACAATCCTCCGTAAATATCCCTGTTTGACCGCCGGGGCGGCAAAAAGTTCATTGCTGATTCTGTCGCAAGGCCTCGTAAACCACAATCCCGGCCGCCGTCGAAAGATTAAGCGAGCGAACGTGTTCGGTCCGGATCGGTATCCCGTAAACGCGGTCGGGATGGGCGTCCAGCAGGGCGTCGGGCAGGCCGCGGGTCTCGGACCCAAAAACCAAGGCGTCCCCGGGCTGGAACCGCGCTTCCAGGTAGGACCGGGACCCGGCCGTGCTGAAGAGGAACATCTGGTTCGGCTTCAGTTTCGCCGCGAAGGATTCGAAGCTCGCGTGGAGTTCCGGCTGGATCGAATCCCAATAGTCGAGGCCCGCGCGTTTCAGCTTCGCATCCGTAATCGTGAACCCCATGGGCTCGATGAGATGCAGCCGGCAACCGGTGGCCGCGCAGAGCCGCGCCACGTTGCCCGTATTGGGCGGAATTTCGGGATGGACGAGGACCACGTGAAAGGGCGGATCCGGCCAACGGAAGGCGAGGTCAAATTTTCGGGCGTGCGCATGCTTCATCGCGTGGGATCACGGTACAAGAATGCGGAAAAAATTTCGATTGGGAACTGGATTGGAAGTCGTCCCTTCAAAAGAGCCGGCAGGCGTACTGGCAAAGATAGCCGCGTTCGACCAGACCATAAGATTGGGGGATTGCTGCACGATGAACGGCGTAACGGGTTGGCCGTTCCCGGCCACGCGCCAATCGCTGCCGGTGGGCGACAGCGAGGCGATGACGAATTGCGTGGGGTACATCTCGAGCGCGCCGATGTCCGGGGCGGCGCCGAACGGCCGCAACGCGCCGCGCTGGTCCACGGCGGGGAGGGTTCCGTTTGTTACCGCGTCCAGTCCGGCGCTGCCCGGAAGCAACGCGCACGTCATGGTCGGTCCGCCGTGATAGGCCAGCGAATCCACCAGCGTATTGGTGGCGTTGTGCCGGCTGGTGCTGTTGGTGAAGGAGATGAAAGAAAAAGTGGGATTGTCGTCGGCCACATTGAAGCCCGTGTCGATAATTTTGCCGCTGATCTCGCGATCGACCCGGTCCTGAAAAATGCACGACCGGACCGACGTAGTTATTATCCCCATGCTCAATCCGGTTTGGAACACATTGGCATCCGAGTGGTTTCCCACGAACGTGCAATTGGTCATGCCGAAATTAAGGCCGTACGAAAGCGATAAAACATTCGGGCCCGCGTTCGCCCCCGCCAGGTCGCGCACGGAGTTGGAAAAGAACGTGCAATTGCCCATGGACGCGTTCCAGCGAAGGGAAGGGCTGCCCTCCAGGATCAGCGCACCGCCATAGGTCAACGAGCCGGAATTGGTTGAGCTGTCGGTCAGGCAGGCGTTTTTACTGAAGAGGCATTGCTGGATCGAAAAGATGGAACTTGTATCGCTTGCGAAATAAAACACGCCGCCCCCGCTCGCAAAATTGCCCACGCAGCTATTAGCGGTGAATGAAGAATTGGACACGATGTACGCTCCGCGTTCCGCGTAAATGGCTCCGCCGCCTCCGGTCGTCGCGCTGGACGGGCCGGCGGCGTGTGCGGTGTTGCTGACAAACGTGCAGGCGGAAATCGTGACCGTTGCCGCGTAGGAAAAAATCCCGCCTCCCAGGATCATGTTATTGAAGAAAAGCTCAATCGGGTGCGTGTTGGTGCGGGCCGTGCCGTTGACGATGGTCAGGTTGGCCAGCGCCGCGGCATTCTTGTAGAGGTAAAAAACGCGCGACGTTTTGCCTCCGTCCAGCGTCACAGTGTGCCCGCGGCCGTCCAGCGAGACGCTATTGGTGAAGTACAATTGATTCGTGATGACGATGACGCCGTCGCAATCGAATTCGATTTTGCCCGACATCGTCGCGGCCGCCACCAGGCTCGAAGCGTCGCACGTCGTGATGATGGTCGTCAGGTTGCTGAAGCCCCGCTCAAAGTTCACGTTGGTCAGCCCGCCCTGCATGACCAGCGTCCGATGCAAAGGGTTGAAAACCTGCCCGGCCTGCGTCGGCGTCACGACATAATGTCCCGAAAGGTTTGTGAAAAGATAAACGCCGTCCACGCCCGAGGTGACGACGTTGCTCCCCGCGGCGACGGCCACGCCGTTTACCAGGTTCGTTCCTTCCGTGATCCGGCCGCTCAGGACAAAGGCGTACGCCAGACGCGAGCAGAGCACCAAAAAAAGACCGATGACCAGGCGCTGGATCACACGATCAGTTTAGCAGATCGCGGTCGTGTACAAAATATTTTTAAGATTACGGCGCGGGCGGGGCGGTGGTTTTTTTGGCCAGCGCGGTGATCTTGCGCGCAATCTGCGCGCCGGCATCCTTGAGCGCTTCCTGGCCGGCGGCGCGGGCGGCTTGTCCGCCCTTTTGCGCGCTGGCGTCTTCGACGGCAATGACCTTACCGTCTTCGACCCGGATAAGCTTGGCCGTAATCTCGGCGTTCGAGCGATACACGTTCACGCCGTACGCCTGGCCTTCACTCGCCTTCACGGCCGTGGCCGTGCCGACGACGGCGTACGTGGCGCCGGCGTCTTTGCCGATCTGGCGCGCGTTTTCCGTCGACGTGATGTCTTCGATCGAACCCTCTTGCTTGAGTTTCTGGATCGAACCGAGGTCGATCACGTCGAAGCCATTGTTGATCAGCGATTTTTCCACGGCGCTCTGCACGATGTGCTGCGAGGTGTTGTCAGCATAAAAAGACCAGAACCATTCCGTGTCCACGCGTTCGGGCAGGAGCACGACGAACTTCGGCGCCGGCGTTTCCTTCGGCGAATTGATCATGTTGTCCGTCGCGGCCTCGAGGGCGGGCTCCGTGGCCACCGCCGGTTTGGAGTCGATCACCGCCTCGTCGGCGTAAACAGCGGCAGTCGTCACAGAAATAAGGAATAGCGCAAGCAATGATCGTTTCATGTGAACTCCTTGATGAGAATGAAAACAAGCTAGGTCGTAACCGCCGTCAGATCAATCCCGTAACGACGGAAATTTTCGGTGTTAAGAAGATGTGCGGTAAACGTCTTGCCCTGCTTCGCGGGCGGGATGGCTGCGCCATCCGTAGCGCAAGTCCCGCTTTGCGGGACGCAGCGCGAAGGATGGTGGAGCCATGGGGAATCGAACCCCAATCCCAAGAATGCCATTCTCGTATACTACCGTTGTACGATGGCCCCAGCCGTCAAGATTAGTGATCAGTAAAACGAGGCGGCAAGGTAGGGAAATGGCCGAAACGTGTCAATCCGCCATCACCCGCGCCTTTTCCATTTTATTCAGGTAGAGCGCGCACAGCACATCGCCCGCGACGTTCAGGACCGTCCGGCCCATGTCCAGCAACCGGTCCACACCCAGGATCAACGCGATACCCTCGGGCGGGACGCCCACCGCGGCCATGACGGACATGATCAACGGGATCGACCCACCCGGGATCCCGGCCACACCGACCGCAGTCAGGAAGACCAGCACGACAATGGTGAACTGCTGCACCCACGTCAGGTCGATGCCGAAGACCTGGGCGATGAACACCACCACGATGCCTTCAAAAAGCGCCGTGCCGTCCATGTTTACCGTCGCGCCCAGCGGGACGGTGAAGGACGTGATGGACTCCGGCACGCCGAAGTTTTTTCCCAGCGTCCGGATGGTCGTCGGGATCGTGGCGTTGCTGGAACTCGTGCTGAACGCGGTCAGGAATACCGGCAGGGCGTTCCGGTAGAAATATCCAACCGGCATACGCAACAGGTATTTCACGATCAAGCTGTACGTCACAAAAAAATGAATGAGATAGCCGGCGATCACGATCGCGATGTAGGCGCCGATCTGGTGCACGATCTCAAAACCAAATCGCGTCAGCGTGATCGCCACCAGCGCCGCCACCGCGAAGGGCGCCAGCTTCATGATCCAGCCGACGATCGTTACGCAGGCGTCCGACACCGCGGCCAGGAAACCGATCGCGGGCGCGGCCCGCTTCGGCTCCAGCGCCAGGAGTGCGAGCCCGAAGACCAGGGATGCAAAAACAATCGCGAGCATTTGGCCCTCGGCCATCGCCTGGACGAGGTTCCGCGGAATGATCTGCTGGATCAGTCCCGGCCAAAGCGAGTCCCGGGCCTGCGCGCTTTTTTCCATCAAGCCGCTGACCTGGTCGCCGAGGCCGGCCTGCGCCTGCTGGATCAATTCCGGGGGAACGCCGGCGCCCGGCTGGAAAAATGTCACCAGGGCCTGGCCGATCAGGATCGCGACGAGCGAAGTGCAGGTGTAGAAAATGGCCAGCCGCACGCCGAGCCGGCGGATATGCGCGAGGCTCCCGAGGCTCGTCATGCTGGCCGCCACGGAACAGAAAACGAGCGGCACCACGGTGATGAACAGCCCGCGCAGGAAAATCTGGCCCAGCGGTTCGAGAATATTCTTGAGCAGCCATTCCCGTTCCGGATGCGGGCCCCACAGGTGAAGCCCGACCCCCAGCAAAACGCCGGCGACGAGCCCGACCAGCAGGCGGCTGTTCAGCGATTTGTCAGAAGTTCCAACCATTGGAAAAATCCTCGCAGAAAGTTCCAATGATTGGAACTTTTAGTAATGTGCCGCGAACGCGATTCGTGGTTAATTCGGCACATGCAGATTGTTTTCATGGGAAGCGGAACGTTCGCCGTCCCGGTCGTGCGCGCCATCCGCAACGCCGCGGACGATAAACTGGTCGCGGTCGTCACGCAGCCTGACCGGCCGAGCGGGCGCGGTCGCGGCGTAGGGGCTTGCCCGGTGAAAGACGCGATGCGGCCCACCGGCATCCCCGTGCTGACGCCGGAAAAAGTGGGGGACGCGGAAAACGAACTGCGCGACTTTCGTCCCGACCTGATAGTGGTCACGGATTACGGACAATACATCCCGTCCAAGATCCTGGGCATCCCGCCGAAGCGAGCCATCAACGTTCATCCGTCGCTTTTGCCGAAATACCGCGGCGCGGCGCCGATTCCCTGGTCCATTGCCAACGGCGACACGATGACCGGCGTGACGATCCAGTACGTGGCCCCGAAAATGGATTCCGGCGACATTCTCCTGCAGCAGGAATTTGAAATCGGAGACGATGAAACGTCCCTGGCGCTGGAAAAACGCCTGGCCGAAGCCGGCGCGGCCTTGCTGTTGCGGGCGCTGGATGTCATTCGCTCGGGACACGTCCACGCGACCGCGCAGGACGAATCGCGCGCGACGCAGGCGCGAAAGCTGGCCAAGGCGGACGGCAAAATCGACTGGAAACTGCCCGCCAAAACGATCCGCAACCGGATCCGCGCGTTCCAGCCCTGGCCGGGAACGTTCACCCAATCCTCGCGCGGTTCTATTAAAATTCTTGCCGCGTCGGTGGAGCCGCGAACGCGGAACGCAGAACCCGGAACCGTTTTAGATGGGCTGGTTGTGGCCTGCGGCGAGGATGCGTTGCGCTTATTAGAAGTCCAACCCGAGGGCAAGCGTCCGATGTCGGGCGATGCGTGCATGAACGGCCGATTTCTCCAGGCCGGCGACGTGCTGTCGTAATTGTTTCGTTGACACAACGGTAATACAGCCTGTTTGCTTCCAGTTCGTGAGCCATGTTGTCAAAGTTGAATTGGGGCCGCGCTCCTACGAAATTCACATCGCGCCCGGGCTGTTGAGCCGGCTGGACGAATTCTGCCGGCCCGTGATCAAGGGCAAAAACTGCCTGCTGGTCACGGATGCCACGATCGCGCCCCTCTACGCCGACGGGTGTGCGCGAACCCTGGCCAGACTGGGCTGCCAGGTGGCCCGGGCCGTTATTCCGCCGGGTGAAACCTCGAAAAGCGGTCAATGGCTGTTCCATATATATGAGAAGGCGGTCGAACAGGGCATGGACCGGAAATCGTTCATTGTCGCCCTGGGCGGGGGCGTGGTCGGGGACCTGGCCGGGTTTGCGGCCGCCAGCTATTTGCGCGGTATACCTTATATACAGGTGCCGACGACCCTGTTGTCGATGGTCGACAGCGCGGTGGGCGGAAAGACCGGGATTAACCTGCCGCAAGGCAAGAACCTGGTCGGCGCCTTTCACCAGCCCGTTTTGGTCGTGTCGGACTTGGATGTCCTGCGGTCGCTCCCGCGCCGCGAATACACGTCCGGCCTGGCCGAGATCGTCAAATACGGCGTCATCCGCGACGCGGCATTATTTGAAACGCTGGAGAAGGGTGCCGACGCGGTGCTGGCCGGCGAGCCGGACATGGTGGCGCGCATCGTCGCGCGAAGCTGCGAGATCAAAGCCGACGTCGTGGGCAAAGACGAGTACGAAGAATCAGGTTTGCGCGCGATCCTGAATTTCGGCCACACGATTGGCCACGCGATTGAAACCGTGACGGGGTACGGTCACTTCCTGCACGGCGAGGCGATATCGATCGGCATGGCCTTCGCGGCACGGCTGTCCGTGGAATTGCGCGGCATGCCCCGCCGCGATTGCGACCGCCTGGTGAACCTGCTGGCCCGGCTGGGCCTGCCGACCGACGTGCCGGAATGTCCGTGGCAACCCATTCGCATGGCGATAGGGGTCGACAAAAAAAGCAAAGGCGGCCATCCGCGTTTCGTATTGGCCGACCGTATCGGGTCCGTTGCCGAAGGCTGCGAGGTCCCGGAGGAATTACTGCACAGCACGTGGCACAGCCGGTACGTGGCCAAGAGCCATGGATTTTAGGACCGCGGTGAGGTCACCGCGGCTCCAAAGAAGAATGGAGACGGCCTGACCGCAGGCCGTCAAAAAAAATATGTCTGCCGTAAGTGAATGGATTGTTCGCGAGTACTTCGAGGCGCTTGGATTTCTCGTCCACCAGCCCCGGAAGTACGGCGTGTCCGCGCGGCCCAAGCGGCCGGAGGAAGAGATCGACCTGCTCGTCGTCAAGCCGACGGCCCAGCAGAAGCTTTCGGACGAAATGATCTGGACCTCGGACGACTTGAAACACGTGGCGCGCGCCATCGTCGGCGTGCGCGGATGGCACACGGACCTGTTCAGCCCGGCGGTGCTGGAAACGTCGCCGGAAATTTTCAGGTTCGCGGAAGAGGAATCCGTTCGCCGCGTCTCCCGGTCCCTGGGGGAGGGCGGGGTGGCCAAAATCCTGTGCCTTCCCGGCCTGTCGTCCACCGACGACCTCAAGAAGCGGTCGCTGGAAATCCTGAAGGCCAAGGGCATCGACGGCGTCCTGTCGTTTCCCACGATGCTGTGGGAATTGATGGAGCGGATCGAAGTCACGAAAAATTACGAAAAATCGGACCTGCTCCAGATCCTGCGCATCCTGAAAAATTACGACCTGCTGAAGGACCCGCAATTGGAACTTTTCCGCCGGAAGAAACGATGACGCGCCGCGAAGCCTACATCGCCCTGAACCTGATGGACGCCGTAGGGCCGGTGCGTGTGCGCAACCTCGAAGCGGCGCTGGGGTCCCCGGAAGCGATTTTTGAAGCCGACGAAAAAACGTTGATGACGGCGGAAGGCGTGGGCGCCGAGGTGGCGACCAAGATCACGGCGCAGCGCGCGCACGTGGACCCATCCGACGAAGAATCCAAGGCAAAACGGATCGGCGCGCGGATCGTGACGCGCGAAGACGCGGAGTACCCGGAATCGCTCAAGGCCATTTACGATCCGCCCCTCGCGTTGTATGTGCGCGGCGAAATCCTGCCCAAGGACAAGCACGCGATGGCGCTGGTTGGCACGCGCAGCCCGACGCATTATGGCTTGAGCGTGGCGGACAAACTGGCGTACCAGCTGGCCAAGACGAGCTTCTGCGTGATCAGCGGCCTGGCGCGCGGCATCGACACGGCCTCGCACAAAGCGGCGTTGAAGGGAGAAGGCCGGACGATTGCCGTCGTCGGCGCGGCGCTCGACAAATTGTATCCGCCGGAAAATGCGGAATTGGCCGACACGATTGCGCAGCACGGCGCCGTGATTTCCGAATACACGCTGGGCCGGGAAGCGGACCGCACGACGTTCCCGTACCGGAACCGCATCATCAGCGGTCTTTCCATGGGCATTGTCGTGGTCGAGACCAACGTGAAGGGCGGTGCGATGATCACGGCCGACATGGCGCTGGAGCAGGGCAAATCGGTTTTCGCCGTGCCCGGCCGCATCGATTCGCCGTCCTCGCGCGGCACCCACCTGTTGATCAAGCAGGGCGCGAAACTCGTGGAAGACATCGAGGACATCCTGCAGGAGTTCGACCTGCTGCTGCCCAACGAGCCGAAGAAAAAGGCAACGGCGCTCGGCAAGCGGCCGGACATCCAGCTTTCGACGGAAGAACAGGCGGTTGTACGCGCGTTGTGGAAGGGTGAATTGGACATCGACGCGCTCACGCGCGAAGCGAATTTGAGCAGCGCAAAAGTCAGCGCGCTGTTGATCGGGCTTGAAATGAAGAAAGTCCTCCGCATACTGCCGGGGCGAATTGTGGAATTACGCGAAGATTTACGCGCAGACGCATGATGGGTGAGAGATTTGAAATGTGAGATGTGAGATTTGAAATGAAGAGCCGACAGGATCTTCGAAAGAGAACAAAAGAATTTGCGGGCTGCATAATTCGCCTATACACGAAATTACCTCGAAAGCGCGGCGAAGTGGAAGTTACGGGTCGCCAGCTACTTCGCTCTGGAACATCGGTCGCTGCAAATTATCGGGAGGCTTCGAGAGCGAGAAGCCGAGCTGATTTTGTTTCGAAAATAGAAGTCTGTCTCCAGGAGGCAGATGAGACACAGTTATGGCTGGAACTCTTGCGTGATGATTGTGAAATTGCCTGGCCTGATGTTGATGCGTTATGGAAGGAGACTAACGAGTTGATCTCCATGTTCGTGGTCATGTCGCGAAATACCAAAGAGCGCGGTTTGTCTTGATCTCAAATCTCAAATCTCCAATCTCACGTCTCTCATGAAGAATCTCGTCATCGTTGAGTCCCCCGCCAAGGCGAAGACGATCAATAAGATCCTGGGCAAGGAATTTATCGTCAAGGCGTCCATGGGGCACGTGCGGGACCTGCCCGAAAAAGAGCTCGGCGTGGATCTCGAAAAGGATTTCAAGCCGAAGTACGTCAACATCAAGACGCGCGAAAAGGTCATCAAGGAGCTGAAGGAAATCGCGTCGACGGCGGACACGATATACCTCGCGCCCGACCCCGACCGCGAAGGCGAAGCGATCGCGTGGCATTTGATGGCCGCGCTGAAGACGAAGAACGACCCGCGCGAATACCTGCGCGTGACGTACAACGAAATTACGGCGCCGGCCATCCGCAAGGCCTTCGCCGAACCGCGCAAGATCGACCAGAACAAGGTCGATTCTCAGCAGGCGCGGCGCATCCTCGACCGCATCGTCGGCTACCAGGTCAGCCCGCTGCTCTGGCGCCGCATCCGCGGCGCGTCCAGCGCCGGCCGCGTCCAGTCGGTGGCGCTCCGCCTCGTTTGCGAGCGCGAGCGCGAGATCCTGAACTTTGTGCCGGAGGAATACTGGCTGCTGGGCGCGAAGGTCCGGAAGCTCGTCGATCCGCGCGACATTTTTGAAATCCGCCTGGCGAAGATCAACGGCGAAAAAGCGGACATCAAGTCCGGCGACCACGCCCACGCGGTGCGGGCGGACTTGGAAGGCCGTTCGCTGCGCGTTTCGGCCATCATCCCCCGCGAGCTTACGCGCCGGGCCCCGCCGGCGTTCATTACCAGTTCGCTGCAGCAGTCGGCGTCCAGCCGTTTGGGCTATGCGCCCAAGCGCACGATGCAGCTCGCGCAGCGATTGTACGAAGGCGAGGATTTTGGAGAGGGCCCGGTCGGCTTGATCACGTACATGCGTACGGACTCCGTGGCGTTGTCGCCGGTCGCGATCCAGTCCGTGCGCGAATTCATCCACGGGAAGTTCGGCCCGGAATTCGTTCCCGAGACGCCGAATTTCTTCAAGAGCAAATCCAGCGCGCAGGAAGCGCACGAAGCGATCCGGCCCACGGACGTGAACCGGACGCCGGACTCGCTGGCCAACCGACTCGACCCGGACGAATTGAAATTGTACCGGCTGATCTGGGAGCGTTTCGTCGCCTGCCAGATGGCCCCGGCCAAAATCGCACAGCGCACGGCGGAAATTGAAGCGCTGCCGTCGGCCGGCCAGAAGAACACCTACCTGTTCCGGGCCACCTCCTCGGAGATTTTGTTCCCGGGTTACATGCGCGTGACGGGCGCGGAGCAGAGAAAAGAAGAAGCGGCTCTCAACGACGACGGCGAGCCGGAAACGCCGATGCCGCCGCTGCAGGAAGGCGAGTCGCTGGAGAAAGTCGACTGGATCGAAGAGCGCAAGGAAACCCAGCCGCCGCCGCGTTTTACCGAGGCCTCGCTCGTCAAGGCGCTGGAAGAGAACGGCGTGGGCCGGCCGAGCACGTACGCGCAGACCATCGCGACGATTGTGGACCGGCAGTATGTCATCAAAGACAAGCGGGCGCTGAAGCCGACGACGGTCGGGTTTACCGTGAATGACTTCCTGGTGAAATATCTGCCCCAGCTTTTTGACATCAAGTTTACCGCCTCCATGGAGGAGCTTCTCGATGAGGTGGAGGCGGGCAAGGTCGAGTGGCACCAGATGCTGCGCGATTTTTACAAATCGTTCGTCGACTGGGTGGCGGCGGCCAAGGGCCCGCCGGCCGACCTCAAGGCCGTGGAGGCGTTCCTCGAATTATTGCAGGACGTGAAGGAGTGGGGCCCGGAAACGAAACGCGGACGAAAGACCTACAGCGACGAAAAATTCATCCAATCCGTCCGCGACCAGATGTCCGAGGGCGAAAAACCCATTTCCGAGCGTCAACTGGACGCGTTAGTCAAAGTCGGGGCCCGCTACAAAGAGCAGCTGCCGAAGCTGGACGCCGTGGCCAAGAAGCACGAACTGTCCGCGGCCTTGAAGGAGCATTACGTTTCACAGCAGCCGCCCAGCCCGGAGATGAAGCGGAAGATCGAACTCCTGGCCAACATCACGTTCGGCGAGCCGCGCCAGTTTGGAAAGAGGACGTACGACGACAAGAAATTTTACGAATCCCTTCGCGACCAGGTCGTGGCCGGGCGCGGCCTGTCGATCAACCAATCCGCGTACCTGGACAAACTGCTGTTCAAATACGCGGACCAGATTCCGAATTTCGAAGCGATCGCGAAGGAAATCGGGCTGGACCAGCCCATTCCGGACGGCGATCCGGCGGCCGGTCCCATCTTGGAACTGATGAAGGGCGTGACCACGTGGAAGCCTCCCGTGCAGCGCGGCAAAATGACGTGGGACGACAAGGCCTTTTTCGATTCCATCAACCGCCAGTTCGGCATACGGAAAATCCTGACCGTCCGCCAATCCGCGGCCCTGAAAAAAATGGTGCGTCGCTACAGCGACCAGGTGCCGGGGTACGACGAAAAGATCGAGACGCTCGGCCTGCTGCCGCGCAAGAAGACAAAGAAAAGTGACGCCGCCGCCGCCGAATGATCCCGCGTTAGAGCACTTTGTCCGCTACCTCACCGCCGAGCGGGACGCCTCGCCGCACACGTTGTCCAACTACGCCATGGACATTGCCCAGTTCCACCAGCAGCAGTGGGGCGTGGACGCCAAGCCGCCTTTTCGTTGGAAGGAAGTGGACCGTTTTGCCGCGCGCCGTTTCCTGGTCAGTTTCCAGAAAGCCGGCAGCAAGGCCACGACGATCCGGCGCAAACTGTCCACGATGCGGTCGTTTTTTAAATTCCTGATGCGCGAGGACTATGTGAGCGGCAACCCATTCACGGGCGTGATCCTGCCGAAAAAGCCGCGGAACCTGCCCAAAATCCTGAGCCCGGACGAAACCAAGCGGCTGCTGGAAGCGCCGCTGAAAATGCCGGCGCAGGACAAGAAAAACAAAACGTGGAACGAGTACGCCCGCCTTCGCGATGCGGCGATCCTGGAAGTTTTGTACAGCGCCGGGATGCGCGTGAGCGAGTTGGGAGGATTGACCGACGAGCAGGTCGACTTGTTGTCCGGGATGGCCCGGGTCCGCGGAAAAGGAAAGAAGGAGCGGTTGTGTCCGCTGGGCGCGCCAGCCTGCCGGGCGTTGCGCGAATCCCTGGAAATGCGGGACCTGGTCTGGGCCGGGTTTGGAAAAAAAGGACGCCCGCCGTCGATTTTTCTTAACAAACACGGGGGCCGGCTCACGACGCGCTCGATCGAGCGCATGATGAAGGTGTATCTCGCGCAGGCGGGATTGAATCCCAATCTTTCCCCGCACGCCCTGCGACACAGTTTTGCCACGCACATGCTGGATGCGGGCGCCGACCTGCGCAGCGTCCAGGAACTTCTCGGCCACGCCAGTATTTCGACGACGCAGATCTACACCCATGTCTCCATCGAACGCCTCAAGGAAGTCTACGAGAAAGCGCATCCGCGGGCTTAGCGCCGCAGGCGCTAAAGTTTTCAGTGTTCAGTGTTCAGTGTTCAGTCTAGAAAGGGCACATGACGTTTGCGCACAGTTACCAGGATCTTATCGTCTATAAGAAGGCGAGGGATTTGGGTCGGGAATTGTTTGAAGTATCCAAACGTTTTCCTCGTGATGAAACCTATTCGTTGACTGATCAAATTCGTCGGTCTTCCCGGTCAATTGGTGCGCAAATCGCAGAGGCATGGGCTAAACGCGTGTACGCAAAGCATTTCGTCAGCAAACTGACTGATGCCGACGGCGAACATCAGGAAACACAGCACTGGATTGATATCGCGCGGGATTGTGGCTATTTGAATGACATTCTTGCCGCGGAACTTAGCGGCAAATGCGCAGAACTGGGACGAATGCTGCAGGCTATGATCGACAAATCCAGCGCATTTTGCCCGAAAACATCGGGATCAGTTCATGAACAACTCGCTGACTATATTGTTCTTTCAGACCTGAACACTGAATACTGAACACTGAATACTGAATACTGAATAGTAATCCCCCCTCATGATCTGGCTCCTCTACAACCTCCTCTTCGCCATCGGCTTCACGCTGATGATGCCGCGGTTCATTTATCGCATGCTGCGGCGGGGCGGGTATGCCCGCGATTTCGGTCAGCGCCTGGGTTTCTACACACAAGCGACGCGCGAAACGTTGCAGCGCGGAGGTTGGGTGTGGATCCACGCCGTCAGCGTCGGCGAAATATTCATCGCGCTGAAATTGATGAAGGAGTGGCGGGCGCGCCAGCCGGACGTCCGGTTCCTGCTGTCCACCACCACGTCCACGGCGGGGGCCATCGTTCGCAAACAGATCGCGGCCCCGGATGCCTGGATCTATTTTCCAGTCGATTTTTCGTGGGTTACGCGCCGCGTGCTTGCCCTCATCAAGCCGTCCGCGCTGGTGCTGGTCGAACTCGAACTGTGGCCGAACCTCGTCCGTTACGCGAAGCGGGCCGGCGTGTCGGTGTTTCTCGTAAACGGGCGGATTTCCGACCACTCCTTCCGCGGCTACAAGAAAGTCCGCGCGTTCACGCGTCGGACCCTCCCGCTGCTGGATGCGCTGTGCGTCCAATCGGATGCCGACGCGGAACGCCTGATCGCGCTGGGCGCGCGGCGCGAGAGCGTGCGCGTCATGGGTACGGCAAAATACGACGTGGCCGAAGCGGATGCGGACGGTGAAGCGAAGGCGCGGGAGGCCCTGGCGGCCGCCGGGGTTTCCGCCGATGCGCACCTCCTCCTGGGCGGCTCCACGTGGCCGGGCGAAGAGGCCGCTTTGCTGGACGCGTACCGCGAGCTGCGCGAGCAAAGCGAGGACCTGGTGCTGCTCCTGGCGCCTCGCCACGCGGAGCGCAGCGAGGACGTGGTTTCGGAAATCAAAAGACGCGGACTCAATTACGCCCGGCGGACGGCGGCGAACGGAACAACGCGGCCCGATATTTTCCTGCTGGATACGACCGGCGAATTGAAGAATTTTTTCGCCTGCGCCGATGTGATTTTCATCGGCAAGAGCCTGACGCAACACGGCGGACAGAACATCATCGAGCCCGCGCTGTACGGAAAACCCATCATCGTGGGACCCAACATGGAAAACTTTGCCGCGGTGGTGAATGACTTCCTGGCCGCCGGGGCCTTGGTGCAGGTGCAAAACGCGGAGAGTTTGAAAATGGAAATGGCACAGCTGCTCGGGCAGCCGGGCCGTCGCGCAGAACTGGGCCGCAACGCGGCGCGGGTCGTCCGCGAAAAAGGCGGGGCCTTGTCGCGTACACTCGACGTGATCCTGCCCATCCAGCGGGGAGCCTGATTATGGACCGTATCCTGGGGCAGGGCAAATTCGCGCGACTCGTTGACCGGGACGGCTGGGAATTCATCGAACAGCTGGGCATGCGCGGCATCGTCGTGATCGTGGCCGAGGCGGCGGGGCGATTGTTGCTGGTGGAACAGTTTCGAAAGCCATTGAATCGTCCCGTAATCGAATTGCCGGCGGGCGTGGTTGGCGACCTGCCCGGGCACGAAGAGGAACCATTCGAACGGGCCGCCGCCCGCGAGTTACTGGAAGAAACCGGGTACGCCGCGAATAAATTTGAGCATCTGCTGACCGGGCCAGCGTCGCCGGGCCGCAGTAATTTTCTGTATACGTTTTTCCATGCCACGGATCTGAAAAAGCAGCACGACGGCGGCGGGGACGCGCATGAAAATATCCGCGTGCATGAGGTCGCCCTCGCGGAAATTCACGATTGGCTGGAACGCAAATCCAACGAAGGCGTCCTGATTGATCCGAAAATTTACGCGGGACTATATTTCTTAAGCAGGACCCAACCATGAACTATCGCGAAATCGGAAAGACCGGCGTAAAGGTGTCCGAAATCAGTTTCGGCTGCTGGACCATGGGCGGGCTGAACTGGATCGATGGACAGCCCAACGGATGGGCCAACGTCAACGAGGATGACGTGACGGCCGGGCTGAAAGCCGGGCTCGATGCCGGCGTGAACCATTTTGACAATGCCGATGCCTACGGCAACGGGCGGGCCGAACGATTGCTGGCCCAATGTTTAGACCGGCTGGGCGTGGCGTCCACGAACGTAATCATTGCCTCGAAGGTGGGCCATTTTCCGGGAACGGCGGGTCATGCCTATGAGCCCGCGCACATCCGGCACCAGTGCGAACAGTCCCTCGTGAATCTGAAGCGGGACTATTTGGATATTTATTATTTCCACCACGGCAATTTTGGACCCGGCGATCGCTATTTGAACGATGCCGTCGCGGCCATGAACCAGCTCAAAAAAGAAGGCAAAGTCCGGATCATCGGGTTGTCGGCCTACTCGGCCGATGATTTTGAGCGGCTCGTTCCGACGATCAAGCCGGCTGTGCTACAGAGCTGGGCGCATGCGTTGGATGACCAGTTCATCCGGGAGAATTCACGCGTGCAAAAACTGATGGAAAAACACGACCTGTCGTTTGTCGCTTTCAGCCCGTTGGCCCAGGGCCGGTTGCTGGATAAGTTCGATCCCGACAAACCCCCGCAATTTGAGCCGGGGGATCACCGGCGCGACAGCCGGTCCTTCAGCCGCGAAACGCTGGCCGCGTTGAAACCAAAAATGGCAAAACTGAAGGCGCGCTTTGGAAATACCACGGAAGACCTGGCGGCCGTGGCACTGAATTATGTCCTGTCTGCCCCTCGCGTGTGTTGTGCCATTCCGGGTTTCCGGAACGAGCGGCAGGCCCGCGCAAATGTGAGTGGCGCAGGAAGAAAGTTGTCGGCCGAGGACGTGGCGTTCATCCGGTCCACCTTGTCCGCGTGAAGCGTTCTTCATCCATCACGACGCGCGTGGGTGACAAGGGCACGACGTTTCTTTTTTCGGGCGAGGAAGTGGACAAGAATTCACCGCGAACGGAAGCGTATGGCGATCTCGATGAGCTGGTCAGCGCGCTGGGCATCGCGCGGTGCTACGCGCGGAAATCCGCCAAAGATATTCTCAAGCTGCAACGCGAACTCTTCATCGTCGGTTCGGAATTGGCGACATCTCTCCGGCATGTGCGTTTGCTCGCGGAACGCGTGGATGCGTCGATGCTGGCGGATTTTGAAAAGCGGCGGGAAGCCTTGGAAGCGCGCATCAAAATGCCGAAGGGCTTTATCTTGCCGGGCGGGAACGTGGCCGGCGCGTACCTCGACATGGCGCGCAGTATCTCACGGCGGCTGGAACGGAAAGTGATCGGGCTCGTCAAACTGCGTTTGATTCGAAACAAGCATTTGCTCATCTGGTTGAACCGGCTTTCCGATTACCTCTGGTTACTCGCTCGCTGGGAAGAGGGGCGGGCCACCGTTTTGAAATGAGCGTCCAGCTGGCTCCATATACCACGTTCCGGCTCGGCGGGCCGTGCCGCGGATTGATCGACTGCCAAACGCCGGACCAATTAAAGTCGGTGATCGCGCGCGCCGGGAAAAACGCAATCCTGATCGGCGGCGGTTCCAACCTGCTCGTTTCCGATGCCGGCGTGGACGCCACGGTGATCCGCTACTATTCGGAAACGCCGCAGGTGATGCGCGATGGCGACGAGTTGATGGTTTACGGCGGGACCTTGCTCGATGACCTCGCGCGGATCGCCGTGGAGCAGGGGCTGGAAGGCCTGGTGTGTTGTACGGGAATTCCGGGAACCGTCGGCGGCGCGATCGTCGGCAACGCGGGGGCGTTCGGCGAGCAGATCGGCGACCGCCTGGTCAGTGTCTCGCTGCTGGATGGCGACGTATCGCCGGCCGATCTGCAATTGGGCTACCGGCGGTCCCGCTTGCAAGGATCGGGGGAGATCGTCCTGTCAGCTCGATTAAAGTTAACCCCGGGCGACGCGGCAAAGTTGCGGAAGCACCGCGATGAAATTTTGAGCCTGCGCGCCTCAAAACATCCGGACTGGCGCAAAACGCCGACGGCGGGCAGTTTTTTCAAAAATATCGAACCGACGTCGAAAGCGGAACGGCGCCAGGCGGCCGGCTGGTTCCTGGAACAGGCAGGCGCGAAAGATTTTCGCGTCGGCGGCGCGCGCACGTATGAAAAACATGCGAATATCATCATCGCGGAAAAAAACTGCACGGCAATGGACGTTCATCGCCTGGCGTTGAAAATGGCCGATGCGGTCCGCGATAAATTTGGACTCGAACTGCAGCGTGAAGTGCGCTTGATTGGCGGTTTTGATGAATGATGCCTTGCCCGTCCGGGCCGTAAAATGGCACGGCGCGAACGTATTCGAATTGCAATTGGAGCGGGCCGGCTTGCCGTTCGTTCCCGGCGACTGCCTGGCCCTCTTTGCCGCGGACGGACGGGTGTCTCGTCCCTACAGCCTCGCTTCGGGAACGGCGGAAGACATCCTGCGTTTCATCATCCGGAAAATGCCGGAAGGCACCGTCAGCACATATTTATCCGAACGGCAGCCGGGCGACGTGGTACGCGTCAGTCCGCCGTTCGGCTGGTTCCGTCCCGGCGAGCATCACGCGAAGCGGCCGTTTGTCTTTATCGCGACGGGCACCGGGGTCGCGCCGTTTGTTTCCCATTTCCGGAGCCGGCCGGGGATCAAGCCGATGTGTTTTCTGTACGGAGTTCGCGAGTTGCAGGACGCCGTCGATCTGCCGTGGCTCACATCGGCCAGCGGCGTGCGGCTGGCCGTATCGCGGGAAAACATTGACGGCTCGCACCACGGACGGGTGACCGACCTGCTGGGCGAGGTCCCGGTAGACCCGCAATTTGATTATTATCTGTGCGGGCTCGACGCGATGATCGACGAGGTCACGAACTGGCTGGAGGCACGCGGCGTCGACATCACGCGCATCCACCGCGAATGCTTTTTCAACGCGTCCTACACGACGTAAAACGCCTGTTTTACGGCCATTTCCCCGTTTGACAAGGGTCCCGGAGAGTTCTAAATTGAAAGTGGACTAAAACAGTCGGGTTTACATTCATGCTGATGCTAAGCAAAAAAGTCGAATATGGGCTCATCTCCCTTCTCCACATGTCGGGGTTGGGTGAGGGGGCGTTGTCGACCGCGAAGGAAATTTCCGAGCAGTACAATATCCCGGCCGAACTGCTGGGAAAAGTGCTCCAGACGCTCGCGAAAGCCGATCTCCTCTCGGCCGTCCACGGCGCCCACGGCGGGTACCGGTTGGCGCGATCCATTGACACGGTCACGCTGGGCCGCGTGATCGAGGCCGTCGAAGGGCCCGTCCACTTGGCGCGCTGCCAGGAAGACCCGGCGGCCTGCGGCCAGTTCCACCTGTGCAACATCCGCGAGCCGGTCCAGCAGATCAACGACCAGCTCCAGGAATTTATCTACGGCATTTCCCTGTCGGGCTTCAAGCGCCCGGCGCGGACGCTGGCGGAGGCAAAGTCATGAGCGACGAACAGGTTCCATCCAGCGCCGAGCCGGTTTGGACGAGCGAGTCCGTTCGCGAAGTCCTGCGCGGGGTCTTTGATCCCGAACTGCACATGAACATCGTGGACATCGGGCTCGTCTACGGCGTGGAAGTCGTGGGCGACAAGGTCAACGTGAAGATGACGCTGACGTCGCCGGGCTGCCCCTACGGGCCGTACCTTTTGCACCAGGTGAAGGACACGCTGCTGACCTTGAAAGGGATCAAGGACGCCGACGTGGAAGTGGTGTGGGAACCGCCGTGGGGTCCGGATAAAATGACCGAGGAAGTGCGCCTTGAGCTGGGGTTTGACGTTTGAACGGAGACTAATGATGAGTGAACGCGCCAATTTTGAAATCGTAAATCTGCACGCCAAGATCGAGGAAAAGCCGATCCTGAAAGGCGTCAACCTCAAGATCAACAAGGGCGAGACGCACGCGTTGATGGGCCCGAACGGCTCCGGCAAGAGCACGCTGTCCAACGTCATCATGGGGCATCCGGCCTATGAAATCACCGAGGGCGAAATCTGGTACAAGGGCCAGAATATTGTCGAACTGGACCCTGAAGAACGCGCGCGCTTGGGATTGTTCCTGGCTTTCCAATACCCCGTGGCCATCCCGGGCGTGAGCGTGGCCAAGTTTTTGAAGAGCGCGTCGGACGCGACGCTGGGCGAACGCAAGCTTTCGACGACCGCGTTCCTGAAAGAGCTGAAGGAAAACCTCCAGTTCCTGGAAACGGACCAGGCGTTTATCAATCGATTCCTGAACGACGGGTTTTCCGGCGGCGAAAAGAAGCGCATGGAAATCCTGCAGATGCTGGCGCTGAAGCCGGAGATGGCCATCATGGACGAGACCGATTCCGGACTCGACATCGACGCGTTGCGCATCGTCTCCAAGGGCGTGAACAAACTGGTGGGGCCGAATTTCGGCCTGCTCGTCATCACGCACTATGAGCGCATCCTGCGCTACATCAAACCGTCGCACCTGCATGTGCTGATCGACGGAAAGATCGCGATGTCCGGCGGGCCCGAGCTGGTGAAAGAACTTGAAATCAAGGGATACGATTGGGTGCGCGAAAAATTTGGACAGGAAGTTTTGGTCTAAGATGCCCGAACTCGAGACAGACAGTAAGCTGGTCCAGGAGTACCGGTACGGCTTCGAGACGATGCTCGAAGAAGATACCGTGCCCAAGGGCCTCAACGACGACACCATACGGTTCATCTCAAAAAAGAAGAACGAACCGGAATGGATGCTGGACTGGCGGCTCAAGGCGTTTCATCGCTGGCAGAAAATGACGACGCCCACGTGGGCGCGCGTGAGCCATCCGCCCATTGATTACCAGGACATCCGCTATTATTCCGCGCCCAAGAAGGCCGGCGAAAATGCCGAAGTGGACGAGGAGCTCAAGCGCACGTTCGAAAAGCTCGGCGTGCCGATCCACGAACGCGACCGGCTGGCCGGCGTGGCGGTGGACGCCGTGTTCGATAGCGTTTCCGTGGCCACGACCCACCAGGCGATGCTGGCGGAAAAAGGCATTATTTTTTGTTCCATGTCGGAAGCGCTTCGCGACCATCCCGACCTGGTCAAAAAATACATCGGGACGGTCGTCCCGCCGGCGGACAATTTTTATGCAGCCCTGAATACCGCCGTGTTTACGGATGGCTCGTTCTGCTTTATCCCGAAAGGCGTTCGCTGCCCCGTGGAATTGTCCACATACTTCCGTATCAACGCCAAGGACACCGGCCAGTTCGAACGCACACTGATCGTGGCCGAGGAAGGCTCGTACGTTTCCTACATCGAAGGCTGCACCGCGCCGTCGCGCGATAACAACCAGCTGCACGCCGCCGTCGTGGAATTGATCGCGCTGGAAGGCGCGCAGATCAAGTATTCGACCGTGCAGAATTGGTACGCCGGCGACGAACAGGGCCGCGGCGGCATTTACAATTTCGTCACCAAGCGCGGCCATTGCCGGGGCGCCAACTCGAAGATTTCCTGGACGCAGGTGGAAGTGGGCGCGGCCATCACGTGGAAATATCCCAGCGTGATCCTGGAAGGCGCAAACTCCATCGGGGAATTTTATTCCGTCGCGTTCACGAACAATAAAATGCAGGCCGACACGGGAACGAAAATGGTCCACATCGGGCCCAATACCCGCAGCACGATCGTCTCCAAGGGCATCTCGGCCGGAGAGTCGACGAACACGTACCGCGGCCTCGTGCAAATCCTGCCCACGGCCCTCAACGCGCGCAACCACACGTGCTGCGATTCCATGTTGATCGGCAGCAAGTGCTTTGCGAACACGTTCCCTGTCATCGAATCCGAAACCGGCACGGCCATCACGGAGCACGAGGCGACGACGTCCAAGATCAGCGAAGAGCAGATGTTTTACATCCGCAGCCGCGGGATCGCGGAAGAGGACGCGACGTCGTTGGTCGTCAACGGGTTCTGCCGCGACGTTTTCAAGGAACTGCCCCTGGAGTTTTCCGTGGAGGCTATCAAGCTCCTGGAACTCAAACTCGAACACAGTGTCGGTTGATATCATGATCCAACTTTCCCAGCGCATCCCGGGATTCGAAAACGTCGTGGCCGAAGCCGGCGAAGCCTCGTTGTTGTCCGCCAAGCGCGACGAGGCGTTCGCATTGTATGCCGACACGCCGTCGCCCGTCGTGCGGGACGATGAGTGGCGGCGCACGGATCCCGCTCTCTTTCCGTTCGAGCAGTTCAAGCGTTTGCCGGCGTTGCGCGCTGAAACGGCATTCCGCGACGACCAGTGGGACGACCAGTTCGACGTCGTGGTCGCGATTAACGATCAATCGTTCAGCATTCGCGACCGCAGCGGCGTGACGAAGAACGGCGTTTGCGCGGTCATGTCTTTATCGGAAGCGGCGGAAAAGCGCCCCGAATTGATCAACGAATACCTGCAGGGCGCCGCGTTGCCGAACAAGCCGCGCAAATTTGAATTGTTGAACGGCGCATTTTGGAATGTCGGCCTGGTCATCCACGTGCCGGCAAAATCGGTCGTCCCGAAAGGCATTCTTCTGCGCTACGACCACTCCGCGAAGTCGGCGGCGTTGGTCCCGCGCCTGCTCGTGGTCGCCGAGGACCAGAGCGAAGTGAAAATCGTGGAACATTTCATGTCGCCGGACGCCGTCCCGTTCATGTGTCTCGGCGCGCGCGAATTTTACGCCGGCTCGGGCGCGAACCTGAAACTCGTTTCCGTCCAGGAGTGGGGCAACGCGACGTACCATATCGGCGAGGACTGGGCCCGCGTGGGCCGCGATGGCCGCATCGACTGGGTCACGCTCACCCTCGGCGGCAAAGTCAGCAAGATGATGGTGGGCAGCGACGTCTGCGAGCCGAACGCAAACGCGTATTTGAGCGGCGTCTTTTTTGCCGACGGCGACCAGCATTTCGACCAGCGCACGCTCCAGCTTCACTCGGCGCCCGACACCTACAGCAACCTGCTCTACAAGGGCGCGGTCAAGGACAGCGGCCACTCGGTGTACCAGGGCATCATCAACGCGAAGCCGGGCGCCATCCGCGTCGATGCCTACCAGATCAACAACAACCTCATCCTGAACGAGGGCGCCCGCGCGGATTCGCTGCCCGGGTTGGAAATCGACGCCGATGACCTCAAGTGCAGCCACGGCGCGACGATGGGGTCCCTGGACCCGGACCAGATTTTCTACCTGCGCTCGCGCGGCCTGCCCGAAGTGGAGGCCCGGCGCCTCGTGGTGGGCGGATTTTTTGAAGAAGTCATCGCGAAGGTCCCGTACGCATTCGTGCAGGACCGGCTGCGCGAGCATATTGAACGAAAAATGGGAACCAATTGATGAGCGAATGGATCGAGGTGGCCGAGGTCACCGAATTTAATGACACGGACCGGAAACTGGTGGACTTGGGGGGCGTAAATCAAATCGGGCTATTCAAACTGCAGGGCGAATATTTTGCCGTGAGCGCCTGGTGCAGCCACCAGAAAACGTCGCTGGTCCACGGCGACATCATCGACCACGAAATCGAATGCCCGCTGCACGGCGCCCGATTCGATCTCCGTTCCGGAAAAAATATGACGCTGCCCGCCGTGCGCCCGATCCCGAACTTCGAGGTCAAAGTCGAAGGCGAAAAAATATTTCTGAAGATGTAAGGGCGCGTAGTTGGCGCCTCCAGGAAGCATGACACTCGATCCGCAAATCCTGCGCCGGGATTTTCCCATACTTTCGCAAAGAGTCCGGGGCGGGAAGCCGCTGGTCTATCTCGACAACGCGGCCACGACGCAAAAGCCGCACGTCGTGCTGCAGGCATTGCAGCAATATTACGAAGAGATCAACGCGAACGTTCATCGCGGCATCCACCGCCTGGCCGAGCTGGCCACGGAAAGTTACGAGGAATCGCGGCTCAAAATCGCGCGCTTCATCAACGCGCCCGCCGGGAAATGCATGGTCTTCACGCGCGGCACCACCGAGGGCATCAATTTGGTCGCGCACGCGTGGGGCCGTAAATTCATCAAGGCCGGCGATGAAATCCTGCTTTCGGAACTCGAGCACCACAGCAACCTGGTCCCATGGCAACTGCTGGCGCAGCAGACCGGCGCGAATTTGAAATTCATTCCCATCAGGGACGACGGAACGTTTGACCTTGAGGCGGGCCTCGCGCTGGTTTCATCGCGTACCAAACTCGTCGCGTTTGCGCAGATGTCGAACGTTTTGGGCACCATCGCTCCGGTCCGGGAAATAATCGACGCGGCGCGCGCCGTGGGCGCGCGCGTGCTGATCGACGGCGCGCAGAGCGTTCCCCACCTGCACGTGGATGTGCGGGAGATGGATTGCGACTTCCTGGCGTTTTCCGGCCACAAGATGTGCGGCCCGACCGGCATCGGCGCGCTCTATGCCCGCGAGGAATTGTTGGAAAGCATGGATCCGTTCCAGGGCGGCGGGGAAATGATCAGCAAGGTGTTCTACGATCACGCCACGTGGGCGGATATCCCCCACAAATTCGAGGCGGGCACGCCGGATATTTCCGGCGCGATCGGCCTGGGCGTGGCGATCGATTATTTGAACAAGGTCGGCCTGTCTAATATCCATGATTACGAGGTGCAGCTGACCGACTACGCCGTCCGCCAGCTTTCCAGCATCAAGGGACTGAAGATCCACGGCCGGGCGAAGGAGCGCGGGGGCGCGGTCTCTTTTGAGATCGAGGGCGTGCATCCGCACGACGTGGCTCATTTCGTGGACCAGGACGGGATCGCGATCCGGGCCGGACACATGTGCGCGCAGCCGTTGATGCGGAAACGCGGCGTGTCCGCGCTGAGCCGCGCCAGCTTTTATTTCTACAACACGCGCGAAGAAGTGGACGCCCTCACGGAGTCGATCAAGCGCGTGAAGGAGTACTTCTCCCGTGGAGCTTGACGACCTCTACCAGGAAATCATCCTGGATCATTATAAGAATCCCCGGCACGCGCGGAAGATTCCGGATGCCGAAGCGATGATCGACGAGGAAAACCCGACCTGCGGCGACCACATCAAGCTGACGGCGAAAGTGGGGCAGGGCCGGATCGAAGATGTCACCGTTGATTGTTCAGGCTGCGCGATTTGCACAGCATCCTCTTCAATCATGACGGAGATGGTCATCGGCCGGCCGCCCGCGGAAGCACGGGCGTTGGGCCAGCGTTTCATGGCCCAAATGCGCGGCGAAGAGCAGATGAGCGACGAGGAATTGGGCGACCTCGTAGCGCTCAAAGGCGTCACGCGTTACCCGCTTCGCGTGAAATGCGCGACCATGGGCTGGCACGCGTTGCAGTCCGCGCTTGATAAACTCGGCGCTTAATAGTTCCATTCGTGGCGGAGGCGCTACCCATGGCTAACATGAATCACGTAATTCTTGCGGGCAATTTAACCCGCGACCCCGAGTCCCGGCAGCTTCCTTCGGGGACGTCCGTGGCGGACCTCGGCCTTGCCATTAACGAAAGTTATAAGAACAAGAGCGGCGAGATGGTCGAAACGACCTGTTTCGTGGACGTGGTGGTCTGGGGCCGGCTGGCCGAAACGTGCAGCCAGTTTTTGCGCAAAGGATCGCCCATTCTCCTCGAAGGCAAACTACAGCTGGACCAGTGGACGACGCAGGAAGGTGATAAGCGGAGCAAGCTGCGTGTTCGCGCCGACCGCGTGCAATTCCTGGGCAGCAAACGCACCGACAGCGGCGAAGGTTCCGGTGGCGGTGGAGGGGGCGGCGGTGCGCCGCGCGCCAAACCGGCCGGCGGCGGCGAAGAGCACGCCGACGATACGCCCTTCTAAGTTTCGCGACGCTCCGTTCGCGGGCTCTTCATCACGGAAACGATTCCGTTTCGTATCGATACGCCGAAAACGAGGACGGTAAACCGTCCTCCCAAATCCCCGCCTTGAGTTTCAGGTGCGTCAGAAACGATATGGGATCGACCAGTTCTTCCCAGACTGAAGGCAGGAACGTGGCCCGGCGGCGGCCATCGTCAATGAGCAGCCCATCCTGGCCGGGCCGCAGCTGCCGGAGCAGGTCCGCCTCGTCGACGAACGTCAACGCCTCCATGGGGGTGAGGACGGAAATGTGAATGTCCAGTTCCCGGGCCAGCGGCGGCGTAACGTTTGCAAACCGCGGATCCTTGAACGCCGCTTCGAACGCGTGCAGGGCCACGTCGCGCGCCAGCGGCAGCGTGGCCTGCAACGTTCCAATACATCCGCGTAGCTGGCCGTTGTGCTTGAGCGTGACAAACGAAGCGCGGCAGGAGCGCAATTCATCGGATAGGGCGTTGGTATCGACGTTGATGGGAACCGCATTGTTCAGGCCATAGTCGATGGACGAGCGCGCAATCGCGATCAGTTTGCCCCGGTCAGATTCAGATAAAAATGTAGGCGCCATAGCCGACGACCCGGTCCCGCGTCCCGGCGGTGTCGCCGGAATTGCGCAAATCTATTGTCGATGCCTTGAGGTTCCTTTTCTTTGCTGAAAGCAGGAGTCCCTGGATCGGCAGACGTCCGCACGCGTTTTCAATTTCAATATCATCGGGCTTTAACGACTCGATGGCGCGTGACGTGAATTCGTCCATGCGCCGCGCAGTCTGGTAGTCGTGGTAATGGCTCAAATCCGAGCTGACGACCACGAGGCTCTCCTCGCCGCTCCATAATTTTTCGAGGACCGCGCTTACGTCCGCGGGCGTGGCATCGCTCACGACCAGGGGCACGATGGAGAAATCGGGGAGTGTTTCCTGCAAAAAGGGAAGGTGCACTTCCAATCCATGCTCGTCCTCGTGCGCGGCATCCAACACCGAGACGCAGGACAGCGCGGATAATATGTCTGCCGCGCCCGCATCGACGGGTACGTCGCCCAGCGGGGTCGAAAAGTATTTTGCGCTGCTCAAGGCGATGCCTTGGAACGCGACCCGATGGGAGGGCCCGATGAGAATGACGCGTTTGAAGGGATGCTTCGCCGATTCAATTTGCGCATACGCCGTTCCGGCGATCGGTCCGGAATATTGGTAGCCTGCATGCGGCGCGATCAGCGCTTTGGGACGTTTGCCGAGTCGCGGCGCGTCCTTTAAATAGCCGGCTACCGCGCTGCGCAAGGCAGCGGCCTGGCCGGGATAAAAGGAACCCGCGACGGCGGGCGGACGGATTTCTACAGCCTTGTTATGCATTGCTGCGCTTCCAAGGCTGATTGTCATATCGGACAGGTGCAATGTCAACTTGGCGCTGCTGGACCCCATCCGGGACCGATGGTGAGATTGTAAAATCCGGCCGCGCGGTGTAAATTTTAGGGCAGAAAGACCGATATGACAGCCGCGGTCACCGATTACGTAGTACCCACCAAGCATTGGGAAAAACTGCCCAACGGTCGCGCCCAGTGCAACGTGTGCCCCAATCATTGCCGGCTGGCCGAGGGCCAGCGCGGCGCCTGTTTCGTGCGCGCCAACCAGGACGGCAAAATTGTGCTGACGACATACAATCGCTCCAGCGGATTTTGCGTGGACCCGATTGAAAAGAAGCCGCTGAACCATTTTTTGCCCGGTACGCCGATCCTCTCCTTTGGGACAGCGGGCTGCAATCTCACTTGCCGGTTTTGCCAGAACTGGGACATCAGCAAATCGCGCGAGGTTGATACGCTGGCTGATGAGGCGACGCCGGACGTCATCGCGCGCGCGGCAAAATCGCTGGGCTGCAGCGCGGTCGCGTTCACCTACAACGACCCGATCATATTCATGGAGTACGCCATCGATATTGCGAAGGAATGCCGCAAACTCGGCATAAAATCGGTCGCCGTGACCGCAGGGTACATGTGCGCGGAACCGCGCCGGGAGTTTTACCAGTACATGGACGCTGCGAACGTGGACCTGAAGGGATTTTCGCAAAGATTCTACGGCGAGGTCTGCGGGGGATTCCTGGACAACATCAAGGAAACGCTGGTTTACCTGAAGCGCGAAACAAACGTCTGGTTTGAAATCACGACGCTCCTGATCCCGGGGGAAAATGACAGCGACGACGAATTGGAGGCGCTGACGAAGTGGGTCATGACCGATCTCGGGCCCGATGTGCCGCTCCATTTCACGGCGTTTCATCCTGACTACAAGATGATGGATAAACCGGCGACGCCGCCGGAAACCCTGACCCGTGCGCGGGAAATCGGCCTTCGCAACGGTTTGCACTATGTTTACACGGGAAATGTGCATGACGAGACGGGCAGCAGCACCTATTGCCCGAATTGCCACGGCAAAGTGATTGGCCGGGATTGGTACGTCATCACCGCCTGGAACCTCGACGACAAGGGCCGGTGCAAATCGTGCAACACGCAGGTTCCCGGCGTCTTCCACGGACCGGCCGGAAAATGGGGCGCCCGTCGTTTACCCGTACGCTTGCGGGAGTACGGGCATCTGGCATAATCGGCCCATGCGTAAATCCGTTATTGTTTCGATGCTGGCGGTAGGCGTCCTCGCCGGTTGGGCCGTGGGTTTTAGTCTTCAAAAACCGGAGATCACGCGTCTGCGGGCGGAAATAGCCCGCCTGCAAGCCCGGCCCACCACCTCCGTGATCGAGCAAAAAAAGATCATCCTGCCGCCGTGGGAATCCGAAAAACAGCCGGAAGAAGTTGCGGCCCCTGTAAGTGCGTCGAATCCCGTGGCCGTCGCGGAGGCGGGACCGCCGCCGCGCGAATGGGAAGGGGAAGGGCGCGGCTGGACGAATGGATTTCGCGAACGCACGCCGGAAGAACGCCGGCAATGGGAAGAGCGAATTGCGGCCGAAATGAAAGAGCGGGCCACGCGCCAGCGCACCAATTTCATCGCGAAGGCCAAGCTGGATGAATCCCAGGTGACGCGTCTTGACGTGCTGGTCTCATCCATGAATCTCCGGCTCGGCGAACGCGTCCAGGAATGGGACGCGTACCTCGCTTCGAACAACCTGCCGCGATCTGAAATCCGGGCCCGGATCATGAATGACGTGAGTTCCGTAATGGTCCTCACGTACGACGAATTCGACCGCAACATGCCGCCCAACTGGCGCGAGGAAGCGGGACCGGACTTCACGCTTTATCCTTTCATCGAGCCGGAAATTGTTCAAAAGCTGCGGCCCTATGTCGGTTGGCGGGGATTGGGCGGCGGTGGTGGCGGCCCGCGTTTTGGCCCGCCCGGCGGCGGCGCTCCCGGCCAGCCTGGCAATCCGACCGGCCAGCGCTAGCGGCGAGCGAACAAATTTTCCAACGATTGGAAGTTTCGCGTCCGATTTTTTCCAATCATTGGAAACAATCGAATCACCCGGCAGCGACCGCGTTCTTGAATCGTTTCCAAGTTACTTTGCTCGATGCGCCCCCATTTGGATTTGGCGCCCGGGTTCAAAATTACGCCGGCAACGTTGAGGCCGGCGCGGTGCAGTTCGCCCAGCGTCAAAAAAGTGTGATTTAACGTACCCAAGCCGGCGCGCGCCACGACGAGCACCGGCAAACGCAACCGCTTCATCAGGTCGACCATCGTTTGTTTATCGTTCAACGGCACGAGGACGCCGCCGGCACCTTCGACGAGGACAAACGCGTGACGTTTGGAAAGCGCACGAAAAGCCTGTAGGATTTTTTCCATTTTCACCCGTCCCGCCAAGTGGGGCGACGCGGCCAACTGGAAACGGTACGGGTTGGTCAGGGTTGTGCTCTTGAATCCGCAGGCGGCGACGTCGTTTGCCCGGGGCCAGCCGGTCTGGACGGGCTTCATCGGCGTCGCATCGACGCCTCGCTCCCGCAGGACGTTTATCAGCGCCGCGGCGACGGTTGTTTTGCCGACGCCGGTATCTGTCCCGGTTATGAAAAGTCCGTTCACGTTTTTTCCGCCAGGAAGTAGCCCACGCGATACGTTGCGGGTATCGATCCGTCGGACATCCGGAATTCGTCAGCGTAGGTTTGTTCGAGTTTCGCCAGCTCCCCGCGCGTGAGCGGGAGGCGCCCGCGCGAGAGCGCACCGCCGGTCAAACCCTGGTCGTGAATCTTGCGTAAGGCGTCGTGCGCGGACGCAAAAGTCTCGAGGAATTCTTCATCCCGGGCCTGCACAACCGTAAATCCGTTTTGCCAGAGCAGCGTTTCCATCAATTCACGCGAAGGCATCGCCGCCGTCGGCAATTTTGTCGGCGCGGCCCGCCGGCGCGACGCGTGCAATTCTTTCAGCGTGCCTTGCAGCATGACGCTGCAGGCCAGCAAGCCGCCGCGCGAAACCAACGCGGACACGTTCTGGAGGCCCTGTTCGATCGGATAGAGCCAATGTAGCGCGCAGTTGCTGGCGACCAGGTCGAACGGATCACTCGCTGAAAACGTGCTGATATCCGCCAAGGACCAATGCGTATTGTCCGTCGATCGCCGGCGCGCTTCGGCGATCATTCCCGCGGCCACATCCACCGCGTGAATTTCAGCGGCGGGCCACCGGGCGCGCAAACGACGCGTGAGCTGGCCGGAGCCGCAGCCGAGATCCAGCATCCGACGCGGCGATAGCGCCTCGGGCAACAGCGCGAGAAGTTTTTCGGCGGCGCCCTGCTGCACCTTGGCGGATGCGTCATAGTTCGCCGCCGCGGCGGAGAAGCGCGCGTTTACCGTGTGGAGGATACTCATGGCCGGAATGATTGGATCTGCGCGACCACCCATTCGGGACGGCGAAGGGGCAGGTCGTGCCCCATGTCATCCATGGAAATGAGTTTGGACTGGGGGAGGTGGCGGTGCAGCCAGTCGCTCGCGGCGTGGGAAATGACCGCGTCCTGTTTTCCGTGCAGGAGCAGGACCGGGCACTTGATCTTGTCGATCTCCGGGCGCAGGTCGCGTTGTTTCAAATACTGCAGGCCGCCCTGCAGCGCTTCCAGGTGTTGCGGCAATTCCCGCAAACTCGGACGATGGGGCAGGGCGGCGTAGGCGATGAATCCTTGAAGCGTCGTCTTGATGTCCACCGTCAGTTGCTTCGTGAGATCGAGCAGGCTGGCCTCCGGCGTTCCGAATTCAACGCCGGGCGAAAACGTAAAGCGAGGCGTGCTGCCGATGAGCACGAGCCGGGAGACGAGGTCGGGGTTCCGGATGGCCAGATCCATGGCCAGCATGCCGCCGAGTGACCAGCCCACGACCATGCCGCGCCGCTCCAGGTTGATTTTCGGATCGGAGGCCGCGTGAAGCGATACTTCAAAATCATCGCCCAATGCGTCCCCGATGGGCTTGAGGGACTGCGCCGGGTGGGCCCAGCCGGAAATGAACAAGATGCGCTTTTTCAAAGAATGCCCTCGGCCCGCGCGGCGTCGATGAGAAGGTGCGCCGCCGTTTCCAATTCGGCCTCGCTGAGGGCGAGGGTAATCGACAATCGGATCCGCGCCGTTCCGGCCGGCACGGTGGGCGGACGAATCGCGACGGCCGTCAAACCCGCCGCTAGGAGTCGTTCAGAAAGGGCCAGCGTCTTTTCATTGCTCCCCACAAGGATGGGAATGATGTGGCTTTCGGATTTCAACGTGTTCAAGCCGGCGTCGTTCAGCTGTTTCCTGAAACGGCCGGCGCGACTCAACAACGTGGCGCCGAGCTGCGGTTCCTGCTCGAGGACCTCCAGCGCGCCGAGGGCCGCGCCGATCGCGGCCGGCGCGGGCGCCGTGGTGTAAATCTGCGTCCGCCCGCGGTTGATCAGCCAGGCCCGGAGGTCCTCCGAGCAGGCGACCGCCCCCCCGTAACTTCCCAGCGCCTTGCTTAACGTGCACATGGAAACGTTCACGCTGGACTGGAGACCGTGTTGCGCGACGAGGCCGCGCCCTTGCGGCCCGAATACGCCGGTAGCGTGGGCTTCATCGACCAGCATCATGGCCTCGTATTTCGCGGCCAGGCCGGCCATGGAATGGAGCGGCGCAATATCGCCATCCATGCTGAATACAGATTCTGTAACGATTAATTTCCGAGCCGCGGAAGCATGTTCTTGCAACAGCGCTTCCAAGTGCCCGGCGTCATTGTGCTGGAACCGGCAAAGGCGCGCGCGGGAGGAAAGCGCGGCGTCGATGATGCTGGCATGGGCCAGGCGATCGACGAAGAGCGCGTCATCTTTGTCGACCAGCGTGGGAATCGTGCCCAGGTTGGCGAGGTACCCGCTTCCGAAAAGCAGCGCGGCGGGATAGCCCTTGTGCGCCGCCAGTTTCGTCTCTAATTCGTCGTGGATCGGCAGGGACCCGGTCACCAGCCGCGACGCGCGGGCGCCGGCCCCGTGCTCCTGCAATGCTTGCGCGGCCCGCGCCAGGACCGAGGGGTGCTTCGAAAGGTTGAGGTAATCGTTGGTCGAGAAATTGAGAGACCGCGCGCCGGAAATCGTGCGAATGGAGCGCTCCAGATGTTGCCCTCGCAATTCGTTCAAGCTATCCTGAATCCAAGTTTCAGTTTTCATCGCGGAGACTTCATGATAGCGGTTACCGATTGGAATGAACTAGCGGAAAAAGCATTGGCCGGCGCAGCGCCGACGCGCGAAGAGGCGCGTGCGGTCCTGGAATCCAGCGACGACGAGTTGCTGGCCGTCCTGCACGGCGCCTTCCGTGTGCGGCATCATTACCACGGCCGCGACGTCCGGATCCATGTCCTGCGCAACGCCAAAAGCGGCATGTGCCGTGAAAATTGCGCGTTCTGCAGCCAGGCCATCGGCGCGTACAGCGGCGTGGATCGCTACCGGCTGCAAACCGTCGACGAACTTGTGGACGGGGCCCGCAAGGCGCACGCGATGAAGGCCGTGAAATACTGCATGGTGACCGCGACGCGCGGCCCGTCCGACCGCGAGCTGGACGTCATTTGCGAGGCCACGCGCCAGATCAAGGGCGAGATGAACATCAAGGTCTGCACGTCACTGGGCCTGCTCACCGAGGCCCAGGCCCATCGCCTGGCCGAGGCCGGCGTGGATCGATTCAATCATAACCTCGAAGCGTCGCGCGGTTTTTTCCACAACATTTGCCAGACGCACTCGTACGACGACCGCGTGAAGACGGTTCAATACGCCAAGGCCGCGGGCATGGAGGCTTGCTGCGGCGGCATCATGGGCATGGGGGAGGCGGTCGATGACCGGCTGGATCTCGCCTTCGCCTTGCGCGAACTCGAAGTTGAATCGATCCCGGTCAATTTTCTCGACCCCCGCCCGGGCACGCCGCTGGCCGACGTTCCGCGGCTGAAGCCGGCCGATTGCCTGCGCGCCCTGTGCATGTTCCGTTACGTGAATCCCAGCCGCGATATCCGCGTGGCCGGCGGCCGGGAGGTCAACCTGAAGCACCTGCAGCCGCTCGCCTTATACCCGGCGAATTCCATGTTCACCGAGGGCTACCTCACCACGCCCGGCCAGGGCTATGAGAGCGACCTGGCCATGATCGAAGAATCCGGCTTCCGCATCGCCGAATTAGTGCACGAAGAATAAGAGTAGCGCCGCTATTTGCTCTTTTGTATAAATCGCGTCCCCTTCAGCCGGAGTGGCGAAATGGCAGACGCGCCAGACTCAAAATCTGGTCCATTCACGTGGGTGTGGGTTCAAGTCCCTCCTCCGGCACCAATTACGCACAGCGCGCCCGGGGGGTGGAACCCCAATGACTTCGCACCGTTCCTATTTCGGAACAGCTTTCTGGATTTCCTGCAGGTTTTGGTCGGCTGACTTGAAGGCATCGTCGTAGTCGCGCAATGCCTTGGTCTTGCGGGCCAGCTCGCGCGCGTTTTCTTCAGCCTGCTTGGCGCTGGCGGCCAGCTGGTCTTCCGTACTCTTCAACTGCTGGCGCAGATTCTGGATCTCATTCTTTTGCGCGTCGGCTTTGCCCTGCAATTCGGAATTCCGCGCCATCAAGTCTTGCACGTTGTTGTGCGCTTCGGACGCGTCGGCCGTGGCCGCTTTCAGCTGGGCTTGGACTTCCTTCAATTGCGCTTCCATGGGGGCGACCCGGGCCCGCATGTCCTTCACCTGTTTTTCCATGCGCTCACGGGAATCCTTTTCGCTCTGCAGGATCGCTTTCATGTCCGTGACCTGCTTTTCGTAATCTGCCCGCGTCTGCTGCAATTCCTGCTCCATCTGTTCCTGGCGCTTGATGTCGTTGCCCAGTTTGGCCAGGGCAATCTGGCTGCCTTTCGTGGCTTCCTGCTGTTGCGCCAGCTCGGCGGCCAGGCGCGCCCGTTCCTGCTCGGTTGCATCGAGATCGGCTTTGATCTTTTCCGCCAGCGCGGCCTGCTCGCCAGCCTTGCGCGCGGCATCGGCGGCGCGGTCGGACGAGTTGGCCATCTTCTTCTTGAGCTCGGCCGCCGTCTGTTCGGCTTGGGCGCGCGCGTTCACCAGTGATTCCGCGTTCGCCTCCCGTTCCTTCACCTTGGCGTCCAGGGACTCGACGGTTTGCCGCATCATGCCCAGTTGCTGCTGCGACTCTTTCTCGCGCTCTTCGGCTTGGGCGGCTTGGCCTTGGGCGTTGGCGAGGGCGGCCTGCAATTCCTGGATCTGCTGGGCCTGGTCCGCCGTTTCCTGCGCGCGCGCCTGCAATTCCGCCGCCATCTTTTCCTGCTCGGTTTGCAGCGTGATGGACTTCTGGTCGGCTGCATTACGCAGGCTGCTCAATTCGTTGACACTGTTCCGGCTTTGTCCGAGTTCTTCGTTCAACGCATTGAGCTGGTTCTCGGCATCCGCTTTCAAGGTGTCCAACTGGGCCGTCAATTCTTCCACCTGTTTCCGGAAACTGTCAGCTTCGGCCCGGGCCGACGCGGCGTCTTCGGTCGCGGCGTCGCGGACTTCCTGCGCTTTGGATACCGAGGCCTTCACGTTGGAAAGTTGCGCGGCCAGGTCGGAGCCGTATTTTTTCAACGCATCGATGGCGCTGTTCTTTTTCTGCAACTCATCTGTCAGCGTCATCATCGCAAACTGATTGCTCTTCATCGCCTTGTCCGCCGCATCCAGTTTTGTGGTCACTTCCGAGCCCGCCGCCTTGGCATCCTGGACGTCCTGGGTCAGGCGCGCGATTTCGGCCTTCAGCTCGGCCACGGCGTGCGAATACTTTTCGCCGCGTTTCTTTTCATCCGAGAGGGCGGCCTTCAGCGCTTGGATGTCGGTTTGTCCCGCTTCACGCGCGGCGGTCAGTTCGGCGATCTGGGCCTGTAAACCGGCGGCCGCTTTTTCGCGCTCAGCCAGGTCGGTTTCACGCGCGGTCAAAGATTTTTGCACGGCGTCCGCCTGGCGGTGACTTTCATCCAGCTGCGCGCGGCTTTCGCTCAACGTTGTCTTCAAGGCCGCGAGTTCGGCAGACACCTTGTCGCGGTTTGCCGTCATGTCCTTGAGGTCGTTCTGCGTCTTGGCCAGTTCATCGTTCACGGGTTTGATACGCGCTTCCGTCTGGGACAGCTTTGCCTGGAGGCTGTCGCCGCGCGCCCGCGCGTCTTGCGCGTCCTTGTCGGACTGGCTGACTTTCGCCTGGAGGCCGGCGAGTTCCGCTTCGCGATCCTTCAAGTCCTTTTCGAATTTGGCGCGTGCCGTGCGCTCCTGGTCCAGCGTGGAGGCCAGGCTGGCGGCCTGCCGGCCCAAGGCGTCGCGCTGGTCCTGCAACGCCTGGGAGCGCTGCTGGTCGTTCTGCAAGTCGTCCGAAAGCTTGGCGAAGGCGAACTGGCTGCGCTTCACCGCGTCCTGCATCGACGCGTTTTCCGCTTCCAGTTTGCTGCGTGACTGGATGGCCGCCTGGAGTTCGGCATCTTTCGCGGCCAGGGCCGCGCTGCGTCGATCCAGTTCGGCGCGCAGGTCGGCCACCGCTTTGTCATTGGCGTCCTGCCGGGCTTTCGCGCCCGCCTTTATTTTATCCGCTTCGGCCACGGATTCCTTCAGGCGAGCCAGGTCCTTGTCGCGCGCTTGCAGGGCGGACGTCAGCGCGGCCACTTGCGCCGAAGCGTCGGACACCTTCTTCTGGGACTCCTGCTGGCGGGCGATGTAGCCCCCCAAGTCCTGTTGGACTTTGCGCAATTCCGTTTCGCGGGCCGACAGTTTGATCCCCAGCTCTTCGGAATGTTTCTCGAACGTCGACTTATCCGCGTTGGCGCGGGACAGTTCCTGGCGGAGCTGCTCCACTTGTTTGAGGGCGGCATCGCGGGCCGCCGCGGCTTCCGTTGCCTTCGCGGGTGCGCCGGCCAAATCCTTGTTGGCCTTCTCCAGTTCATCCGTGCGTTTTGATTTCTGGGCGAGCGCGTCGGTGGCCGCCTTGAGCGCGGCTTCGCGGTTCTTCAACTCCTCGTCCATCTTTGCGATGCGGGCTTCGAATTCCTTGCGGCTGTTGGAACGTTCCTCCGCCTGGCCGCGTAGCGCCACCAATTCATGCTGGGCCGCCGCAAATGACTGCTGGGCCTGCGAGGCGCGGTTCTGTTCCTCCCCGACCAGCTTCTGCAGAGCCGCGGCATCTTTTCGCGCCTGATCGCGGCCGGCCGTAACGTCCTTGATGGTATTTTCCAACTGGGTGACTTGGGCCTGCACCTCGCCCAGCCGGGCTTGCTTGGACGTCTCGAGCTCTTCCCGTTGCCGCAGCGCGTCCGCGAGGCGCTTCTGCGTGTCGGCCAGCTCCGTCTGTTTTTCCATCAATCCCTGTTCCCGCGTTGCGCTCACTTCGCGCAATTGACGTTCCAGGTCGGCGATGCGCGCTTGGAGACCCGTCACCTGGCCTGCGGTGTTCTTTTCCGCTTCCACTTTTTGCTTCTGCGCCTCCGCCAATTTTGCCTGCAGGGCCTCGAAATCCTGCGCGCTTCGGGACTTTTCCTGTTGCTGCTTCAACAGGGCGTCGCGTTCGGCCGTAATTTTCACCCGCACGCGTTCCAATTCATTAATGGCCGTCTGGCTGGCGTTCAATTCGCCCTTGAGGAAATTGACGCTCTTTTCGCTCGCGGCCTGGCGGGCCGCGCTGTCGGTCGTCGCGGCTTTCAGGTCCTGCATGGCCTTTTCGCTCTGCGACAATTGGGCGCGAAGTTTTTCAATTTCCTGCGCGCTGCGGGCCTGCGCTTCCTTGACGGCTTCAACGTTCTTCTGGCCGGACGCTGCTTCCGCATCGGCCAGTTTCTTTTTCAGATCTTCGTTGACGACTTTGATCTGCTGTACGGCCTGGTCGGCCTGCGTGAGTTGTGAACGCAGGCGGTCCATTTCCTGTGCGGACCGCGCTTGGGCCTCTTGCACCGCCGCCGCGTTTTTCTGTCCCGCTTCCGCCTGCAACGTGCTGATTTTCTTATTCAGCTCGTCGTTGCTGGCCTTCATTTCCTGGACGGCACGATCGGCCTGGGCCAACTGGGCACGCAAGCGCGCCGCGTCGATTTCAGCATGGGCCTGCGCCTCCCGCACAGCCGCGGCATTTTTTTGCCCCGCTTCCTCTTGAAGGGTGCTGTTCTTCTTGGCCAGAATTTCGTTGGCCGTCTTCAAATCCTGGGCGGACTTTTCAGCTTGGGCGGCCTGGGCGCGGAGGCGATCCATTTCCTGGGCGGCCTTGGCCTGCGCTTCTTTCACGGCGGAGTCGTTTTTCTGTCCGGCTTCCGCTTTGAGCGAGCTGTTGATTTTAACGAGGTCCTCGTTGGCGGCCTTGAGTTCCTGCGCGGATTTTTCGGACTGGGCGACCTGGGCGCGGAGACGATCCATTTCCTGGGCGGCCTTGGCCTGCGCTTCTTTGACAGCGGCGTCGTTCTTCTGTCCGGCTTGCGACTTGAGCGAGCTGTTGATTTTAACGAGGTCCTCGTTGGCGGTCTTGAGTTCCTGCACGGATTTTTCGGACTGGGCGACCTGGGCGCGCAAGCGGTCCATTTCCTGGGCGGCTTTGGCCTGCGCTTCTTTGACGGCAGCGTCGTTCTTCTGTCCGGCTTGCGACTTGAGCGAGCTGTTTATTTTAACGAGGTCCTCGTTGGCGGTCTTGAGTTCCTGCACGGATTTTTCGGACTGGGCGACCTGGGCGCGGAGGCGATCCATTTCCTGGTTGGCTTTGGCCTGTGCTTCTTTGACGGCCGCGTCGTTTTTCTGTCCCGCCTGCGCCTGGAGTGAGCTGTTCTTCTTGGCCAGGTCTTCGTTGGCCGCCTTCAAATCCTGGACGGCCTTGTCCGCCTGGAGGACTTGGGTGCGCAGGCGATCCACTTCCTGCGCCGACCGGGCTTCGGCATCCTTGACCGCCGCCGCATTTTTCTGGGCGGTATCGGCCTGAAGGGCCGCGAGTTTCTTGTTCAATTCGTCGCTGCCGGTTTTCAGGTCCTTCACCGCGCGCGCCGCTTCCGAGAGTTGCGTGTGCAGCTGCTCGATTTCCTTCGCGGAACGGGCTTCGCCTTCCTGGACGGCAGCGGCGCGGGCCTGCTGGGTCAGCGCGCTTTCCGCGTGCGCGGCGGCGATCTTCTTGTTCAGTTCGTCGTTGGCGGCCTTGAGTTCGTCGAGCAGGCGATTTTTCGATTCGAGTTCCTGCGAGAGTTTCTGGTTGTCGGGTTTGGCGGCCTGCAGGGTCCGCAATTCCTCTTCGCGGGCGAGCAGTTTTTCCTGGGCCTCCTGCGTGGCGCGCTGCAGTTCGCCGGTCAGCCGTTGCGCTTCGCCGTCCTTTGATTTCAACAAACCTTCCAGCGAATCGCGGGAGGATTTTTCGCGCACGAGGTCCTGTTCCAGGTTGCTGATGCGCTGGGCCAGTTTGATCCGGTCATTCAAATCTTCGCGCTGCAGGTCCGACTGGGCCAGGCGCCGGCGGGCGTCCTCAATTTCCGACTGGAGCCGGGTCTGCTGGTCGGTCAGGCGTTCGAGTTCGGCGCGGCCGTCGTTGATGGTTTTTTCCAGCTCGCTGATCAGGGATTCCATGCTGGATTTGCGGGCGCTGATTTCCGCTTTCAGCGAGTCCTCTTCGGCTGCGTTTGACCGGGGGGCGGACGCCGCGCCCAAAACAAGCGCGCACAGTCCCAAAACGCGAGCCAACCTCGTGGAATTGATCACAAAATCCTCCTCACTCTTCCGCCCGTGAAGGGCCATGAATCCGGTTCTGGATTCGCGCGGGAGCATAAGGGATAGGCCCTAGTCGCGTAAAGCGAAAGACATACGGCATTTCCGCGCCCGGCGACGCAAAAACGGCTTAATCCCGGACCGTCGCCCAGAGCCGGGCGCCGGCCAACGCGCATCCTTCGTAAAGGAGCCCCGTTTCCTGCAGCAATTCGTGGCTGAAGAAGGCCAGGGTTGGGTGCGCAACCCCCACGATCCACAGCCCGAAGCCCAGCAGGTTGAAAAGATAGATGATCGCGTACGAAAAGACGCGCCCGTGCTCCGCAATGTCCGGCTGATGCTCCAGCAACGTGGTGACCGTGAACGTGAGGTGGAAAGCCCACGTCAACCCCACCAGGCCGAGCCAGAACGGCTCGTAGGTGCGCAGGTCCCAGAAATAGGAAAGCACCGCGTACAGCGCCAGCGTCAGCATCGTGTAGAACGGGAAAAAATAGGGGGCGAGCGTGATCAGGAAATTCGTTTTGGACAATGTCACGCTGCCGCCCCGGCTGGAAACACGAAGTTTCGATACCTTCGCGCCCATCATCAGCCCCCAGAACGCGTGCGTCAGTTCATGCGCCAACACGTAGGTCCGGACCGGCCGCGACAAGGCGAAGTAAAGGATGACCCACAGAACGAATCCGCCCGCCAGCCACCAGGCGTCGGGCGCCACTTCACCCACGGATGAAACCTGGAGATTGCGGATGAGGGCGTAGACCGCCTTCGTTGCGGCGACGCAGAGGGGAAGGAGGGCGAGCCCGATGAGCAGCTTCAGAAATTTCATCGCGAACGGGAAAACAATCCGTCCGGCGCCGTGTGCCGCCGCACTTCGCGCAGCAGTCGCCGTTTCGTGCGACGCCGGATTTTCATCACGATGTTCGGGCTCGTCACCCACGGGTACTTGCGCGCTAGGGCGTGCAGGAATTTCATGCGGTCCGTTTCGGGGACCCAATAGCGCATCGCTTTCCAGCACAGTGGGATCCGAAGCTTGGAATTCACGTGACTTGAAGTC